>Ga0214543_1000015_pt1 | contig 305679 bp, 259 predicted proteins | sample CNSS2metaG_FD_160094 | JGI IMG/M metagenome (GOLD analysis project Ga0214543, IMG submission 160094) | Root nodule microbial communities from cowpea collected in UCLA plant growth center, Los Angeles, California, USA - CNSS2 | ecosystem: Host-associated > Plants > Roots > Nodule | place: USA... | reverse complement strand
ATCAGCATCCGCCAATCAAGGAAACTCTAGAGCGAGAAACATCGTCGCCAGCAGCGCCGCCGCCCTCGTCAGTGATCGGGCTTATAGACCCGCCACCTTTCCCCAGTCAACAACGATTTTCAAAAAAATGACAGAAAATCGTAAGTGGCTGTTTCCAGAGGGAAAATCCAGACAGAGCGAAAAGCCACGCAAACTTGCCACCGAAAACGGCAGTCGTCGTAGCCTTCCGGCCTTTCGTCGGGATGCTGCGGTATATGGTTAACAAAATCTGCGTTTCAAGGGCCCCGCTGGCGCGAATTTCTTCCCCGGTAGAAGGCGCTTCTCCACCCAGGCCGGGGACTGATAGTCTGTCCCAGTCTTTATCAGGGGGAGAACTCGACAATGCTTGTACTCGATGCGGCCGAGACGCGCGCAGCCCTGCCCTGGGGCGGACTTGTCACCGCGCTTGAAGACCTGTTCGCCAAGGGCTGCGTCATGCCGGTACGGCACCATCACGACGTCGAAGTTCCGGGCGAGGCCGATGCGACGCTGCTCCTGATGCCCGCTTGGCGACCGGGCGCCTATATGGGCGTCAAGATGGTTTCGGTTTTCCCGGGCAACCAGACGCGCGGCCTGCCGGCGATCCACGGCAGCTATCTGCTTTCCTCCGGCAAGACCGGCGAATTGCTGGCGATCCTCGATGGCGGAGAGCTCACCGCCCGCAGGACGGCGGCGGCTTCCGCGCTCGCCGCCCGCTATCTTGCGCGGCAGGATGCAAGCTCGATGCTGATGGTCGGAACGGGACGGCTGTCGGCCAACGTCATCGAGGCTCATGCATCCGTCCGCCCGATCCGCAAGGTGGCAGTCTGGGGGCGCGATCCGAAGAAGGCGGAGGCAACGGCAGAGGAGCTCGACCTCGGGAACATCTCGGTGTCGGTGGCGACCGATCTCGAGGCGGCGGCGAGGGAGGCGGACATCATTTCCTGTGCGACGCTTTCTTCCGAGCCGCTGATCCGCGGCGACTGGCTGAAGCGCGGAGCGCATCTCGACCTCATCGGCGCCTTCAAGCCGACCATGCGCGAATCGGACGACCGTGCCGCCACCCGTGCCAGCATCTTCGTCGATACGCGCGAGGGCGCGCTCAAGGAGGGCGGCGACATCGTCCAGCCGCTCAAGGCCGGGCTCATCACGGAAGCCGCGATCCGCGCCGATCTCTTCGCGCTCGCCCGCGGCGAACATCCCGGACGCACCGCTCCCGACGAAATCACGCTGTTCAAATCTGTGGGCGCGGCGCTCGAGGATCTGGCCGGCGCGGTGCTCGCATTCGAGGCGAAGCGGGGCAAGGTATAGGTTTTGCGCCCGCCCGGCGGCGGTTCACCGAATCGTGACGGTTGCCGCCGGGGACCTGGATTGACGCCGCATGGCCTTGCCGTAACCTCGGCCAGCAAACAGGGCGGAGGGAGCAAAAATCATGATCAGGGGAGTCGGGCGCATCATCGGAGCGGCAATGCTGGCGCTCGGCCTTGCCGGGAAAGCCGCCGCGGCCGACATCGGCAATTGGGATGCGGTCGTTGCCGAGGCGAAGGGCCAGACCGTCTACTTCAATGCCTGGGGCGGGTCGGAAAACATCAACGCCTATATCCGCTGGGCCGGAGACGAGTTGAAGAGCCGCTACGGTGTTTCCGTCGTCCACGTGAAGCTCGACGACACCGCGAAAGCGATCGCAACCGTACTAGCGGAAAAATCGGCGGGAAAGGACGAGGGCGGCTCCGTCGATCTCGTCTGGATCAACGGCGAGAACTTTGCGGCGATGAAGCGCGAGGCGCTGCTTTACGGCCCCGGCTGGGCGACGAAATTGCCGAGCTGGCGCTATGTCGATCACGAGAACAAGCCGACGGTGCTCAAGGATTTCACCATTCCGACCGATGGGCTGGAGAGTCCCTGGGGCGGCGCGAAACTCGTGTTTTTCTACGACACGGCCCGCACGAAGGCAGGCGAGTTGCCGCGATCGGCGACGGAGCTCCTGAAATGGGCCGAGGCAAATCCGGGGCGATTTTCCTATCCGCAGCCGCCGGATTTCACCGGCTCTTCCTTCCTGAAGCAGGTGCTGACAGAGCTCATCCACGATAAAGCCAAGCTGCAGCACCCCGTCGACGACGCCACGTTCCAGGCGGATGTCGCACCGCTTTTCGCCTATCTCGACAAGCTCACGCCGTTCCTTTGGCGCAAGGGCAAGGCCTATCCGCAGAACTATCCCGACATGAAGCAGAAGCTTGCCGACGGCGAGCTCGACATCATCTTCGCTTTCAACCCGGCGGAAGCCTCCTCCGCAATCGCCAATGGCGAGCTGCCGGAGACGGTGCGTTCCTTCGTCTTTTCCGGCGGTACGCTCGGCAACACCCACTTCGTCGCCATCCCCTATAATGCGACGGCGAAGGCCGGCGCGCTTCTCCTTGCCGATTTCCTGCTCTCACCCGAGGCGCAGCTACGAAAGCAGGACCCGAAGGTCTGGGGCGATCCGACGGTGCTGTCTCTCGCAAAACTTCCGGCCGCCGATCGAGCCGCATTCGGGCGCCTGGATCTGGGCGTTGCGACACTCGGGCCGGACGAGCTCGGACCTATGCTCGATGAGCCGCACCCCGACTGGATGACGCGGATCGAAGCGGAATGGACCCGGCGCTATGGCGCAGGCAATTAAGCGAGCGCGGCGCGAAGCGTCCCGAAAGCCCGGAAAGCGTCGTCTCAGCGCAAACGCGTTCCTCGTCCTCATCCTCGGGCTGCCGGTCTTTGCAGGCGTCGCCGGGGTAATCCTGCCGGCCTTCGGCTACCTGCCTGCGCTCGGCGGCCTTCACCTCAAGCTTGCTCACCTTACCGAGCTGGCGCAACAGCCGCACATTCTTCGCTCTGCGCTCACCGGTTTCTTCGCAGGCCTGATCACCACCTTTGCCGCCCTGGCGATCGTCGGCGGCTTCGTGGCAGGCTTTGCCGGCACTTCGGTCTTTACCCGCATCCAGCATCTGGTGTCGCCGCTCCTTGCCGTTCCGCATGCGGCGGCGGCCTTCGCGTTAGCCTTCCTCGTCGCGCCATCGGGCTTCCTGATGCGGCTCATCTCGCCCGAGCTCACCGGTTTCACGCGGCCCCCCGATTGGCTTGTTCCGAACGATCCTTACGCGCTCTCGATGATCGCCGGCCTCATCACTAAGGAGGTTCCCTTCCTCTTTCTGGTGACGCTTGCCGCCCTGCCGCAGCTTGCCGTCTCAAGAGCCGGCCAACTGACGGCGGCGCTCGGCTATGGGCGCATCTCCGGCTTTGCCGTCAGTCTCTGGCCGGCACTCTACCGGCAGATCCGTCTGCCGGTCTTCGCCGTGCTCGTCTATTCGGTCTCCGTCGTCGATGTTGCGATGATCCTCGGGCCGCAACTGCCGCCAACATTGCCCGTGCGCATCGCCCAGTGGGCGGCGTATCATGATCCCGATCAGCGATTTCTCGCATCCGCAGGTGCCCTCTTACAGCTTGCGGTCGTTCTCGCCGCAATGGCGGTATGGATCGCGCTCGAAAGGCTCGGAAAGATCGCTTTGGCCCGCCTGACCCATTCGGGGCGACGCCTTGCGAGGGACGGCGCAGTTCGCGTCGCCTCCGCCCTCGCCATGACCGCCTGCGCGGCCGTCATCTTCGTCGGGCTCGGCCTTCTCGCGATCTGGTCGGTTGCCGGCCTCTGGCCATTTCCGGACGCGCTGCCCGGGCAGCTCACGCCGGAAACCTGGTTGCGTACGCTTCCTCGACTCTGGGCACCACTTGGCACCACGATAGCGCTTGCGCTCTCGGCGGCATCCATGGCGCTCCTCTCAACGATCCTGCTGCTTTACCGCAACGGCACCGCGGGCGGAGACAGGACACCCGGCCACTATCGCTTGCTCTATCTGCCGCTGCTGGTGCCGGAGATCAGCTTCGTCTTCGGCCTGCAGATCCTGATCGTTTCGGCGGGCTTCACACCGGCTTTTCCGAGCGTGTTCGCCATCCACTTTCTGTTCGTGCTCCCTTACGTCCTCCTGTCGCTCTCGGCTCCTTGGCGCGAGCTCGATCCACGCTTCGAAACGATCGCCGCTGGCTTCGGCAAGTCCGCGCTCGAAATCCTGCTGACGGTCCGCTTGCCGCTGCTCTTTCGCGCCTGCCTCACCGCGCTCGCCGTCGGTTTTTCGGTTTCAGTCAGCCTGTACCTGCCGACGCTCCTCATCGGCGGCGGGCGGCTGACGACGATCACGACGGAAGCGGTGGCGCTCGCCTCGGGCGGCGATCGCCGGGTGATCGGCGTCTATGCTCTCCTCCAGGCGTTCCTGCCCTTCCTGGCATTTCTCGTTGCATCGCTCGGACCGCAGTTGCTATTCCGCAACCGGCGGGCAATGAGGACGTGAATGCAGGAAATCACCGGGTCAATATTGACCAAGACCAGACCTTTGATGCTGTCGGACGTGACGATCCGCCTGGGTAGCCGCATGCTGCTTGCCGTCTCGGCGAAGGTGATGCCGGGGGAGGTGCTGACAATCATGGGCCCGTCCGGCTCCGGCAAATCGACGCTGCTTGCCTTCGCGGGCGGTTTTCTTGATCGGGCCTTCGAGGTGAGCGGGCGGCTGCTGATCGGGACCAAGGACCTCACGGAAACCCCCGCCAACCAGCGCCATGCGGGCATCCTGTTCCAGGACCCGCTGCTCTTTCCGCATCTTTCCGTCGGCGGCAATGTCGCCTTCGCCATCCCGCCGGCCGTCAAGGGGGGCAAGGCGCGCCGCGCGCTGGCAGAAGCAGCGCTCAAGGAGGTAGGGCTTGGCGGTTTCTTCGACCGCGATCCGGATACGCTCTCCGGCGGCCAGAAGGCGCGCGTGGCGCTGCAAAGAGTGCTCGTATCGGCACCTGAGTTTCTGCTGCTCGACGAGCCCTTCTCGAAGCTCGATGCGCCGCTGAGGCGCCAGATGCGCGAACTGGTCTTCTCCAAGGCGAAGGCGGCCGGATTGCCGACCATTCTCGTAACCCATGACGGCGCCGATGCTCAAGCCGCCGGCGGCCGGGTGATCGAGATCGGCATCGAGGAGAAGGCCTGATGCGGACGCTTCCCTCCCTGCCGGTGCGCGAGATCCTGCCTCAGCTCGCCGAGGCGCTCAAAGCCTCCGGATCCGTCGTGCTTTCCGCCCCGCCCGGGGCCGGCAAGACGACGCTGGTGCCGCTTTTCCTGCTCGACCAATCGTGGCGTGGCGACGGCAAGATCATTCTGCTCGAACCGCGTCGGCTCGCCGCACGCGCCGCGGCCGGACGCATGGCCGAGCTCCTCGGCGAGAAGCTGGGCGAAACCGTCGGCTACCGAATGCGGCTCGACAATCGGGTTTCGGCGAAGACCCGAATCGAGGTGGTGACCGAGGGCGTCTTTGCCCGGATGATCCTCGACGATCCCGAGCTTTCCGGCGTTTCAGCGGTTCTCTTCGATGAGTTCCACGAGCGCTCGCTCGACGCCGATTTCGGCCTGGCGCTGGCGCTCGACGTGCGGTCGGCGCTGCGCGACGATCTGAAGCTCATCGTCATGTCGGCGACGCTCGATGTGGATCGCGTCGCCAAGCTCATCGGCGATGCGCCAATTCTCAAGAGCGAAGGCCGGAGCTTTCCGATCGACATTCGCTACGAGAACAGAAATACGGGCGAAAGCGTCGAGGAGGCGATGGTCCGGACGATCGCCGAGGCGCACCGATCCGAAGAGGGCTCGATCCTCGCCTTCCTGCCCGGGCAGGCCGAGATCGCCCGCACGGCCGAACGCCTCGCCGGGCGCTTCGGCGAGGCGACCACGATCGTGCCGCTCTACGGCAATCTGAGCCAGAAGGAGCAGGATGCCGCGATCCGGCCGGCGCCGAGAGGCACGCGCAAGATCGTGCTTGCGACGTCGATCGCCGAAACCTCGATCACCATCGATGGTGTACGGATTGTCGTCGATAGCGGTCTGCAGCGGCTGCCGGTGTTCGAGGCCTCGACCGGGATCACGCGGCTCGAGACCGTGCGCGTCTCGAAGGCCTCGGCCGACCAACGCGCCGGCCGTGCGGGAAGAACAGAGCCGGGCATCGCGATCCGCCTCTGGCATTCCGGACAAACGGCGGCGCTTCCCGCCTTCACGCCGCCGCAGATTCTTGCCAGCGACCTTTCCGGCCTGCTGCTCGATCTTGCCCACTGGGGTGTGACCGATCCATCGTCGCTGAAATTCCTCGATCCGCCGCCGGAAACGACCTTGCGCGAGGCCCGCAGCCTGCTCGTCGAGCTCGGTGCGCTCGACGCCAATGGCGCGCTGACGCCGAGGGGTCGCCAGGTCCGCGATCTGGCCCTGCCCGTGCGGCTTGCCGCGATGGCGGTTTCGGCGGCCGAGGAGAGCCAGGCACAGGAAGCCTGCCTCATCGCGGTGATGCTCACCGAACAGGGCCTCGGCGGCAACAATATCGACATCGAGGAGCGGCTGCGCCGATTCCGGAGCGACCGGGGCGAGAGGGCGGAAGCGGCGCGCGGTCTTGCGAGACGCATGGTCGCGGACCTCGGCGCGTCGCAGACCAATGGCGAGCGCGCACTGCCCGGCCAACTGCTGATGCACGCCTTTCCCGACCGCATTGCGCTGCAGCGCGGCGGGCGCGGCCGCTTCGTCATGGCGAACGGACGCGGCGCCGAGGTGCCGGAGACCGAGCAGCTTGCGGCGGCGGAGATGCTGGTCATTGCCGACCTCACGGGCCGGGCCGGGGCGCAGCGGGTGCTGACAGCGGCCGAGATCACCCGGGCCGACGTTGAGGCGCATATGCCCGGAGCGATCGTCACCGAAGAGCAGAGCTTTTTCGACCGGGCGAGCCGGCAGGTGCGCGCCCGCCGGGTGACGCGGCTCGGAGCGATCGTCTTCGAGGAAAAACCGCTGCCGCGTCCGAGCGGCGAGGCGGCGGCGCGGGCGCTCGCCGAGGGCGTCCGGCAATTGGGGCTCGCTGCCATAACATTCCCGAAGGACGTCGGGCAGCTACGCGACCGCATCGGCTTCCTGCATCGATCGATCGGCGAGCCTTGGCCCGACATGTCGGATGCGGCGCTGATCTCCCGAGTCGACGAATGGTTCGTTCCCTTTCAGGGCGACGCCGGCGGCATCGATGGCATCAAGGGCCGCGATCTTGCCGAGGGCCTCCTGTCGCTCGTTCCTTACGACCTCCAGCGCGATCTCGCAAAGCTCGCGCCGACGCATTTCGAAGCGCCGACGGGACAGCGCCATCCGATCCGTTACGATGGCGACGAGCCGCTCTTGTCGATCCGGGTGCAGGAACTCTTCGGCCTGAAGACGCATCCGGCGATCGGCGACGGTCGTCTGCCGCTGCTGCTGGAGCTGATTTCGCCCGGCCATCGACCCATCCAGACGACGCGGGACCTGCCAGGCTTCTGGGCCGGCTCTTGGAAGGATGTGAGGGCCGACATGCGCGGGCGCTACCCGAAACATCCCTGGCCGGAAGACCCGGCCAACGCGATTCCGACGACACGGGCGAAACCGCGGGGGACCTAATCCGGATGGGGATGAATGCGGCACTTTATAAATGCCGGGAACGGATTAGAGTCCGGTGAAATGCAATGGGCGCCCACATTCGGACGCTTCGCGGAACGGAAGACGGCATGGCAACGGCGACATTCTACAACGAGCTCAACAGCAATCGCAGCCTTAGGCTGCAGACGCTTGTTCGCCTGCGCTGGCTGGCGGTCGGCGGCCAGTCGCTCGCCGTCATCATCACGGCGCTTTGGCTGCAGTTCCCGTTACCGCTCGTGTCCTGTTCGGCGCTGATTGCGAGCCTGGCGCTCTTGAACGTCTTTCTCACGATTCGCTATCCGGCGACGCAACGGCTGACGCCGCCTGCGGCCTTCGTGTTGCTCGGCCTCGATCTGGCGCAACTAACGGCACTGCTCTTCATCACCGGGGGCCTCTCCAATCCTTTCGCGCCGCTGCTCTGCGTGCCGGTCATCATCTCCTCGGCGTCGCAGCCGAAGCCGCACAGCATCGTGCTTGCGGGCTTCGCCGTCATCGGCGTCACCGTCCTCGCCTTCTCGCCCTTCCCACTGCCCTGGTACCCGGGCACCGTTCTCTTGATCCCGCGGGTGCTGACGGCGGGCATCTGGTTCGCGATCGTCTCGATGACCGCCTTTGCCGCCTTCTACACCTACAGGGTCTCGCTCGAGGCGAGCGAACTCTCGGAGGCGCTGACCGCGACGGAACTCGTGCTGCAGCGCGAGAAACATCTGTCGCAGCTAGACGGGCTCGCGGCGGCCGCCGCCCACGAACTCGGCACGCCGCTTGCGACGATCAGCGTCGTCGCCAAGGAGATGGAGCGGGAGCTCGGCGACGATCCGCGCTTCGGCGAGGACGTCCATCTGTTGCGCAGCCAGAGTGAGCGCTGTCGCGACATCCTGAAGCGGCTGACGACGCTCTCGTCCGAAAGCGAGGAGCATATGCGGCTCCTGCCGCTCTCGTCGCTGATCGAGGAGGTGATGGCGCCGCATCGCGAATTCGGGATCGAGATCGAGCTCAAGGAGAAAGGCGACCGCTCGTCCGAGCCGGTCGGCATCCGCAATGCCGGAATCCTCTACGGCCTCGGCAACCTGCTCGAGAACGCGGTGGATTACGCGCGCAGGAAAGTGACGGTCACGACGGAACATACCGTTGAGCGGGTGCGGGTGACGATCGAGGACGATGGAGACGGTTTCTCGCCTGACATTCTCGCGAGAATCGGCGAGCCCTACGTCACGCGGCGACAGAAGGACGACAGTGCCGGAGGCCTCGGTCTCGGTCTCTTCATCGCCAAGACGCTGCTCGAGCGCTCCGGCGCGCGGCTGCGCTTCGAGAACGGCGGCCCGGATCATCCCGGCGCACGGGTCAGCGTCGAATGGCCGCGCGCGCTGATGGATGCGAAACTGGCGAAATGACATTTGGCAGCTTATTGAAGAGGGGCGTGAGAAAGCCCACATCGTGTTTGCCGAGAACAGGCCCGGGTTTCTGCCGCGGGCCGGTTTTCGCACAGGGATTTGAGAAAAATGATCGAAAAATCGACGGCTGCATCAAGTACCCACACCGCGGATGCCGACCTGATCGGAGCTGACAGAACCCTGCTGATCGTCGATGACGACGGGCCGTTCCTGCGCCGCCTGGCACGGGCGATGGAGGCGCGCGGTTTTGCGGTCGACATCGCCGAATCTGTCGCGGAGGGGATCGCCAAGGCCAAGACCCGCCCGCCGAAGCACGCAGTCATCGATCTCAGGCTTGGCGACGGCAGCGGCCTGGACGTGATCGAGGCGATCCGCGGGCGCCGCGACGACACGCGGATGATCGTGCTGACCGGCTACGGCAATATCGCCACCGCCGTCAACGCGGTGAAGCTCGGCGCTCTCGACTATCTCGCAAAGCCGGCGGATGCCGACGACATCTTCGCGGCGCTGGTCCAGCGCCAGGGCGAACGGGTGGAGCCGCCGGAGAATCCGATGTCGGCCGATCGCGTCCGCTGGGAACACATCCAGCGCGTTTACGAGATGTGCGACCGCAACGTCTCGGAGACAGCGCGGCGCCTCAACATGCATCGCAGAACACTGCAGCGCATTCTGGCGAAGCGGGCGCCGAAGTAATCGCTAATCTCGGCTCCCGCCCAGAATGTCGCGAATCGAATTGCCGAGCTCGCCGTTGCGTTCCGCGGCCCACTCCGCGAGCATCAGGCGCTGCGCGGCGATCCGCGCAAAGGCTTGCGTGACCGATTTTCGCGTTGCCGGGGCGAGGCGGTGTTCCGGCGCATCGCGCAACATATGCGCCTCGTAGCCGTCGGAAAGCATCAGCCCGCATTCTTCCGGAAAAATGTCGAGCGGCACCTCCGCATGGGTCGCGAAGAAGAGGCGATCGCAATGGAGCCGGTATTCCGGCCATTTGCGGTCGACGCGAAAGTCTTCGATCGAGGTCTTGATCTCGACGATCCAGATCTCGCCCTTCGCCGACAGGGAGATGAGATCCGCCCGTCTGCCGCTTGCTAGCGTCAGCTCCGGCAGCACGGCGTGGCGCAGCTCGGCGAGCAGCCGCTGCACGCCGCGGCGCACCTTCAGCGCCCGTTCGGACTGACGCCCGTCGACAAGCGGATTGTCGTCATGGATCGATAGAATCGCCATCGCCTGATCTCGGTCTGTTCCGCGTTCGTCAGCGGCTTTGTTGCAAAAAAGCAATCGTCACGGAATTTGCACTTTTCTGCCGCATTGCGGCGCCGCGATCCCTTGCGCGGCGTCGTGCAATCGAAAATAAGCTGGTCTCGCTGACGGCCGGACATCCCTCCTCCGTATTCTCCTGACTTTCTTTTACGAGACACTCATGCGCTTCCGCAACGCTCTCCTTCTGTGCAGCCTGGCGGCCATCATTGCCCTCGCCGGCTGCTCGCAAACCACCACCACGGCCGGCTCTGCTCCCGAGGGCGTAAAGGTGGCGACGAATCAGATCTTCTCCGGCAATTACGGCGCCATCGAGGACCACGGCTACCCGCTGCCCGCCATTCCGATCAACCGTCTCGACCAGCGCTTCCATCGCCAGATCGTCGATTACGAGACCAAGGAACGGCCAGGCACCATCGTCGTCAACACCCCGAATCGCTTCCTCTACTACGTGCTGCCGGGCGGCAAGGCTGTTCGCTACGGCATCGGCGTCGGCAAGGCCGGTTTCGCCTGGGAAGGCGAGGCCTATGTCGCCTGGAAGCAGGAATGGCCGACCTGGCATCCGCCAAAGGAAATGGCCGAGCGCAAGCCGGAAGTCGCCAAGTACGTCGAAGAAGGCATGGGCCCCGGCATCAGCAATCCGCTCGGCGCGCGCGCGCTCTATCTCTTCAACAAGGACGGCAGGGACACGCTCTTCCGTCTGCACGGCACGCCAGAATGGGCTTCGATCGGCACCGCCGCCTCGTCCGGCTGCATCCGGCTCATGAATCAGGACATCATCGACCTTTATTCGCGGGTCCGCCCGGGCCGCAACGCACGCGTCGTCGTCCAGCAGTAGCGCCGCAGCATACAGGAAAAAAGGGCCGCCCGGTCGATGCCAGGCGGCCCTTTGTCGTTGGCGCATGCCGGGCCGAGTTACCCTCACGCCGCCCGTTGCTTCGCCTTGAGCTCCAGACGCCGGCGATGCAGCACCGGTTCGGTATAGCCGTTCGGCTGTTCGCGGCCCTTGAGCACGAGGTCGAGGGCGGCCTGGAAAGCGATCGATTCGTCGAAATCCCCGGCCATCGGCTGGTAACTTGGGTCGCCGGCATTCTGCCGGTCGACGACGGCGGCCATCTTTTTCATCGTCTCGACGATCTGCGCTTCGCTGACGATGCCGTGGTAGAGCCAGTTCGCCATATGCTGCGAGGAGATGCGCAGCGTTGCGCGGTCCTCCATAAGACCGACGTCGTTGATGTCTGGCACCTTCGAGCAGCCGACGCCCTGGTCGATCCAGCGCACGACGTAGCCGAGAATCCCTTGAGCATTGTTGTCGAGCTCGCGCTGGATCTCCTCCTCCGTCCAGTTCGGCAGCGGCACGACCGGTACGGAAAGGATATCGGCGAGCTTGGCGCGACCCCTGCTCTTCAGGCTCGCCTGAACCTCGGCGACGTCGACACGGTGGTAGTGCGTGGCGTGGAGGGTCGCGGCCGTCGGCGAGGGAACCCAGGCGGTGTTCGCGCCGGACTTCGGATGGGCGATCTTCTGCTCCAACATTGCCGCCATCAGGTCAGGCATCGCCCACATGCCCTTGCCGATCTGGGCGTGGCCGGAAAGCCCGCATTCGAGGCCGATATCGACGTTCCAGTTCTCGTAGGCGCCGATCCAGGCAGCCTGCTTCATGTCGCCCTTGCGGATCATCGGACCGGCTTCCATCGAAGTGTGTATCTCGTCGCCGGTCCGGTCGAGGAAGCCGGTATTGATGAAGACGACGCGTTCACGGGCGGCGCGGATGCATTCCTTGAGGTTGACGGTCGTGCGCCGCTCCTCGTCCATGATGCCCATTTTCATGGTGTTTTCCGGAAGCCCAAGTGCGGCCTCGACGCGCGAAAAAATCTCGCAGGCGAAGGCGACCTCTTCCGGGCCATGCATCTTTGGCTTGACGACATACATCGAGCCGGCGCGCGAATTTGCCCGGCGGCCATTGGGACCGATGTCGTGAAGGGCGATCAGCGCCGTCACCATGGCATCCATGAGGCCTTCGGGAACCTCGCGGCCGTCGCGGTCGAGGATTATTGCCGGATTGGTCATCAGGTGCCCGACATTGCGCACCAGCATCAGCGAGCGCCCGGGAAGCGTCAGCGTCGCGCCGCCCGGCGCCGTATAGTCGCGGTCGGCATTGAGCTTGCGGGTGAAGGTCCGGCCGCCCTTCGTCACCTCTTCCTCGAGATCGCCCTTCATGAGCCCCAGCCAGTTGCGATAGACGACGACCTTGTCCTCGGCATCGACGGCGGCGACCGAATCCTCGCAATCCATGATCGTGGTGATCGCCGATTCGAGGATGATGTCGGAAATGCCCGCCGCATCGGCTTTGCCGATCGGCGTCGTCGCGTCGAGGACGATGACGATGTGAAGGCCGTTCCGGCTGAGCACGATCTCGGTCGGTGCTGCGGCATCGCCCGCATAGCCGGCAAACTGAGCCGGATCGACGAGAGCGGTCCTGGCACCGTCCGCAAGCGCGACGGTAAGCATCGCGCCGTCGATCGCGAAGGACTTCGCATCGCTCCAGTGACCGGCCGCAAGCGGCGCGCTCGCATCCAGGAAATCGCGTGCCCAGGCAATGACCTTGCCGCCGCGCACCGGGTTGTAGCCCTTGCCGCGCTCGGCGCCGTCCGTTTCGGCAATCGCGTCGGTGCCGTAGAGCGCATCATAAAGCGAGCCCCAGCGCGCATTGGCGGCATTGAGCGCATAGCGCGCGTTCATGACCGGCACGACGAGCTGCGGCCCGGCGATCGTCGCGATCTCGGGGTCGACATTTGCGGTCGAGACAGAAAAGGCAGGCCCCTCGGGCAGGAGATAGCCGATCTCCCGCAGGAAGGCTTCATAGGCTTCCATGTCGACCGGCGCGCCGTGCTCGCGGTACCAGGCATCAAGCTTCGCCTGCAACTCATCGCGCTTGGCAAGGAGAGTCCGGTTCTTCGGCGCGAGATCGTGGACGATTTCGGTGAAAGAGGAAAAGAACCGCTCCGGATCGACGCCGGTGCCCGGCATTGCCTCTTCGACCAGAAAGCGGTGGAGCCCCGCATCGATCTTCAAACCATGCTTCTCAATGCGGTCCATGCGGCAGCTCCTGAAATCTCTCTGTTCCATATTCCAATAGGTAGGAGCGGGATGCACATGGAAAAGCGCGGCGCCCGCTCACGCGCGCGGAAAGTCTCTCATCAATCCATTGCCTGTCAATTCCGCAAGGATGCGAAGAATTTTTTCCAAATTAGAAAAGATTAGAGATGTGCAATGCGCGGCCTGCCGCTCGCCGAGGCGATGAAGCGCGCCTCGATGAGCTTGCGGCTGCCCTCGACCTCGGGCGCATCGATTTCTTCCCACATCGTGGCGGCGGGCTCTTCGGCGCCATTCGCGCGTGCGGTCTCGAGCGCCATTGCCTCCGCGCGCCGGCGGGCGATGCCGAAAGCCTCGTCCTGATCGATGAAGCGCTCGCTCGCGCCCGCGCCGTTGACGATGAAAATGCCTTCTTCCGGCGTCGTGACGAATACGGTGACGGTCGCCCGCACCTGGCCGACGACAGCGCCGATGGCATTTGCCACGTCGGCTTCCGCCGGGATCAACGCTTTCGTGCCGAGCATCTCGGCAATCGCCGGATAATAGACCGGCGCGGAGGCGCCGAGGCCGACGAGCGGCCGGTCGAGGCCGATCGAAAAGCGGACGATGCCGGGCTCGCGCTTCAACGCCCGATCGACGGCGAGCGAAGCGGCCGGCTCGATGGCGCCGGCGCCGTCCTCGTTGAGGCAGACCTGCAGGATCACTTCCGAGGACTGGCGCGTCAGCCGGTCGACGATCATCTCAGCGAGAGCCTTCGCCGATGGCGCGATCGGCTGCCCCGAACCGTCCTTGGTTCGGGCGGCGATCTCGAGGCCCAGGCGGGCGGCCTCGGTGTTCCACTGCGCCTGCCGGCCAAGTACGTGCATCGCGTCCGACGGGGTCAGGGCGCATATATGCACAAGTCCGCGCGCCACCAGCCGGTCGAGGGTCGCACGCTGGGGCGTGCTGACAAGCAGATCCGCAAGCGCCATCGGCACCATGCCGATACGGTCGTATAGGGCCTGCTCCTGCGGCTGCAGGCCGCTCGCCAGATGCTCGGGCAGGCCGGTGCGGACCGCGAGGCGGCCATCATGGCGGCCGGCATGCGTTGCCCGCAACTGCTTTTCGAGCACCGACAGGACGGCGTCGCCATAGAGCGCCGCGGCAAGGCTCAACGGCAGGAAGCGGCGGGGTCCGAGATCGAGCTTGGCCTTTAGGCCACGATCGTTGATCTTCACTTCGGAGTCGCCGCCGAGGCCGTAGGTGCGCATGGCCACCGCCTCGACCATGGTGCGGAAGCCGCCGACGACCGCCCCTTCCGCATCGAGCCGTGGCCGGCCCGCTTCGAGCACGGCGACGTCCGTTGTCGTGCCGCCAATATCGGAGACCACGGCCCCGTCGAGGCCGGTCAGATATCGGGCACCGACAAGGCTCGCCGCCGGACCGGAGAGGATCGTCTCTATCGGCCTCAGCCGCGCTTCGGCGGCCGAGATCAGCGCGCCGTCGCCGCGCACCACCATCATCGGCACGTCGATGCCGCGGGCCTTGAGGAAGTCTTCGCAGGAGCCGATCAGCCGATCGATCATCGAGACGAGCCGGGCATTCAGCAGCGTCGTCAGCGCCCGGCGCGGTCCGCCGAGCCTGGAGGAAAGCTCGTGGCTGCAGGTGACCGGCAGATGCGAGACCTCGCGTATGCGGTCGCGCACGCGCTTCTCGTGGTCAGGGTTGCGTACCGCGAAATAGCCGGCGACGGCGAAGGACGAGACCTGGGTGCCAAGCCTCGGCAGCGCTTGATCGAGCGCCCCCATGTCGAGCGGCGTTTCGCCGCCGTGAACGTTATGGCCGCCGGGGAGGAAAAGTACCGGATCGGACCCGAGCGCCTCCAGAAGCCCGTCGCGCTTCAAATCCTCCGGTCCGAAGCCGATCATCACCAGACCGGCGCGGCCGCCCTGCCCCTCGACGAGCGCATTGGTGGCGAGCGTCGTCGAGAGCGAGACGAGGCTGATCGCCGAGACCGGAACCCCGGCCTTCGCGAGCACGGCTTCGACCGCTCCGGATATGCCCTCGGCGAGATCGTGCCGGGTCGTCAGCGCCTTGGCCTTGGCGACGACGCCGGCAGATTCGCTGAAGAGAACGGCGTCGGTATAGGTGCCGCCGGTGTCGATGCCGAGAAGAAGATGCGAGGTCAATTTCTGCTCAGTCCAAAGTTGAGGATCGGGAGGAGCCCGAACGAGAAGGGATCGTCAGGTGATAGGGCATATTTCGGGAAAAAACCATTGCGCGACAGCGACCTTAACGCGTCGGACTAGGGCAGAATCCAAGCAGCTTACAAGAGTGCAGCGTTGATACCCCCCGTCTGCCCTGCCGGGCATCTCCCCCCACAAGGGGGGAGATGCGCCAGAAGCAAAGCCCCTGCCGACAGCGAGCTCGCAAAAATCGCCGACTTCGACGCGTAGCGTTGATTTGGTCGCGCGGGGCCATCGCAGCTTGCCGATCTCCCCCCTTGTGGGGAAGATGCCCGGCAGGGCAGAGGAGGGTGCAGGCGAGAGACACTACTCCAATCGGGCGGATACTCTCATCGGCAGCCCGCCCTTCGGCTGCGTCGTCAGCCTCTGCACAGGCCAGGGATGCGTCTCGTCTGTCAGGTCGAAACGGAAGCGGTGCATGAGCACGGCGAGCGCGATGACCGCCTCCTGCAGGGCGAAGGTCGCGCCGATGCAGACACGCGGCCCGGCGCCGAAGGGGAGATATTGGAAGCGGTTGATCTTCTCGCGATTTTCCGGAAGGAAGCGTTCCGGCATGAACGCGCGGGGTTTCTGCCAGTAGAGCACATGGCGATGCAGCGTCCAGGGCATGATCAGCACCGATATGCCCTTGCGGATCGGCACACGCTTGCCCTCCGGTGACGTCCATTCATCCTCTTCGATCGCGGCGCGATTGATCGACGGGGCCGGCGGATAGAGCCTCAATGCCTCCTCGAAGGCGGCGAGCACATGCGGCATACGACCCAGCCAGTCAACCGAATCGGCGCCGCTTGCCATGGTTTCGTCGATCTCCCGCTCCATCGCTTCACGGTAGGCCGGCGTGTTCGCGACACAGTAGAGGCACCAGGCGAGCGCGCGGGCCGTCGTCTCGTGGCCGGCGCCGATGAAGGTCAGGATGTTGTCTTCGATCTCCGAAGTCGAAAGCCCCTCCGGTCCCTCGATCTGAAGCAGCATGGTCAAGAAGTCGTTTGGGACGTCTTCCGGCTGTTCGGCAATTCGCCTCCGGCGCTCCGCCATGGTCGCGGCGACGATGCCGCGGAATCGGCTGAGTACTTTCCGGCCACCGATCCGCGTGAGCCGCGGCACCCATTCCGGCGCGGTCAGCATATCCATTGGATCGACGCGCCCCATCCGCTGGAGCAGTTCCTCGGTACGGGCGGCAAAGCCCCGCTTCTCCACGGCGATCTCGCCGGAGAAGAGCGTTTCAGTGAGGATTTCGAAGGTCAGCTCCGTCATATCGGCGGCAATGTTCGTGACGAAGGGCTCCGAAACGGCGGGCTCATAGCGCTCAGCGAATGCCTCCGAGACGCTGAGCATCTGGCCGGCAAAACCTTTCGCGTGGCGCGGCGTGAATACCGGCGCCATCGCCTTGCGCGATCTTCTCCAGACCTCCCCTTCCGCCGTCAGCAGGCCGTCGCGCAGAATCGGGCGGAGGATCAGCCGCCGAACTTTCGACATTTCGTAGTTGGCGGCGTTCTCGACGAGAATGTAGCGGATGAGCCCAGGATCGTTGACGATCAGGTTCCGCTGATTCATGAACTTCGTCTCGATCCAGGGCAAGGTGTAGGAGGGCTCGCCCCAGAGCTCGAGCGGGTTGCGCAGAACGGTGCGGATGATCTCAAGCCGCGAAGGAATGCGGGTGCGCGGGACGGGCGCGGGCGGCTCGAACGGCTCCGGTCGCGTGTCCATGTGAAGTGCCTTTCCTGACGCCCCACCGTTTCAGTTTTTTACGGCGCAATCAAGAAAATGCTTCACGTGAATCAGAAGGCAAGTCGGGATATGAGACGGTCGCCCTCGTGGCCGCTCACAACAGGCGTTCGAGCTCGGCGCGCTTTTCATTGACGAGCCAGCCGTAATAATTTTCCTCCGGCCAGTGGATCTCGCCGCCGGTGTTCTTCGCCGCAAGCGCGGCCGCGCGCGCGTCGGGGTTGCCGACATTATAGAGCGTTGCCGTTAGGCCCGGATTGTTCGAGATGTCCATGCCGGCGATCGAGCGGTAGACGTCGATCGAATGGCGGATCGAGGCGGCCATGTAGGCAAGCGATACGTCCGGATCCATGATCGCCTCGTAGACGCCGCCGGCGTTGTTCTCGTCGAGGCGCTCATAGCCAGAGACGCGCGAGACCATGTCCGTTAGCATCAGGGCCGTCAAAGGATTGATCTGCCCGAGACCGAAGGTCTGGCCGGCGAAGAAGGGCTGGAAAAAGACGGCGCTGAAGCGATTGTTCGGGAAGGATTTGCCGGCGACGGTGCGGCCGCGGAACTCCCTGTCCCAGACGCGCTCGCGGCAGCTCCAGAGTGCGTAGGAGCCCTTCTCACCGGCGCAGTCGGCAAATTGCGGCCGCTCCACGAACTCGGCGATCGACTCGCCGTCATAGCCGAATTGGAAGCTGTTGCCGGCATAGGCGGCGGCCTTGACGTAATAGGACTGCAGCCGGTCATACGCGTCGACATTGTAAGTATGCTCGCCGACGATCGCTCCGATCATGTGAATGGGCGCGATGCCATAGGCTGCCGCGGTCGACTTGATCTTGCCGACGAGCTGACGGTCGGTAGCGAGAAGGTCACGCACCTTCTCGAATTTCGCGTCGAAGGAGGTGCGGCCGGCCTTGGTGCGGCGGACCGAGGCGCCTGGAACTCTCGGCTGCTCGGCATGGCGGTTGCCCTCCGGGACGGCACGGATCTCGGCCGCAGCCGGGACGCCCGCGGAGAGGCAAAGCGTCGCGATCACAAACAGGCAGGCGGTAAGGCGCACGATCTGGTTTTCCTGTGAGACTTCCTAAGAAACTGGCGGACCCGGTTCGTTCGGGCGCGGCCCCCTAGGGCAAGATCATGTCAGAATGATGCCCTATTTCTTAACGGCTGCCGATCGCTCTAGAGAAAATGAAGGCGCCTGTCGAGTGACAAGCGCCCACAAATCGGTGATCGCAGTAGCGTAAAGCCGCTGTCAGAGGATATAGCGCGAGAGATCGGTGTTGGCCGCCAGATCGCCGACATTCTTGCGGACGTACTCCGCATCGATCGTGACCCCTTGGCCGCCGCTGTCCGGCGCGTTGAACGAAATGTCGTCGAGGACGCGCTCCATCACCGTCTGCAGGCGGCGAGCGCCGATGTTCTCGACATTGGCGTTGAGCTGAACGGCGACCTCCGCAAGCGCGTCGATGGCGTCCTCGGTGAAGTCGAGCGCGACGCCCTCGGTCTCCAAGAGCGCCTTGTATTGGCGGATGAGGCTTGCCTCCGTCTCGGTCAGGATGCGGCGGAAATCCTCCTTGGTAAGCGCGCGGAGCTCCACCCGGATCGGCAGACGGCCCTGCAGTTCGGGCAGGAGATCCGACGGCTTCGACACGTGGAAGGCGCCTGACGCGATGAAGAGGATATGATCGGTCTTCACCGGCCCGTATTTCGTTGCCACCGTCGTGCCCTCGACCAGCGGCAGGAGGTCGCGCTGCACGCCTTCGCGTGAAACGCCGGCGCCGAGGCCGCCATCGCGAGCGGCGATCTTGTCGATCTCGTCGAGGAAGACGATGCCGTCGTTTTCCGCCGCGGCCATCGCCTCGCGCTGGATCTGCTCGTTGTCGAGTAGCTTGTCGGATTCGTCGTTGATCAGCAGCTCATAGGAGTTCTTGACGGTCGTCTTGACCTTCTTGGTCCTGCCGCCGAGCGCCTTGCCAAACATTTCCGAGAGGTTCAGCACACCGATATTGGCGCCCGGCATGCCCGGAATCTCGAAGCCGCCCGGCGTGCCGGTTTCGGCGATATCGACCTCGATCTCCTTATCGTCGAGCTCGTTGGCGCGCAGCTTCCTGCGGAAGGAATCGCGCGTCGCCGGCGAGGCCGTCGCGCCGACCAGCGCGTCGAGCACCCGCTCTTCCGCGTTCTGGTGTGCTTTGGCCTTCACTTCGGCGCGTTTCTTCTCGCGCACGAGCGTGATGCCGACCTCGACGAGATCACGCACGATCTGCTCGACGTCGCGGCCGACATAGCCGACCTCGGTGAACTTGGTGGCCTCGACCTTGACGAAGGGCGCCCCGGCAAGCTTGGCGAGACGGCGGGAAATCTCCGTCTTGCCGACGCCCGTCGGGCCGATCATCAGGATGTTCTTCGGCATGACCTCGTCGCGCAACTCGTCACTGAGTTGCTGACGACGCCAACGGTTGCGCAGGGCGATCGCCACCGCGCGCTTCGCGTCCTTCTGGCCGATAATGTAGCGGTCGAGCTCCGAAACGATTTCTCTGGGTGAAAAGTTGGTCATCAATTCCTCTCAAATTCCGTCCGCGTCAGCTCCATCAGGAGTGTCCGACCGGACTTGTCTATCCATTCGCCGAAGGGCACGAAGCCGGCCTTCGAATAAGCGCGGACCGCGCGGCGGTTGCCGGCATCGGGATCGATGACGATGCGTGCGGCGCCATTTTCGAACAGCCTTCCCGCAAAGGCCTTGAGAACGGGCGCGGCAACACCCTTGCCGGTCATCTCGGGCGGGCCAATGAAGATGTCGACGCCGGGCGTGTCGGACGACAGGTCCTTCGCCCAGGGCTCCTCGTCATATTGCGAGGGGATCCAGGACTGGATGTAGCCGGCCGGCTCGCCCTTCACATGGAAGACGAAGCCGTCGACCTCGCCGTTCGCACAACCGTCCCGGATCAATCCGAGTTCCACGTCCGGATCGCCCCACCATTGTCGGACATGCGGCTCCGAAAGCCAGGCAAGCAGCATCGGCAGGTGGCGCTCGGCCACGCGCTCGAAGCTGACATCTGCCGGCTCAGTCCGCATCCAGCGTCTCCACGACGACGTTATGGTTGGTATAAACGCAGATATCGCCGGCGATTTCGAGGGCGCGCCGGGCGATCTCCTCTGCCGACTTGTCGCTGTCCATCAGGGCCTTCGCCGCCGCAAAGGCGTAATTCCCGCCCGAGCCGATGGCGATCGTCCCATGCTCCGGTTCGAGCACGTCGCCATTGCCGGTGATCGCGAGCGTCACCGTCCTGTCGGCGACCAGCATCATCGCCTCGAGATTGCGCAGATATTTGTTGGTGCGCCAGTCCTTGGCAAGTTCGACGGCCGCACGCATCAGCTGATCGGGATATTGCTCGAGCTTCGCTTCCAGCCTTTCCAGGAGGGTAAAGGCGTCCGCCGTCGCGCCGGCAAAGCCGGCGATCACGTCACCTTTCGACAGGCGGCGGACCTTGCGGGCATTGCCCTTCATCACGGTCTGGCCAAGGCTCACCTGGCCGTCGCCCGCCATCACCACCTTGCCGTTCTTACGCACCGTGATGATGGTGGTCGCATGCATCGTTCCGTAGGGATTATGTTCGCTCATGAAGATACCCATGGGCCCCGGATTGGGGCATAGTGGCTTGAAAGGGCCTGTTGCTCGACGCCTATGTAAGTGTGCCTCACGCGATTGCAAATGTCCCCCCTGCGACGACCGCGCCCCGAGCGCCCGGCTCGCGCGAATCTCCGTCGCAGTTCTGGATATTTCGCGCCTCCCCTGATATGGAGCGGCTCTGGAGCGGAATGGGCACGCGAGAGCCGCCTTGCAGGTCGCCGTTTCGTCCGACTTCATTGATATCGCTCCGATCGCAGGGTCCTTTTGATCCCGATCTTCGGAGTCGAGCGTAGAGGAGAGCCTGATGGCAGACGTGACGCAGACCCGCACCGGCCAGGTTTCGCGAAAGACGAATGAAACCGCCGTGTCCGTCTCCGTCAACATCGACGGAACGGGCGTGTCGAAGATCGCGACCGGCGTCGGCTTCTTCGATCATATGCTGGACCAGCTCTCGCGCCACTCGCTGATCGACATGGAGATCAAGGCGGACGGAGACCTTCATGTCGACGACCATCACACCGTCGAGGATACGGGCATTGCGATCGGCCAGGCGCTCGCCAAGGCACTCGGCGACCGGCGCGGCATCACCCGCTATGCCTCGATCGATCTTGCCATGGACGAGACGATGACGCGCGCCGCCGTCGACGTCTCGGGGCGGCCTTTCCTCGTCTGGAACGTGACCTTCAGCTCGCCGAAGATCGGCACCTTCGACACGGAACTCGTGCGCGAGTTCTTCCAGGCGCTCGCCCAACATGCCGGCATCACGCTGCATGTGCAGAACATCTACGGCGCCAACAACCACCATATCGCCGAGACCTGCTTCAAATCCGTCGCCCGCGTGCTTCGCACAGCTACCGAAATCGATCCGCGCCAGGCTGGACGCGTTCCCTCGACCAAGGGCACACTCGCCTGAGCCGGCCAAATCTGGCTTAAAGACATGGCCTCCTATCTGATCATGACCCCGCCCGGCGCACCGGCAGACGACGAAAAAGCCCGGTTCATCGCAGACGGCTTTTCCTGGGCCGCCTTTTTCTTTCCCGCCATCTGGCTTCTCGTCAAACGCGCCTGGCTCCTCGGAATCGCCGTTGCTGTTCTGCAAATTCTGTTAATCCTTCTCTCGACGATCCAGGGTGGATTTGCGGCCGCGCTCATCATGCAGATCGCGCTCAGCCTCCTCGTCTCGCTCGAAGGGCCGCTTTTCATCGCCAAAAGGCTCACGGCACGGGAGTGGACGCTCCGCTCGATCATTCCGGCGCGCGATCGCGAAACGGCGGAAGAGATTTATTTCTCGAACACGGCGGCCGACAATCCTGGAAAGGCAACTCCGTTGCCGTCGGTCGAGTGGTCCACGACGAAACGGCCGCGCGGCACCTCCGGACTCGGCTTCTTTGAACCCTATGGAGAGCGCTGATGCGGGTCGCCATCATTGACTATGGGTCGGGCAACCTGCGCTCGGCCACCAAAGCCTTCGAGCGGGCGGCGCGTGAAGCCGGCGTCGCCGCGGAGATCGACCTCACCGACAGCCCGGAACGGGTGGCCTCCGCCGACCGCGTCGTGCTTCCGGGCGTCGGCGCCTATGCCGATTGCCGCCGCGGCCTGGCGAGCGCCGCCGGGATGGAGGAAGCGCTGACCGAGGCCGTCGAAAAGGCCGGGCGGCCCTTCCTCGGCATCTGCGTCGGCATGCAGCTCATGTCCTCGCGCGGCCTCGAAAAGACCATTACCGGGGGTTTTGGCTGGATACCGGGCGACGTTGTCGAGATGACGCCCGAGGACCCCTCACTGAAAATTCCCCAGATCGGCTGGAACACGCTGAGCCTCAAGCGCCCGCACGCGCTGTTCGACGGGATTGCGACCGGCGAGAGCGGGCTGCACGCCTATTTCGTGCATTCCTATCACCTCGCCGCCACAAATGCGGAGGACGTGGTTGCCGAGACGGACTATGGCGGACCGGTGACGGCCTTCGTTGCGCGGGGCAACAGGGCGGGCGCGCAATTCCATCCGGAAAAGAGCCAGGCGCTCGGCCTCGCCCTCATTTCTAATTTCCTGCGTTGGAAGCCTTGAGGCTTCGCGCGATCTGATCGGACGAACATATGATTCTCTTCCCCGCGATCGACCTCAAAGACGGGCAATGCGTGCGCCTGAAGCTCGGCGACATGGAGCAGGCGACCGTCTACAATCCCGACCCGGCCGCCCAGGCGCGCGCGTTCGAGGAGCAGGGCTTCGAATGGCTGCATGTCGTCGACCTCAACGGCGCCTTTGCCGGGGAGACGGTGAACGGTGCCGCCGTCGACGCCATTCTCAAGGCGACGAAGAATCCTGTGCAGCTCGGCGGCGGCATCCGTACGCTCGAGCATATCGAGACGTGGCTGGCCCGAGGACTGAAGCGCGTGATCCTCGGCACGGTTGCCGTGCGCAATCCGGCGCTGGTGATCGAGGCCTGCCGCAAGTTCCCGGGCAGGGTAGCGGTCGGCATCGACGCCAAGGGCGGCAGGGTTGCGGTCGAGGGCTGGGCGGAAGCCTCCGAACTCGGCGTGATCGAGCTCGCCAGGAAGTTCGAGGGCGCCGGCGTCGCGGCGATCATCTACACCGATATCGACCGCGACGGTATCTTGACCGGCATCAACTGGGCCTCGACGCTGGAGCTCGCCGATGCGGTCAAGATCCCGGTCATCGCCTCCGGCGGGCTCGCTTCGATGCATGACATCCGCCGGATGACAGAACCCGATGCATGGAAGCTCGAAGGCGCGATTTCCGGCCGGGCGCTCTATGACGGCCGCATAGACCCCAGGGAGGCTCTGGCCTTGATCCGGGAAGCAAGAAAGGGGATGGTCCGATGACGCTGAAAGCCCGAGTGATCCCCTGCCTCGACGTCAAGGACGGCCGCGTCGTCAAGGGCGTCAATTTCGTCGATCTCATCGACGCCGGCGATCCGGTGGAGGCGGCACGCGCCTATGACGCCGCCGGCGCCGACGAGCTCTGCTTCCTCGACATCACCGCCTCCTCCGACAACCGCGAGACGATCTTCGACGTCGTCGCCCGCACCGCCGAACAGTGTTTCATGCCGCTCACCGTCGGCGGCGGCGTGCGCCAGGTGTCGGACATCCGCAAGCTCCTGCTTGCCGGCGCCGACAAGGTGTCGATCAACACGGCCGCGGTGAAGAACCCCGAATTCGTCGCCGAAGCCGCCGACAAGTTCGGCAATCAGTGCGTCGTCGTCGCAATCGATGCCAAGAAGGTTTCGGCTGACGGCGAGGAGGATCGATGGGAGATATTCACCCATGGCGGGCGGCAGCCGACGGGCATCGACGCGATCGAGTTCGCCCGCAAGGTCGTCGATCTCGGCGCCGGCGAAATCCTTCTGACGTCGATGGATCGCGACGGCACGAAGGCGGGCTACGACATTAAGCTGACGCGAGCGATCGCCGACGCGGTGCGTGCGCCGGTGATCGCGTCCGGCGGCGTCGGCACGCTCGACCATCTGGTGGAAGGGATCCGCGACGGCCATGCGACGGCCGTGCTCGCCGCATCGATCTTCCACTTCGGCACCTACAGCATCGGCGAGGCTAAGCGTTACATGACCGAGCACGGCATCGCCATGCGCCTCGATTGAGGCGGGGCCTGCAACGAAAAGGGATCTGACCATGACCGAGTTTACTCTCTCCGACCTGGAGAAGATCGTGGCGACCCGCGCCAAGGCGGCGCCGGAGGACTCCTGGACCGCGAAGCTCGTCGCGGCCGGCCAGCAGAAGGCCGCCAAGAAGCTCGGAGAGGAGGCGGTGGAAGCAGTGATAGCGGCGATCCGCGATGACCGGAAGAATCTGGTCGATGAGAGTGCCGATCTCCTCTATCATCTTATGGTCGTATTGAATATCGCCGCCGTCCCGTTGCAGGATGTGATGAGCGAACTGGCCAGGCGGACGAGCCAATCCGGCCTGCAGGAAAAGGCAAACCGGCAGAATCCATGAGCATCGCCGCGAAAGACATCGAACCGGTGGACGTTCCGGGCAACCTCCAAGGCGGCGAATATTCGCCCTATCACGTCTTCTCCGCCGAGGAGTGGTCGCGTTTTCGCGCCGATACGCCGCTGACGCTGACGTCCGACGAGGTCACGCGGCTGCGCTCGCTCAACGACCCGGTCGATCTCGATGAAGTGCGGCGTATCTATCTGTCGCTGTCGCGGCTTCTCTCGGCCCATGTCGAAGCCTCACAGCTCCTCTTTCACCAGCGCAAGCGCTTCCTCAGCATGTCGGACGAAACGAAGACGCCCTTCGTCATCGGCATCGCCGGCTCGGTCGCCGTCGGCAAGTCGACGACCGCGCGCATCCTCGCCGAGCTGCTTGCGCGTTGGCCTTCGAGTCCGAAGGTGGATCTCGTCACCACAGACGGCTTCCTTTATCCGAACGCGATCCTGCAGCGGGAAAACATGATGGATCGCAAGGGCTTCCCCGAGAGCTACGACATCGGCGCGCTGCTCAGATTCCTCTCAGCGATCAAGGCGGGCCGGCCGAATGTCAAGGCGCCGACCTATTCGCATCTGACCTACGATGTCATCCCCGATCAGTTCCAGGTCATCGACCGGCCGGACATCCTGATCTTCGAAGGCATCAACGTGCTGCAGTCGCGCGACCTGCCCGCCCATGGCAAGATCGTGCCGATGGTCTCGGATTTCTTCGATTTCTCGATCTATATCGATGCGGAAGAAAGCCTCATCCATAGCTGGTATGTGAGCCGCTTCATGCGCCTGCGCGAAACGGCGTTCCAGAACCCGCAGTCCTTCTTCCATCGCTATGCGACGATCAGCGAGGACGCGGCGCGGGCGATCGCCGAAGGGCTCTGGCACAACATCAACCTCAAGAACCTGCACCAGAACATCCTGCCGACGCGGCCGCGCGCCGACCTCATCCTGCAGAAGGGGCCCAACCACCTGACCCAGACGGTGGCGCTCAGGAAGCTCTGAGCGATAGTTGAGATAGCCAACGGAATTCGACCTCGATAAAAATGGGGAAAGCGGGTGTTGATACCCCCTCTGCCTGTTCGTTCTAAGGGTTGACCCGCCGCAGCGTCAGATTAAGCCGCCCGCCGTTCTTCAAGAGCGTCGAGGTATTCGGATAGATGCGATCGACGCCGTGGAAGGCGAGGCGCCCCTCGCCGCCGAGCACGACGACGTCGCCGCTTTCGAGCCTGAACGACACGGTCTGTCCGCCGCGCGTCTTGCCCCCGACGCGGAAGAGACAGCTATCGCCGAGCGAGATCGAGACGACGGCGGTTTCGAGGTCGCGCTCGTCCCTGTCCTGGTGCAAACCCATGCGCGCGTCGGCCGAGTAGAAATTGACGAGGCACGCCTCCGGCGTCTTGTCGCTTCCCGAAACGGCGCGCCAGATTTCGAGCAGCATATCCGGCAGCGGCGGCCACGGCCTGCCAGTCACCGGATGCTCTGTCTGGTAACGGTAGCCGCGCTCGCGATCGGTGACCCAGCCGAGCGAACCGCAATTCGTCATGCGGACCGACATCGGCTTGCCGGTCTTCGGCATTTCCGGCACGTAGAGCGGCGCCTCGGCGACGACCGCGCGAACGGCCTCGACCAGTTTCTCTTGCCTCGGACGGTTGAGAAAGCCCGGAATATGTCTCACGCCTTTCGGCAGCACCAGCATTGCCAGCTTCTTCCGTTATCACGCATTGTCTGGCCGCTCCACGTCACGAAATGACTGGGGCCCGCGGGCGCTGAGGACCACCCGAAAGCGGCCTTGGAGACTTCACTCGCCCTCGGGACGGCCACGCAGCTTCTTGATCTCGCCCCGGCCGGATTTCTCCTTCAGCCGCCGCTCGATGGAACTGCGCGTCGGCTTTGTCTTCTTGCGCGGCGGGGGCGGCGGTTCCGCGGCCTTCAGAATCAATTCCTTCAGCCGATCGCGGGCGTCCTCGCGGTTACGCTCTTGGCTGCGGAAGCGATTGGCCTCGATCATCAGCACGCCATCCTTGGAGACCCTGCGGCCCGCCAGTTTCAGCGCATTGGCTTTGACGCGCTCCGACAGCGACGGCGAAGCCTGAATATCGAAGAAGAGCTGGACGGCCGTCGACACCTTGTTGACGTTCTGTCCGCCCGGGCCGCCGGCCAGCACGAATTGCTCCGTCAGCTCCCAGCCGGCGATCACGATACTCTCGTCGATGTAAAGCGGTTCGCTTGCCATGTTCGCTCCTCAGCGTTCTATGGCACAGAGTCGTGCGCTTGAGAACGACCACGCAAATGCAAAACCCGGCCGCAGGCGGCCGGGTTTCACGTGAATCATGGCATCGCGATTATTCGGCGGCGACCTTGGCGCCCGGAGCGGCGTCGCGCACGCTGCCGTCGACATGGCTTTCAAATTTGGCGAAGTTGGCGATGAACATGTCGACCAGGCGGCGCGCCTGGACGTCATAGGCAGCGCCGTCGCCCCAAGTCGAACGCGGGTCGAGAATGCGGTCGTCGACCCCCGGAACCGATACCGGCACCGTGAAGCCGAAATGCGCATCCGTACGGAAGGAAGCACCGTTCAGCGAGCCGTCGAGGGCCGCCGAAAGCAGGGCGCGCGTCACCTTGATCGGCATGCGGCTTCCGGTGCCATAGGCACCGCCGGTCCAGCCGGTGTTGACCAGCCAGCAGGTGACGCCGTTCCTGGCGATGAGCTCCTTGAGCAGGTTGCCGTAGACCGACGGGTGGCGCGGCATGAAGGGAGCGCCGAAGCAGGTCGAGAAGGTCGCTTCCGGTTCCGTCACCCCCTTTTCCGTGCCGGCGACCTTGGCGGTGTAGCCGGAGAGGAAGTGATACATCGCCTGTTCGGGCGTCAGCTTGGCGATCGGCGGCATCACGCCGAAGGCATCGGCCGTCAGCATGATGATGGTGCGCGGCTGCGGCGCCGTGCCGGTCTCACTGGCATTCGGAATGAAATCGAGCGGATAGGCGATGCGGGTGTTTTCCGTGAGCGAGCCGTCGTCGAAATCGGGAACGCGCCGCTCGTCCAGAACGACGTTTTCCATGACCGTGCCGAAGCGCCGCGTCGTCGAGTAGATCTCCGGCTCGGCCGTTTCCGACAGGCGGATGGCCTTGGCATAGCAGCCGCCTTCGAAGTTGAAGACGCCCTTTTCGCCCCAACCGTGCTCGTCATCGCCGATCAGCGTGCGGTTCGGGTCGGCCGAAAGCGTCGTCTTGCCGGTACCGGAGAGGCCGAAGAAGACTGCGGTGTCGCCGGCGGGCCCGACATTCGCCGAGCAGTGCATCGGCATGACCGACTTCTTCGGCAGTAGGTAGTTGAGCACCGTGAAAACCGACTTCTTCATCTCGCCGGCATAGGAGGTGCCGGCGATCAGCACGAGACCGTTCGTCAGGTCGCAGGCGATGATCGTCTCACTGCGGCAGCCGTGGCGCGCCGGATCGGCCTTGAAACTCGGCAGGTCGATGATCGTCAGCTTCGGCTGGAAAGTCGCCAGCGCCTCACGCTCCGGGCGGATCAGGAGGTTGCGGATGAAGAGCGAATGCCAGGCGAATTCGGTGACGACGCGCGTCGGCAGGGCGTTTTCCGGATCGGCGCCGCCGATCAGGTCTTGGACATAGAGCGACATGCCCTTGGCGTGCGCCAGCATGTCCTGGCGAAGGCGCTCGAAGTTGTCCGGAGAGATGTGATTGTTGTTGTCCCACCAGATCTGATCGGCCGTCGCGGCGTCGCGCACGACATACTTGTCCTTGGGGGACCGGCCGGTGTGCTGGCCCGTACGAGCGCTGAGGGCTCCATGGGCTGTCAACTGAGCTTCGCCGCGGCGAAGGGCCTCCTCGTAAAGCTGCCCCGCCTCGAAGTTATAGCGAACGACCGAGAGGTCCGAGAATCCGATCGTTTCCAGTCCGTTCGAGGGGTTGCGGCTGCCAAGCTCATCCATGGTCAAGCTTCCTTCGTGTTTGGCCATTGGCGTTGAATTTCGTCGGAACATACCGGCAAGGTCAGCGCAAGACAAGATATGGCTTTCTAAAACAATAATGATATCAGTACATTAATCGATTTAAAGAAAAATATGCATTTTTTAATCGGTTGAATCACGGGGCGCGGAAAGCTATTTTTCACAGGATTTCCGGGGGACGGGATCAGGTGCTTTTGTACTTCGCCACAATTTGTTCCACCTTTATACTCAAGTAACGCATCCGTGACTCGCGCTGCCGCCGTTCTCAAAGGTGGATTCCGGCGCCGGACCCCAAAGACGGAGTTGAACTACGATGCAGACCATCGCGCTTGTCGATGACGACCGCAACATCCTGACATCGGTGTCGATCGCCCTCGAAGCCGAGGGCTACAAGGTCGAAACCTATACCGATGGTGCTTCCGCACTCGAGGGCCTCTTGGCGCGCCCACCGCATCTGGCAATCTTCGATATCAAAATGCCACGCATGGACGGCATGGAACTGCTGCGTAGGCTGAGACAGAAGTCTGACCTGCCGGTGATCTTCCTCACCTCCAAGGACGAGGAGATCGACGAGCTCTTCGGCTTGAAGATGGGGGCTGACGATTTCATCACCAAACCCTTCTCGCAGCGTCTGCTGGTCGAGCGGGTGAAGGCGATCCTGCGGCGGGCGCCGACTCGCGACGCCGCCGCTGCCGCTGCCGGCGGCGCGGCCAAAAACGGCGAGGCGCCGTCCCGCTCGCTGGAGCGCGGTCAACTCGTCATGGACCAGGAACGCCACACCTGCACCTGGAAGAACGAACCGGTGACGCTGACGGTCACGGAATTCCTGATCCTCCATTCGCTGGCGCAGCGCCCCGGTGTCGTGAAGAGCCGCGACGCGCTGATGGATGCCGCCTATGACGAGCAGGTCTATGTCGACGACCGGACGATCGACAGCCACATCAAGCGGCTTCGCAAGAAGTTCAAGATGGTCGATGGCGACTTCGATATGATCGAAACCCTCTACGGAGTCGGTTACCGCTTCCGCGAAACGGCCTGAACGGCCGCGGGCTTGCCTTCGCGCCGATTGTGGCTCATTGAGAACCGCAGCCACGGCAGATCGCAGACGGCGATGGAAGTGGCTGCGGTCCGCTTTGTCCCATTCCGCCCCGGACCTCGGCCAGTCGTGCGCAGGGCGGTGGCGGGAGGCGCGCCGGCCGGAACGCCGGTGCAAGGAAGGCAAAGCGACGGAAGTCCGTCGCGGGAGCGGAAGACTTGGTAGCAGTCTTGCAGGGCGAGATCGAAGATTCTGACGGACGGAGCGCAGCGTCGCGCGGGCAGCGCCGATGGGCGCATCCGTTTACGCTGATCCGACGCCTGTTCGGCAACGCCGTCTTCTCGAGCCTTACGCGGCGCATCGTCTTCTTCAACCTCGTGGCGCTCGTCGTTCTCGTCGGCGGGATCATGTATCTGAACCAGTTCCGCGAGGGCCTCATCGACGCCCGCGTCGAAAGCCTGCTGACACAGGGCGAGATCATCGCCGGCGCCATTTCCGCCTCCGCGTCGGTCGATACCAACTCGATCACCATCGATCCGGAAAAGCTGCTGGAGCTGCAGGCCGGCGAGAGCATCACGCCGCTGCCAAGCGACGAGGACCTCGAATTTCCAATCATCCAGGAACGTGTCGCCCCTGTTCTCAGAAGGCTGATCTCGCCGACGCGCACACGCGCCCGCCTGTTCGATGCCGATGCCGACCTGCTCCTCGACTCGCGCCACCTCTACAGCGGCGGCCAAGTGCTTCGTTTCGACCTGCCGCCGGTCGATCCGGAAACTCCGAGCGTCACGGAGCGGATCAGCACCTGGTTCAACCGGCTCTTACAGCCGGGCGACCTGCCGCTCTACAAGGAGCCGCCGGGCGGCAACGGCTCGATCTACCCCGAGGTGATGAACGCGCTCACCGGCGTGCGCGGCGCCGTCGTCCGCGTCACCGGGAAGGGCGAGCTCATTGTTTCGGTGGCGGTGCCGGTGCAGCGTTTCCGAGCCGTGCTCGGCGTGCTGCTTCTGTCGACGCAAGCGGGCGACATCGACAAGATCGTTCATGCCGAGCGGCTGGCGATCATCCGCGTCTTCGGTGTGGCGGCGCTCGTCAATGTCATCCTGTCGCTGCTTCTTTCGTCCACGATCGCCAATCCGCTCAGGCGGCTATCGGCCGCCGCCATCCGCGTGCGCCGCGGCGGCGCGAAGGAACGCGAGGAAATCCCCGACTTCTCCTCCCGGCAGGATGAGATCGGCAACCTCTCGGTGGCGCTCCGGGAGATGACGACAGCGCTCTACGACCGCATTGCGGCGATCGAGAACTTCGCTGCCGACGTCAGCCATGAGCTCAAGAACCCGCTCACGTCGCTCCGGAGCGCCGTCGAAACGCTGCCGCTGGCGCGCACGGAGGAATCGAAGAAGCGGCTGCTCGACGTCATCCAGCATGACGTCCGGCGCCTCGACCGGCTGATCAGCGACATTTCCGACGCCTCGCGTCTCGATGCCGAGCTTGCCCGCAGCGACGCGAAGAAGGTCGACCTCGAAAAGCTTCTCGGCGACCTCATCGATATTTCCCGTCAGATCCGCGGCAAAAAGAAACAGGTGCTGCTCGACTTCGTCGTCGATCGCAAGGACAATCCGAGGGCGAGCTTCATCGTTAGCGGCTATGAACTGCGCATCGGCCAGATCATCACCAACCTGATCGAGAACGCGCGCTCCTTCGTTCCGGAGCCGAACGGCCGCATCATCATCCGGCTGACCCGCTCGCGCTCGCGCTGCCTCGTCTATGTGGAAGACAACGGCCCGGGCATCCAGGCGGAAGACATCGACCGGATCTTCGAACGGTTCTACACGGACCGACCGGAGGGCGAGGACTTCGGCCAGAACTCCGGCCTCGGGCTTTCGATCTCGCGTCAGATCGCCGAGGCGCATGGCGGAACGCTCAAAGCCGAGAATATCGTCGGCAAGGGCGGCGACGTGACCGGCGCGCGCTTCATTCTCTCGCTGCCCGCCGAGCCGCATCCGTGAGCGCTACGAGTTGCAACATCCACGCAACGGCCATGGTTCTCGGCACCACCGGCTTCCTCATCACCGGGCCTTCCGGCTCGGGCAAGTCGGCACTGGCGCTTGCCTGCATTTACGAGGTGCGGCGTCGCGGCCGCTTCGCAGCACTCGTCGCCGACGATCGGGTGGATCTTTCGCTGGAAAACGACCGCATCGTCGCGCGCTGCCCCGCCGCCATTCGCGGTCTGATCGAGGTTCGGGGCAGCGGCATCGCGGAGGTTGAAACCATCTCGGCCTGCGTGCTCGAAGGGGCGATCATGCCATCAAGGCCCCCTTTCGATCCCCGCCTGCCGCCGGAGCAGGAGGAACTGCCGCTTCAGATCGGGCGAAGTCTGCCGCTGTTGCGTCTTCCCGTTGAAGGGCCACTGTCGCCGGTCGATGCTCTCGTCGCTCTATTGCCTGAAAAATTAGGACTTTAGCCTTATTCCGAGGCAGGAAGGCTGCTTTTTCGGCATTTTGGGCTTGCACTTCGCCTTTTCCTTGCCAAGATGGCCGCCCCAATAGGTGGACGAAATTGCTGCAGTGCGATATCTGACCATCACCGAGTTGCATATGCAGTTGGAGCAAAGATACCCATGATCGGACTTGTGCTTGTCACGCATGGCAAGCTGGCGGATGAGTTTCGGCATGCATTAGAGCACGTTGTCGGTCCGCAGAAATTCATCGAGACCGTCTGTATCGGCCCCGAGGACGACATGGATCAGCGGCGTCAGGATATTCTCGACGCCGTGGAGAAAGCCAACGAGGGCAATGGCGTCATCATCCTGACGGATATGTTCGGCGGTACACCCTCCAATCTCGCCATTTCCGTTATGCGCGGCGGCAGCGTCGAAGTGGTCGCCGGCGTCAACCTACCGATGCTGATCAAGCTCGCGGGGGTGCGCGGCGAGAGCGATATGGACAAGGCGCTTGTCGAGGCCTCCGAGGCGGGACGCAAATACATCAATGTCGCCAGCCGCGTTCTGAGTGGAAAATGATGGATCACCGCCCGGACACGGTGCTGACGCGCGAGTTGCTCATCATCAACAAACGCGGCCTGCATGCGCGGGCCTCCGCGAAATTCGTGCAGACGGTCGAGGCCTATGATGCCGAGATCACCGTGTCCAAAGATGGTATGACGGTCGGCGGCACGTCGATCATGGGGCTGATGATGCTGGCTGCCAGCACCGGCTGCACCGTCTTCGTCACCGCCAGCGGAGCCCAGGCGGAAGAGGCCCTCAACGCGCTCGACGCGCTGGTGCGAGACAAATTCGGCGAAGAGATTTGAATTCCCCCTTTGGCTCTCTCCCCGCATGCGGAGACGCGGGGCGACCCATCATATCCCTTCGCCTGCGGGCGACTGATATAAACATATAAAGACCTCTTTATATGATGGTTGCCCTCCTCGGCGATTCCTGATAGACCGAACGCACTCTCCCCGTGATCTCGAAGCGCGGGAGGCATGTCACGCCGCCAATCGCCATAGGGCCGGCGGCCCAAAGGATCAGCCTGGAGAACTCCATGACCGCAACTCAGGACTATATTGTCGCCGATATCGGGCTTGCCGATTTCGGCCGCAAGGAAATCGCCATCGCCGAAACGGAAATGCCGGGCCTGATGGCCTGCCGTGAGGAGTTCGGCGCATCGCAGCCGCTGAAGGGCGCCCGCATCACCGGTTCGCTGCACATGACGATCCAGACCGCCGTGCTGATTGAGACGCTGGTCGCGCTCGGCGCCGAAGTCCGCTGGGCCTCGTGCAACATCTTCTCCACCCAGGATCACGCCGCTGCCGCCATCGCCGCACGGGGCATTCCGGTCTTCGCCGTCAAGGGCGAGACACTCGAGGAATACTGGTCCTACACCGACAAGATCTTCCAGTGGGCCGACGGCGGCCTGTCGAACATGATCCTCGACGACGGCGGCGACGCGACCATGTACATCCTGCTCGGCGCGCGCGCCGAAGCCGGCGAGAACGTGCTCTCGAATCCCGGTTCGGAAGAGGAGGAAATCCTCTTCGCGCAGATCAAGAAGCGCCTTGCCGCAACGCCGGGCTGGTTCACCAAGCAGCGTGACGCCATCAAGGGCGTGACAGAAGAGACGACTACCGGCGTCAACCGTCTCTATCAGCTCCAGGCCAAGGGCCTCCTGCCCTTCCCGGCGATCAACGTCAACGACAGCGTCACCAAGTCGAAGTTCGACAACAAGTACGGCTGCAAGGAATCGCTCGTCGACGGCATCCGCCGCGGCACCGACGTGATGATGGCCGGCAAGGTAGCCGTGGTCTGCGGCTATGGCGACGTGGGCAAGGGTTCCGCCGCCTCGCTCAGCGGCGCCGGCGCACGCGTGAAGATCACCGAGGTCGACCCGATCTGCGCCCTGCAGGCCGCCATGGACGGCTATGAAGTGGTCCAGCTCGAAGACGTCGTCTCGACCGCCGACATCTTCATCACCACGACCGGCAACAAGGACGTGATCCGCATCGAGCACATGCGCGAGATGAAGGACATGGCGATCGTCGGCAATATCGGCCACTTCGACAACGAGATTCAGGTCTCGGCGCTCCGGAACCTGAAGTGGACCAACGTGAAGCCGCAGGTCGACCTCGTCGAGTTCCCGAAGGGCAACCGCATCATTCTCCTGTCCGAAGGGCGCCTGCTCAACCTCGGCAACGCCACCGGCCATCCGTCCTTCGTGATGTCGGCCTCCTTCTCCAACCAGGTCCTGGCGCAGATCGAACTCTTCACCAAGGGCGCGAACTACAAGAAAGAGGTCTACGTGCTGCCGAAGCAGCTCGATGAAAAGGTGGCACGCCTGCATCTTGCCAAGCTCGGCGCCAAGCTGACCGAGCTGTCGGAGGAACAGGCAGCCTATATCGGCGTGAAGCCGCAGGGCCCGTTCAAGGCGGAACACTACAGGTACTAATCCTTACCCGGCCAATCCACAACATCTTGTGGCCGCGATCTTGACAAGAGATCGCGGCCTCTTTTTTGGACCGCACACTTTCCGCCGATTCTTCAAACAAGTATGCTTAAGTCATTGATTCGTGACGCTGGAGCAGCCGGCGTGGCGAACGGGGATGTCTTGTCGGATGTGCGGCAAAGAGACGGAGACGGACCGGGAATGCGATGGGGACTGACGGAGCCCTCTAAGAGGGCTTCAGCGCAAGGCGGGCGCGCGGTCAGGGGCGATTTCCGGACGAACGGGGATGACGCCGTGAAACCAGAACGATCCACGATTTCGAGCGAGCAGAAGGCGCCCGCGTTGATGCGGCGGCTTCTCGCCGGAACGGTCCTGCTCGCGGCCACCGACGCGGCCGCCCAGGCGTCCGCTCCGGTCGCCAGAACCATATTCGGCACCTCCGAGGTCGTGACCTTCTCGGTGCTGATCGGCGTCATTTCCGCGGCGATGATTTCGGCGATCTGGCTCATCCGGCAACGCGGCAATATCGAAGCGGAAAACCGCGAGCTGCGCTCCGATCTCTCCGACGCGAACCAGCGTATTTCCCGCTTCCAGGCGCTTATCGCCGACAAGGACAGACGCATCGTTATCTGGGACGGGCTCGCCGAACGCCCCGAGTTCCTCGGTCAGCTTCCGGTTGAAACCGGGGCGCCGCAGGACGACCGCGACTTTCTCGCCTTCGGACGCTGGATCAAGCCGCATTCGGCAAGTCAGCTCGAGAAAGCGATCGAGGCCCTGCGTGCCCAGGCGCAAAGCTTCGATCTGGTGCTCGAAACGCAGCGCAACGAAGTTCTGGAGGCGCAAGGGCGCGTTTCCGGCGGGCGGGCTTTCGTGCGCTTCATCGCGCTCAACAATCTAAGGGCGGAACTCGCCGAACTGAAGCTCGAGCGCGACCGGCTGCATACCTCGCTCGCCACCTTCCGCAATCTCTTCGACGCGGTCGATCTTCCCGCCTGGCAGCGCGGCACCGACGGCAAGCTCGAATGGGTCAATGCGGCTTACGCCGAAGCGGTCGAAACGCCGAGCGCCCACGCGGCCGTCGCCGAAGGCCGCGAGCTGCTCGCAACCGCCGCGCGCGAGAAGATCCGTGCGGTCTCGACCTTCGACACGCCATTCCGCGACAAGGTGTCGACCGTGGTCAAAGGCAACCGGACCTTCTTCGAGGTCGTCGACGCCCGCGGCCCGGCCGGTTCGGCGGGGATCGCCATTGACGTTTCCGGTATCGAGGCCGTGCGCGAGGAACTGGCGCGGACGCTCAAGAGCAACGCCGAAACGCTTGAGCACCTCGCGACGCCGGTCGCCATCTTCGACGGCAATCAGCGCCTGCAATTCTATAATCAGGCCTTCCAGCGCCTCTGGGGTCTCGATATGGGTTTCCTCGAGCGCAAGCCCGACAATGGTGAGATTCTCGATCGCCTGCGCGCCGGCGGCAAGCTGCCGGAGCAGCTCAACTGGAAGCAATGGAAAGCGAACGCGCTTTCGGTCTATCAGGCGCTCGACACGCAATCCGACCTCTGGCACCTGCCGAACGGCCAGACGCTGCGCGTCTTCGCCACCGCGCGGCCCCAGGGCGGCGCGACCTGGGTCTTCGAGAACCTGACGGAGAAGGTGGACCTCGAAACGCGCTACAACACGCTCGTCCAGGTCCAGGGCGAAACGATCGACCATCTTGCCGAAGGCGTCGCCGTCTTCGGGCCGGACGGCCGCATCCGGCTGTCGAACCCCGCCTTCCGCGCGATCTGGGGCATCAGCGAGGCGGAGGCGCAGCCCGGCACCCATATCCGCGCGATCGAGCAGGCCTGCCTCGCCTCCTACGACCAGCCGGACGGCTGGAAGCGCTTCGCCCATATCATCACCAGTTTCGACGACGAGAGGCCGTCGAGTCGCGGCATCCTCGAACTGCGCACCGGACTGATCCTCGACTATGCCGTGATCCCGCTGCCCAATGCCCAGACGATGCTCACCTTCGTCAACATCACCGACAGCGTGCGCGTCGAGCGGGCGCTGACAGAGAAGAACGAGGCGCTGCGCAAGGCCGACGCGCTGAAGAACGATTTCGTCCACCACGTTTCCTACGAACTTCGCTCGCCGCTGACGAACATCATCGGCTTTGCCGATCTTTTAAAGACGCCAGCCTTTGGCGAACTCAACGAGCGCCAGGCGGAATATGTCGATCACATCGCCACTTCCTCATCGCTGCTTTTGACGATCGTCAACGACATCCTAGATCTCGCGACGGTCGACGCCGGCATTGTCGAGCTCGACATGTCGGAGGTGAACCTCGTTGACCTGCTCGACGACGTGGCGCAGCAGATGGCCGATCGCCTCGCCGAGAGCGGCGTTTCGCTCCGCGTCGACGCCCCCGACAGCCTCGGCCGCATCATTGCCGACCAGCAGCGACTGAAGCAGATCTTCATCAAGCTTCTGACCAATGCCGCCAATTTCGCGCCCGACGGCAGCATGATCGACCTGAAATGCTCGCGGGAAGGCAGCGACTTTCTCTTCTCCGTCACCGACACCGGCCCGGGGATTCCGCAGGACGTGCTCAACACCGTTTTCAACCGCTTCGAGAGCTACGGCCAGCGCGGCGGCGCCGGTCTCGGGCTTTCAATCGTCGAGAGCTTCGTCAGCCTGCACCGCGGCGCGGTCTCGATCCGCAGCAAGGAGGGTGAAGGCACGGAGGTCACCTGCCGCATTCCCTCCGCCGAAATGCCGAAGATTATCGCGGCGGAATAGATGAAGTCTCTGGAACTTCTGCTGAAGGACGAAGCCGCCACCATCGAGCTCGGCGAAGACCTGGCGCTAGCACTGAAGGCCGGCGACTGCGTCGCCCTCTCGGGCGATCTCGGGGCCGGGAAATCGACCTTCGCGCGGGCCTTCATCCGGGCGATGGCCGACGACGAGACGCTCGAAGTGCCGAGCCCCACCTTCACGCTGGTGCAAAGCTACGACCTCAGAATTCCGGTCGCCCATCTCGACCTCTATCGCCTCGCCGAAGCTTCCGAATTGGACGAGCTCGGTTTCGACGAGGCGCTTTCCGAAGGCATCTGTCTGGTCGAGTGGCCCGAGAAGGCGGAAGAGGTGCTGCCGGCCGACCGGATCACCCTCACCTTCTCGCATGAAGGCGAAGGACGGCGCTTGCGAATCGCCGCCCCCGAGGCCGCCTTCAACCGGATCACCCGTTCGCTTGCCATCCGGAGCTTCCTGACGGAAGCCGGTCACGCCGGCGCCCGCCGGCGGCACTTGAGCGGCGATGCTTCCGTGCGGGCCTATGAGCGTATCCAAACGCACGACGGTGAGCCGACGAAGATTCTGATGGACGCGCCCAAGCACAAGCCCGGCCCGATCCTGCAGGACGGCAAATACTACCAGCAGCTCGCCCATATCGCCGAAGACGTCATTCCCTTCGTCGCGGTCTCAAAATTCTTGCGCAAACGCGGCTTCGCGGCGCCGGCGATCTACGCGCGCGACCTGGACCAGGGGCTGCTGCTGATCGAAGATCTGGGCTCGGAGGGCATCATCGATGCCGACGGCCGACCCGTCCCCGAGCGCTACATTGAGGGCGCGCGGCTGCTCGCCCGCCTCCATGCGGCGCCAGCCGAGCGCGATATTGCCATTGCGGCGGGCGTGGTCCATCGCATTCCCGACTTCGATCGCACGGCGATCAAGATTGAAACGAGTCTGTTGATCGACTGGTACCTGCCGTGGAAGCGCGGCGCCCCGGCCTCCGAGGCGGAGCGGAAAGACTACTTCGCCGTTTGGGATCATCTCATCGACGTTCTCGCCTCGGCTGAGAGAAACCTGCTGCTGCGCGACTTTCACTCGCCCAACATCCTCTGGCGTGCCAGCCGCACCGGCCTCGAGCGCATCGGCATCATCGATTTCCAGGACGCGATGATCGGCCCTACGGCCTATGATGTCGCCGCGCTCGTGCAGGACGCGCGCGTAACGATCGATCGTGATCTGACCGACCGCATGATGGATGCCTATATCGCCGAGCGCAGGGCTTCCGGCGCCTTCGACGAGGCCGCTTTCTTGCGCGATTGGCATTTGATGGCCGCGCAGCGCAACTGCAAGCTTGCCGGTATCTGGGTGCGACTGATGCAGCGCGACGGCAAGCCCGGCTATATGAAGCATATGCCGCGCACCTTCGCCTATCTCGAGCGTGCACTTTCCCACGAGGTGCTGACACCCTTGCGCGAATGGTGCATTAAGGCTGGAATCCTGGCTCCCGAATCAGCCAACTGACAGGAAATCATGCCCATTACTAATGCCATGGTGCTCGCGGCCGGATTGGGCACGCGCCTCAGGCCGATCACCAACACGCTGCCGAAGCCGCTCGTCAGCATCGCCGGCAAGCCGATGATCGACTACGTGCTGGACCTACTCGCCGCCGCGGGCGTCACCAAGGCCGCCGTGAACGTCCACCATTTCGCCGATCAGATGGAGGAGCACCTCGGCCGTCGGGAGGCGCCGCATATCGTTATTTCCGACGAGCGGGAGGCGCTGATGAATTCCGGCGGCGGGCTCGCCAAGGGGTTGAAATTGCTCGATGATGGGCCGGTCCTCGTCATGAATGCCGATCTCTTCTGGGTCGGCGAGAAGGCCGGAGAACCGAGCAACCTGCAGAGGCTCGCCAGCTATTTCGATTCCGAGCGCATGGACATGGCGCTGCTCTGCGTGCGTCTGGAGGACACGACTGGACACAACGGCAAGAGAGATTTTTCCCTCTCGGCCGACGGGATTTTGACGCGTTATCAAGAGGGCATGGAAAATCCCGTCGTCTATGCCGGCGCGATCGCTATGGACTCGCGGCTCTTCGCCGATGCGCCCGACGACGCATTCAACCTCAACATCTATTTCGACCGGGCGATCGCCAAGGGGCGCCTTTTCGGCCTGATGCTCGACGGCCATTGGATGACGGTCGGCACGCCTGAAGCGATCGCGGAGGCCGAGGCGACAATCCGGCGTTTTCGCCCGGGAGGATGACGTGCCCGGAGGAAGGTCGAACGTCTTCACCATTCCCGCCGGCCTGCCCTTCTTGAGGACGCTCACGGAAGCGCTCTTGAGCGGCGCCCTCACGCCGGACTTCCGCTACGACCCGGCCGATCCGCTCGCCCTTGCCGGGGTAACGATCTTCGTGCCGACCCGCCGCGCGGCGCGCGTTCTGCGCTCCGAATTCGTCGACCTGCTCGGCGGCCGCTCTGCGATCCTGCCGGTGATCCGCGCGCTCGGCGAAACCGACGACGACAGCGGCTTCTTCGAGACAGAAGTGCCGGCGATCCTCGATCTTGCGCCGCCGCTTTCCGGCACCGCGCGGCTGATCGAGCTCGGCCGTCTCATTCTCGCCTGGCGCAACCACCTGCCGCAGGTGGTCCTCGACATCCATGCCGCAAGCCCGCTGATCGCCCCGGCAAGCCCCGCCGACGCCATCTGGCTCGCGCGCAATCTCGCCGAACTGATCGACGCCATCGAGACCGAAGAGCTTGCCTGGGATCAGCTCGACGGGCTCGACGGCGGCGAACATGCACTCTGGTGGCAATTGACGCTCGCCTTCCTCAAGATCGCCCGAACCTATTGGCCGGAGCGGCTCAACGAACTCAAACACTCGTCGCCGGCCCGCCACCGCAATGCCGTGCTCAAGGCCGAAACCCAGCGCATCGCCGCCGGCAAGGTGACCGGTCCGATCATCATCGCCGGCTCGACCGGTTCGATTCCGGCGACCGCTGCGCTCATTGCCGCGGTGAAGGCATTGCCGAACGGCACCATCGTGCTCCCCGGCCTCGACAAGGACATGAGCGATGCGGAATGGGAGCTGATTGCGGGCGAGGCGGCGGGCCCGATTTCCGGTCTCTTTGCGAGAGACCCGGCCAGCCGCACCCATCCTCAGTATGGTTTCCACCGCCTCCTGAAGCGCATGGGCATCGAGCGTGACGACGTGCCGGTGCTGGGCTCGGGCGACGGCGCCCTTGACTATCGCAGCACCGTCCTGTCGCGCGCGCTTCTGCCGGCGAACGCGACGGACAGTTGGACTGAGACCCGTACGGAGTTGAAGGAGGAAAAGCTTCTTTCAGCTTTCGCCGAGGTGGCCCTGATCGAGGCGGCGAACGAACGCGAGGAGGCGACGGCAATCGCCATCGCGCTGAGACTGGCGCTCGAAGGCGACGAAGAGAGCCAAGCGGCGCTCATTACACCAGATCGCGGTCTTGCACGCCGGGTCGGCGCCGAGCTTGCCCGCTTCGGCATTGAGGCCGACGACTCGGCCGGTGTCCCGCTCTCGGCAACGCCGGCAGGTTCGCTTACCCGGCTTCTTGTCGAAGCGACGCTCAGGCCCGACGACCCGATTCCCCTGGTGGCCCTCCTCAAGCATCCGCTCGCTCGCTTCGGCGAGACGGCGGAGAATGCGCGCCAGGCTGCAGACACGCTGGAACTCGTGGCGCTGCGCGGCGGTACCTATGTTGCTGACATCTCGACATTGGAGGCGACGCTCGAAAATGCGCTCGAGAAGCAAGGCACCGACCGGCATCCGCCGCCATGGCGCGGCGGCATCAAGGAGGACGATATCGCGCTGGCACGGTCGCTCGCCCGGCGCATCGCATCCGCGGTCGAACCCTTGGCGAGCGCGATCGCACCCGGCGCGGATGGTGGCCGCCACCGCTCGCTGGTGCTGACCTTGGCCGATTGGGCAGAACGAACCGGCCGCGCACTGGAGGCGGTCGCCATCGACGAACGCGGCAGCCTCGGCGACCTTTGGGCTTCGGAAGCCGGCGAAACATTAGCGACGCTGCTTACCGGCATCATCGAGACCGAAGGCCAGATGGAGGCCGACGGGCCGCAGTGGTGCGACATCGTCGAGGCGCTTGCCGCGAGCGAAGCGGTCAAGCCGCGATCGATGCGCCATCCCCGCGTCTTCATCTTCGGCGCGCTCGAATCGCGCCTGCAAAGCGTCGATCTCGTCGTGCTCGGCGGCATGAACGAGGGCACCTGGCCGGGCCAGACTTCAAACGATCCGTTCCTGTCGCGGACGATGAAATCCGGGATCGGCCTTGAACCACCGGAAAGGCGCATCGGCCAGCTCGCGCATGATTTCCAGATGGCCTGCGGCACGCGACGGCTGATCTTCTCGCGCTCCATGCGCCAGGGCTCGGCGCCGACGGTCGCTTCAAGATGGCTGCAGCGCCTGCAGGCGCTCGGCGGCGAAAGACTGACCGAGCTGCTTAAGGCCAACGGCGCAGCCTATCTCCATTGGATGCGCATTCTCGACGAAGGCGACCGCCAGCCACTGGCGAATCGGCCGGAGCCGAGACCGCCGGCCGAGTTGCAGCCGCGCAAATATTCCTTCAGCGAGGTGACGCGGCTTCGCCGCGACCCCTACGCGATCTACGCGCGGCGGATCCTCAGGCTCGCGCCCATCGACCCGTTCAATCGCGATCCGGGCGCCGCCGAACGCGGGCTGCTCTATCACCGGATCGTCGACCGTTTCGTCAAGGGCGGGTTCGACCCCGCGTCGCGCGAGGGTGAGGAGGCGATGCTGCGGCTTCTTCACGAGGCCTTCGACGAGGAGAAGCTGCCGGCGCACATCGACACCATCTGGCGGCCGCGCTTCGAGGCCGTCGGAAGGGCTTTCCTCGCCTGGGAAGCGGAGCGCCGCCACGGCATCCGGAAGTCCTTCACGGAGGTTCCAGCGTCGATGGAGCTCGGGCTTGCCGACATCCGGCTGACCGGCATCGCCGACCGTCTCGACCGGCTCAAGGGTGGGACGGTCGACATCATCGACTACAAGACCGGATCGAGCCCCTCGCCCAAGGAAGCGCGGGCCCTGCTCGACCCGCAGCTCGCGCTCGAAGCGGCGGCCCTCAAAGCCGGCGCCTTCCGCGCCATCGGGGCCGCCAGGCCGCATTCGCTACGCTACGTCCGGCTGAAGCCTGGCAGCCGCTTTGCCGTCGACACGGTCAACAACGAGAACAGCCGGTCGAGGGACGCCAAATCCACCGATCAACTGGCGGAGGAATCGCTTGCGGAACTGAAGAAGCTGCTTGCCGCGCTAATGAGCGGCAGGCACGGCTTCGCCTCGCGCCTGATCGTCCAGAAGGAACGAGACTACGGAGGGGAATACGATCATCTGGCGCGGGTCGCCGAATGGGCAACCGCGGACGGCGAGGACGACGATGAGGAATGATCTCTTCGGCCCGGAGGAGAAGACACCGGAGGCGTGGCTCGACTGGACGACCGCGCGGCAGGCGCTCGCCTCCGATCCGGCACGCTCCGCCTGGGTTTCCGCCAATGCCGGTTCGGGCAAGACGCATGTGCTCACGCAGCGCGTGATCCGACTGCTGCTTGCCGGCTGTCGGCCATCGGCGATCCTCTGCCTCACCTATACGAAGGCGGCGGCTTCGGAGATGTCGAACCGGGTGTTCGAGCGGCTCGCCGAATGGGCGACGCTCGATGACGCGGCGCTCGAGAAGCGCATCGAGGCGATCGAGGGGAAGCGTCCGCCGCTTGCGAAGATCCATGAGGCGCGGCGGCTCTTCGCGCGAGCGCTGGAAACGCCGGGCGGGCTGAAGATCCAGACGATTCACGCCTTTAGCGAAGCTCTGCTGCACCAGTTTCCACTGGAGGCCAATGTCGCCGGGCATTTTTCCGTTCTCGACGACCGCGCCGCAGCGGTCCTGCTTGCGGACGCGCGCCGAGCACTGCTCACGGCGACGGCCTCGGCCGGCGACAGGGAACTGGGCGAGGCCTTCGCCACGGTCCTCGACCTTGCCGACGATACCGGTCTCGAGAAACTCCTCGCGGCGATCATCGCCAACCGGGCGCCGATCCAGGCTTTTCTCGATCGGATCTCGGGGCGCGGCGGTCTGGAGAGGCACCTCAGCGCGGCGCTCGGCCTGAAGCTAGGCGAGACTGCCGAGACCGTTATGACGAGCGCCTGGCCACTTGCCGGTCTCAACGGAGCTGCGCTCGACCACTATATCGACCTTGCCTTCCGCCTTGGCGGTGCCAAAGCCTCCGCCTTTGCCGAGGGCCTGCGGAACGTCCGCGGCATGGAGGACGCGGCGGAACGCTATAGAGGGCTGGTGGAGCTCTTCTTCAACGGCGGCGGAAAGCCGAAAGCCGAATCAACCTTCCTGAACGCGGCGATGCGGCGCGAGGCGCCAGATCTCGCAAGCCTCGTCGAGCAGGCGCGCGATCACATGGTCGCCTGTGCCGATCGCCTCAGCATCGTGCGGATGTATGAGGCGACGCGCGCCGCCCTCATTCTTGCCGAGCGGCTGAACCGCGATTACGAGGCGCTCAAGAAGGCGCGCAGCCAGCTCGACTTCGAGGATCTGATCAACCGCACCGCTGCCCTGCTCTCTCGCAGCGACGTCGGCGCCTGGGTCCACTACAAGCTCGACCAGGGCATCGACCACATCCTCGTCGACGAAGCGCAGGATACGAGCCCGGCGCAATGGACGATCATCCAGGCGCTCTCGTCCGATTTCTTCGCCGGCGAAACGGCGCGGGCGGACGACCGGACGATCTTCGCCGTCGGCGACGAGAAGCAGTCAATCTATTCCTTCCAGGGCGCGCGGCCGGAGCGTTTCTCGCGCGAGAGCATCGTGACCGAGCGCCGGGTGCGCGCCGGCAACAAATATTTCAGCCCCATACGCCTTCAACTTTCTTTCCGTTCGACCGTCGACGTGCTCTCCGCCGTAGACACGGTCTTCGCCAATCCGGGCAACGCCAAAGGCCTCAGCGCCCGGAACGAGGCGATCGTGCACGCCTCGAACCGGATCGGCCATCCCGGCGCCGTCGACGTGTGGGATGTGATCGCGCCAGAGCCAGCCGCGGCGGACGAAGATTGGACGGCTCCCTTCGATGCCACGCCCGAACGCGCGCCGGTGAACATCCTTGCCCGGCGCATTGCGGCGGTTCTCCAGGACTGGATCGGCAAAGAAACTGTGATCGAAAAGGGCGTGCGGCGACCGATGCGCCCGGGCGACGTCATCGTGCTCGTGCGCAAGCGCGATGCCTTCGTCAATGCACTGACACGCGCGCTCAAGCGGCGGGGCAATATCCCCGTTGCCGGTGCCGACCGTCTCGTGCTGACGAGCCATATCGCCGTCCAGGACCTGCTGGCACTCGGCCGCTTCCTGCTTCTTCCGGAGGACGATCTCTCCCTCGCCGCGCTCCTGAAAAGCCCGCTCTTCGATCTCGGCGAGGACGACATATTCGAGCTCGCCGCGCGGCGAGCGGAAGGCGAAAGCCTCTGGGAGAGGCTGCAGCACCTCGGCACCGAGGAGACGAGCCGCTTTCATCGGATGGTGCAGATCCTCGCCGGCTACCGCGTCCTTGCCCGGGACCTGCTCCCGCACGACTTCTATGCCCGGATCCTCGGGGCCCGTGGCGGCCGGCGCGCTTTCCTGGCGCGGCTCGGCAGCGAAGTCAGCGACATTCTCGACGAGTTCCTAACCTTCGCGCTCGATCACGAGAAGAGCGGCTTGCCCGGCCTCCAGGCCTTCATCTCGACGCTTGAAATCGAAGCGCCCACGGTGAAACGCGAACAGGACAAGGAGCGCAACGAGGTTCGCGTGATGACAGTGCACGCGGCGAAGGGCCTCGAAGCACCGGTCGTCTTCCTGGTGGACGGCGGCGGCGAGGCGTTCGTCCGCCAGCAGGTGCCGGACCTGCGCTTTCTGGAGAAGCGGCAGCCCGACCGCTCGGTGCTGTCTGTGCCGGTCTGGCGCGCGCCGGGTTCCGCCTCGAATTCGCTGATCGCCGCCGACAACGAGCGGCTGAAACAGCTTGCGGAGGAGGAATACCGCCGCCTTCTCTATGTCGGCATGACGCGCGCGGCCGACCGCCTGATCGTCTGCGGCTATCGCGGCCAGCGGCAAAATGTCGATACCTGGCACGCCATGGTCCAGGGAACTCTTGCGCAGGACCTGAAGGGCCGTGCGGCGCCGACGGTCTTCAGCGCCGGCGGCGAGGAATGGTCCGGTCTCATATGGCGGGAGACGCATGTGCCGCGCGACTTGCCGGCAAAGGAAGCCGGGGCCGAGCCGCGACAGGCGCCGTCCGGCTTGCCGGGAGCGCTTTTCACTCCTTTGCCGCCGCCGCCCCGCCTGCCGCGGCCTCTTGCTCCTTCCGGCACGACTATCGCCATTGATGACCCGGGGAACGAGTCGATCGTCGGATCGGCCATCTTCGCGGAGAAGGCTGCGCCGAAATCTTCGATGCTGCGCGGTGCGATTCTTCACCGCATGCTGCAGGTTCTCCCGTCGATCGAAGGCGCCGAGCGCCATGCCGCGGCGGAGCGGTATCTCAGCCGCTCCGTGCCGCGCTGGCCGGAGGCGGAGCGCCGGGCACTGGCCGACGCGGTGGCCGACGTGCTGGAGCACCCGGAGCTGCAAGGGCTCTTCGGCGAGCAGAGCCGGGCGGAAGTCTCCGTCATGGGCACGCTCAGGCTCGGCGGGCGCGAGTTCGCCGTCTCCGGCCGGATCGACCGCCTGGCCGTCTCCGACGACACCGTGACGATCGCCGACTACAAGACCAATCGCCAGGTGCCCTCCACGCTCGACGAGATTGCACCCGTCTACCGGACGCAGCTTGCGATCTATCGAGAGCTGTTGAAACCTCTTTACCCCGGCAAACGTTTCCATTGCGTGCTGATCTTCACGGAGGGCCCGGCTATCCGAGCACTTCCCGAGTCGATGCTCGACAGGAGCCTTGAAGAGCTCGCGACAAAGTGAGATACACGATATTGAAAATCCAGTGGCGATGCCTCACATGAGGCACAACATATGGACATTGCCATTCCGAAGGAGCAACCGATGGCTACTGTAAAAGTCGATGCGTCCAATTTTCAAAAAGAAGTTCTGAACTCCGCCGAACCGGTCGTTGTCGACTTCTGGGCAGAATGGTGCGGCCCGTGCAAAATGATCGCACCGAGCCTCGAAGAAATCGCCACCGAGCTCGCCGGCAAGGTCAAAGTCGCCAAGCTCAATATCGATGAAAACCCCGAACTCGCAGCCCAATACGGCGTCCGCTCGATCCCGACACTCGCCCTGTTCAAGGCCGGCGAAGTCGCCGACATCAAGGTCGGTGCCGCTCCGAAGACGGCGCTGAGCTCCTGGATTTCAAACGCGGCGGCTTGAAGCGTCGGTTAACTCCTGAAGCTATCGAAAGCCCGGCTCGTCCGGGCTTTTTCTTGCCACTCAAAGGAGACTAGGCGCCGGGGTCATGTTTGTGCTTCACCCTCATTCTCCCGCTGCTGCACCGCGTCATCCCTGATGATCGTCATCCTCGGGCTTGACCCGAGGATCCATGCACAAGCGTCGCGTCGCATCACGGCGTTATCGACGTCACAGGATGAATTCCTCCGGACGCATGACTGCATTGTTAGCCTTGGAGGACTTGCGTGTGGATCCTCGGGTCCAAGCCCGAGGATGACCACGGAGAGGGTGTGCCCGAGGAATCTTTCGCACCCTTACCGCGGCGGCGTGCCGTTTTCGGCGAGCACGTCGCCGACGAGGTAGAGCGAGCCGCCGATCAGGATGCGCGGCGGTACGGGGTCCTCTTCGGTCAGCTCGGCGATCTGGCCGAGTGCCTCCGCGACCGACGAGGCAGCATTCGACTCCAGGCCGGCGAAGGCGGCGTCCGCCGCAAGCGCGACGGGGTCGAGCCCCGCATCGGAGCCATGGATCGGCACCGTGAAGACCTGCTCGGCGAGATCGAGGAAGGCTTTGAAATAACCGACCGGATCCTTGGTGTTGATCATGCCGATGATCAGGAACAGCGGCCGCGGCTCGCGTTCTTCGAAGGTCGCCATCGCTTCGGCGATGACCTGGCCGGCCCCGGGATTGTGCCCGCCGTCGATCCAGATCTCGGCGTTCCGTGGGCCGTGATGCGACAGCCGGCCACCGGCAAGACGCTGCAACCGCCCCGGCCACTCGACGCCTGCGAGCCCTTTCTCGATCGCCGCCTCCGAGACGTCAAAACCGGCAGCCCTGACGGCGCGGATCGCGGCTGCGGCGTTGGCATATTGATGCCGGCCAGGCAGGCGCGGCAGCGGCAGATCCGCAAGGCCGTTCTCGTCCTGGAAGATCAGCCGTCCGAACTCCTCATGCGCCATGAAATCCTGGCCGTAGACCGATATCGGGCAGCCGAGTCGCTCGGCGGTCGCGACCAGAAGCTCGCGTACGCCGTCGTCCTCCTGATGGCCGATCACCACCGGGCAGCCGCGCTTCATGATTCCGGCCTTTTCCGCGGCGATCAGTTCGACACGGTCGCCGAGATAGGCCTGATGATCAAGCGAGATCGGCATGATGACGGAACAGGCCGGCCGGGCGATGACGTTCGTCGCGTCGTAGCGGCCGCCGAGACCGACTTCGATGATCGCGACATCCGCCGGATGCTCGGCGAAAAGCAGGAAGGTGACTGCGGTCAGGATTTCGAAGACGGTGATCTTCTGACCGCCGTTGGCCTCGGCCACGCGCCGCACGGCGTTCGCAAGGACGCCGTCGCTGACGAGCGTCCCCTTGCCGCCCTTGACGCCGAGCCGATAGCGCTCGTGCCAATTGACGAGATGCGGCGACGTATGCACGTGAACGCTGAGGCCCTGGGCTTCGAGGATCGCCCGGCAAAAGGCCGTGGCTGAGCCCTTGCCGTTGGTGCCGGCAACGTGGATCACCGGTGGCAGACGTTGCTCGGGATTGCCGAGCGCCGCCAGAAGGCGGGTGATCCTGTCGAGCGAAAGGTCGAACCCCTTGGGATGCAGGGCGAGAAGCTTCTCGATCTCCTGCGTCGCTTCGCTAACCTGCGCCGCCGTCATGGTTATGGCCCCGAAACTGATTCACTGCTCTCATGATTCCTATATCGACATAAGGACAGAATCATGCAGCAAGTCAAAATGCTAAAGCGACCTTTGCGCGTCTGATTTAGCCGCGCTGCGCGCCGGAGCCGGACTGGCTTGACCGTGTTCAGATCACCGTTCCCGAAGCGAGGACGGGCTCGTCCAGGAAGAACACGCGACAAGTCGCGTGCCCCTCGCCGCAACGCGACTCGCTTTAGGCTCGTGCCGCCAGCGGCAATGTCGCGACGTCGGAGCCGGCTTCGCGCTTCGCCGCCTCTGCCGGCTTCTTCATCAGAATCTGCAGCACGCGGGCGATCGTCGCCGGTATGTCATGGCGCTTGACCACCATGTCGACCATGCCATGCTCCAGAAGATATTCCGAGGTCTGGAAGCCTTCAGGGAGCTTTTCGCGCAGGGTCTGCTCGATCACCCGTTTGCCGGCAAAGCCGATTTCTGCGCCGGGTTCGGCTATGTGGATGTCGCCGAGCATCGCATAGGATGCGGTGACCCCGCCGGTCGTCGGGTTGGTGAGCACGACGATATAGGGAAGGCCGGCCTCCTTCAGCATGTTCACGGCGACCGTGGTACGCGGAAGCTGCATCAGCGACAGGATGCCTTCCTGCATGCGGGCGCCCCCCGAAGCCGGGAAGATCACCAGCGGGCACTTCTCGGCGATCGCCCGTTCGAAGGCCTTTACGATCGCCTCGCCCGCCGCCATACCGAGCGAACCGCCGATGAAGTTGAACTCGTGGACAACGGCCACGAGTTTCACGCCTTGGACGAGGCCGAGGCCTGCGACGATCGTGTCCTCGAGCTCTGTCTTGGCGCGGCTATCGCGCAAACGGTCGACGTATTTCTTCGAATCGCGGAACTTGAGCGGGTCCTGCGCCACCTTTGGCTGCGGTAGGGTCTCGTAAATTCCGCCGTCGAAGAGGTCCTTCAGCCGCGCCTTCGCCGGCATTTTCATATGGAAGCCGGATTGCGGGATGACCCACTTGTTCTCTTCGAGATCGCGGTGGAATACCATCTCGCCGGTTTCAGGGCACTTGATCCAGAGATTCTCCGGAACTTCCCTGCGGCCCAGCATCGAATTGATCTTCGGCCGAACGTAGTTTGTGATCCAGTTCACTTAAAGACTCCTGAAGATTCCCTTCGGGTTGTGCGCGTCAATATCGGCAATTATTCGGCTGCCGCGAGCCGTGAGGCCCGCACGCCAGCCGCCAGCCCTCTGACGAGCGCCTCGACGCCCGGGACCGTCGCGTCAGTCGCGCGGCCCTCTTCCGTCAGGCTCGACGCGATTTGGTTGACGATCGCCGTGCCGACCACGACGCCATCCGCCGATGCGCCGATGACGCGTGCATGGTCGGCCGTCTTCACCCCGAAACCGACGCAGACGGGCAACCGCGTATGCGCCTTGATGCGAGCGACCGCACCGGCGATCAGCGACGGATCCGGCAGCGCCGAGCCGGTGATGCCGTTCATGGAGACGTAATACACAAAGCCGGAGGTGTTTTCGAGAACCTTGGGCAGACGGCGGTCGTCCGTCGTCGGCGTCGCCAGGCGGATGAAGCTGATGCCCTTCGCGAGAGCGGGAATGCAGAGCTCGTCATCCATTTCCGGCGGCAGGTCGACGACGATCAGACCGTCAACGCCGGCTTTAAGCGCGTCATCGAGGAAGCGGTCGACACCATAGATATAGATCGGATTGTAGTAGCCCATCAGCACGATCGGGGTGCGCTTGTCTCCTTCCCGGAAGAGCCGGGCGAGCTCGAGCGTCTTTGCCAACGTCTGCCCGCCTTTGAGGGCCCGCTGGCCGGCGAGCTGGATCGCCGGGCCATCGGCCATCGGATCGGAGAAGGGCACGCCGAGTTCGATGACGTCGGCGCCGGCCTTCGGCAGCGCCTTCATGATCGCGAGCGACGTATCGAAATCCGGATCGCCGCCCATGAAATAGGTGACGAGGACCGGGCGACCTTCGGCCGCGACGTCCGCGAACCTTTGCTCCATACGTGCGGTCATTCGTTACTGCCCCATACCCAGAATTTTGCCGACGGTGAAAATGTCCTTGTCGCCGCGACCGGAGAGATTCATCAGGATGATCTCGTCCTTGCCCATCTTCGGCGCACGCTTGATGACTTCGGCCAGCGCATGCGACGGCTCGAGCGCCGGGATGATGCCTTCGAGCCGCGTCAGCGTCTGGAAGGCTTCGAGCGCCTCGTGGTCCATGATCGGCACATATTCGACCCGGCCAATATCGTTGAGCCAGGCATGTTCGGGACCGATGCCCGGGTAATCGAGCCCGGCGGAAATCGAGTGACCTTCCTTGATCTGGCCGTCGCCGTCCTGAAGCAGATAGGTGCGGTTGCCGTGCAGCACGCCCGGCGAGCCGGCGGTGATCGAGGCGCAATGCTCGTCACCGTCGAGGCCCTTTCCGCCCGCTTCCACGCCGACGATCTTGACGCTCTCGTCGTCGAGGAACGGATGGAAGATACCGATCGCGTTGGAGCCGCCGCCGACGGCCGCAATGACGAGGTCGGGAAGCCGGCCCTCGGCCTCGAGGATCTGCTGCTTGGCCTCCTGGCCGATGACCGCCTGGAAGTCACGCACCATTTCCGGATAGGGATGCGGACCGGCGGCCGTGCCGATCAAATAATAGGTGCTCTCGACATTCGTTACCCAATCGCGCAGCGCCTCGTTCATGGCGTCCTTGAGCGTGCCGTTGCCGGCGGTCACCGGCTTCACCTCGGCGCCCAAGAGCTTCATGCGGAAGACGTTCGGCGCCTGCCGTTCGACGTCGGTCGCGCCCATATAGACGACGCAGGGCAGGCCGAAGCGGGCCGCGACGGTAGCAGAGGCTACGCCATGCTGGCCGGCGCCGGTTTCGGCGATGATGCGGGTCTTGCCCATGCGTTTCGCAAGCAGGATCTGGCCGATGCAATTGTTGATCTTATGCGAGCCGGTGTGGTTGAGCTCCTCGCGCTTGAAATAGATCTTCGCGCCACCGAGTTCGGCCGTCAGACGTTCGGCGAAATAGAGCGGGCTCGGCCGACCGATGTAATGAGCGCCGAGCTTTTCGAGCTCCGCCTTGAAGGCGGGATCGTTCTTGGCCTTGTTCCATTCGTCCTGGAGATCGAGAATCAGCGGCATCAGCGTCTCGGCGACGAAACGCCCACCAAATATGCCAAAACGGCCGTCCTCATCGGGTCCGGACCTGAAGGAGTTCAGTTTAGGCGACTGATTCACGTCTTGCTCCCTGATCGTGGCCGCTCGACGTCCGCCCGGCGAACCGCCTCGAAAAACGCGTCCATGAGTTTCACATCCTTGACACCCGGCGCGCTCTCGACTCCGGAGGATATGTCGACGGCACGCGCGCCGGTCAGCGCAAGTGCCTTGCCGATATTGTCTGCATTCAGCCCACCGGAAAGCATGTAATCGACGCCGCCGTCAAGCGCATCAAGCAGCCTCCAATCGAAGGAGACACCGTTGCCGCCCGGGAGCTCCGAGCCTGCCGGCGGCTTCGCATCCAAGAGAAAGCGGTCGGCGATGCCGACATAGGGATCGATCCGGTCGAGATCGCCGGCTTCGCGGATCGACAGCGCCTTCATGACCGGAAGGCCGTAAAGCGCCTCGATCGAAAGCACCCGCTCCGGGCTTTCGGAACCGTGAAGCTGCAAGATATCCGGACTGAGGGCCGAAACGATCTCGTCGAGATCGTCGCTGTCCGCGTCGACCGTGACGGCAACGACCTTCGCCCGGCCGCGAACGCGCTCGGCAAGACGGCCGGCATCATCCGGCTCGATGTTGCGCGGACTCTTGGGAAAGAAAATGAAGCCGATATGGGAAGCGCCCAGCGCTACGGCGCGCTCCACGGTCTCGGCCGTCTTCAATCCGCAAATCTTCACTTCCGTTTTCATGGGAAGCGACCTTGCACGAAATGCCGCGCGAGTCGAGCAAAACCGTTGCTTCATCTGCCCTGATACGAAGGAAGAAAACTGTTGCGGAGCGGTCTGCATCTCACCATATGCATTCTACCACATTGGAGAGTACCATGCGTTTGCTGATCGCCCTTGTCCTGCCTTGGCTGCAATTCTTCACCATCGGCCGGCCGTTCGCCGGCATCATCTGCCTCATTCTCCAGATCACGCTCATCGGCTGGATTCCTGCCGCCATCTGGTCCGTCTACGCGCTGAGCCAGTACAAGACCGACCAGAAGATAAAGGCTGCGCTTGACGGGCGCTATCGCGCCTAGCTGTGAGCCGGTTCATCGGAGATCCTGAGAGAGCCTAGCCGAAATCGATCGCGTGCAGCATGGTGCCGTTCCGCTTGAGCCAGTGTTTGGCGTCCTTGGTATCCGGGCACAGCCTTTCGCAAAGCGCCCAGAAGTCCGGCCCGTGGTTCATCTCCTGAAGATGGGCGACCTCATGCGCGGCGAGGTAGGCGATCACCTTCGGCGGTGCCATGGCGATCCGCCAGGAGAAACTCAGGTCCCCTTCGGCGGAACAGGAGCCCCAGCGGCTGCGAGTATCCTTGAGGCTGAGCGAGCGCGCCCGGCGTCCGATCCTGCCGGCATAGACGCCGACAAGGCGTTCGAGTTCGCCTCGCGCCTCTCTCTTCAGATAGTCGGCGATGCGCCGGCGCAGATGCTCCTCAGCGCCGCCGACCCTCAAGACCGCCTCATCGTCGACCACAACGGCTTCCGTCAGCCCGCGGAGCCGACCGGTCCTTTCGATGCGATGGGCAACGCCGCGGATGAGGATGGTTCCGCCGTGCTCAAGCTCACTCTCGCCAGAGAAGCGCGCGAGCTTGGTCATCAGCCAGCCTTGATGGCGGGTGAGGAATGCGTTGACTTCGCGGTCCGGGAGGCCCGTCGGTATGGTGAGCTTCAGCGCCCGCCCGCCGGGCTCGATGCGCAGCGTCATCCGCGTCGCGCGCGCGTTCTGCCGGATGGTCAGGGGAAGGACCTTGCCGGCAACCTCGATGTCACGCCTGACATCGAGAAGTGTTCCACTGCCACGGCGCCGCTTGAGAGAAGGAAACATTGAGCCTTTCTAGCCGATTCGCGGGCCCTTTAGGTAGAGCGGAATGCGGGCGGAAAACGGAAGATACTTTCCTCATTCCGCTCTGGCAGGCAGCGCTGCGACGTCCGGCGTTCCACGTGAAACGCCGGATGTCGTTCCGTCGGATCAGTGCGCTTCGGCGCCGGGCGCCGGGGCGGGACGGCCGTTCTTGCGCTCGCGCATGAAACGGTCGAATTCCTCCTGGTCCTTGGCGCGGCGGAGCTCACGCACATAGGCGTCAAATTCCTCGCGCATCTCGTCGAGCTTGCGACGCTCTTCGTCGAGGCGGGCAAGTTCCGCTTCGCGCCAGTCGTCGAAGGCGACGTTGCCGGTGCGATGATGGTGGGCCCAGTGCGAGCGATGGTTGCGTCGGAAGCCGGCACACATGCGATTCACTCCGTCGTTGGCGTCCTTCTTGAAAGCCTTCAGCTTGTCACCGAAGAGGATGTAGGCGAGCATTGCCAGGCCCAGTGGCCAGAACACAATGAAGCCGAGCACCATCAACGCAATGGTCGCAGGCGTCCAATCCGGACGGATCAATGCAGATTGGTTCATCTTCAGGATACCTCGCAGTCAGCGGGCCGCCCGTCGCGGCCCGATGAAAACGATGTGGGAAAGCCTCGCGATGTCTGCAAGATGCTCCGGACGGGAATCGGGCAAAGCCTTGACTCCGTGCCGATAAATCGGTGGCCGGCCGCGGCCCCGATGAAATCACGGGGAGCGCACGGGAGGCTTGAACGCTCGGCGATCAGGCCGATTTGCCGCCCTTGATGATCTGCTTGACCGGCTTTTGATGGCGGCCGTGTTCGCGGTGGAAGGCGACGATGCGCGGAGCGATCTCCCGGCGGAAGCGCGAGCCGTTGAAGACGCCGTAGTGACCGACATCCGGCTGCATGTAGTGCATGCGCATGTGTTCCGGAATATTGGTGCAAATCGTCTGCGCCGCCTTGGTCTGGCCGACGCCGGAAATGTCGTCGTTCTCGCCCTCGACAGTCAAAAGCGCTACCTTTCGGATCGCCGACGGATCGACGCGCTTGCCGCGGTGCATCATCTCGCCCTTCGGCAAAGCATGCTGCATGAAGACCACCTGCACCGTCTGGAGGTAGAATTCCGCCGTCAGGTCCATGACCGCCAGGTATTCGTCGTAAAAGTCACGGTGCTTGTCGGCGGCGTCGCCATCGTTCTTGACGAGGTGGGCGAAGAATTCCTTGTGGGCGATCAGGTGCCGGTCGAGGTTCATCGACATGAATCCGGAAAGCTGCAGGAAACCCGGATAGACCATGCGCATGAAGCCCGGCTGCGGCCACGGCACCGGCATGATGACGTTGTCACGGAACCATTCGATCGGTCGTTCCTCCGCGAGCTGGTTGACCGCGGTCGGGTTGATGCGGGTGTCGATCGGGCCGCCCATCAGCGTCATCGACGATGGCGAGAGCGGATCGCCCTCAGCCTCCATCAGCGAAACCGCCGCCAAAACCGGCACCGCCGGCTGGCATACGCCGATCACATGCGTGTCCGGCCCCAGGAAGTGCAGCATCTGGATGACGTAATCGATATAGTCGTCGAGATCGAAGGTTCCCTCGCTCAAGGGAACGATGCGGGCGTCGATCCAATCGGTGATGTAGACGTCGGAATGGGGCAGCAGCGCCTCCACCGTTCCGCGCAAGAGCGTGGCGTAGTGGCCGGACATCGGCGCCACGATCAGGACCTTCGGATCCAGCGCGCGACCCCTGGGCAGGGAGCGCTCGAAATGGATGAGGTTGCAGAAAGGGGCCCGCCAGACGATCTTTTCACGCACCGGCACGGGCTGTTCGTCGATGATCGTTTCGGGAAGCCCGAATTCCGGCTTGCCATACCGGCGGGTGGCGCGCTCGAAAACCTCCAGCCCCGCGGCCGCCGCGCGGCCGAAATAGGTGTGCGAGAGGGGGTTCATCGGATTGCTGAAGGCGAGCCGCATGGCATCCGCTGCCGTGCGCCATGGAGCCATCATTGCATGATTCATTTCGTAGAGTTGGTAGAACATGGGACGCGTACCCCTTGTTTCAAATCAACGACAACGCCGCTCCCAGTCGGACGCAAGCCTTGCGAGTGTTTGTCTTGGTGTCCGCAATCGCAGCCAGACTACCATTTTTCTTGTGCAGTGCAACAAACATACCCCTCACTTTTCAGGGAAGGGTGCCCTGCAGAGAATCATATTACTAATATGTTGAGATAGCATTGCGCAGAGCTGTCGCGCTATGACGTTCGTACCTCAGGCCGTGGAAATTCTCCGAAAACGGACCGCCGTCCCCAGAAATGTCCGCCCGGCCCGTCTTGCTCGATTGAGGGCTTAATGCCCAGGGTCGCAGAAGGCCGGAGAGGGCTGCTTAAGCACCGCTCACAGTGATGACGGCTTTGACGAGCCCTCTCTTGTCATGAGCCCAGCGCGGCAGGTCGCGCACGGCCTCTTCGAGCGTGGTTCTGTGCGTCACGAGCGCGTCGACCGGCACGAGCCCCTCGGCGATCGATGCGATGACGTGGTAGAAATCGTCGCGCGTCGCGTTGCGGCTGGCGACGAGTGTCATCTCGCGTTTGTGGAACTCCGGATCGGAAAAGCGGATCTCGTCCTTGACGACGCTTACGAACACCAGCGTGCCCCCATGGGCGACATGGGCGAAGGAGCGTTCCATCGACGCGGCGTTGCCCGTGGCGTCGAAGACGACGTCGAAACCCTCGCCGTCCGTCGCCCTTGCAATCGCCTCTGCGACTTCCCCGTCGGCAAGAATGCCCGGCGCGAAGCCGAGCGCATCCGTGCCGAAGGCCAAGCGCTCGGCGCTTGTGTCCAGAAGCCTCACCTCGTGGCCGGCGATCCGCGAAAAGACGGCCGTTCCAAGCCCGATCGGCCCGGCGCCGATAACAAGCGACCGGGCGCCCCTCACGACCCTCGAGCGCCGCACCGCATGGGCGCCGATCGCCAGAAACTCCACAGTGGCGGCAGCCTCGGGCGACAGGCTCTCAGCCGGATAGAGGTTCTGCTCCGGCATGACGATTTCCTCGCAGAACGCTCCGTCAGTATGAACGCCCAAAACCCGGATCGCCGTGCAGCAATTCGGCTTGCCGTTGCGGCAGGCGACGCAGGTTCCGCAGGAGAGATAGGGATTGACGACCACTAGCGTGCCCGGCGCGAGCCGGGTGTCCGGGCCGCCCTCGATCACCGTCGCCGAGATCTCGTGCCCCATAACGCGCGGATATTCGAGGAAGGGGTGCTTGCCCTCGAAGATGTGATAGTCGGTACCGCAAATGCCGACCCGGCTTACGGCAAGCCGGACCCAGCCCGGCGCCGTCTCCGGCCTTTTGCGGGCGACGATTTCGAGGCGACCGGGCTCTGGGCAGACGACAGTCTTCATGCGGGTTCCCGAAGTTTCATCATGATTGGCTACGGCTGCGAGTCGGTCAACGCGACCCGCGCCGGCGGAGTTGGTCGAAATAGACGATGACGATAATCAGCAGACCGGTGATGATGCGCTGCCAGAACGAGTTGACGTTCAAGAGGTTGGCGCCGTTGTTGATCGTCGCGAGGATGAAAGCGCCGAGGAGCGGCCCGTGGACCGAGCCGACGGCGCCGAAGAGGCTCGTGCCGCCGATGACCGACGAGGCGATCGCCTGCAGCTCCCAGCCTTCCGCCTGTGTGGCGTTGCCGATGCCGATGCGCGAGGCGAGCAGCAGGCCGACGAAGGCGGCGCAGGTCGAGGACAGGATATAGGCGAGATAGATCGTGCGATTGACGTTGACGCCGGAGAGGCGCGCGGCCTCGCTGTTGGAGCCGACGGCAAAGAGATAGCGGCCGAAGCGGCTCAGATGCAGGAAGACGTAAGCCGGAATGGCGACGACGATTACCATCCAGAAGAGGCTCGGAATGCCGAGGAAATCGGCGCGCGAGAAATTGGTGAACGCCTCGTCGGTGATCGAAATCGTCGAGCCGTTGGTAATCAGGAGGCCTATACCGCGCAGCGACGTGAGCGTCGCAAGCGTGATGATGAAGGGCGGCAGCCCCATGCGGACGATGCCGAAGGCATGGAAGACGCCGATCAGCACGCCGATCGCGAGCGTGGCGACGATCGCAAGCCAGAGCGGGACGCCCGCAGCGAGCAGCCAGGCGACGATCACGCTGGTGAAACCGACGACCGCGCCGACCGACAGGTCGATGCCGGCGGTGATGATGACGAAGGTCTGGCCGACGGCGAGGATCGCGGTCATCGCGCCCTGGCGCAGGAGATTGCTGATGTTGTTCGGCGTCCAGAAGGCGTTGGTCGCCAAACCAAGGAGCAGCCAGAGGACGACCAGCAGTCCCAAGAGCGTCAGACCGAACAGGATACTGATGCCTCTCTTCGGTGTCGGTCCCGCACTTTCAACTGTTTCCACACTCATCGCTTCCTCCCTGCGATCCTTTTCCTCTTACAGCGCCGTGCATCTTTTCAGACGCACAAAGAACGCCGCTCACGCATTGATCGCCTGCGCCAGCACTTCCTCATGGCTTGCGGCGCGGTAGTCATGGCTCGCGACCAGCCGCCCCTGCCGGAACACGTGCAGGCGGTCGGCGAGTTCGTAGACCTCCGGCAGATAGGAGGAGATCAGGATGATCCCGGCGCCTTTTTCCAGAAGCCGTGCGAACAGCCGATAGATTTCCGCCTTGGTGCCGACGTCGACGCCGACGGTCGGCTCGTCGAAGATGAAGAGCTTCGCGCCGTGACTGAGCCATCTGCCGATGACGATCTTCTGCTGGTTGCCGCCCGACATGGCGGAGGCAAGCACCCGCCGCGACGGCGTCTTGATTTTCAGGTCGCGGATCTGGCGGTCGGCGTTGGCCGCCTCCGCTCCACGGTTGATCGTCAAGCCGCGCGTCAGCCTGCGGAAGACCGGCAGGTTGATATTGAGGCCGATCGGCAGGTTGAGGCAGAGGCCCTGGTCACGACGGCTTTCCGGCGCGAGCGCGATCCCGAGTTCCATTGCCTTGCGCTCGTTGCCGATCTCGACCTTGCGGCCCTGCCAGTAGACTTCTCCGGCGGTGAGCGGCTGGCGCCCATAGAGGCCGAGTGCGAATTCGCTGCGCCCGGCGCCGATCAGACCATAAAGGCCAACGATCTCGCCGGCCCGCACGGAAAGCGATATATCCGCGAATCCCGGTCCCGAGAGGCCGCGCGTCTCGACGATCGTCTCACCGAGCGGAAAATGCTCCTTGTGATAGATCTGCTCGATCGTGCGGTTGATCATCAGCGCTATCAGTTCGCCCTCGTTCGTCTCCGAGATCGCGCGCGTGCCGACATGAGTGCCGTCGCGCAGCACCGAGACCCGGTCGGCGAGCTCGAACACTTCCTCAAGCCGGTGACTGATATAGACGATGGTCACGCCCTCGCCCTGCAGCCGGCGAATGAGGCGGAAAAGCTGTGCGGATTCCTGCCGCGTCAGATAGGCCGTCGGCTCGTCGAAGATCAGGAACCGGGTGCCGCGCATGGCTGCGCGCGCGGTTGCGACGAGCTGCTGCTGGCCGATCGTCAGGCTGCCGAGCGTCGCATTGGCCGGCAGATTGAAACCGAGGTCGTCGAGGACACCCTGAGCGGCATCGGTCATGGCGCGCTTACGCATGAGGCCGCGACGGTTCATTTCGTCGCCGAGGAACATGTTGGCGGCAACGCTCAGGTGCGGGCAGAGCACCACCTCCTGATGCACGGCATTGATGCCGCGAGCGATCGCTTCGTTGGGGGTCGCAAGCTGCACGGAATCGCCGCACCAGAGCACCTCGCCCGCTGTCCGCGGAATAACGCCGGTCAGGAGCTTGATCAGCGTAGATTTGCCGGCGCCGTTTTCGCCGACGATCGCGTGGATTTCGCCCGAGAGAAAGGTGACGGTCCCGGGTTTCAGGGCTTCGACGGTGCCGTAGTTCTTCTGGAGGCCGCGCAGCTCCAGGATCGGCTCGCCCCTCGGGACGGGACGACCGCTGACCGCCTTCACCTCGGCCTCGTGCCGGCGTGCGACCTCTTGAAGTCCTGTCGTCATGACCTCCTCCTCTCATTCGGAGTGCGGCGGCCGGTCCCTCGATCCAACCGCCGCGCGTCAAAGAATGCATCGTGGCGCCGGAAGCAACGCCACGATGCGTTCGGGGTTCAGTTCACCTTCGGGTTCAAGAGCGCGTCGATCTTCGGTTCGGACATGTTGGCCTTGGTGACCAGGTTCGCGCCGGTGTCGACATTGGCCTCGACCTTCTCGCCCTTGGAAGCGGCAAGCGCCGTCTTTATGCCATCATAGCCCATGCGATAGGGATCCTGCACGACAAGACCGGCGATCACGCCTTCCTTGAGGAAGCCGACGGTCTTTTCGTCGCTGTCGAAGCCGATGACCTTGATCTTGTCGCCGAGCTTGTTCTCGGCGATCGCCTGGCCGACGCCCTGCGCCATGATCAGGTTGGAGGCGAAGACGCCGACGAGATTGGGATTGGCCGTGATCAGGTCGGTCATGATGTTGAGGCCGGTCGTCGCCTGCCCATCGGCATATTTATCGGCCACGACCTTAAGGCCCGGATATTTCGTCTTGACCTGATCGAGGAAGCCCTCGCGGCGCTGGTCGAGCGAGCCCACGCCGGGCAGGCTGGTGATAATCGCGATCTCGCCTTCTTCCTTGCCGGTCGCTTCCTTGATCGCCGCAGCGAGGCCGTCGGCGGCAATGCGGCCGCCCTGGACGTTGTCGGTGGTCAGGAACGAGGTGAATGCCTTCGAATCGGCGGCGGAGTCGATGCCGATGATCGGCACGGACTTCGCCGCCTCGTCGATCGGCTTGCCGAGCGCCTTGAATTCGGTCGGGGCGATCACGACCGCGGCGGGAGAACCAGCAACGGCGTTTTCAAGGATGCTAATCTGGCCGTTGATATCCGATTCCGACTGAGCGCCGAGCTCCGGCACGTTGACCCCCAGGTCCTGGCCGGCCTTGCGGGCGCCCGCGAGCACGATCTGCCAGAAGAAAGAGGTGGTATCCTTGACGATAATCGGAATGGTGGCGTTCTGCGCGAACGAAGGCGCCGGCACCATGGCAGCAAAAACGGCGGCGCCGGCCAGGGCGTTGAAGGCGCGGCGGGAAAGAATGCACTTGGCTATGCTCATCAGGTTTCTCCTCTCAGTTACACCTCGTTCCGTCTATCGAGACCGGGCCGCCAGGTGCATGCAGTCCGGTCCTTTATGAAGAGACTCTCCCCGCCATCGCGGCAGGAAGCATCACACCCTCACGGCCTCCGCTCCCAGCTCAGGCGCGACCAGTGTATAAGGTTCGAAGGCCGCGAAGTCCTCGGCCGTGATCTTCCGTCCGGTGAGTTCCATATTCCGCTTCAGGCTTTCCGGTTTGGTGGTGCCGAGCAGGACGGAAGCGACCTGCGGATTGGCGAGCGGGAACTGCAGCGCTGGCGCCGCGAGCGGCATGCCACGCTCCCGCGCAATCCGTTCCATCGCCGCCACTTTCATCCTGACTTCCTCCGTTGCCGGCATATAGTCGAAATGCGCGCCTTCCACCGGGCCGGTGGCGAGAATGCCGGAATTGAACACGCCGCCGATCACGAGCGACGTCCGCTTCTTCTCGCAGAGCGGCAGGAGTTCGGCGACGGCGGAACGGTCGAGGAGCGTGTAGCGGCCGGCAAGCAGGATGCAGTCGATGTCCGCGTGCCGCATCACTTCGAGGCAGACCGGCACCTCATTGACGCCGAGCCCATAGGCGGAGATGATGCCGCCCGATTTCAGCTCCTCCAGCGCCTTCAGGCCGGAGTCCAGGAGTTGCCGCAGGTAGACCGCGTTTTTCGCGGCGCCATGGGTATAGCCGCCGATATCGTGGACGTAGAGGATGTCGATACGGTTGAGGCCGAGGCGGGCGTAGCTCATCTCCACCGACCGCATGATCGCATCATAGCTGTAATCGTAGGTGACGTCGAAATTCAGCGGCTTTACGTAGGAGTAGTCCGGAACCTTGTCCTGCGGCACCGGCTGCAGCAGCCGACCGACCTTCGTCGACAGCACGAAGCTCTCGCGCGGTCTGTCGCGAAGGAAGTCGCCAACCCGCCGCTCGGCGAGCCCGAGCCCATAAAAGGGCGCCGTGTCGAAATAGCGGATACCCGCGTCCCAGGCGGCCTCGAGCGTCGTCATAGCCGCTTCGCGGGTGCATTCGCGATAGAGGCCGCCGAGCGGAGCGGTGCCGAAGCTGTATTCGGTCACGGCAAGATCGGTCCGGCCTATCTTTCTCGTCTGCATTCCTTGTCTCCTCCCTCCAAGGATGCGCGTTTCTCCCATGCTCAGTTCCGAGCGGAGTTGCCCCTCGCTCGCTTAAAGCGTCGCCCCCAGATGCCAGGGCACGAACTCGTTGTCGCCGTAGCCGAAAAGCTCGCTCTTGGTCTTGCGACCGGAGGCGGTGGCGATGATGAGTTCGAAAATCTCGCGGCCGAGACCGGCGATCGTCGCCTCGCCCGAGGCGACGACGCCGCAATCGATGTCCATGTCCTCCTCCATGGCCCGATAGAGCGCCGTATTGCTGGTGAGCTTGATCGACGGTGTCGGGCGACAGCCGAAACAGCTTCCGCGTCCAGTCGTAAAGGCGATGACGTTCGCGCCGCCGGCGACCTGGCCGGTCGCCGAGACCGGATCGTAACCCGGCGTATCCATGAAAACCAGGCCGCTGCCGGTCACCCGTTCGGCGTAGTTGTAGACGGCCGTCAACGGCGAACGGCCGCCCTTCGCAACCGCGCCCAGCGACTTCTCGAGGATCGTCGTCAGGCCGCCGCGCTTGTTGCCCGGCGAAGGATTGTTGTCGAGCGAGGCGCCGTGCATCGCGGCGTAGTTTTCCCACCAGGAAATCAGGCCGTCGAGCCTAGCTGCGACCTCATTATTCACTGCGCGACTGCGCAGCAGATGCTCCGCACCATAGATCTCGGAGGTCTCCGAAAGGATCGCTGTGCCGCCGGCGCTGGCGAGGATATCGACCGCGGCGCCGAGCGCCGGATTGGCCGTGACACCGGAGAGGCCGTCCGAGCCGCCGCATTGCAGTCCGACGATGATCTCGCTGACCGGTATCGGCACGCGGCGGGCGGTGGACACTTCCGCCGCGATTTCCTCGAGAACGCCGAGCGCGCGCTCGACCGAGCGGCGGGACCCCCCCGCCTCCTGAATGTTGAAATGCCGCTTCTCCGCGCCGGCGCCGCTCTGGCCGTAAAGCGTCAGCTGGTTGACCTCGCAACCTAGCCCGACCATCAGCACGCCGCCGAAATTGGCGTGCCGGGCGTAGCCGGCAAGCGTACGGTGCAGATTTTTCATCCCGTCGCCGGTGGACGACATGCCGCAGCCTTGATCGTGCACGATCGGCACGAAACCGTCGATACCTTCATATCTCGGCAGGATGCGGCGGTTCGCCTCGTCGGCGATCGCCCGACAGACGGTGGTGGAACAGTTTACGCTGGCGATGATGCCGATATAGTTTCGCGTCGCGGCCCGGCCGTCGGCTCGACGATAGCCGAGGAAGGTGCGCGCCTTGTCGGCCTCGCTCGCCGCCTCCGGCGGAACGGGGGCGCCAATGGAGAGCCGGTCCTGGTCGAAGGCGAGATTGTGCGAATGAACGTGCTCGCCGGGGGCGATGTCGCAGGTGGCGCGGCCGATCGCCTGGCCGTATTTGACCACCGGCTCGCCCGACTTGATCGATCTGATCGCCGCCTTGTGGCCGGCATCGATCCTTGCCGCCGCCGGCACGCCGCCGGCCAGTGTTTCGCCGGGCGCGATCGCAGCAGTGGCGACGACGACATTGTCTTCCGGCGAAAGAAGGATCGAAGACGGTGCGGGCAATCTCTGGCTCCCAGAACGGCTTTCGTGTTGACGACGCGTATCCTGTTTTGTCTTTTATCTACAATAGACAGATTTTCGTCAATGGGTATTATGATTGGTACCGCACCGAGGACGACCCAAGAGCCAACATGCTTGCGAGCGCCGCCGAGCCGCGGACACCTCTCGATCAACCTACACCGCCGGACCACGCAATGGCGAAGCAGAACACCGTCTTTAAGGATGCCTTCAACCGCTGTCTGACGACGCTCGCGGAAACGTCGGCGCTACCTTCGGAACCCGAGCTCGGCCAGGCGCTCGGCGTCAGTCGCACGACCGTCCGCGCCATCCTCACGCGCTGCGAAGAGCTCGGGCTGATCGCCTGGGACAAGCGGCGGAAGACCGTGCTGAGGGCCCCCGACCCTGCGGACTATTTTCCGACCGAGGAGACCGATTCGCTCGCCGAGCGGATCGAGCGCAGCTTCATGCGCCGGATTCTGGCGGGCGGCGCCGAGCCCGGAATGCAGATCAACGAGCTGGAGCTTGCCCGTGAGATCGGCGCCGGCACGACGAGCGTGCGCGAGTTCCTGATTCGCTTCAGCCGCTTCGGCCTGATCGAGAAACGGCCGAACAGCCATTGGGTGCTCAAGGGATTCACCCGTGAGTTCGCGCTCGAACTGACGGAGGTGCGCGAGATGTTCGAGCTTCGCTCGGCTGCCCGCTTCGTCGGTCTTCCCGAGGACGATCCGGCCTGGGAGGAACTGAGGAAAATCGAAGCGGTGCACCGGGAAGTGCTCGCCGACATCGACAGACGCTACAAGGAATTCTCGGAGCTCGACGAGCGTTTCCACCTTTTGGTGCACAAGTCCTCGAGCAACCGCTTCATCATCGACTTCTACGACGTCATCGCCATCGTCTTCCACTATCATTACCAGTGGAACAAGGCGAACGCGCGCGAGCGCAACGCCCGGGCGCTCGAAGAGCACCTCGCCTATATAGCGGCGCTCCAGTCGCGCGATCTGCAGCAAGTGGAACAGGCCTGCAGGCTGCATTTGAAATCGGCGCGCGAGACGCTGCTGCAGTCCCTTCCCTGAAGTTTCGGAAAAATCCGATCAGTAGCCGGATTCCGACCGCGTCGGCTCGGCCTCACCCAAAAATTCCCGGCGCAGCCGCTCTGTCGCGTTGACGAGCAAGGTCACGTCGGTGCCGATCGCCATGAAATCGGCACCGAGATCGCGGTAATCTCGGGCCTGCGCGGGATCGAGCGTCATGATGCCGCGCGCCTTGCCGGCGCGGCGGATGCGGGCAAAGGCGTGGACGATGGCAGCCCGCACCTCGATATGGCCTGGATTTCCGAGATGGCCCATATCAGCGGCAAGATCCGCCGGGCCGATGAACAGGCCGTCGACACCGTCGAGCGCAGCGATCTCATCGATCGCATTCAGCCCGGCCCTGCTTTCGATCTGCAGGAGAAGGCAGATCTCGTCATTGGCATTCCGGAGATAATCGGTGATGCGCCCGAAGTTCGTCGCCCGCCCCAGCGCTGCGCCGACGCCGCGGATCCCTTGCGGGGGGTAGCGCACGGCGCGGACGAGCTGGCGCGCCTGCTCGACATTGTCGACCATCGGGATCAGAAGCGTCTGAACACCCGTGTCGAGCACCTGCTTGATCAGCGCCGTGTCGCCGACCGGCAGTCGAACGATCGGATGGCTCCCCCGAGCGGCGATCGCACCGTATTGCGCCGCAAGCAGCGGCAGATCGTTCGGCGCATGCTCGCCGTCGATCAGCAGCCAGTCGTAGCCGCTGCCGGCAACGACTTCAGCGGCATAGGGGCTGGCAAGCGCCACCCAGAGGCCGAGCTGGAAGCGGTTTTCGCGGATCGCCGCTTTAAAGGGGTTTTTCGGGGCCGGCATGGATCGTTCTCCTTCCGCGTCATCTGTTCTAGCTTGCGGCGAGATGTTTTCGGCATTGTTTGCCCCTCATCCGCCTGCCGGCACCTTCTCCCCCGCAAGCGGGGCGAAGGGACTCGCCGCACCCTCCTAAGTCCCCTCTCCCCGCCTGCGGGGAGAGGGCTACTGCATGATTCCTTAAATCAGAATCGATTTAAGGACAAAATCATGCAGCAACTCAAAGCGCTACAGCGACCTTTGCGCGTCCGATTGGACGCGCGGCGCTGTAGTCCTCGGGTTAAACCCGAGGAGAGGGGCAGATCATTCTTCTCCGACCATCAGAATCGATGACGAAGACTACCGTCTTCGCAGCAAAAGAAAACCGCCCAGAAATCCCGGGCGGTGTGTTTGCGATTGACCCTGCCTCAGGCGATGCCGCCGAGGCAGACATATTTGATTTCCATGAATTCCTCGATGCCGTATTTCGAGCCCTCGCGGCCGAGGCCAGAGAGCTTGACGCCGCCGAAGGGCGCTTCCGCCGTAGAGATCAGGCCGGTGTTGACGCCGACCATGCCGTATTCCAGCGCTTCGGCGACACGGAAGACGCGTGCCAGATCCTTTGCATAGAAGTAAGAGGCAAGGCCGAACTCGGTGTCGTTTGCCTGGTGGATGACGTCCGCTTCGTCCTTGAAGCGGAAGAGCGGCGCCACCGGGCCGAAGGTCTCCTCGCGTGCGACCGCCATCGTCTGGGCGACGTCCGCCAGCACCGTAGCCTCGTAGAAGGTGCCGCCGAGAGCGTGACGGCGGCCGCCCTGCACGACGCGGGCGCCCTTGGCGAGCGCGTCGGCGACGTGCTCTTCGACCTTTTCGAGAGCCGGCTTATCGATCAGCGGCCCGAGGATGACGCCTTCCTCCATGCCGTCGCCGGTCTTGAGCTTGGCGACGGCGGCGGCAAGCTTCTCCGAGAAGGCCTCGTAGACGCCGTCCTGCACATAGATGCGGTTGGCGCAGACGCAGGTCTGGCCGTTGTTGCGGAACTTGGCGATCAGCGCTCCCTCGACCGCCGCGTCGAGATCGGCGTCGTCGAAGACGATGAAGGGGGCGTTGCCGCCGAGTTCCAGGCCAAGCTTTTTGATCGTCGCTGCACTCTGCCGGTAGAGCTCGGCACCGACCTCCGTCGAGCCGGTGAAGGTCAGCTTGCGCACGGTCGGGTTCGACGTCATCTCGGCGCCGATCTCGCGGGCCGAGCCGGTGATCACACTCAAGAGGCCCTTCGGCATGCCGGCGCGCTCGGCGAGCACGGCGATGGCGATCGCGGAAAACGGCGTCTGTGCGGCGGGTTTCAACACCATGGCGCAGCCGGCCGCAAAGGCGGGGCCGGCCTTGCGGGTGATCATCGCGTTCGGGAAGTTCCACGGGGTAATGGCGGCGACGACACCGATCGGCTGCTTCATCACCAGGATGCGCTTGTCCTTCTGATGTCCGGGCACAAGGTCGCCATAGACGCGACGCGCCTCTTCCGCAAACCACTCGATGAAGCTTGCGCCGTAGACGATCTCGCCGGTCGCTTCGGCGAGCGGCTTACCCTGCTCTATCGTCAGGATATGGCCGAGATCATCCTTGTTCTCGACCATCAATTCGAACCAGCGCCGCAACACGGCCGAGCGCTCCTTGGCGGTCCTGGCGGCCCACTCCTTCTGCACCCGCGCCGCGGCCTCGATCGCAGCCCTGGTTTCGGCCGCGCCGAGCTTCGGCACGCGACCGATCACCTCGCCCGTCGCCGGATTGTTCACCTCTATCGCGTTCTTCGGGTCAGCTTCGATCCAGGTCTCGCCGACGAGAGCGGCCTCACGAAACAGTGACGGGTCTTTCAGGTTCATGGCGCGTCCTTCCTCGGAAAAATCTACAGAACTTATACAACTTTTTTCGGGATCGACAATCGTCTCGACTGGCGTTTTCGGATTTTGCGGCGGAGGCGGCCAAAGGCACCGAAGCGGGAATCAAGCTGAAAACGTCCTTGCTACGCTTCTCGTTCCGCGTCAGGCCCCCTCAGGCAACAAGGAGCCGAGGAACATCACTTTTGAGAGAGTACGTTTCAAAGATCCTTCGTCTTCTGTAGCGTCACGCCGAATCCGGCCGACCGGCAGACCTATGCCGTCGAAGGCTTCCCAAGGGATTCAGATATAGGACAAGGACTTTCGTTCGTGACAGAAATCAACCACAGAAGAGCTGACCACCCGATCCATTCGATCTTCCTGGAGCGCTGGTCGCCGCGCGCCTTCACCGGCGAGGACATCAGCGAAAAGGAGCTGCTCGCTCTCTTCGAGGCGGCGCGCTGGGCGCCATCGGCGAGCAACATTCAACCCTGGCGCTTCGTCTACGCGCGCCGCGGTACCGAACACTTCGCGTCATTGCTGGACACTCTCGATGAAGGCAACCAGCGCTGGGCGAAAAACGCCTCGGCGCTCGTCATCATTCTCTCGAAGACCCACAGGGTCACATCGGCGGGCGAGGTCAGGCCCGCCTATACGCATGCCTTCGACACCGGCGCCGCCTGGTTCGGGCTGGCGCTGCAGACGCAGCTTGCCGGGTGGCACGCCCATGCCATGGCGGGCGTCGACCGCGACAAGGCGATGCGCGTGCTCGGCGTGCCGGAACACTTCCGGGTGGAAACCGCCGTGGCGATCGGCAGGATAGCCGATCCGTCGATTCTCCCGGACGACCTGCGCGAACGCGAAAAACCGAGCCAGCGCAAGCCGATCAACGAATTCGTCTTCGAAGGTCGGTTCAACGGCGACTGAGCCGAACGTCGCGCGGGGGATGCGGGCGGAAACCCGCATCCCGTTTTCCCATTCCGCCAAAAAAGAGAGGCGCAGGGCGAAGGTCGCCCTGCGCCGTCCAAACCGGACCATTTGCGCGTCAGATGTCGAGGTTGGCGACGCTCAGCGCGTTTTCCTGGATGAAGTCGCGCCGTGGCTCCACCTCGTCGCCCATGAGGCGCGAGAACAGGCCGTCCGCGTCGGTCGCATCCGCGACCTTGACCTGCAGCAGCGAGCGAACGTTCGGATCGAGCGTCGTTTCCCACAATTGCTCGGCATTCATTTCGCCGAGGCCCTTGTAACGCTGCATGGTGAGCCCCTTGCGGCCCGCGGCGAAGATCGCGTCGAGCAGCGCGCGCGGCCCGCTGATCTCCTGCGTTCCATCGCGGCGGCGCAGCACCGGCGGAGCGCCGTAGATCTCCTTCAGCCGCGCCTTCAACTGATCGATGTGGCGAGCGTCGGAGGAGCCGATCAGTGCCATGTCGAGCACGGATACTTCCTTGACGCCGCGTACCATACGTTCGAGCTTCAGGCCGCCTTCCGCCGTAACCGACGCGACCCAGCCGCGCTCGGTCTCTTCGGAGACAACATCCAGCCGGCGGGCCACTTCGGCCGCGATCTCCTGATACTCGTCGCGCTCACTGTTGAGCTCGACATTGAGCGCTCCGGCGATCGCCGCCTGCTCGACAATCGAGCGATTGTAACGGGAGTGAAGCCCATCCACCAGCGAGCGCAGGCGGAGCGCGTCGTTGATGACTTCGCGCAGATCCTGTCCGGCGCGCACCTCGCCCGAGGCGAGTTGGAGCGACGCCTCTTCGAGACCCATGGTGATCAGATAATCTTCGAGCGCCTTCTCGTCCTTCAGGTACTGGACGGACTTGCCGCGCGCCACCTTATAGAGCGGCGGTTGGGCGATATAGAGGTGGCCGCGCTCGATCAGTTCCGGCATCTGCCGGAAGAAGAAGGTGAGCAACAGCGTGCGGATGTGAGCGCCGTCAACGTCGGCATCCGTCATGATGATGATCTTGTGATAGCGAAGCTTGTCGGCGTTGAACTCGTCCTTGCCGATCGAGGTGCCGAGCGCGGTTATCAGGGTGCCGATCTCCTGGCTCGACAGCATCTTGTCGAAGCGCGCGCGCTCGACGTTCAAGATCTTGCCGCGCAGCGGCAGGATCGCCTGGCTTTCGCGCGAGCGTCCCTGCTTGGCCGAGCCGCCTGCCGAGTCACCCTCCACCAAGAAAAGCTCGGACTTGGCCGGATCGCGCTCGGAGCAGTCGGCGAGCTTGCCGGGCAAGGACGAGATGTCGAGCGCCCCCTTGCGGCGCGTCAGCTCGCGCGCCTTGCGCGCCGCTTCGCGTGCGGCGGCTGCTTCGACGACCTTGCCGACGAGGATCTTCGCCTCGCTCGGATGCTCCTCGAACCATATATTCAGTGCTTCGTTGACCAGGCCTTCGACCACGGGTCGGACTTCGGAAGAAACCAGCTTGTCCTTGGTCTGCGATGAGAACTTCGGATCCGGTACCTTGACGGACAGAACGGCTGTCAGGCCCTCACGGCAATCCTCGCCCTGAAGCGTGACCTTTTCCTTTTTGGTGATTCCGGAAGACTCCGCGTAAGACGTCACCTGACGCGTCAGCGCGCCGCGAAAGCCGGCCATATGGGTGCCGCCATCACGCTGCGGAATGTTGTTGGTGAAGCAGAGCACGTTCTCATGGTAGCTGTCGTTCCACCACATCGCCACCTCGACGGTGATGCCGTCCCGCTCGCCGCGGATCGAGACCGGCTTGTGCACGAGCGGCTTCTTCGCCCGGTCGAGATAAGCGACGAAGGCCTCCAGCCCGCCTTCATACATCATTTCGTCGCGGCGGATGTCCGAATGCCGCTTGTCGGTCAACACGATGCGGACGCCGGAGTTCAGAAAGGCGAGTTCGCGCAGGCGATGTTCGAGCGTCGAATAATCGAATTCGACGTTCGAGAAGGTCTGCTCGCTCGGCAGGAAGGTGACTTCGGTGCCGGTGTCGGCCCCGGCATCGCCCGTTACTTGAAGAGGCCCGTCGGCGACGCCATGGGTGAAGCTCATCTCGTGGATCTTGCCGCCGCGGCGGATCTTGAGCTTCAAGGACGTGGAGAGCGCATTGACGACCGAAACGCCGACGCCATGCAGGCCGCCGGAGACCTTGTAGGAGTTCTGGTCGAATTTTCCGCCGGCATGGAGCTGCGTCATGATGACTTCCGCCGCCGAGACGCCCTCCTCCCTGTGAATATCGGTCGGGATGCCGCGGCCGTTATCGGTAACGGTAACGGAGCCGTCGGGGTTGAGCGTGACGGTAACGATATCGGCATGGCCGGCCAAGGCCTCGTCGATCGCGTTGTCCACGACTTCGTAAACCATGTGGTGCAGACCGGAGCCGTCGTCGGTGTCGCCGATATACATGCCGGGGCGCTTCCGCACGGCATCGAGGCCTTTCAGCACCTTGATGGAATCGGCACCATATTCGGCGATCACGCCGGCTTCGGTCTGAGAAATATCGGTCATTCGGCTTCAGGTCTTTCCAGGTTTTTCGGACGTCGTGATTCGCGGCGAATCACAGCGCGAGATGCCTCGCGGACTATAGGAAATTTGTCCACGGGTTCCAAATCCCGGCGGCGGGGCGCGCCCGGGGGAGGTTTCATTCCCCCTCATTATCAGGAAATGTGGCTTTTTCCAAAATATCTTCCATGGCCCGGATCGCCTCTTCCGACAGGCCGCGAATGCGCTCGCTCAAACGGTTGGCAAAGGCAGTATGGCCAGGCGGCAGGCCGGACGTGTCGAGCACCACCTTAGGATCGGAAATATGGGCAATGCGGAAGAGCTCGTCCGCCTCGTCCCAGATCACGTTGAAATAGCCGGCGACGCGCTGGAGAAAATCGAAGCTCGGCGCGCCGCGCTTGCCATGTTCGAGCGCCGAGAGATAGGCGGGGGAAACGCCGATCGCCGCCGCCATCTCCTTTTGCGAGACGCCTTTGCGGCGGCGGAGTTCCCGCACGGCCTCGCCGAAGGGGGTCATGAAGCGCTTCCCTTCGCGCGCGCGAGCCGCACATAGAGCGCCCCCTCGCCGCCATGGTTGCGCGCGGCCGGCTCGTAGGACGAAATTAACGGCCGGAACTCCGGCAGCGAGAACCAGAGCGGAACGGCACGCTTCAAGGCCCCGTCGCTGCCGAACGACGTTCCCTTGCCGGTGATGACGAGCACATGTCTCAAGCCGCGCTCATGTGCCTTCAAGAGGAATTGCAGCAGGAAGCCATGTGCCTCGCTCTGGATCATCCCGTGCAGGTCGATCCGCGCTTCGAGCGCCAGCCGGCCCTTGGCGAGCTTACGCTTCACCGGCTTCTCGAGCGGTTGATGCCGGCGCTCTGCCTTGTCGCGGCTTAAGGCAAAGCCTTTTGCCGTCTTGCCTTCGGCCGTGGCCGAAGTCGCGGCCGGTGGCTGCGATGCCGGCGCGGCCTTGGGTTCCGCTTCGCCCAGGAACTCCTCGAGATCCTCCAGACGGCCCGGCATGGGTCTGGTCGAACGCGCGACCTTTCCCCAGAGAATGCGGTCCTCCGGCGACAGCTTCCGGTCCTTAGCCATGGCGATATCGGGCCGCGGCGGCGCGGGGAACGAAGATGAAAAAATCGGCGTCGTTGCGCACCGAACCGGCGAGATCGCCCGCCTCGTCGCCCGAACCCGTGAAGATATCGCCGCGCGCAGGGCCGACGATAGCCGAGCCCGTGTCGAGCGCGAGCATCAGCCGCCCGAAGGGGCGACCGCCGTCGAGATGGGTCAGGCTCTCGCTGGCAATGTAGAAAGGGACTCCGAAAGTATGGATGAGCCGGTCGACTGCAAGCGATCGCCCGGGCTCCAGCGGCACCTTGGCCGCAGCGACGGGACCGAGCGCCTCATCCTCGACGGCCGCCTCTCGGAAGAAAATGAAGGAACGGTTGTGCCAAAGAACCTCGTCCGCCTTGTCGGGGTTGGCCGCCAGCCAGCGGCGGATGCTCGCCATCGAGACGGTCGCCGCGTCGATTTCGCCCCGATCGATCAGCAGTTTGCCGATCGCCGAGAAGCGATGACCGGTCTTCGCCGCATAGGTGATGCGCCGGCGCGCGCCGTCCGGATAGATGAGTCGCGCCGCGCCCTGCACGTGGATGAAGAAGACGTCGACCTTCGAGCGGGCATAGGCGATCTCGAGGCCGCGGCCGGCGAGAAAACCCTCCTCAATCGCGCGGCGGTCGGGATATTCCTCGACCCTTCCCTCGACCAGCCGGCCGAAGGCGAAATAGGGATCCATACCCTCCGGCCGGTTAGCCTCGTCAATATCGACGAGGTCGGCCGGACGTCGGTAAAAGGGAAAACGAAAATCGCCGTCCGGAACCGAACGGACTTCTATTTCCGGTTCGTAGAAGGCGGTGACGAAGCCTCTCGGTCTCTCATCGGGCCGGATCCGGAACGGCACATACTGGCTCTCGAAGAAGGCCCGAGCTGCGGCGGCGTCCGAAAAACTGAATTCCGCCGCTTCAAAAGCAGGCAGCAGGTCATCCACCGAAATGCCAAGGGAGCCGGTCCTGTACGGCTTTGCCGTCGCCACGTGACGATGGCAGCGGCGCAGTGCGGCGATCACTGGTGTCGGATCGTCCGTATGCCAGCCGGGCAGCTCGGAAAAGGTGACCGGCTCGATATGAAAGGCCATGATCGCCCGCTTCCCGGTCAGTTTTCCGATTCGGTGGCGATCAGCTTCCAGTTCGGATCGCGCGAGCGGATGTCGCGCGAGAAGGTCCAGAGATCGTTCACTTCGGCGACCGAATCGGCGTCGCCGTCGATCAGCTTGCCCTCTTTGTCGTAGGTCGCGGAAATGAGCTGACTGATGATCCTGACGGTGATGTTTTCCTCGTTGTCCTTGAGTTCCGCATGGACGATGTCGGCCTTCTCGATGCCGACGAAGGTCGATTTGACCACCTCGCCCTTGGCCTCGCGGTCGGTGATGGCCGCGTCGAAACCCTCATAGACCTCGCGCGAAAGCAGCCCCTTCAGGGTCTTGCGATCGCCGTCGGCAAAGGCCATCACGATCATCTCATAGGCCATCTTCGCGCCGTTGAGGAATTCGGAGGGATCGAAGTTGGCGTCCGCATCGCTCAAGGCTCTGAGTTGGGTGTTCAACGGCGTGCCGGCCTTGGCAACCGTCTCGATGGCGGCGTAACGGGATTCGTCTTCCGCAGCGCTTTCGCGTCGGGGGAGCTGGACGACCTTACCGTTGTCGCTTGCCTCCGGCCCTTTGGCGATGTCCCGCGGCGAATACGGGTCGAAGGGCGGGCGCTCATTGCCTGTCCGGCGGCCAAGAACGCTGCGTAGCTGCAGGAAGATGACCACGGCGGCGATCAGGAAAAAAAAAGTGATGAAGTCGAAAGAGCCCATTTCCACCCGGAACCGCTGCTAGAATTTCTTTTACTGTCCCATATAGTCCGCAAGGATAAACCATTCAAATGGCGATGTCGCACCCATAAACCCGAGGACGCCCAATTGCATTCACCTTCTTGCGAGCAAGAGCGATGCGTTTCCTGATTCCGCTGATCCTTCTCGGACTGCCGCTCGCGGAAATTGCCGGCTTCGTCGTTGTCGGCCGCGAAGTCGGTGTGCCTATGACGCTCCTGCTTGTTTTCCTGAGCGCCGTCGCCGGTGTCGTGCTCCTGCGCGTCCAGGGCATCGGCATGATCCGACGCGTGCAGGAGGCAGCGCGGATGGGGAACGATCCCGGGATGGACGTCCTCGGCGGGGCGCTGATCTTTCTCGCCGCGATTCTCCTGATCGTGCCGGGTTTCATCAGCGACGTGATCGGTCTCTTGCTGTTTCTGCCGCCGGTGAGACGTGCCGTCGCTGCTTTCCTGCGCACACGGCTGACGATCTTCACCACGGGAACCGGCTTCTATTATTCGAGCAGCAGCCGGCGCGAGGAGCACCGAGGGCCGCCCGTCATCGATCTCGACGAGGACGAGTTCTCCCGCAAGGAAAAGGACGGGGACGACTCGCCGCCCCCGAACCGCCTTTCCCACTGACGCATGGCGCCGAAAAATGCGCGGCGGTTTGCCGACGACGGCATCCATGGAAACAAAGACTTGAACCGCGTCGCGTGAATTCCTTCGATGCGAGCGGCTTGCAGGTCTACACTTTTCCTGATGCCGTTTCCAATCGGGTCTATAATGCAGCGGAGACGGACGAGCTGGGCGTGTTTTCCGCCCCGCAGTGCCTGCTGCATGTCTCCTCAAATTGACCTCGATTTAAGGACAAGACATGCAGCAATTCAAAGTGCTACAGCGACTTTTGCGCGCCCGATAAGACGCGCGGCGCTGTCGGCCACCAGGGTTGTAAGCCCAGGTCCGAAATGCTAGATGGCCTCACCAATTCGAAGTCCGAGGACACTCTTATGACGACTGATACCACATCCAACGGCAACGGCGGCGCCCAGCAGAGCCCGTCGCTCAATATCCTGGCCCAGTATGTCAAGGACCTCTCCTTCGAGAACCCCGGCGCACCGCGCTCTCTGCAGGCCCGCGACCGTGCCCCGTCGATCAACATCAATGTCAACGTGAACGCCAACCCGCTCGCCGAGAACGACTTCGACGTCGTCTTGTCGTTGAATGCCGAGGCGAAGGACGGCGACAAGGTCCTGTTCAACGTCGAGCTCGCCTATGGCGGCGTGTTCCGCGTTGCCGGTTTCCCGCAGGAGCACATGTTGCCGCTGCTCTTCATCGAGTGCCCGCGCCTGCTCTTCCCGTTCGCGCGCCAGATCGTGGCCGACGCGACCCGCAACGGCGGCTTTCCGCCGCTGATGATCGATCCGATTGATTTCGCACAGATGTTCGCCCAGCGCATGGCCGAGGAAAAGGTCCGCGCGCAGGTCGCCAACACCAATAGCACGGCCAACTGATCGGCCCGACAGACGACAAAAAAGCCCGGCTCGAAGCCGGGCTTTTTGTTTGAGCGTCACTTCTTGCGCGAACTGGTAAGGAAGTTAGCCGCTATACTTTACCCATATGGCCTTGACGCCGATCTTCGAGACGAGCGCGGCATGTGCCGCGAGTTCGGTTTCCGTCAGCCGCGGCCGCAGGGGTCGCTCTCTTTGCATCACGATGATCGGTCCGTCGTCGGCTTCGACCGTCAGACCGCCGATCTCCGACGTGACGAGGCCGAGCGCAGCCTGGCGCCCGCCGATCATCTCGATATAGACTTCGGCAAGCAGTTCGGAGTCGAGAAGCGCGCCGTGCTTGGCGCGATGGGAGTTGTCGATACCGTAGCGGCGGCAGAGCGCATCGAGCGAATTCGGCCCCATCGGATGCTTGCGCCGGGCGAGCGCCAGCGTATCGGTCACACGCTCATTGACAATCGGCGGCAATCCGAGCCGCTCGAACTCCGCATTGATAAAGCCGATATCGAAGGTGGCGTTGTGGGCGACCCAGCGCGCATCACCGAAGAAGTCGAGGATCTGATCGGCGACCTCGGCGAAGGAAGGCTTGTCCTTGAGGAACTCATCGGTAATGCCGTGAACGGCAAGCGCATCGGGGTGAAGCTTACGGTCCGCCGGATTTATGTAGAGATGGATCGTGCGTCCCGTCGGAAACTGGTTCTCGAGCTCGACACCACCGATCTCGATCACTCGATCCTCGCGGCTGTCGAGACCGGTCGTTTCCGTATCGAAGATGATTTCACGCATGCGGGGTTCCCTGGGGCCGTTTCGGAGCGAATCGATCCGAACTAACGCCAGTTCTAATCCCGTTTTGTTCTCAGTTGAAGCTTCGAATGCCACATGACTGTGGAAGGCTACTCTCCACCCCTCATCCGCAAGCGGTACGCTCTAAATCCCCTCTCCCCGCTGTTCGGTCCGGGGACATGGGTAACACTTGTTCGGAGACATGGGGCGACAGGTGATTGCCGTTACGGCTGAGTGAGGGGGCAGGCCCAATCTCAGCGACATCCGCTACCCGATCTCAACTGATCAACAATGGCGCGAATCTGCTGCCGCGTGACATCGAAGCTGTCGCTCGTATCGACGATATAATCCGCGCGTGCCCGTTTTTCGCTGTCGGGCACCTGACGCGCGCGGATCATTGCGAATTTCTCCGCCGTCATTCCCGGCCGCTTCATGACCCGCTCCCTCTGCGTCTCCGGATCGCAGGTGACGACAACGACGCGGTCGACGCGCTCCTCGGCCTTGGTCTCGAACAGCAGCGGGATATCGAGCAGCACAAAGGGGGCGCCCGCCGCCTTATGACGGGCGATGAACTCCCGCTCCTTCGCACGAACGAGCGGGTGCACGATCCGCTCCAGCTCGGCGAGCCGGTCGGGGGCGGCGATAAGCCGTCGCGAAAGCTCCGCCCTGTCGATTGCCCCGTCCTTCGCGACGCCGGGAAAAGCCGCCTCGACCGGCGCCACCGCTTCGCCGCGATAGAGCTCGTGCACAACTTCATCGGCATCGTTCACCGGAACGCCGAGCTCCCGGAACATTCCCGCGGCGGTCGATTTTCCCATGCCGATGGAGCCCGTGAGCCCGACAATGATCATGCGTGCTTGTCCATATCGCTGATGATGATCTGCCGAAGCGTTTCGTCGACGACAGGCCTGCGGCCGAACCATTTTTCGAATCCCGGCACGGCCTGATGCAGGAGCATGCCAAGTCCGTCGACGATGCGAAAGCCCTGCTCCTCCGCCTGGCGCAGCAGCGGTGTCTTCAGGGGCACATAGACGATGTCGGTCACGACGGCGTCCCCTGCCATAGGCGAGAAATCGATCGCCGGCGCCTGCTCGCCGTCCATGCCGAGAGAGGTCGTGTTCACGAAGAGACCGGCGCCGGACATGGTCTCGGCAAGTGCCGCCATCGGATGCGCATGCACCGCACCGCCGAAGCGGTCGGCCAGCTCGCGGGCCCGCTCGGGCGTGCGGTTCACGACATGGATCGCCTTGACGCCCCGGTCGCGGATCGCCTGGATCACGGCGCGGCTGGCACCGCCGGCGCCGAGCACCACCGCGGTCGAAATCCGATCCCAGCCTTTCGCGCGCTCGTCGAGATTGGCGACAAAGCCGCGCCCGTCGGTATTCGTCGCGCAGACCTCGCCGTCTTCGAGCCAGAGCGTGTTGGCCGCTCCGAGCTCGGCACTCAGGTCGTCCGGCCGATCGGCGAGCCGGAACGCCGCTTCCTTGTGAGGAATTGTGACGTTGCCGCCGCAGAAGCCTGCCGTCTCGTCCTTAAGCTGCCGCATGAAATCCGGGAAGGCTTCCGGCGTGATCTCGAGTGCCCGGTAGCTCCCTTCGATTCCGAACTGCTTCAGCCAATAACCATGGATGAGCGGCGAGCGCGAATGCTTCACCGGATAGCCGGTGAGGAAGGCATGGTTAACAAATGTTTCACGTGAATCACGCATCGATCGCACCCAGTTCACGGAGCTTCGAAAGAAGCGGCAGCATCGGCAGACCGAGGATCGTGAAATAGTCGCCCTCGATCCTCTCGAAGAGCTGGATGCCCTCACCCTCGAGCTGATAGGCGCCGACGCTTGCGAGAGCCTTCTCGCCCACCTTTTGAAGATGTCGTTCTATGAAGGCGCGGTTCAACGGCCTGACCGTCATATGGGCAGTCGAAACGTGCCGCCAGACGATCTCGTCGTCGCGGACGAGAACCACAGCGCTGTTCAGGCTGTGCGTCTTGCCCGAAAGCGACAGGAGATGCTCGGCGGCTTCCGCCATGTCCCTGGGCTTGTGATAGACACGCGCTCCGAGCGACATGGTCTGATCGGAACCGATCACGAGCGCACTTTCGAAATGCCGCGCCACGTCCTTGCCCTTGGCTTCGGCAAGCGCGAGCGCCACATCGACGGGCGAGGCGCCCGATTGCTCGAGCGGCCGTTCAAGTGCGCGCTCGTCCACCCGAGCGGCCCGAGCCTCGAAGACAAGGCCGGCATTCGTCAGAAGCGCTCGGCGAAAAGGACTGGCGGAAGCCAAAACGAGCGAGCTTGTCATTTTCCGTTCCCGGGTTCCGGACCGTTACGATGCGCGGATTCGATCAACCCGCACCGTGCGGCCGATATATAAGTAGCTCAGTGCAAGAGCACTTAAGCAATTCAGTGCAAGGGCCTTGGCGAAAGCGCGCTTTCGACTGTCCCGCACCTCTCCGATTCGCTCTATCTGAGCCGCGGCCGAAGGGCAACGATTGCGGCAGCGGTTTCCTCGATCGAACGGCGCGTCACGTCGATCAGCGGCCAGTTGTTACGGGCGCAGAGGGTGCGGGCATATTTTAGCTCCTCGGCGATTGCCGCCCGGTCCGTATAATCCTCGCCGTGAAAGTTCTGCGTCGTTCCGAGCAGACGATGCTGACGCACCTGCGACAATCGCTCTGCCGAGGCGATGAGGCCGACGACCAGCGGCTTAGTCGCCCTGACAAGCGCATCCGGTAGCGGCACGCCAGGTACGATCGGAATATTGGCGGTCTTTATACCGCGATTGGCGAGATAGATGCTTGTCGGCGTCTTCGACGTGCGGCTCACGCCGACGAGGACGACGTCCGCCTCGTTAAAATCGGCCGGCATCTGGCCGTCGTCATGGTCCATGGTGAAATTCAGCGCTTCGATGCGGGCGAAGTATTCCGCATCCATGACGTGCTGCGCGCCCGAACGACGGCGCGACGGCGAGCCGAGATAGGACTGGAAGAGCTCGATGATCGGGTCGAGCACGGAGACGCAGGGAACGCCGATCTCGCGGCACCTTTGATCGATGAGGCCGGCGAGCTCCCGATCGACGATCGTGTAGAGCACGATGCCCGGCGCGCCATCGACAGCATCCAGGACCTGCATCAACTGCTTGCGGTTGCGGATCAGCGGATAGACATGCTCGAGCGCATGCGACGACTGAAACTGCGCCGCCGCTGCGCGACCGGCGGCAATCAGCGTCTCACCGGTCGAATCGGAGATGAGGTGCAGGTGGAAATAGTTTTTCTTGTTCTCCACGCAATTCTCCGCGGGCTGTTGATAAGGCGGGACGAAAACAGCTAACGGCGCGACCGGCGGTCAGGCAAGTGGAAAAGCGCCGACTTATTCACATCCCGTGCCCGGACGAAACTCGCCGGCAGACGCATGTGGACAAGACTCATGGCGACGACAAATTGTCACGCGGATCGACTCCCGATCCACAGGATACGCAACTTGCCCTCAGCGACCAAGAGATTGACTCTCAAGGATTTTCGCGCCTTTCCCCGTCATCGGTGCGAAATGCCGTGATTTTCTCCCGGCTGGTCCACGCGGCTCCGCTGTCTCTGAACCGACTGAGGATTGATTTTAATCCTTGATAGCCACCGACTCTAAGAAATAGAAACCTTTTCAATTCAGTTTTATTTTTAGATTGGGAAAGCGGCGAGTGACCGGAACGCATCGCAAAGTGCTCGAAGTGTTGAGCGGAAAAACGCTCGTTCCTCCGCCCATCTGGCTGATGCGCCAGGCGGGACGCTATCTCCCCGAGTATCGTGAGACGCGGGCAAGCGCTGGGAGCTTCCTCGAACTCTGCTATACGCCGGATCTTGCGGTCGAAGTGACGCTGCAGCCGATCCGGCGATACGGCTTCGATGCGGCAATCCTCTTCTCTGACATCCTCGTCATTCCCGATGCGCTTCAGCGCAATGTACGCTTCGAGGAGGGACATGGCCCGCGCATGGACCCGATCGACGAGGACGGTATCGCCGAACTCAGCGCCGAGGGGGTCATCGGCCATCTCGCACCCGTCTTCGAGACGGTCTCGCGGCTGAGGCGTCAATTGCCGGAGGAGACGACGCTTCTCGGCTTCTGTGGTGCGCCCTGGACGGTGGCGACCTACATGATTGCGGGCCGCGGAACGCCGGACCAGGCGCCGGCGCGCCTCTTCGCCTACCGCCATCCGAAGGCCTTCGGTCAATTACTGGCGTTCCTGGCGGATATCTCGGCAGATTATCTGGTAGCGCAGATCGATGCGGGCGCCGACGCGGTGCAGATATTCGATTCCTGGGCGGGTGTGCTCGGTGAAGAGGAATTCGCGCGCTATGCCGTCGAGCCCGTCCGGCGGATGATCGCTTCGGTTCGCGCCCGCCGTCCTTCCGCACGAATCATCGCCTTCGCCAAGGGCGCTGGGCTCTTCCTCAAGGACTATCGGCGGCTGACCGGAGCGGACGCGATCGGCCTCGACTGGTCGGTACCGCTCTCCTTTGCCGCCGAGCTGCAGAAGGACGGGCCCATCCAGGGCAATCTCGATCCGATGCGGGTCGTGGCCGGCGGCGCAGCGATGGAAAGCGCCATCGACCGGATCCTCGACGTGCTCGGCCAGGGGCCGCTGATCTTCAATCTCGGACACGGGATCACGCCGGATGCCGATCCAGAAAATGTAGCGGCACTTGTCGCCCGGGTTCGAGGGCGGCGATGACAAGCGAACGCCAGACCGATAGCGGTCCCGGCAGGCGGGCGCGGCTTCGGGCGGCCATTGCGCTTTCGCTTTTCGCGGCGCTGTTGATCGGGCTCTTCGCCTGGCAGCCCGACGATCTCTATCTCTGGATCAAGGCGCTCCACCTCATCGCGGTGATTTCCTGGATGGCGGCGCTTCTCTATATGCCGCGCCTCTTCATCTATCACACCGACGCAGCACCGGGATCGGAGCAGTCGGAAACCTTCAAGATGATGGAGCAGCGCCTGCTCAAGATCATCATGAATCCGGCGATGATGATCTCCTGGGCGCTCGGGCTCTACCTCGCCTGGAGCGTCTACGGCTTTCAGGGCGGCTGGCTGCACGCCAAGCTTTTCTTCGTCGTGCTCTTGACCTTGGTGCATGTGCATTTCAGCCGCGCGGTGAGAGCGTTCCAGCACGACGAGAATCGGCGGGATGCGCGCTACTGGAGGCTGATGAACGAGGCACCGACCCTGCTGATGATCCTGATCGTCATCCTCGTCGTCGTGAAACCGTTTTGACTTCAATCGATTCGCAGATGTAATAGTTGTCGCTAATTTGCTTCGGCCCCTTGCGGCGTTTCACGTGAATCGCTATTTTCCCCCCATCTCCTTCTCCCGCGGCCTGTGACGAAGTTTTAGAGCCTGCCTTCTCCCCCTTCGCAGCTCCCTTACAAATCACCCCGCCTTCCATTCCCCAATCAGACACGGACCCTTCATGGCTGAAATGAAGCTTCAAGACCTTAAGAACAAGACGCCGACCGATCTCCTGGCCGTTGCCGAAGAGCTCGAGGTAGAAAACGCCAGCACCATGCGAAAGCAGGAGCTGATGTTCGCGATCCTGAAGATGCTGGCTCAGCAAGAGATAGAGATCATCGGCGAAGGCGTCGTCGAGGTCCTTCAGGACGGTTTCGGTTTCCTTCGCTCGGCGAATGCCAACTATCTTCCCGGTCCGGACGATATCTACATCTCGCCCTCGCAGATCCGCCGTTTCTCGCTGAAGACGGGCGACACGGTCGAAGGGCCGATCCGCGGCCCGAAGGAAGGCGAGCGCTATTTCGCGCTTCTGAAGGTCAACACGATTAACTTCGACGATCCGGAGAAGATTCGTCATAAGGTCCACTTCGACAACCTGACGCCGCTCTATCCGAACGAGCGGTTCAAGATGGAACTCGAGAATCCGACCTCGAAGGATCTCTCGGCGCGCGTCATTGATCTCGTCGCTCCGCTCGGCAAAGGGCAGCGCGGCCTGATCGTCGCGCCACCGCGCACCGGTAAGACGGTGCTGTTGCAGAACATCGCTCATTCGATCACGGCGAACCATCCGGAGTGCTATCTGATCGTTCTCTTGATCGACGAGCGTCCGGAAGAAGTGACCGACATGCAGCGCTCGGTGAAGGGCGAGGTCGTTTCCTCGACCTTCGACGAACCGGCGACGCGCCACGTGCAGGTGGCCGAAATGGTGATCGAAAAGGCCAAGCGCCTTGTCGAACATGGGCGCGACGTCGTCATCCTGCTCGACTCGATTACCCGCCTCGGCCGCGCCTACAACACGGTCGTGCCCTCCTCCGGCAAGGTGCTCACGGGCGGTGTCGACGCCAACGCATTGCAGCGGCCGAAGCGCTTCTTTGGTGCCGCCCGCAACATCGAGGAAGGCGGCTCGCTGACGATCATCGCGACGGCGCTGATCGACACCGGCAGCCGCATGGACGAAGTCATCTTCGAAGAGTTCAAGGGCACCGGCAACTCGGAAATCGTGCTCGACCGCAAGGTCGCCGACAAGCGCATCTTCCCGGCGATGGACATTCTGAAGTCCGGCACCCGCAAGGAGGACCTGCTGGTGCCGCGCCAGGATCTGCAGAAGATCTTCGTGCTTCGCCGTATTCTCGCGCCCATGGGCACGACGGACGCGATCGAGTTCCTCATCGACAAGCTGAAACAGACGAAGACGAACGGCGACTTCTTCGATTCCATGAACACCTGATGCTGCGGGCATAGGGATTGATGAAGGCCGGTGCGAGGAGCATCGGCCTTCTTTTTTTGCCTCGGCCAGAAGGGAATTTCCGGCCCGACCGACTACAGCAAGCTAGAAGGGCGGGCAGCGCGTCGACGACCGTGATTCACGTGAAACACACTCCACAGAGGGCGGGAAAGTGTGCGCTTTTCCAGTTCACATCCCCTCTGAACTCCTTGGGTCGATTCGACCCCGAAACCATCGTCATCCAGTATCCTCATCCTCTGGCTTGATTTCGCGGCCGCAGGCGTGCATAAGACGCCGCCGCCAGAGCCTCGGAGGCAAGCGTGCGCCGATGCGCAACGCAACACCGCGGCAAAGCCCATTGGCGCCACCTGGTCTCAATTCTAACATTTCGATGCGAGGCATTTACGCTCGCCGGTAAGCTCGACCCGGAGCAAGGAAACGGTACCTGGATGCTGTTCACGGACACGATCTATGCGCTTTCGAGCGGATCATTGCCGGCCGGCGTTGCCGTGATCCGCATGAGCGGGCCGGCCACCGCCGATGCGGTCATGCATCTTTGCGGTTCGGTGCCGCCGGCGCGAGTCGCGACGTTGAGAACGATTCGGACTCGAAACGGCGACGCGCTGGATAGCGGGCTGGTGATCTACTTTCCCGGGCCGGCATCCTTCACCGGCGAGGACTGCTGCGAATTGCACGTTCACGGCGGACGGGCGGTGGTGAACGCGGTCCTTGATGAACTTGCCGCCCACGGGCTCCGGCATGCGGAGGCCGGAGAATTCTCGCGGCGCGCCTTTCAGAACGGCAAGATGGACCTGGTCGAGGTGGAAGGTTTGGCGGACCTGATCGCGGCGGAGACGGAGATGCAACGTCGCCTAGCGGTCGAGCAGTCCGGCGGCGGGCAGTCGGCGCTCTATGCGGGGTGGGCCCAGCGCCTCACGCACGCACGTGCGATGATTGAAGCGGAGCTCGACTTTGCCGATGAGGACGACGTGCCCGGTTCAATCAGCGCTTCGATTTGGGCAGATGTCGAGAAGCTGCGGGTGGAAATCGATGCGCATATTGCAAAGGCCGGCCTTGCGGAGATCATCCGCGACGGGCTCAAGATCGTCATTGCCGGTGAGCCGAATGCGGGCAAGTCGAGCCTGCTGAACGCACTGGCGAGACGGGACATAGCCATCGTCACTGAGATTGCCGGCACGACCCGGGATGTTCTTTCCGTCGACCTTTCGTTAGCCGGATTCTCTGTCAAGCTGTTCGATACAGCCGGGCTGCGCGAGACCGAGGAAGTGGTGGAGCGCGAGGGCATCCGGCGGGCGCGAGAAGTTATCGCTCATGCCGATCTCGTGCTGCTGTTATCGGAAAAACCGGGCGGCTTTCAGGTCCATGAGGCGCTGCCGGAGGACGTTGCGGTTATACGCGTCGCGACGAAGATCGACCGGCCGGACGTGAAATGGGCAAGAAGGGACGCGGATATCTTTCTTTCGACGATAACTGGGGAAGGCATCGCCGCCCTCTTGAGGGCGCTGCAGGCGCATCTTCCGGCCTTGGCAGGCAACACGTCGCTGTCGATGCCGTCCCGTAAGCGGCACGTGGATTGCCTGCGACAGGCGAGCGCGGCCTTGGAGCGCGGCCTGGCCGCGGACGGTCTCGAGATAAGAGCGGAGCAGCTTCGCATTGCGAGCGACGCGCTGGGCCGGATCACCGGGCGCGTGGATGTGGAGAACCTGCTCGATGTGATATTCTCCGAATTCTGCATCGGAAAGTGAAGCTCTGAGCCTCCATCGACGGCGGGTAATTGGTGGGCGCGGTTTCGCGTGGATTGCGTTCGCTTGGTCGGCGCGAAATCACTTAGCTGCGAGGCGGTACAACATTGGCGAGTCTGGCGCACGTTTCACGTGAAACGTCTTGACTCGAAAGGCCGAATTGAGAATCAAGGCGCGAGAAAGCTGGAGCATGTCTATGACGAATTATGATGTCATCGTGATCGGCGGCGGCCATGCAGGCTGTGAGGCTGCATCGGCTTCTGCCCGGCTCGGCGCCCGCACGGCCTTGATCACGCATAAGAAAGAAACGATCGGGGTGATGTCCTGCAATCCGGCCATCGGTGGCCTGGGCAAGGGCCACTTGGTTCGTGAGATAGATGCGCTCGACGGCCTCATGGGGCGCGTCGCCGATGCAGCCGGCATTCAGTTCAGGCTTCTTAACCGACGCAAGGGTCCGGCGGTCCGCGGGCCGCGAACGCAAGCGGACCGCAAGCTTTATCGGCAGGCGATGCAGCGTGCGATCGATGCGGTCGAAAACCTGTCGGTGATCGAAGGCGATGCCTTTGACCTGCTTACGGAGAACGGCGCCGTATGCGGCGTCGTCATGAAGGACGGCCGGAACTTTCGGGCCGCCGCCGTCGTACTCACGACGGGAACTTTCCTGAAGGGCCTGATTCACATCGGCGATCGCAAGATCCCGGCCGGTCGTGTAGGTGAGGAACCGTCTCTCGGTCTTTCCGAGACATTGCGGGGCTTCGGGCTTCAGCTTGGGAGGCTGAAGACGGGAACGCCCGCGCGTCTCGACGGACGGACGATCGACTGGGACCGCGTTGGGCGCCAGGGACCGGACGCGGATCCGGTACCCTTCTCCTTCATGACCGATGCGATCGTTAACCGACAGATCGACTGCGGGGTGACCCGCACGACGGACGCGACGCACAAGATCATCGCCGATAATATTCATCGCTCCGCTATGTATTCCGGGCAGATCGAAGGGGTTGGTCCGCGCTATTGCCCTTCGATTGAGGACAAGATTGTCCGCTTCGGCGAGCGCGACGGCCACCAGATCTTCCTGGAGCCGGAAGGGCTGGACGACGATACCGTCTACCCCAATGGCATTTCGACTTCGCTGCCGGAAGAGGTGCAGGACGCCTTCATTCGCACCATTCCGGGGCTTGAGAACGTCACGATCCTGCAGCCCGGCTACGCGATTGAATATGATCATGTCGATCCGCGCGAACTGGAGCTCTCGCTCGCAGTTCGGAAGATTCCCGGCCTTTATCTTGCAGGTCAGATCAACGGCACCACCGGCTACGAAGAGGCGGGTGCACAGGGCCTGGTCGCCGGCCTGAATGCAGCACTTGCGGCTACCGGCCGCGATCCATTCGTTTTCAGCCGCACCGATTCCTATATCGGCGTCATGATCGATGATCTGACGTCAAGGGGCATTACGGAGCCTTACCGCATGTTCACCTCGCGGGCGGAATACCGGCTGTCGCTTCGGGCGGACAATGCCGACATGCGGCTGACGCCGACGGGTATCGACCTCGGTTGCGTCGGCGCGGTCCGTCGCGAGCGCTTCGGGGCTTGGAGGTTGAACTATGACGCGGGGCGCACGCTTCTTCAGTCCCTGTCGATTACGCCCAGCGAGGGAAAGCGCTTCGGCCTGAACCTCAACCAGGACGGTCAGCGTCGCTCGGCCTTCGAAATCCTGTCCTATCCGGAGCAATCGATTGCGGCGCTGAAGCCGCTATGGCCGGAGCTAGAGGCGATCGATCGCAAGGTCGTCGAGGCGCTGGAAATCGACGCGGCCTACGCTGTCTATATGGAGCGGCAGGCCGCCGATATTGCCGGCATTCGCCGCGAAGAGAACGCGATCATTCCGGATGACTTCGACTATAGCGTCCTGCCCGGCCTCTCGAACGAGCTGAAGCAGAAGCTGGCGCAGCAGAAGCCGCGCAATCTGGCTCAGGCAATGAAAGTCGACGGCATGACGCCGGCGGCGGTGTCGCTGGTCATCTCCTGGCTGCGGCGGCAGGAGCGTGACGCCAAGCGTGTGGCGGGGTGAGGCCACAATGAATACGAGTCTCCCCGCGGGGCTGAACGGATTGCGTGTTTCACGTGAAACGCTCGACAAACTCGAGCATTTTGCCGCGCTTTTTCAGAAATGGGCCAAGTCGATAAACCTGGTGGCGCCATCCACGCTGGACGACCTGTGGCAGCGCCACATTGTCGACAGCCTCCAGATTTTTCGGCTCTCGCCCGCGCCGAAAACATGGGTGGACCTCGGCAGCGGTGGCGGCTTTCCCGGCGTCATCACCGCCATCTGCCTCTCCGAGTTCTCGGATGGCTGGGTGCATCTGGTCGAGAGCAACAATAAGAAGGCAGCGTTCCTCCGCGTAGCGTTGAACGAGACCGGCGCGCGCGGCTCGGTTCATCCGATTCGAATCGAGACTGCGCCGGCAGTGATTCCCCGCTGCGACGCAATTTCGGCGCGGGCGCTCGCGGATTTGAGCCAGTTGCTGAAGTTTTGCGCGCCCTGGATGCTTGATGCGGACTCGAAAACCGTCGCTTTCTTTCACAAAGGGCGGGATTATCAACCGGAAATCGACAAAGCCGTTAGCCGCTTTCAATTCGATCTGGTAAAACATGCAAGTATCGTCGAGCCGGATTCGGTTGTGCTCGAGATTGCAAATCTTTCACGTCGGACGAAGTGATAGGCGAGCGGAACATGTTTGGCCCAAGAAGTCGGATTATCACCATTGCCAACCAGAAGGGCGGTGTCGGCAAGACCACAACCGCCATCAATCTCGCTACGGCGCTGGCGGCGATCGGCGAAAAGGTGCTGATTGTCGATCTCGATCCGCAGGGGAACGCGAGCACCGGGCTCGGAATTCAGCGCCGCGACCGGCACCTGTCCTCCTATGAGCTGATGATGGGGACGCACTCCATCAGTCAGATCGTTCAAAACACTGCCGTGCCGAATCTCTCCATCCTCCCCTCGACGATGGATCTGCTGGGAATCGAAATGGAGATTTCTCGGGAGTCCGACCGTGTCTTCCGGTTGCGCAAGGCGCTGGGATCTCCGGACGCGCTTGCCTATTCCTACGTTCTGGTCGACTGCCCGCCGTCCTTCAATCTCTTGACGATGAACGCTATGGCCGCCGCACATTCGGTCCTTGTTCCCCTGCAGTGCGAGTTCTTCGCCCTTGAAGGGCTCAGCCAACTGCTGGAGACGGTGGATCAGGTCCGTCGCACGGTCAATCCAGGCCTGGATATCCAGGGAATCGTGCTGACCATGTTCGACTCCCGTAACAACCTGGCGCAGCAGGTCGTCAGCGATGTCCGCACGCATCTTGGCGACAAGGTCTATCACACTTTGATCCCGCGCAATGTTCGCGTCTCCGAGGCCCCGTCGCACGGCAAGCCGGCGATCCTCTACGATCTGAAATGCGCCGGCAGCCAAGCCTATCTGCAGCTCGCTTCGGAAGTGATCCAGCGCGAGCGGCAACGCAAGGCAGCGTGATCGTTTCGTCAGCGTAATAAATTGGGTGAGATATGAACGACGACAGCTCCAAGAGACGTCTTGGTCGCGGCCTGGCCGCCCTGATCGGCGAAATGGATCAGCCGCTGCAGACCGGCGCGGCGCCGGCTGCTCCGGTCAATCCTGACCGGCGCGTGCCGATCGAGTTCGTGTCGCGCAATCCCCGCAACCCGCGCCGGCAATTCGACGAGGCGGAGCTGCAAGATCTGGCAAGCTCGATCCGCCAGCACGGTATCGTGCAGCCTGTCGTCGTGCGCACGGTCGGCCACGAGCGCTACGAGATCATCGCCGGCGAAAGGCGCTGGCGGGCGGCACAACTCGCAGGCTTCACCGAGATTCCGGTGATCGTGCGCGATGTCGATGATCGCACGGCGCTCGAGATCGCAATCGTCGAGAACGTCCAGCGCTCCGACCTCAACCCGCTCGAAGAAGCTCTCGGCTATGAGCAACTGATAGCCGAGCATGGCTACACCCAGAATGATCTCGGTGACATCATCGGCAAGAGCCGGAGCCACGTCGCCAACAGTCTGCGGCTTTTGAAACTGCCGGAGCCGGTGCGCGACATGTTATCGGACGGCAGTCTGTCGGCGGGGCACGCGCGCGCCCTGATCCCGACCTCTGACCCCTTGGCACTAGCGCGCACAATCGTCTCCAAGGGGCTTTCGGTGCGCGAGGCGGAGCGTCTGGCGCAGAACGATATAAAGGCGCAGAACGACCCCAATTTCGCCAAGGGACGGCATCGCGAGGAAAAGGATGCCGATACGCTGGCGCTCGAACGCACCCTTTCGGACAGTCTCGGCCTCGAGGTTACGGTCAGCCATAGGGCCAGCGGCGGACACCTGAAGATCGCCTATAAGACGCTCGACCAACTCGAAGAGATTTGCCGGCTGCTCGAACGGCGCTGAGCGTCGTGCGACAAATCACCTTGTGACCTATACGAAGATGACGCCCCGGCGCAACTATCGGCAACTGCGTTGCACGTCGGGGCTCCTTCTCGTTCGCGGGCTGCGCGTGAGTCGGTATAGCTGCCTCAACGCCTCGCCGATTGGATTGTAATCGCCAATAGATTCTGGATGACGAGACTCTCTTCCAGGCTCGGGCGAGCGCGGCTTTGATAGATCGTTGCCTGTAGCCGGCTCAGTTCGCGCCTGATTGCCGGGGCAGTCCAATGCTTCAGCGCCGCTTCGACGATCGGTTTGCGGCGAAAATGCAGGCCGCGTCCGAGGCTGGCGATCACCTGGCCGGCCGACTGGCGGCTTGCGTCCATTTCCGCCCGCATCACGTCTAATTGTTGGAACTGCCGCAAACAGGCCTGAAGCACAAGAAACGGGGGCGTCTTCGAGGTCGTGATCTTCTTCATGGCGTGAAGCAGCGCGTCCGTGTCGCCCTGCAGCACCGCATCGACCGCATCGTCGACCGAAATGGCGCTGGCGTCGCCGACGATGCCGAGGACATCCTCCTCGTCGACGATCTCCTTGCCGCGACAGTAGAGCGCGAGCTTGCGGAGCTCGTTGCGCGAGGCCATGCGATCGCCGCCAAGCGCGTCGACGAGGCGCTCGCGCGCCGCCGGGCTTATGCGCAGGCCCGCCTCGGAAAGTTCCTTGTCGATGAGCGCGTGCAAGCTGCGGACATCGTCGCTATAGCAGGCGATCGAAGCCACTGTGCGGTTCGCCTCCCCCACCTTCCTGAGCGCGGCCCCCTTCTTGAGGTCGCCGGCCTCGATAACGAGGCGGCTTCCGGCCGGCGGCTCGGCGGCGAGAATCTGCAGCGCCTCGGCAAGCCCTTTCTCGGCGGATGCTCCGCGCACCCAGACGAGCTTCTCGCCGCCGAAGAGGCCGATGGCATTCACTTCGTCCAGCACGCCTCCGGCCCCTTGCAACTGCGTTGCATCAAGCTTGACCACGGCGAAGGGATCATCGAGCGGTATGCCGAACGCGCCGGCGAGCTGGCCGGCCCGTTCGGAGACAAGGCCGCGATCGGGACCGTAGAGCAGGAAAAGCCGATAGCTCGCCGCAGATCTCTGCAGGAAGTTATCGAACTCATGCGACTTGACCTCGCTCATGCCACCACCGGATCAGCGGCCGAGGGCGGCGGCAATATCGGCGCTGATGATCTCTGCCAGTTCCTTCGCGGCGCGGTTCTCGCCGTCGCGGATCGCGCGCACCTTTGCGAACTCCTGTTGGGGGAAGTCGACCAACGCAACGGCCGTGCGGTATCCCGCTTTCACCGTCTCCCCCGTAGCCGCCTTCGTCAGGTTGTAGTCCGCCTTCACGACAACGCGGCCGGCGCCCGGGTCATCGTCATCGTCGTCATCATCATCCGTATGGTCATAGAGCACGCCCATCGTCCGGTGCGAGACGTTAAGCGCCAGATGATACTGCGGATTGACGGGTTCGCTCTTGCCGCCCGATGTCAGAAAGATCAGGGCATTCCGGACTTCCTGCTCGACACGATTCTCCGCCTCCGAAATCTCGATCGAGGCCAGCGCCGTCGCGGTCGAACCGGTAGGGCCGTCTGAATAAAGCGGCCGCACCTGACAGCCGCCGAGCGCCGTCAGCAGCAGGACACCGGCGAGAACGGGAAAGGACCGAAGACGGAAGCCAGCTTTATCAGACAACGACATTGACGATCCTTTGAGGCACGACGATGATCTTTTTCGGGCTGCCGCCGTTGAGCGCGGTTTTCACGGCGTCCAGCGCCAGAACGGCGCTTTCGATCGCACTCTGATCTGCGTCGCGCGCAATTGTCAAATCGGCGCGCTTCTTGCCGTTGATCTGCACCGGCAGGGTGATCTCGTTCTCCATGACGAGAGCCGCGTCGAACTTCGGCCACGGCCGTTCGGCCATGATCCCGTCACCGCCGATCTCGCGCCAGCATTCTTCTGCCAGATGCGGCATCATCGGTGCGATTAGATTGATCAGGATCGCGGTTGCGTCCTTGACAGCGGCGGTCAGTGCCGGATCGGCCTTGCCGCCGGCGACTTGCGTCAGTGGTGCCGCCAGCGTGTTGACCAGTTCATAGATCCGCGCGACCGCCTTGTTGAAGGCGAGCTTGTCGTAGTCGGCCTCCACCGCCTTGAGGGTGCGGTGCGCGGCCTGGGATACGGCAAGCCCCTCGCCTTCAGTCGCTGGGGCCGCTTCGAGGCCGCGGAGGTTTTCCGCGGCCTCGGCGATGAGCCTCCAGACGCGCTGGACGAATCGGTGGGCGCCTTCGACGCCCGCCTCGGACCAGATGACATCGCGGTCCGGCGGCGAATCGGACAGGACGAAGAAACGGGCCGTGTCGGCGCCGTAGGAGCCGATGATGTCGTCCGGATCGACGACGTTCTTCTTCGATTTCGACATCTTCTCGATCGAGCCGATGGCGATTTCCTCTCCGGTCTCGATGAGAACTGCGCGTCGCTGGCCGTCGACTTCCTCGATGCGGACTTCAGCGGGGGTGATCCATTCCCGCTGTGCGCCCTCGCCGCGGCTATAGGTCTCGTGCACGACCATGCCCTGCGTGAAGAGCCCCTTGAAGGGCTCGTCGATCGCCACGTGGCCCGCGGCCTTCATCGCGCGGGTGAAGAAGCGCGAATAGAGCAGGTGCAGGATCGCGTGCTCGATGCCGCCGATATACTGGTCGACCGGCAGCCAGTGGTTGGCGGCGTTCGGATCGGTCGGCTTGTCCTCCCAGGGGGCGGTGAAGCGGGCGAAGTACCAGGAGGAATCGACGAAAGTGTCCATCGTGTCGGTTTCCCGGCGCGCGTCCTTGCCGCACTCCGGACAGGCGACGTGCCGCCAGGTCGGATGCCGGTCGAGCGGGTTGCCGGGTTTGTCGAAGGTGACGTCCGGCGGCAGCGTGACGGGCAGGTCCGCCTTCGGCACCGGAACGACGCCGCAGTCGTCGCAATGGATGACCGGGATCGGGCAGCCCCAATAGCGCTGGCGGGAGATGCCCCAGTCGCGCAGACGGAAATTGACCTTGCGCTCGGCGCGCGGCACGCCATTCAGCGTGTCCTTCTCGAGCTTCGAGGCGATCGTCTCGAAGGCCTCTTCGGTCGAGAGCCCGTCGAGGAAGCGTGAATTGATCATCACGCCGTCGCCGACATAGGCCTCGTCTCCGATCGTGAAGGTGGCGGCGTCGGCGTCGTTCGGCATCACTACCGGCACGACCGGCAGGCCGTACTTGCGGGCGAAGTCCAGGTCGCGCTGATCGCCGGACGGGCAGCCGAAGATCGCGCCCGTGCCGTAATCCATCAGCACGAAATTGGCGACATAGACCGGCAGCTCCCAGCTCGGGTCGAGCGGATGCTTGGCGCGGATGCCGGTGTCTATGCCTTTCTTCTCCGCCGTCTCGAGGGCGGCGAGCGACGTGCCGGCGCGCCGGCACTCCTCGCAGAAGGCCTCGATCTCAGCGCTTTTCTCGGCCGCTTCCTTGGCGAGCGGATGATCGGCCGCGATCGCCAGGAACGAGGCCCCGAACAGCGTGTCCGGACGCGTGGTATAGACGGTCACCTCCTTCGTGCCGTCGGGAACCGTTGCCGGGTCGAGCTCCCATCTGAGCAGCAGGCCTTCGGAGCGGCCGATCCAGTTCTTCTGCATCAGCCGCACTTTTTCCGGCCACTGATCCAGCGTGTCGAGCGCGTCGAGCAGGTCCTGGCTGAAATCGGTGATACGGAAGAACCATTGCGTCAGCTCGCGCTGCTCGACGAGCGCGCCGGAGCGCCAGCCGCGGCCGTCGATCACCTGCTCGTTGGCGAGCACGGTATTGTCGACCGGATCCCAATTGACCTTGGATTGCTTTCGGTAGACCAGGCCCTTTTCCAGGAAATCGAGGAAGAGGTACTGCTGGCGCTGGTAATAGGCGGGATCGCAGGTCGCGAATTCGCGGCTCCAGTCGAGCGAAAGGCCCATGACCTTGAGTTGCGCCTTCATCGAGCCGATGTTCTGGTAGGTCCAGCCGGCCGGATGCACGCCGCGCTCCATGGCGGCGTTCTCTGCCGGCATGCCGAAGGCATCCCAGCCCATCGGATGCAGCACGTTGAAGCCGCGGGCGCGCTTGTAGCGGGCGACGACGTCGCCCATGGTGTAGTTGCGCACATGCCCCATGTGGATCCGCCCGGACGGATAGGGGAACATCTCCAGCACGTAATATTTCTCGCGCGGATCGTCGTTCTTCGTCTCGAAGACCTTGCGTGCTTCCCATTCCTGCTGCCAGCGCGGTTCGGCATCGCGCGGATTATATCGTTCGGTAGCCATGTCTTTTGTCGATGTTCCGGAAAACCTGCGGGGCCAAAGCCCTCATGATAGCTGGCGTGACCTTCATCACGAAACCACTCAAGCGTCAAGTTTTGAAGGGTTTGGCACCGAACTTTGGCGTATTCCAGCCGTCGGACCTCACGCGGGCTTGGCAAGCAGCGCAAGTTTCAATAATCCGCAGGGAGTTGTCGAAGCGGTTCTTGGATCGGGAGCATGAGGATGGAAGTTGAGGAGCGGCTAAGCGAGGTCCTGAGCCGGATTCGTGAGAGCGAAAAAGCTGCGAACCGTCCGGAGCATGCGGTGGGCCTGGTTGCCGTTTCGAAAACCTTTGGTGCCGAGGCGATACGGCCCGTCATCGCCGCCGGCCAGCGCGTATTCGGCGAAAACCGCGTGCAGGAGGCGCAGGCGAAGTGGCCTGAGCTTAGAAACGAAACGCCTGATCTCGAGCTGCACCTGATCGGCCCGCTGCAATCCAACAAGGCCGCGGACGCGGTGGCGCTCTTCGACGCTATCGAGACGATCGATCGGGAGAAGATCGCCCGCGCCGTTTCCGCGGAAATGAAGCGCCAGGGGCGTAATCTCAGGCTCTACGTACAGGTCAATACCGGCCTCGAACCGCAGAAGGCGGGCGTGGCCCCGGAAGAGACGGTCGCCTTCGTCCGCTTCTGCCACGGCGAACTGGGCTTGAACATCGAAGGGCTGATGTGCATTCCGCCGATCGAGGAGAATCCGGGCCCGCATTTCGCCTTGCTCGCCAAGCTTGCGGCGCAATGCGGCCTTGCAAAGCTCTCCATGGGCATGTCCGGCGATTTCGAAACCGCGATCGCTTTCGGTGCCACGAGCGTGCGGGTCGGCTCCGCCATCTTCGGCGCACGCTGACCGCCGTTCCCCTTTCGTCGGGCTTCACCTTTATCTCCGTTGGCCTATCCTCGTTAGCCGAGGAGCCGGGCTTTCGTCCGGAAAAGTCAATGGGAGGAACGGAGATGGCGAGCCGCTATTCCGAAGTGTATGCCGCATGGAAAGCCGATCCGCACGGCTTCTGGGCCGATGCCGCTCAGGCGATCGACTGGTTCAAGAAGCCCGAGCGGATTTTCGAGCCTGAACGCGGGACCTATGGACATTGGTTCGTCGATGGCGTTACCAACACCTGCTACAATTGTCTCGATCGCCACGTGGAGGCGGGACGCGGTGAGCAGGCGGCTTTCATCTACGACAGCCCCGTCACCCACCGGATTGAGAAGATCTCCTATGCCTCGCTGCTCGCGGACGTGAAGGCGATGGCGGCGGTCTATTGCAAGCTTGGCATCGGCAAGGGCGACCGGATCATCATCTATATGCCGATGATCCCTCAAGCGGCGATCGCCATGCTGGCGGCAGCGCGCATCGGCGCGGTACATTCCGTCGTCTTCGGCGGTTTCGCCGCCAATGAGCTCGCCGTTCGCATTGACGATTGCCAGGCCAAGCTCGTCGTCTCGGCGAGCTGCGGCCTGGAGCCCGGGCGTACCGTCGCCTACAAGCCTCTGCTCGACCAGGCGATCGAGATCGCCGGCAACAAGCCCGCGCATTGCCTGATCTTCCAGCGCGACATGCTCACCGCAGACATGCTGCCGGGCCGCGACATCGATTTCGCCGAGGCGCTTGCCGCGGCGAAGGAGGCCGGCGAGGACGTGCCCTCTACGCCCGTCGCCTCCAACGATCCGCTCTATGTGCTCTACACATCGGGGACTACCGGACAGCCAAAGGGCGTCGTGCGCGACAATGGCGGCCACATGGTCGCGCTCAAATGGTCGATGGAGAATTTCTTCGGCGTACGGCCGGGCGAAGTCTTCTGGGCGGCGTCCGACATCGGCTGGGTGGTCGGGCACTCCTACATCGTTTACGGGCCGCTCCTCCACGGCTGCACCTCGATCCTCTTTGAAGGCAAGCCGGTCGGAACGCCGGATGCCGGAACCTATTGGCGCATCATCGCCGAACACGGCGTCGCGGTCATGTTCACGGCGCCGACGGCGCTGCGCGCGATCCGCAAGGAGGATCCCGACGCTTCCCATGCGGCACGCCACGATCTGTCGCGCTTCCGCGCCCTCTATCTGGCGGGCGAACGCGCTGATCCAGACACGATCCGCTGGGCCGAACGAGCGCTCGGCGTGCCCGTCATCGACCACTGGTGGCAGACGGAAACCGGCTGGCCTGTCGCCGGCAATCCCATGGGCCTCGGACTCTTGCCGGTGAAATACGGTTCGCCGGCGGTTCCGTTACCCGGCTATGACGTGCGGGTCGTCGACGATGCCGGCCACCCGGTGGAAGCCGGGACACTCGGCAACGTCGTTATCAAGCTGCCCTTGCCTCCCGGTTGCCTGCCGACGCTTTGGAACGCCGATCACCGCTTCCATGCGGCCTACCTCGAGGAATATCCCGGCTTCTACAAGACGGCGGACGCCGGCTATATCGACGAGGACGGCTATATCTTCATCATGGCGCGCACCGACGACATCATCAACGTCGCCGGGCACCGCCTGTCGACGGGTGCGATGGAGGAGGTCTGTGCCAGCCATCCGGACGTCGCCGAATGCGCCGTGATCGGCATTGCCGACCCCCTCAAGGGACAGGTGCCGACAGGCTTCCTGGTCATCAATTCCAATGTTTCCCGTGAAACGGCGGAAATCGAGCAGGAGGTCATCGGTCTCGTGCGCGAACGCATCGGCCCCGTCGCCGCCTTCAGGACGGCGATCTGCGTCAAGCGGCTGCCGAAGACCCGCTCCGGCAAGATCCTGCGCTCGACGATGCAGAAGATAGCCGATCGCCAGCCCTGGAAGATGCCGGCGACGATCGATGACCCGACGATTCTGGATGAGATCGCGGCGGCGCTGCGGGCGAAGGGCATTGGGGTTTAAGGGCAATTCGAGCTTAAACTAGAGCCAAACAAAAACCCGGACCGTGCGGCCCGGGTTTCTGCATGTCGTCGATGACGAAGCAATCAGTAGTCGTCGTCCTCGTCGTCCTTGCGATCCGACTTCAGCGATTTTAGCTTGGCGAAGACGGCATCGGCGTCGATTTCCTTCTCCTCCTCGCGCTCGTAATTGTAACCGAGCTTTTCGGTCTCTTGGGCGGCCTCGAGGGTCGCGCCCGTCTCAACGGCCGAGGGCAGCGGGCGGCCCTTGGAGGCGCGTTCGACTTCTAGGTCGAGGTCGATCTGCGAGCATAGGCCGAGCGTCACCGGATCCATCGGCGTCAGATTAGCCGAGTTCCAGTGGGTGCGCTCGCGGATCTGCTCGATCGTCGTCTTCGTCGTGCCGACGAGCCGCGAAATCTGCGCGTCCTTGAGCTCCGGATGGTTGCGCACCAGCCAGAGGATAGCATTCGGACGGTCCTGGCGCTTGGAGACCGGCGTGTAACGCGGGCCCTTGCGCTTGGAGTCCGGCACGCGGACCTTAGGCTCGGAGAGCTTGAGCTTGTGGTTCGGATTTGACTCGCCGCGTGCGATCTCGTCGCGCGAAAGCTGACCGGTAGCAATTGGATCGAGGCCCTTGATGCCCTGCGCCGATTCACCGTCGGCAATTGCCTTCACCTCGAGCGGGTGCAGCTTGCAGAACTGCGCGATCTGGTCGAACGACAGCGCGGTGTTGTCAACGAGCCAGACGGCTGTTGCCTTGGGCATAAGCAGTTGCTGAGCCATGGATATAGTCCTTTTGTCCGCCGCGCCGGTGTCGCGGGCCGTGGAGTCTACCACTGATTTCCGGGAATTGGGCGTTCTATACCGTTCTTGTCTCGAAATTGCAATTCTTCACTTCCAAATGTGCTTTTGTCTAATTGCGGCTGTGCTTTGACCTGCTATGAATCGTCCAAAGGGCGGTTGGAGTGCCGCTAAAGAGCGGCGCGCACCCGCTCTATGTTTGGATGGATCATATTGATGTTCTGGGAGGATTTGACCCACGATCATCGAGATCCAGGCAGAAATGCGCAGGGAGGAAGAATATGGACGTCAAGACCCACCCGGTCCTGGAAGCGGCCAAGAGCCGCACTCTCATCGACAATGAGACTTATCTCAAATGGTATGAAGAGAGCATTGCAGATCCGGACAAGTTCTGGGGCGAGCACGGAAAGCGTATCGATTGGTTCGAGCCCTATACCAAGGTCAAGAACACCTCCTTCGAGGGTAGTGTCTCGATCAAGTGGTTCGAAGACGGGCTCACCAACGTCTCCTACAATTGCATCGACCGGCACCTCAAGACCCACGGCGAGAAGACCGCGATCATCTGGGAAGGGGATAATCCCTATCTCGATAAGAAGATCACCTATAACGAGCTCTACGACAAAGTTTGCCGGCTTGCCAACGTCTTGAAGAAGCATGGCGTCAAGAAGGGTGATCGCGTCACCATCTACATGCCGATGATTCCGGAGGCGGCCTATGCAATGCTCGCCTGCGCTCGCATCGGCGCCATCCACTCGGTCGTTTTCGGCGGTTTCTCGCCCGAGGCTCTGGCTGGCCGGATCGTCGACTGCGAGTCCACTTTCGTCATCACCTGCGACGAAGGCGTGCGCGGCGGCAAGCCGGTACCGCTCAAGGAAAACACCGATACGGCGATCGACATCGCCGCCAAGCAGCATGTCATGGTCGACAAGGTGTTGGTGGTGCGCCGTACCGGCGGCAAAGTCGGCTGGGCGCCGGGGCGCGATGTCTGGTACCACCAGGAGACCGCGACGGTCGAGCCGCATTGCCCGCCGGAGAAGATGAACGCCGAAGATCCGCTGTTCATCCTCTACACGTCAGGCTCGACCGGCAAGCCGAAGGGCGTTCTTCATACGACCGGCGGTTATCTCGTCTACGCCTCGATGACACATCAATATGTGTTCGACTACCACGACGGCGATATCTATTGGTGCACCGCCGATGTCGGCTGGGTGACGGGCCATTCCTATATCGTCTATGGGCCGCTCGCCAATGCGGCGACGACGCTGATGTTCGAAGGCGTGCCGAACTTCCCGGATGCTGGCCGCTTCTGGGAAGTGGTCGACAAGCACAAGGTCAATATTTTCTACACGGCGCCGACCGCGATCCGTTCGCTGATGGGCGCCGGCGACGACTTCGTCAAGCGCTCGTCGCGCTCCTCGCTACGTCTGCTCGGAACGGTCGGCGAGCCGATCAATCCGGAAGCCTGGGAGTGGTACTACCACGTCGTCGGCGATGAGCGCTGCCCGATCGTCGATACCTGGTGGCAGACGGAAACCGGCGGTATCCTGATCACGCCCCTGCCCGGCGCGACCGATCTCAAGGCGGGTTCGGCGACACGCCCCTTCTTCGGCGTCCAGCCGCAGATCGTCGACAATGAAGGCAAGGTGCTCGAGGGGTCGGCCGATGGCAATCTCTGCATCGTCGACAGTTGGCCGGGGCAGATGCGCACGGTCTACGGCGATCATGAGCGCTTCGTGCAGACCTATTTCTCGACTTACAAGGGCAAATACTTCACCGGCGACGGCTGCCGCCGCGACGAGGACGGGTATTATTGGATCACCGGCCGCGTCGATGACGTGCTCAATGTCTCCGGCCATCGTCTCGGTACGGCCGAAGTCGAATCCGCGCTCGTGTCGCACCATCTCGTGTCGGAGGCGGCGGTCGTCGGCTATCCGCACCCGATCAAGGGACAGGGCATCTATTGCTATGTCTCGCTGATGGCGGGCGAAGTCGGCAGTGACGAGTTGCGCCAGGAACTCGTCAAGCATGTCCGCTCCGAGATCGGGCCGATCGCGACGCCCGACAAGATCCAGTTCGCCCCCGGCCTGCCGAAGACGCGCTCGGGCAAGATCATGCGCCGGATTCTCCGCAAGATCGCCGAGGACGATTTCGGTTCCCTCGGCGATACCTCGACGCTTGCAGATCCGGCGGTTGTCGACGACCTGATCGCCAATCGTCAGAACCGCGCTTGATGTCGGATGCCCGGGCCCTCGGCTGGGACTGGTTTCTTTAGCCGGATTCTCTTTCTGAGCCGGCCTGAGCACATCAGGCGTACTGGTATTTTGACTCATCTCCTCCGTCATCCTCGGGTCAAGCCCGAGGATGACCACAGGAGGATTTGGCGCGCAAAGTTCACGTTGGTGCGTGACTGGCACTCTATCTTTTCCGAGGCGGTTAGGGCTTCGCATTCAATCGGATTCGTGCGACGCGCTTTAGGTGTTTGTTTTTGTGCATGTCGTCATCTCAAAACCGCTGCACACTTTTGGGCGACATGTACCAAGTGACGACGGTGATTTCGCGAAGGAAACGACCTCTAGAGGGACGGTAAGCGCCGGGGCGAAGTAATGTGAAATAATATGGGGCCTCGCACGTCCACAGGTGGGGCCCCACTAGACCTCCATATCAGAAATCGATCGCTCGCCCCTTGATCTCCCAGTCGCCGAATCGGGCCGGATCGAGACCGCCGCGCCCGCCGACTTCGGCAGGCATTTCGTTCGGCTGTTCGGCGCGCCGCCGCTCCTCCGCCTCCTCGAGCGCGCGAAGGGCGGCCGGCGGCAGCGGCCGTTTGGGATGATCGGGGGAATTGTCGTTGTCGTTCTGCATCTCGAGGTGCCGGTGTATCGTGACGATATTGAAGCGCGGAGTGTTTATCCCCATCATATAAGCGCTTCCGTGCGAACGGAAAACCTGATTCACGTGAAACGTTCGGGCGATATAGGCGGAACAGAAAGCAGTCGCGCTTGGTTTTCCACCGGATCGCCGCACGGACGACGATACGAATATGGCTGGAGCTCATTCATGAACCTCGTGCGCACCGCAATGCTGCTCGCCTTTATGACCGTCCTATTCATGGCCGTCGGCTATGTCATCGGCGGCCGAGGCGGCATGATGATCGCCCTCGTGATCGCCGCGGGCATGAACTTCTTCTCCTACTGGAACTCCGATCGCATGGTGCTCGCCATGTATCGCGCACAGGAGGTCGACGAGCGCAGCGCGCCCGAATATTACGGCATCGTGCGCGATCTGGCGCGGAACGCCGGCCTGCCGATGCCGCGCGTCTATGTCATCGACAGCCCGCAGCCGAACGCCTTTGCCACCGGTCGTAACCCTCAGAATGCGGCGGTCGCCGCCTCGACGGGCCTGCTGCACTCGCTCTCCTCCGAGGAGGTCGCCGGCGTCATGGCGCACGAGTTAGCGCATATCCAGAATCGCGACACATTGACGATGACGATCACCGCAACGCTTGCCGGTGCGATTTCGATGCTCGGCAACTTCGCCTTCTTCTTCGGCGGCAACCGCGAGAACAACAATCCTCTCGGCTTCGTCGGTGTGCTGATCGCGATGATCGTCGCGCCGCTTGCGGCCGCCCTGGTACAGATGGCAATCAGCCGCACGCGCGAATATTCCGCCGATCAGCGCGGCGCGGAAATCTGCGGCAACCCACTCTGGCTTGCCACAGCGCTCAGAAAAATCGCCGGAGCCGCGCATGTCATCCACAATGACGACGCCGAGCGCAATCCCGCGACCGCGCATATGTTCATCATCAATCCGCTCTCGGGCGAGCGAATGGACAATCTCTTTTCGACCCATCCGAACACGGAGAACCGCGTCGCGGCGCTGGAGAGAATGGCCCAGGAGATGGCGACGGGCTCGACGGCGCCGGTTCGCGCTGATAGTCACGTGCGCAAATCGCGCTCTGTCCCGAGAACCGGCTGGGGTCGCGGTGGTTCCGAACCGCCGAAAGGCCCCTGGTCCTGATGTCCGAAGATAGAAGAAACGACTCACGTCCGAAACGAGCCCGAATCCACAAGCCGTCCCGAACGGAAGACCCGCACCGCGGCGCTGCCGCGAAACCAGGGCTGAGAAGTCGTCAGGCCGCCGCCAAGATCTTGGGCGCCGTGATCGACCGCAAGACGCCGCTCGACGGCATGCTCGACCAGGAGCATGGAAACCCAGCCTATCGCGAGCTCAGTGACGCCGACCGCGCGCTGGTCCGCGCCATCCTCAATTCCGCGCTCCGCCATCTGCCGCGCATAAAGTTCGCGATCGATTCGCTGTTGCAGACGCCGTTGCCGGAGGGCGCCCGCGCTCTCGAACATGTGCTGACCGTTGCCGCGGCGCAAATCCTCTATCTGGATGTTCCCGATCATTCCGCCGTCGATCTTGCAGTCGAGCAGGCTCAGTTAGACCCGCGCAACCGGCGCTTCGCGAGCCTCGTCAACGCCGTGCTCCGGCGGCTTTCGCGTGAGAAGGAGGCCATTCTCGAAAAAGTCGGCAGCGTTCCGGCGATACCGGCCTGGTTCCATGAAAGACTTGTTACGCACTACGGCCGCGCCGAGGCTGAGCGCATATCGGAAGCGCAGCTCATTCCCGCCGCCATCGATCTCTCGGTGAAGTCCGATCCCGCCTCCTGGGCCGAGCGTCTCGGCGGCACGGTCCTGCCGACCGGTTCCGTCAGGCTCGGCGACTTTTCCGGCGCGATCCCGTCGCTGCCCGGTTTTGCGGAAGGCGCGTGGTGGGTCCAGGATGCGGCCGCCTCCATTCCGGCGCGTCTTTTTGGAGATATCGCCGGCAAGTCGGTGGTGGATCTCTGCGCCGCGCCCGGAGGCAAGACCGCCCAGCTTGTGCTCGCCGGTGCAGAAGTGATGGCGCTCGACCAGTCGTCGAGCAGGCTCAGGCGCCTCAAAGCCAATCTCGATCGGCTCGGCCTCGAAGCCCGCACGAAGGAGATCGATATGGCCGCATTCCAGCCGGAAGAGCTCTTCGACGCGGCGCTTCTCGATGCGCCCTGCTCGTCGACCGGCACGACGAGGCGGCATCCGGATGTGCTCTGGACCAAGGGGCCGGAAGACGTCGAGAAGCTCGCGCGCCTGCAGGAGCGGCTGCTTCGCCACGCGCTTTCTGTCGTGAAGGCCGGTGGTCTGGTCGTCTTTTCCAACTGCTCGCTCGATCCGCGTGAGGGCGAGGAGGTCGTGGCCCGTGTTCTGGCCGATGGCGGGTGTGAGCGTGTTCCGATTGCGGTGGCCGACTGGCCGGGGCTCGAAGAGGCGATCACCCCCGTCGGCGAGTTCCGCACGACTCCCGCCATGCTGCCGCTCGATCCGCCTTTTTCCGGCGGGCTCGACGGTTTCTATGCCGCGGTGCTGCGCCGGGGGCGGGTTTGAGCGAGGCTCCTTCAACAGTCTGTTTTGTCGCGACAATTGACGCTTTCGGGTGCGCCCGCCTATCAATGGCGCCAGATTGATAAAAGTTTAATAATCCTTCCGGCACCATTCGGCCTACTGCATGATCCTGAAATCAGAGGTCAGTCAAGGATCATGACGCAATTCAAAGTGCTACAGCGTCCTTTCGTGCGTCGGCAAGGCGCACGCCGCTGAGGGAAGGGAATCAGGCGCGATCCGCGCAGGCGCCTCTCAAGCGCTTCGAAGGGTCCGTTGCAGTCATGAGGAAACCTACGGGCGCCGATGCCGTTCTCCAATAAACGAAGGCTCCTCTACCTGTACCTGCGCGAAGGCTGGCGCCGCTTTTCGCGCCGGCTTGCGCTCGGCCGCATGACGGCGCTCCGCTTTGCCGGCTCGACGCCCGATCGGTTGATCGTTGCGCCCACCGATCTCAGGGCGATCGATCCCTTCGTCGCAGAGGAAATTCTAGAGGGTCGTTATCCGTTGGGCGGCCGCGTGCTCGACACGGAAGGCGAATCGCCCTTCGAGATCGACTTGCCCTCACACGAGTTCGGGATTCGGCTGCATTCCTTCGGCTGGCTGCGCCACATGCGTGCCATCCAGGACGAAGCCGGCTATGTGAAACTGCGCCAGATCATGGACGAATGGATCGGCGGCCACGGTCGCAGCATCGGCGGCATTCCCTGGGAGGCGGATGTCGTCGCCCACCGCATCGTCGCCTGGCTGTCGCATTCGCCGGTGGTGCTGCGCAATGCCGAGCACGGGTTCTATCGTCGCTTCCTGAAGAGCCTCGCCTTCCAGATCCGCTATCTGCGCCACATTGCCGAGACCGTTCCCGAGGGGGAGGCGCGGCTGAGGGCCCGGCTCGCAATTGCCATGGCGTCTGTCGCGATGCCGGCCTCGGCCTCTGCCATCCGCAAGGCGGCGCGTCATCTCGACCTGGAGCTCGATCGTCAGATCCTGCCTGACGGCGCCCATTTTTCGCGCAACCCGCGGGCGAGCCTCGAGCTGCTGCTCGATCTGCTGCCGCTCCGCCAGACCTATGTCAATCTCGGGCACGAAGTACCGTCGCGGCTCATCCCTTGTATCGACCGGATGTATCCTGCGCTCCGCTTCTTTCGCCATCAAGGCGGAGAGCTCGCACTCTTCAACGGCGCGACGTCGGTGCTTGCGCACGAGCTCGCCTCGGTGCTGCGCTACGACGAAACGGCAGGCGAGCCCTTCCGTTCGCTGCCGCATGCCCAATACGAGCGGCTGTCGCTCGGCGACACCGTTATCATCATGGATACCGGCCTACCTCTTTCGGTCGATCTTTCGCGAAGCGCTCATGCGGGCTGCCTCTCCTTCGAGATGTCGTCTGGCAGAAGCCGTTTCGTCATCAATTCCGGCGCACCGAAATTCGCCGGCGAACGATTCCGGCTGATGGCGCGTCTCACCGCGGCGCATTCCACGGTCACGATCAATGACACGTCCTCCTGCCGATTTTCGCAGTCGGCTTTCCTTGGGCCGGTCATGACGAGCAGCCTGTCGCGTGTCGACGTCGAGAGACGGGATGAGCCCGGAAGCATCGAATCGGTCAAGGCGAGCCATGACGGCTATCTTGCTCCCTTCGGGCTGATCCACGAGCGCGATATCGGGATCTTGAGCGGCGGCCGCCTGGTTCGCGGTCGCGACCGCCTGTCGCGGCACGACGGCAGCGACCCGGGTCCGGCCGATACAGGAGTCGCGGTCGCCCGTTTCCATATTCATCCGGCAATCGGCATGCGCCAGCGCAGCGAGAGCGAGGTATACCTCTCCGCGCCCGACGGCGAAGTCTGGCTCTTTGCCTGCCGAGATGGCGCGTTGGCGATCGAGGAGGGCGTCTTCTTCGCGGATCCCTCTGGTGTGCGAGCCTCCTCGCAGATAACGGTAACGTTCGCCGTGGCTGCACAGCCGGAAATCCAGTGGACTTTCACGCGCGAGGCCTAAGAATCCAACAAGCTGCCAGCTTCTGGCGGTGCCGAAGGTTTCTTCCCCGGGCAAGCTATGCTAACGGGCAGCCATCCCAATCGCCGGAACCAGTTCCTAAGCGTCCGGCGCTGCCCAAAGGAGCAAGGTCGATGGCTGTCGCCTCCAAGAAAATCCCCGCCCCGGACGAGGTTCGGATCAAAACCGCCCTCCTTTCCGTTTCAGACAAGACCGGCATCGTCGAACTCGCCCGCGCGTTGCATCAGAAAGGCGTGCGGCTGGTCTCGACCGGCGGCACGCACAAGGCGCTCACCGACGCAGGCCTTCCGGTCAGCGACGTCTCGGAGCTAACCGGTTTTGCGGAGATCATGGACGGTCGCGTCAAGACGCTTCATCCCGGTGTTCATGGCGGTCTTCTCGCCATTCGTGACGACGCCGAACACGTTGCCGCGATGAACACGCACGGCATTGCCGCCATCGACCTCGCCGTCATCAATCTCTATCCATTCGAGGAGGTCCGCGCCAAGGGCGGCGATTATCCGACAACGGTCGAGAACATCGACATCGGCGGCCCGGCTATGATCCGCGCGTCGGCCAAGAACCATGCCTATGTGACGATCGTCACTGATCCGGCCGACTATTCCCCGCTGCTTGAGGAAATCGCGGGCGGCACGACCCGCTACGCCTTCCGCCAGAAAATGGCGGCCAAGGCCTATGCCCGCACGGCGGCCTATGATGCGGCGATCTCCAACTGGTTTGCCGAGGCGCTCGATACGCCGATGCCCCACCACCGGGTGATCGGCGGCGTGCTCAAGGAAGAGATGCGCTACGGCGAGAACCCACATCAGAAGGCCGGGTTCTACGTGACCGGCGAAAAGCGGCCGGGCGTTGCGACCGCAACGCTCATTCAGGGCAAGCAGCTCTCCTACAACAACATCAATGATACGGACGCGGCTTACGAGCTGGTGGCGGAGTTCCTGCCGGAAAAGGCACCCGCCTGCGCGATCATCAAGCACGCCAACCCCTGCGGTGTGGCGACCGCGCCCTCGCTCGCCGAAGCCTATCGGCGGGCTCTTGCCTGCGATTCCACCTCGGCCTTCGGCGGCATCATCGCGCTCAACCAGGAGCTCGACGCCGAGACGGCGGAAGAGATCGTCAAGCTCTTCACCGAAGTGATCATCGCACCGTCGGTCAGCGACGAAGCGAAGGCGGTCATCGCCCGCAAGCCGAACTTGAGGCTGCTTGCGGCCGGCGGCCTGCCGGATCCGCGCATGCCCGGTCTCACCGCCAAGACGGTCGCCGGGGGCCTGCTCGTCCAAACGCGCGACAACGGCATGGTCGAGGACCTGGAACTGAAGGTCGTCACCAGGCGCGCACCGAGCGCGCAGGAGCTCGAGGATATGAAGTTCGCCTTCAAGGTGGCGAAGCACGTCAAGTCGAACGCGGTCGTCTATGCCAAGGACGGCCAGACGGCCGGCATCGGCGCCGGCCAGATGAGCCGCGTCGACTCCGCTCGCATCGCTGCCATCAAGGCGGAGGAGGCGGCCAAAACTCTTGGCTTCGCTGAGCCGCTGACGCGCGGTTCGGCAGTCGCCTCGGAGGCCTTCCTGCCCTTCGCCGACGGTCTCCTCTCCGCGATCTCCGCCGGTGCCACCGCCGTTATCCAGCCGGGCGGCTCGATGCGCGACGAAGAGGTCATCGCCGCCGCGAACGAGCACAATGTCGCCATGGTGTTCACAGGGATGCGGCATTTCCGGCATTGACGGGGCGCGTACTCTTCGGAGGGCCGGCTGCGACGCTCAGGCGTTTCACGCCGGCCGATGAGCCGGATAAGGCGTGCGCAGGAGGAGGACGAGCCCGACGGCCAGGAAGGCGACCAGCGCCATCATGCCGGTCCGGGCCGATCCGGTCATGACCGTGATCGTCGCCACCGAGGCAGGGGCGAGGAACGAAATGGCGCGTCCGGAAAGCGCGTAAAGCCCGAAATACCGCCCGGTCTCATCCGGTGAGACGCTGCGGGCGAGATAGGAGCGCGACGACGCCTGGACCGGGCCAAAGGCGAGACCGACAAGCAGGCCATAAAGAATATAGGCCTTCTCGGCCGCGGTGCCGAAGAGCCCGCCCGAATCCTCGTTCGGCAATGGCATGAGCCCGAAAAGCGTGAAGCCCGGCCCTGTCGACACGATACCGAGCGTGGCAAGGGTAAGACAGACGAGACTTGCGACGACGATCCTCTTGGAACCAAGGCGGGCATCGAGCCGGCTCGCGTAAAGGCATCCGCCGATGGCGACGACGTTCAATATGATGCCGTAAAGGCCAAGCTCCATCGTCCGCCAGCCGAACATGCCGGCCGCAAAGGTGCCGCCGAGCGCGAGCAGACCGTTGACGCCGTCCTGGAAGATCATGCGCGCGATCAGGAAGCGCAGTATGCCGGCCCTCTCCTTCAGTTCGCCGAGTGTGCCCTTGAGCTCCGCGAGGCCCCGTGCCGTCGCCTCCGCCAGCGAGGTCGTCGCCTTTTGCGCATCCGGCGTGAACAGGAACATCGGCAGGATGAAGATCAGGTACCAGAGGGCAGAGATCGGACCGGTAATGCGGGCATCCTCGCCTTCATTCGGGTCGAGCCCGAACAGCGGATCGAGGCCGAGCGCCGTGTTGCCGGTTTCCGGGCTTCCGGCGATGAAAGCGACCACGGCGATCAGGACGATCATGCCGCCGAGGTAGCCCATTCCCCAGGCGATGTTCGATATCCGCCCCACCTCTCTTTCGCTCACGAGACGCGACATCATCGAATCGTTGAAGACGATCGAAAATTCGGCTGCGACGGTCGCGAGCGCCAGAAAGATCGCCGGATAGAGGAGCGGCGAGCCCGGGGCGGCGAACCAGAGCATGCCGAGCGAGATGATCTTGATGGCGGCGAAGAAGCCGATCCACGGCTTACGGGGACCGGTCGCATCGGCGATTGCGCCGAGGACCGGCGAAAGCACGGCGATGGCGATACCCGAGATCGTCAGTGTGTAGCCCCAGACCGCCTGTCCATGGACGGGATCGGCCGTTAGCCGGGAAACGAAGTAGGGCGCGAAGATGAAGGTGGTGATCACGGTGAAGAAGGGCTGCGCCGCCCAGTCGAACAGCATCCAGCCGATTATGCCGAGACGCGGCGTTTTCGGCTTCTCCGCTCGCCCGGCCGTGATCTCCAAGTTTCCCCTCCGAACATGCTCGCTCGCTCCGCGTCGAGATCGCGCTCGAACGGGGAATCAGTTCCCCCGGACCAGCACGGCCCGGGGACTTTGTCATTTCGACCTGCCGCGTGCAAGGTCGCTGAGAAGGCCGGCTGCGACCGTGACTTTGGCGAGGGTTGTCTCGCCCTTTTCGGTCAGGAGCCGCAATTGATCGCCGACGCTTGAGACGCGTGCGCGATCCTGTTCCTGCCAGGCGAGAACAGGGCTTCGGTCGCGCTTGTGTTCGACAAGTGCGGCGATGGTGATGTCGCGGCGGGCGGTGGCGATATCGGTAACGGCCCGCGACAGCGCCATGGCCTCGAATTGCTCGGTGGCAGGCACGCGGTCGGCGGCGGCGAGCAGGCGGTTGATCCGGAGGTTCTCCGTTACCGCAAAATAGCCTTGAGCCGTGCGGTTCAGTGATTCGCCCGTCACGACGGCGATCTGCATGATCTCCGGTACGAGCGTCATCAGCGACAGCTCGGCGATCTCCTCCGCGAGCTTGGCCGGCACGCCGTTTTCGATGAAGGCGGCGGCTTTCAGGCGCGCTTCCTCGGCGCTCTCGCTCGAGATCGCCGCGCGCATCGTGCCGCGCAGCTTCTGCAGTCCGTCACGCAGTCGCAGGACCGCATCGGAAACAAGCCCGGAGGATGCACCGGTACGCAGTGCCCTTTCGGTGACGAGTGCGAAAACGCGCCCGACATCCTGATAGAGCCTGTTCTGGACCTGGCCGCCGACTTTGTTGTCGAGTGCGTCGATCTCAGCATAGATGCGCGGCAGGTCGAAACCGTCGAGCGCGAGCACGGCAGCCTTGACGACGTCGGCGGAAAGAAAGCCCGTCGCATCGGTCAGCGTCGAGACGAAGGCAGGACCGCCGCGATTGATCGCTTCGTTCGCGAGCACGGTGGCGATGATCTCGCGGCGCAGCCGATGGCCATGGATGTCGCCCGCATAGGTCTTGCGCATCTTCGCCGGGAAGTACCGCTCCAGCGTCGCGGTGAAATAGGGATCGTCCGGAAGCTCGCTCTGGATCAATTCTTCGAACAGCACCAGCTTGGCATAGGAGAGCAGCACACCGATTTCCGGACGCGTCAGCGGCTTGCCGGCCTGATAGCGTTCGCTCATCGCCTGGTCCGTCGGCAGCGTCTCGACCTTGCGGTTGAGATGGCCGTCGGTCTCTAGCCGCGCCATCAGCCGCGCCAGCGGCGTGCGGTTGGCGAGGCCGTGCATCTCGGTGAGCGAGATCGCCAGCGATTGCTGGTAGTTGTTGCGCAGGACGAGCTGGGCGACTTCGTCCGTCATCGAGGCCAGAAGCGTATTGCGCTTGGGCCGGGTCAGGCGGCCATCGCGCATAGCCGAGGCGAGCGCGATCTTGATGTTGACCTCGACGTCGGAGGAATTGACGCCGGCCGAATTGTCGATGGCGTCGGAATTGCAGCGCCCGCCTGCGAGCGAGAAGCCGATGCGGCCCTTCTGGGTGACACCGAGATTGGCGCCCTCGCCGATCACCCGTGCCCGCACCTCTTCCGCGGTCACGCGGATCGGGTCGTTGGCGCGGTCACCGACTTCCGCATCGGTCTCATTGCTGCCTCGCACATAGGTGCCGATGCCGCCGAACCACAGAAGGTCGACCTGGCTCTTCAGGATTGCGTTCATGATCTCGAAGGGCGTCGCCTTCTGTTTGTCGATGCCGATCGCCGCCATCGCCTCCGGCGTCAGCGTCACCAGCTTCTCGGCGCGCGAAATGATCATCGCTCCGGGCGAAAGCGCCTTGCGGTCATAGTCCTGCCAGCTCGAGCGCGGCAGCGCGAACATGCGCTTGCGTTCGGCGAAGGAGAGATCGGTATCTGGATTCGGATCGATGAAGATGTCGCGATGGTCGAAGGCGGCGATCAGCCGGATCTTTTCCGACAGCAGCATGCCGTTGCCGAAGACGTCGCCCGACATGTCGCCGACGCCGGCAACCGTGAAGGGCGTCGTCTGGATGTCGGTGTCCATCTCGCGGAAGTGCCGCTTGACGGCTTCCCAGGCGCCACGGGCAGTGATGCCCATCTTCTTGTGGTCGTAGCCTGCAGAGCCGCCGGAGGCGAAGGCGTCGTCGAGCCAGAAGCCCGCTTCCTGGGCGAGCGCGTTCGCCGTGTCCGAGAAGGTTGCGGTGCCCTTGTCGGCCGCGACGACGAAATAGGGATCGTCGCCGTCGAGGCGCAGCGTATCCGCGGGCGGCACGATATCCGGGCCGACGATGTTGTCGGTCACCGACAGAAGGGTGCGGATATAGGTTTTATAGGCTTCGGTTCCCGCCTTGAAGATCTCGTCGCGGCTGCCGCCGAGGGGAAGCCGCTTCGGATAGAAGCCACCCTTGGCGCCGACCGGAACGATGACGGCGTTCTTCACCTGCTGCGCCTTGACGAGGCCCAGCACCTCGGTACGGTAGTCCTGCGCCCGGTCGGACCAGCGAAGGCCGCCGCGCGCCACCTTGCCGAAGCGCAGGTGTACGCCTTCGACCTCGGTGCCGTAGACGAAGATCTCGCGGAACGGCCGCGGCTCGGGCAGGCCTTCAAGCTGCTTCGGATCGAGCTTGAAGGCGAGAACTGCACGCGGACTTCCGTCCGCTCCCTTCTGGAAATAGTTGGTGCGGAGTGTCGACTGGACGACGTTGACATAGCGGCGCAGGATCCGGTCCTCGTCGAGGCTTGGCACGGCTGAGAGAGCCTCCTCGACGCCCGCGAGCAAGGAGTTGCATTTCTTCGTTCGCGTCTTTGCGTCTGCCTTGGGATCCATGCGTGTCGCAAAGAGACGGAATATGTCGGCGGCGATCGCCGGATATTTGTTCAGCGTGTCGGCGATATAGCCCTGCGAGTAGGTGATGCCCGCCTGGCGCAGATAGCGCGCATAGGCGCGCAGCACCGTCACCTCGCGCGCGGTGAGGCCGGCGAGCAGGACCAGCCGGTTGAAGTTGTCGTCCTCGGTCGTGCCGCTCCAGGCGGCGAGGAAGGCTTCTTCCAGCGCCGCGCCGGTCTTGGCGAGATTGAGGGCATGACCGTCGCGGTGGATGAGTTCCATGTCGTGCAGGACGACGTCGCGCGGTTCCTCGGCGCCGACGCGCACGCCGATGTCGTAGGTCTGCTCGCTGATGACGCGGAAGCCGAGGTTTTCGAGGAGCGGTACGCGGCGGGAGAGCGAGACGGGGGTGTCGGCGTGGAAGATCTTCAGTTCCAGCGTGTCCGGCCTTTCTTGGCTACGGTGATAGAAGGAAATGCGGATCGGATCGTCCGCCTTGCAGGCGGCGATGTCGCCGAGGTCGGCATAGGCTTCGCCGGGCGTGAAGGCCGCCTGATAGGCTTCGCCAGCGGAGATCTCGATGCCCTCGTTGCGGGCGAGCAGGTTGAAGCGGTCGATCCAGCGGGTGACGATGGCGCGCACCGCCTCCTCGAGCTTGGCCTGCGGAACGCGCGGCGTCTTGCCGCCGGAGCGGCCGATGATGAAATGGACGCGCGCCAGCCCGCCTTCGGGGAAGGCCGGATAATAGGCCGAGACCCGTCCGTCATAGACCGTTTTCAGGTAGTTGCCGATCTTCTCGCGAACGTCGGAATCATATTGCTCGCGCGGCACGAAGACGAGAACCGAGACGAAGCGGTCGAAATGGTCGATGCGCGGCAACACGCGCACACGCGGCCGGTCGCCGAGTTCGTTGATCTGTTCGCAGAAGGCGGCAAGCAGGCCGACGTCGATCTGGAAGAGATCGTCGCGCGGATAGGATTCCAGCGTGTTCGCCAGGGTCTTGCCGGAGTGGCTCTGCGGGTCGTAGCCGAAATGATCGATGACCTTCTCGATCTTGTGTCTGAGGAGCGGAATTTCCGCCGCTTGCCGTGTATAGGCGGTCGAGGTGAAGAGCCCGACGATGCGGAGCTCGCCGACGACATTGCCGGAGGCGTCGAAGCGCTTGATGCCGATATAATCCATATAGGCGCGGCGGTGGATCACCGATTTCACATTCGCCTTGGTGACGATCAGGAAGTCCGGTCCTTCGAGGAAGGCTATGATCTCCGGCGTCGTCAGCACCGCGTCCTTGCCTTGGCGCAATACTCGCACATCGGGATTGGACAAAATGCCGAGCCCCCTGCCCTTGCCGCGCTCGACCGTCGCCTGATCGCCCTTGCCGGAATAGGTGTATTCCCGCATGCCGAGGAAGGTGAAATTGTTGTCCCTTAGCCAGCCAAGGAAGGCCCGCGCCTCGTCGCGATCGCTCTTCTTGCGGGAGGCGTTGTAATCCGCGAGTTCTTGCATCGCCTGGTCGAGCAGGGCTGTCATCGCCGGCCAGTCGTGCACCGCCTGATGAACCTGGTCGAGGACGTCCGCGATGCGCTTACTGAGCTGACGCGCCTCGAGCGGTGCAAGCTTGTTCAGGTGGATCTGAATATGGCTGACCCGGTGGGCCGGATCACTCTCCTCGTCCGGATCGTAGAGCTTCACGGACTCGCCCGGCTCCATTACCAGGATGGGATGGATCGCTAGGTGGATATCGCGATGGGTGCTCGTTACCTCGCCCATGACCGAATCATAGAGGAACGGCATGTTGCGCTCGGTGACGGCGATGATCGAGACCTCGGTGCCGCCCGGCGTGACGCCCGGAATGGTTTCCACCGAAACCCGCGGCTTGCCGCCGTCCCAGCGGGCAAGTTCGTCGCGGGCGTGCGCAGCGGTCAGCGCCAGCATTTCGGGCGTGTAGAGGTCGAGATCGTCGTTGCTCGCGCCGCCGAAAAGGATTTCGGGTGGCAGGGTTTCAGCCCCGATCTTGGTCACCGCCGCCCGGGCCGCATCGATATGCCGATCCCGCTTCGGATTGTATTTCACGCCCATGAACTCGCTCCCCACTCAAGACAGGAATCAACCTATCAGAACCCTGGCCAATGGCGACCGCTTTTTATGATGGATTTCGGCAAAATCGAGCCTGTTTTTGGAGAAATTCGCGCAGTTTTGGCCTAAATCCATTTAAATCGGAGGCGATTTTGAAAAAATCGCTCGAAAAAACATCAAAACGAACAAAAAAGCCGAGGCGCGGGCCATCTTGTTTTCGCGCGTCTCATTGACAGGATCGTGACAGCCGGCAGACCACTCGACGTGGTTCGAATCGAGCCGCGATCGTGGTCGATGCCACTCAGCTGAGGGCGGGCAACGGAACGCGCTTTTCGTGGTGCGGCTCTTCAAAGTGCTATGGCGACCTTTGCGCGTCTGATTAGATATGCGGTGCTCTAGAATCGAAGGATGGTTCGCCTGATGTCCGAAATGCCCGCCACGCATGGCGCCGTCATTGTCATTTCCAGCCATGTGGTGCGTGGCGCGGTTGGCAATCGTGCGGCCGTCTTCGCACTGGAAACGCTTGGTCATCGCGTCTGGGCGCTGCCGACCGTCATTCTTCCCTGGCATCCGGGGCACGGCCGGTCGACGCGGGTGACGATGCCGGACGCGGATTTCCGGTCGATTATCGACGACCTCGTCGCTGCGCCCTGGATCGGCGAGGTGCGCGCTGTGCTCTCCGGCTACCTCGGCTCCGCGGAGCAGGCGTCCGGCATCGCCCGGCTGGTGACGGCGCTGCGTGAACGCAATCCGGACCTCATCTATGCCTGCGATCCGATCATCGGCGATGCGAACGGCCTTTACGTGCCGGCCGAGATCGCCGCCGTTATCCGCGATCTGCTGTTGCCGCTGGCAACGCTGGCGACACCGAACCGCTTCGAACTCTCCTGGTTCGCAGGTGCCGCGCTCGAAACGAATGCGGCAATTCTCGATGCGGCGCTTGGCCTTGGACCGTCACGCGTGCTGGTGACGTCCGCGATCCCGATGATGAGCGGCGGCACGGGCAATCTCTATCTGTCCGGGCGCCATGCGCTGCTTGCCGAGCACCGGCTGGTCGACAATCCGCCGAACGGCACGGGAGACCTGCTTGCGGCCGTATTCCTCGCGCGGCTCATGGAGGGGCTCCCGGAAGAGCGCGCGTTGCAAATGGCGACCGCCAGCGTTTTCGAGATCATCGCCCGGACCAGCAAACGCGGCGCCGACGAACTGACGCTCGAATTGGATGCATCGAGCCTCGCGACGCCGATGGCGATGGTGCAGATGCGCCGCCTCATGCACCCGAGCCAGGTGCGGAAGAAATAAGGCGGCATAAAAGAAATAGCTCATAAGCCCTCTTCGCTCTTTCGGATCCGCAAAGGTGGCTGTAACACTTCGACGCTTCATGGTTCCCGACAGGCCATGCAGCAGTGATTGACAGCGGATGACACGGGGTAACTGATGGATAAGCAGAGCTTTCCGGAAAATCTCCTGACCGGCTACCGCAATTTCATGAGCGGTCGCTTCAGCGAACAGCAGCAACGGTACAGGACGCTCGCGGAGAGCGGGCAAAAGCCGACGACGATGGTGATCGCCTGCTGCGATTCGCGCGCGGCGCCCGAAACGATCTTCGACAGCGGCCCGGGAGAACTCTTCGTCGTCCGCAACGTCGCAAACATGATGCCGCCCTACGAACCGGACGGACACTACCATTCGACCTCCGCGGCGCTGGAGTTTGCCGTTCAGTCCTTGCGCGTCAGCGATATCGTGGTTATGGGGCACGGCCGTTGCGGCGGCATCAAGGCTGCGCTTGACCCGGAAGCAGAGCCCCTCTCCCCCGGCGATTTCATCGGCCGCTGGATGAACCTCCTGAAGCCCGCTGCCGAACAGATCCAGAGCAACGAGCTCATGACCCAGGCGGAGCGCCAGCGGGCGCTCGAGCGCGTGTCGATCCGCAATTCGATCGCCAATCTCAGGACCTTTCCCTGTGTGCAGATCCTCGAGGCGAAGGGGAAGCTGCGCCTCCACGGCGCCTGGTTCGACATTTCGACCGGCGAACTCTGGGTGATGGACGCGAAGACCGGAGATTTCGCCCGGCCGGGGACGTGAGTCAAAGCATCTGAATCAAATAGGCGCGTTCTTCGATTAGCCCTCATCCGGCCTGCCGTCTAGGGTGAGGGGCAATCCAAATTATCGCGACATCTGATCTTTTCAGTCGCCGTCGATTTCGGCGCCGATGACGGCGATCGCCTGCTGGTAGACGCTGGCGGCGTTCCAACCCTGGATGGCCGCGTAGTTGACCTCGCCGGGCTGATAGCCGCCGCCCGGCTGCCATCCGTGGCCACGCAGGAAGTTCGCCGTGGAAGCGAGCGCATCCGCCTTGGAGCGGACCATGTCGATCTGGCCGTTGCCGTCGCCGTCGACGCCGTATTTCAGCACGTTCAGCGGCAGGAACTGCGTCTGGCCGATTTCGCCATGGGCAGCGCCGCGGGCAGTCGGGCTCAGATCGCCGCGCTCGACGAGTTGGAGGGCGGCGTAGAGCTGGTTGGTGAAGTAATCCGAGCGGCGGCAGTCATAGGCGAGCGTCGAAACCGCAGAGAGGGTATGCTCCTTGCCCATGAAGGAGCCGAAGCCCGTCTCCATGCCCCAGATCGCGATCAGAGGACCGGCCGGGACGCCGTAGCGCTGCTCGATGCTGTCGAAAAGCCTGGCGTTCTGCGCCCGCATCTTCTTGCCGCGCGAGATGATCGTCTGACCGCCGCGTTTTTTCATGAACTGGTCGAACGACAGCTTGAAGCTCTTCTGGCCGCGGTCGGCGCGGATCGTCGCTCTGTTGTAGGAGACATTGGCGAGCGCTTGTTCGACCACCGAAGGGCTGATGCCGTTGCCGGCGGCTTCGCGCTTGAACTCCGACAGCCAGGCCGCAAAGCCGCTGCCGTCGTTTCCGCACTGCGCCGCGATGGCGGTGGCCGGAAGAACTGCCGTTGTGATGAGGGCCGCGAGCCCTGCCGCTGCGCGCTTTGCCATATGCATGAGATACCCCGTCATTGCCCGAATATGTTGCCTTCGAAAATCTCTACAGACCCTGACATGTGCCCCGCAGTGCGGCCCGCCCTGGTTTCACGTGAATCCGTCTCAATGCGAAACCCCGCAGGCCAAAGGTCCGAGCGGGGTTCCGTTTGCATTCCGATTGTGGCCTTTCTAGGCGGCCTGCTTGCGCGGCTTGATCAGACCGCGATTGATCAGCAGCTCGGCGATCTGCACGGCGTTGAGCGCGGCGCCTTTGCGCAGGTTGTCGGAGACGACCCACATGTTGAGCCCGTTCTCGACCGTCGCGTCCTCGCGGATGCGCGAGATATAGGTCGCATCCTCGCCGGCGCATTCGTAGGGCGTCACGTAGCCGCCGTTCTCGTGCTTGTCCACGACCAGGCAACCGGGCGCTTCACGCAGGATCTCGCGCGCCTCGTCCGCCGTGATCTCGTTCTCGAATTCGATATTGACCGATTCCGAATGGCCGATGAAGACTGGAACGCGCACGGCCGTGCAGGTCACCTTGATCTTCGGATCGAGCATCTTCTTCGTCTCGGCGAGCACCTTCCACTCTTCCTTGGTGTAGCCGTCCTCCATGAAGACGTCGATGTGCGGAATGACGTTGAATGCGATGCGCTTGGTGAACTTCTTGCTCTCGATCGGATCGGCGACGAAGACCGCGCGCGTCTGGTTGAAGAGCTCGTCCATGCCGTCCTTGCCGGCGCCGGAAACCGACTGATAGGTGGAGACGACGACGCGCTTGATCGTCGCGCGGTCGTGCAGCGGCTTCAGCGCGACCACGAGCTGCGCGGTCGAGCAATTCGGGTTGGCGATGATGTTCTTCTTGGTAAAGCCGGAAACGGCATCCGCGTTCACTTCCGGCACGATCAGCGGCACGTCGGCGTCATAGCGCCAGGCTGAGGAGTTGTCGATGACGACGCAGCCCTGCTGGCCGATCTTCGGCGAATATTTCTGCGAAACCGCACCGCCGGCGGACATCAGGCAGATGTCGGTGTCGGAGAAGTCATAGGTTTCGAGGTTGGAAACCTTCAGCGTCTTGTCGCCGTAGGAGACCTCGGTGCCGATCGAGCGCGAGGAGGCGAGTGCCACGACCTCGTCGGCCGGAAAGCCGCGCTCGGATAGAATGTTCAGCATCTCCCGGCCGACATTGCCGGTGGCGCCTGCGACAGCAATCTTGAAACCCATGATCTAAGCTCTCTTTCTGTCTCTCCTCGTCTGGTGGAGGGGAAACCGCGCGGATCGTCCGCGAGGCTCCGGTCCCCGGCCTTACCGGGGAGAGAGCGGAGGGCCAGAGACGTCAGACGGTTTTCGTCGTCGTTTTGGCCGTGGTTTTGCTAGCGAGCGAGAAATGGTGAACCCGCCCGGCGGATTGGGCCGGCAAGTTCAGCGCAGCAATGGACGGACCGTTCGGTCGCATGGCGGTTTCCTCGTTCGCCGCTGCTCATACCCGCTTTTCGGCAAGAGTCAAGAAGGCGGCGCGTCTCGCGCGAGTCCCTCAGTTCAGTCCGCTCCGGTTCGGGGCGGAAGGATGCGTCACACTTTTCCGTGATCCGGCTCATGAGGCGCGCTTGATCGCCGCATTAGACGAAAGTCATAAGCCGAAAGCATCCCTGCCTCGGCCCTCACTTTTCTGACATCCTCTCACAAGGCGCACCCCGTCCGGAGACTCACTGCATGATTCCCTAAATCGGAATCGATTTAAGGAGAAATCATGCAGCACTTGAAAGTGTTACAGCGATTTTTGCGCGTCTGAATAGACGCGCGGCGCTGTAAGGGGAGGAAACCGGATCAGACAACAACGGGCGCTCCAGTATGCCGTTTTTGAAGTGGAGGATATCAAAATGGCGAATGTCGCAACGGCGGACGGCGCAAGAGCCGGCCCAATGACCGGTGAAGAGAAGAAGGTCATCTTCGCCTCTTCGCTCGGCACCGTGTTCGAATGGTACGATTTCTATCTTTACGGGTCGCTTGCCCTTTATATTGGCGCGACATTCTTCAGCCAGTATCCGGAGACGACCCGGAACATCTTCGCGCTGCTGGCCTTTGCCGCCGGCTTCCTGGTGCGACCCTTCGGCGCGCTAGTCTTCGGCCGTCTCGGCGATCTCGTCGGCCGCAAATACACGTTCCTCGTCACCATCCTGATCATGGGCCTGTCGACTTTTCTCGTCGGCGTTCTGCCCGGATCGGCCTCGATCGGCATCACCGCGCCCATCATCCTGATCGTCCTGCGTCTGCTGCAGGGCCTGGCGCTCGGCGGTGAATATGGCGGTGCCGCAACCTATGTCGCCGAGCACGCGCCGCATGGCCGCCGCGGCTATTTCACATCGTGGATCCAGACGACGGCGACCCTTGGCCTGTTCCTGTCGCTCGTCGTTATCCTTCTTGTGCAGTTCATCGTGGGTAAGGAAGCTTTCGCTGCGTGGGGTTGGCGCATACCGTTCCTGCTGTCTTGCGTGCTGCTCGGCGTTTCTGTCTGGATCCGGCTGAAGATGAACGAGTCGCCCGCCTTCAAGAAGATGAAGGAAGAAGGCAAGGGTTCGAAGGCGCCGTTGACGGAGGCCTTCGGTCAATGGCGCAACGCCAAGATCGCCCTTCTGGCTCTCTTCGGCGCCGTCGTCGGCCAGGCCGTGGTCTGGTATTCCGGCCAGTTCTACGCGCTGTTCTTCCTGCAGAACATTCTCAAGGTCGACGCTCAGGCGGCTAACCTGATGGTCGCCGCATCGCTTCTGATCGGTACCGGCTTCTTCGTCTTCTTCGGTTGGCTCTCGGACAAGATCGGACGCAAGCCGATCATCATGGCGGGCCTGCTGCTTGCCATGCTCACCTACTTCCCGCTGTTCAAGGCGATGACATGGGCCGGCAATCCGGCGCTTGCGGAGGCGCAGCAGAACATTCGTGCAACCGTCACCGCCGCTCCGGGCGACTGCAATTTCCAGTTCAACCCGACTGGCGTCCAGAAGTTCACGACTTCCTGCGACATCGCCACCGACTTCCTGACCAAGAACTCCGTTCCCTATGACGTCGTGACCACGGCAGCTGCGGGCACCCCGGCAACGGTGAAGATCGGCGAAACGACGATCACGGGCTATGATGCGGTTGCTGCCGGCGACAAGGCCAAGTCCGAAGACGCCGCATTCAAGAAACAGGTCAACATGGCCCTGCAGACCTCTGGCTACCCGCTCGTACGCGGTGCTGCCAAAGTGCCTGAATCCAAGCTCGACGCCTTCGTCGCGGCCAATCCCGAGTTGGCACTCGACGCCGCTGCTGTCCGCGCCGGCGAGAAGACCGTGGTTCCGGCCGACAAGCTGATCGCTGACAAGCTGCTGACCAAGGAAGAACTCGGCGGTGCCACCGAAATGGCGGTCTATTCGATCGACAAGGGCGGCCCCTTCACCATGGTGGCCGACCCGGCCCGCGTCAACTGGACGGTGATCATCGCTATCCTGAGCGTCCTCGTCATTTATGTGACGATGGTCTATGGCCCGATCGCCGCTCTCCTGGTTGAGCTCTTCCCGACCCGCATCCGCTACACCGGCATGTCGCTGCCCTATCATATCGGCAATGGCTGGTTCGGCGGCCTGCTTCCGGCAACGGCCTTCGCGATGAGCGCGGCCAAGGGCGATATCTACTACGGCCTGTGGTATCCGATCGTCTTCGCCGGCATCACGCTGGTCATCGGCATGCTCTTCCTGCCGGAAACCAAGGATCGGGACATCCACACGCTTGATTGAGCGGGATAGGGGCGGAAAGCCTCATCCCGAAAACTGAGCTCTCCTGCCTCCGGCGCGGCCTTCCGCGCCGGCTTTTTATTTGCCTTCCTGCCTATTCGTCCTCCTGTTGGGGTCCGCCACCTTCGGCATCGGCCACCCGGCAGCGTCCAGGCGGAAGAGCCAGCCTTCGCGAGCGAAAAGAAAGGCCATCATCATGGCGACCCAGAGGCCGAGGAGGAGGCCGGCCGCGACGTCGCTCGGATAATGGGCGCCGACGATGACGCGCGAAACGCCGATCAACAGCGCCAGTATGAAAAACAGCGGCCTTAGCTGCGGCAGCAGCATTGCCAGCGCGCCGAAGAGGGCGCCGGCGGCGGTCGAATGCCCCGAGGGGAAGCTCTCGAACAACCTGTCACCGGTGAAAGGCGCGAGGCTGTAGGCGCCGTAGTCGGCGAAAAGTTCCGGGCGGGCGCGCCCGATCAGGAATTTGAGCCCATGCACCAGCGCGCTCGCGGTGCCAACCGTCAGTAGGAAGTAGGCCGAGAGATTGCGGGCGGATCGGGCTCTTTGTTGAACGGTGTCGCGGGCGGAGGCGCGCTTGGCAATGAAGGCGATCAGCAGCAGAAAAGTCGAAGTGTAGATCATCCAGGCAAAGGTGCCGAAATCGGTGATCGTCCGGTTGAAGTCGACGATCTCGTCCGGAAGGCCCTGTGCCCATTCCGATAATTGCGGATCGAAAGGAACGAAGGCCAGCACCAGGATGAGCGTCGTGAGAAAGATCCAGCCTGTGGAGGCAAGTGGTTGGTTCATGTTTGCTTTTCCCTGATCGCTTTCATCCATGTGAAGGCGAAGGAGGAAAAATCAAGGGATTCCAACGAAAACACCTCCGGAGGTCATCCGGAGGTGTTTCTTCGGCTTGCGGGCAAAGAGGGCGCGGCTGGTCAGGCCGAAAGCGCCTTGAACTCGGCAAGGATCGCGTCGCCCATCTCGGTGGTGCCGACCTGGCGGGAGCCTTCCGCCATGATGTCGCCGGTGCGGATGCCCTTGTCGAGCACGTTGGCGATTGCCTTTTCCAGATTGTCCGCTTCCTTGACCAGGTTGAAGGAGTAGCGCAGGCACATGGCAAAGGAGGCGATCATCGCGATCGGGTTGGCGATGCCCTTGCCGGCGATGTCCGGCGCCGAGCCGTGCACCGGCTCATAGAGCGCCTTGCGCTTGCCGGTCTTTGCATCGGGCGCGCCGAGCGAAGCCGAAGGCAGCATGCCAAGCGAACCGGTGAGCATCGCAGCGACGTCGGAGAGCATGTCGCCGAAGAGGTTGTCGGTGACGATCACGTCGAACTGCTTCGGCTGACGAACGAGCTGCATGCCGCCGGCGTCCGCCAGCATATGCTCGAGCTGGACGTCGGCATATTTCGCCTTGTGGGTCTCGGTGACGACCTGGTTCCAGAGCACGCCCGACTTCATGACGTTGCGCTTTTCCATCGAGCAGACGCGGTTCTTGCGGGTGCGTGCGAGTTCGAAGGCGACACCGGCGATGCGCTCGATTTCGTAGGTGTCGTAGACCTGCGTGTCGATGCCGCGCTTCTGGCCGTTGCCGAGGTCGATGATCTCCTTCGGCTCGCCGAAATAGACGCCGCCGGTCAGTTCGCGGACGATGAGGATGTCGAGGCCTTCGACGAGCTCCGGTTTCAGCGAGGACGCGTTGGCAAGCGCCGGATAGCAGATGGCGGGCCTGAGGTTGGCGAAGAGTTCCAGATCCTTGCGCAGGCGCAGGAGCCCGGCTTCCGGCCGCACTTCGTAGGGCACGGCATCCCACTTCGGTCCGCCGACGGCACCGAAGAGCACGGCATCGGCGGCAAGCGCTTTCGCCATGTCGCCTTCCGAGATCGCCGCGCCGTGGGCGTCATAGGCCGAACCACCCACAAGTCCCTCGTCCGTCACGAAGCCGGCAGCGAGCTCGGCGTTCATGTAAGCGATGATTTTGCGGACTTCCGCCATGGCTTCCGGGCCGATGCCGTCGCCGGGCAGAAGGAAGAGATTGCGCACAGTCATGGATAGTCCTTTTCGCGGGGAAACACTGCACGTTCCCTTAAATCCCGCCCGATTTAAGGATGAGAGCATGCAGCACCTTAAAATGCACAGCGACCTTAGTGCGTCCAAACAGGCGCACGGTGCTGCAGGCCGCGTTCTTAGCGCAACTTCGTTTCGAGGGAAATTGCATCGGCGAAAGAATTGTACGGCTCCTTCTTCTCACCGCTATCGCCTGCCCAGCCCTCCCCCAACCACGTTTCCGCTTGACGGAATCAAGTGCAGCGGCTCGAATGGCCGAGCTGCTACCCCGGGGTTTCCGATATGTCCGAGACGCTTTTTGTCGGTGCCTTTCTCGCCGCGCTCTCCTATACGCTGATCCCCGGCCCCGCCTTTCTGGCGCTGCTCGGCATCGGCGCCGGCCAAGGTCGAAGAGCCGGTGCGCTGTTCATGGGCGGCCATCTTGCCGGCGATCTCCTGTGGTCGGGGCTGGCGCTCGTCGCCATCATCGGCGCCCGGTCGATCGGCACGGCAGTCTTCGATGTCCTCGGCCTCATCTGCGGCGCCTATCTCGCCTGGATCGGCTGGACGGCCCTCAACGCCCGCCCGAAGGGCGAGAACAGGCCGCTCCTGACCGTCGAGCGGCCGCTCAGGCGTGGGCTCATCTTCGGCCTCACCAATCCCAAGGGCTATCCGGTGGCGCTTGCGACCTTTACCGCACTTCTCGCCGGCTCCGCCAACGCGCTGGAATTCACTGCCCTGCCGATGCTGCTCGCGGTGTCGCTGACCGGTTTCCTGATTGCCGACGTGATCCTGATCGCGATCATCGGCGCCTCGGTCGTGCGCCGCTTCTATCGCCGCCACGAGCTGACGATCGTCCGGCTCTCGGGGCTGCTGTTTATCGGTTTCGCGGCGCAGGCGGTCTGGCATGCGGCACCCGGTCTTTTTGGCGTGCGCAAGCCTTGACGGTTGGCTTCGGCCGGACCACCTGACTTTCTCCGCGCCTCGCGCACAACCTCTTCCGGCCTTGCCGGTCATGCATGCGAAAGGAATCCCATGACTGCGAGTGCTTCGCTCAATCCCGCCCTGGTGAATTGGACCGGGCATGAAGGCCTGCCGCGTTTCGAAGCGATCAAGGACGAAGATTTCGCGCCCGCCTTCGAGGCCGCCTTCGCCGCCCATGAGGCGGAGATCGAGGCGATCGCCGGCAATCCGGAACCTCCGAGCTTCGAGAACACCGTCGTCGCGCTGGAAATCGCCGGCGATGATCTTTCGCGCGTCTCGGCCCTTTTCTGGACCAAGGCTGGAGCAGATACCAACGAGATGATCCAGGCGCTCGAGCGCGAGATCGCGCCGAAGATGTCGCGCCATTACTCGAAGATCGGCACCAATCCTGCCCTCTTCCGCCGAATCGATACGCTCTGGGAGCAGCGGGAGGAACTCGGCCTCGATCTCGAGGCGACGCGCGTCCTCGAACGGCACTGGAAGGGCTTTGTGAAATCGGGCGCCAAGCTCGACAAGCCCGAGCAGGAGCGTCTTGCGGCGATCAACGAGAGGCTCGCCGGTCTCGGAGCGAAATTCGGTCAGAACGTGCTTGCCGACGAGAAGGACTGGGTGCTGCTACTGACAAGCGAAGAGGAACTGGCGGGTCTCCCCGACTTCCTCAGGGACGCGATGGCGGCCGTCGCGCGCGACCGCGGCGAGGAGGGCAAATACGCGGTCACTCTGTCGCGTTCGATCATCGAGCCGTTCCTGACCTTTTCGGAGAACCGGGAGCTTCGCGAGCAGGCGTTCAGAGCCTGGACGGCGCGCGGCGAAAACGGCGGCGAGACCGACAACCGCGCCATCATCGCCGAGACTCTCGCACTCAGGGCCGAGAAGGCGAAGCTGCTCGGCTACGGGAACTATGCGGCACTGAAGCTCGACGACACGATGGCGAAGACGCCGGAGGCCGTCACCGGCCTGTTGCTGCAGGTCTGGGAAAAGGCGGTGGCGCGCGCCCGCGAAGAGGAGGCCGATCTCGCCAAGCTGATCGCGGCGGAAGGTCGCAATCACGAGGTCATGCCGTGGGACTGGCGCCACTATGCCGAAAAGCTGAGGACTGAAAAGTTCAGCTTCTCGGAAAGCGAGTTGAAGCCGTATCTGCAGCTCGAAAAGATCATCGATGCCTGCTTCGATGTCGCCCATCGTCTTTTCGGCATCACGGCGACGGAGAAGAAGGGAATTACCGCCTATCATCCGGATGTCCGCGTCTTCGAGATTCGCGACGCCTCGGGCAAGCTCGTGGCGCTCTTCCTCGGCGACTATTTCGCCCGTCCCTCCAAGCGCTCGGGCGCCTGGATGAGCTCGTTCCAGTCGCAGCACAAGCTGAAGCTCGAGAACGGGACGATCGGCGAAATCCCGATCGTCTACAATGTCTGCAATTTCGCAAAACCCGCCGACGGTAAGCCGGCATTGCTCTCAATCGATGACGCCCGCACCCTCTTCCACGAATTCGGCCACGCACTGCACGGCATGCTTTCCGACGTCACCTACCCGACCGTCTCCGGCACGGGCGTTTCGCGCGATTTCGTCGAACTGCCGTCGCAGCTCTATGAGCACTGGCTGACGGTGCCGGAGATCCTGAGGAAATATGCCGTGCACTACCGTACCGGTGAACCGATGCCCGAGGCGCTGCTCGACAAGGTGCTTGCGGCCCGAACTTTCAATTCCGGCTTCGCCACCGTCGAGTTCACTGCCTCGGCGCTCGTCGACATGGCCTATCACACGGCGGAACCGGTCAGTGATCCGATGATGCTGGAAGCGGCGACGCTCGAGAAAATCGGCATGCCGAAATCGATCGTCATGCGTCACCGCAGCCCGCACTTCCTGCACGTCTTCTCCGGCGACGGCTATTCCGCCGGCTACTACTCCTACATGTGGTCGGAAGTGCTCGACGCCGACGCCTTCGCCGCCTTCGAGGAGACCGGCAATCCCTTCGACCCGGCGATGGCGGCCAGGCTCAAGGACAACATCTATTCCGTCGGCGGCTCGATAGATCCGGAAGACGCCTATAAGGCCTTCCGCGGCAAGCTGCCGAGCCCGGACGCGATGCTGGCGAAGAAGGGGTTGGTGGCAGTAGCGCCGCCCTCGCCCGCCTCTTAGTCCGCCTGCTCCACTCCCAGCACCGCAAGCAGATTGCGCATCCGCGCCGCTGCCCAATCCGGCTTATCCAGCACATTGGCCTGATCGGCCAGACGGAAGATGTCGGCATAATGCAGGAGCCCGCGAGCCGACTGCAGGCCGGAGGGCAGGGTGAAATGGCGCTGGTGGCCGTTCAGCCAGGCGAGGAAGACGACGCCGGCCTTGTAGTATTGCGTTGGCGCCTCGAAGATCTTGCGGGATAGCGGCACGGTCGGCTCGATCGTGCCGCGGAAGGTCGAAAAATCGCCCGCAGCGAGAGCAGCGAGCGCCTTGGAGGCGGACGGCGCGACGGCGTCGAAGATGCCGAGCAGTGCGTGGCTGTATCTCTCGCCATCGCCCTCGATCAGCTCCGCATAGTTGAAGTCGTCACCGGTGAAGCAGAGCACGCCGTCCGGCAGGCCGTTGCGCAGCGCCACCTCCTTGACATTGTCGAGCAGCGAGATCTTGATGCCCTCGACCTTGGCGCTGTTCTCGCCGATGATCGACAGCACGGTCGCGAGCGCCTCCTCGAAGTTCTCCGAGCCCCAGTAACCTTTGAGCTGCGGGTCGAACATGTCGCCGAGCCAATGCAGCACAACCTTGTCCTTCGCCTGAGCGAGAATACGGCCATAGACGCGCCGGTAGTCGTCGGCGGAACGCGCCACCCGCGCGAGCGCACGGCTCGCCATCATGATCGCCCGGCCACCCTCGCCCTCGACGAAACCGATCTGCTCTTCGTAAGCCGCAATGACATCCTCGATCGATCGCGCTTCCGCGGGTGAAAGCTGGTCGGTGCCGGCGCCGCAGGCAAGATCGGCGCCCGGAACGCTCTTCGCCTCGGCGAGCGAGCGGCGGATCAGTTGCTGGGCGCCGGCCCAAGAAAGGCCCATGCCGCGCTGCGCGGTATCCATCGCCTCGGCGATCTTGAAGCCGAGCCCCCACAGATGATGGCGGAAGGCCATCGTTGCCTCCCAGTCGATTGCCGGATTTCCCCAGGGGTCGGCGTCGCGCAGCGGATCGGAGACGACGTGCGCCGCCGCATAGGCGATGCGGTTGAAGCGCGGCACCGCATCCGGGCGGGCGATCGGCGTCCCCCGGAGCCGGTATTTCTCGAGCGAGCCGTCCTGGCGTGGCAGCAAAAGGCTGTTCATCGGCGTGCATCCTCCTCTAGTTTGCGGCATCGAATAATTTAGATCGTTCCAAATATCAAGACGCAAAAGCGATGCTCCGCATCTCAGCAGAAGCCTTCTCGGTCTCCGTGATCATTGTCCTCTTCGCCGCTTAGCCCTTTCGTACCAACTACATCAATGGCTTAACTCAGCGCCTTTCGCTGGCGTCGCGCGGGTTGCCGATCAACGGGGGATCCAAAAAGTGAGCGAATGGCTCTTGACGAGATTGGAACGTTCCAATTATTAAAGAGGAAAGAATGAGAAATGCCGGTGGGAGGACAGTGATGGCAAAGAAACGGGTGACGGTTGTCGACATTGCGCGCGCCGCCGGCGTGTCGAAGTCGACCGTGTCGCTCGTCCTGCAGGGAAGTCCGCTCGTCAACGAGGCGACCCGGGCGAGGGTGAATGCCGCGATCCGCGACCTCGGCTATGTTTACAATCGCAGCGCTGCCAATCTCCGGCAGGCGAAATCCAAGATCATCGGCATCGTCGTCAACGATCTCACGAACAGCTTCTTTGCCGAGCTCGCCGTCGGGGTCGATGCGGTGGTGCAATCCGCCGGCTTCGTTCAGTTCCTCGCCAATACCGGCGAAAAGATCGAACGTCAGCGCGAAGTCATCGCCTCGATGCGCGAGCACGGCGTGTCCGGGCTGATCATCTCGCCGGCGCGCGGCACGGAGGCGGGCGATCTCGCTCCGCTGGTTGCCAGCGGCATCCCCGTCGTGCTCGTCGTCCGCGATATCGCCGGGGCAGGCGTTTCCTCGCTCACCTCCGACAATCATGCCGGAGCCATGGCGGCAGTCCGCCATCTGATCGAGCGCGGCCATCGCCGCATCGCATTTCTGGGCGGCTTTCCCGATACCGCCGTTTTCGAGGCGCGTATGCGCGGCTACCGCGGTGCGCTTCGCGAGGCGGGTTTGGCTTCCCCCGACGAGCTCGTCATCGGCTCGGCGCCGTCGCGCGCCGGCGGCGTGACCGCAATCGAGCAGGCGATGATGCTGAAGGAGCGGCCAACGGCGGCGCTCTGTTTCAACGATGCCGTCGCTTTCGGCGTTTGCGACGGTCTGCGCGCGCGGCGGCTTGAGCCTGGTGCGGATTTCGCAGTGATCGGTTTCGACGACGTGATCGAAGCGAAGACCGCCGTGCCGGCGCTGACCACGGTCTCGGTCGACCCGCAGGGCATGGGCGAGCGGGCGGCGGAATTGCTGCTGAAGCAGATCAATGCGGGGCGCGCCGAGTCCGAGGCGATCGTCAGCCCGGTACGGCTCGTCGTTCGCCAGAGCTGCGGCGCGGCCGTCGAGCGCAGAGCCAGGGAGGTATCGCGATGATTCGCTGGGGATTGATCGGCGCGAGCACGATCGCGCGCGAATGGGTGATCGGCGCCATCCGCGCCGCTGGCGGCGAGGTGACATCGGTGATGAGTTCCAGCGCCGAGCGTGGTGAGGCCTATGCAACGGAAAACGGCATCGGCAAGGCCGTAACGAATATCGAGGACCTCGTTGGCGATGCGGATGTGGACGCGGTCTACATCTCGACGACCAACGAGCTTCACCACGATCAGGCGCTCGCGGCGATCCGTGCCGGCAAGCACGTTCTCTGCGAGAAACCGCTGGCGATGAACTTGAATGACGGCTGCGAAATGGTGCTCGCCGCCTGCGAGGCCGGCGTCGTGCTCGGCACCAACCATCACCTGCGCAATGCCGCTACGCACCGCGCCATGCGGGAAGCGATCGCCGCGGGACGGATCGGCAGGCCGATCGCGGCGCGGGTCTTCCACGCCGTCTATCTGCCGCCGCATCTGCAAGGGTGGCGGCTCGACAGGCCGGAAGCCGGCGGCGGCGTCATCCTCGACATTACTGTGCATGATGCCGATACGCTGCGCTTCGTCCTCGACGACGATCCGATCGAGGCCGTGGCGATAAGCCACAGCGCCGGCATGGGCAAGGAAGGGCTCGAGGATGGCGTCATGGGGGTCTTACGCTTCCGCTCCGGCGTGATCGCCCAGTTCCATGATGCTTTCACGACGAAATATGCCGAGACCGGGTTCGAAGTGCACGGCACCGAAGGCTCGCTGATCGGCCGCAACGTGATGACGCAGCGGCCCGTCGGCACCGTCACGCTGCGCAACGAAGAGGGCGAGAGCGAACTGCCGCTCGACCACCGCAATCTCTACGAGACGGCGCTTGAGGCTTTCCACGCCGCGATTGAAGGCAACGGCGCCCCGTCGGCGACTGGCGAGGACGGGGTCTGGTCGCTCGCCACCGGCCTCGCGGTCGTCAAGGCGGCGGCCACCGGCATGGCCGTCCAGATCGAAGCAGGACTCTGATGCGCATGACCATGAGCAAGCATGTTTCCCCGGCCGACGCGGCCGCTCTCATCCCGGACGGGGCAATCGTTTCCGTTTCCTCGTCCAGCGGCCTCGGCTGCCCGGACCTGATGCTGAAGGCGATCGGCGACCACTTCGATGCGACCGGCCATCCGCGGGGTCTCACGACGCTGCACCCGATCGCCGCCGGCGACATGAGCGGTATCAAAGGCGTCGACTACATCGCCAAGAGGGGACTTCTGAAGAAGATCATCGGCGGCTCCTATCCCTCCGGCCCGTCGAGCGCCGAGCCGCCGCTGATCTGCCGGATGATCGACGCGAACGAGGTCGCCGCCTACAACATCCCCTCCGGCATCCTTTTCGACATGCACCGCGAGGCGGCGGCCAAGCGTCCGGGCGTGATGACCAAGGTCGGGCTCGACACCTTCGTCGATCCGTCGCGCGAGGGCTGCGCCATGAACGCGTCCGCTGCCGCCGAGCCGGTCGTGAAGAAGGTTACCTTCGAGGGCGAGGACTGGCTCTATTTCAAGGCGATCGCGCCTGAGGTGGCGATCATCCGCGCGACGACGGCGGACGAACGCGGCAATCTCACCTATGAGCACGAGGGAGCCTATCTGGGCGGTCTCGACCAGGCGCTCGCCGCCCGCAACAACGGCGGCATCGTCATCGCCCAGGTGAAGCGCCTCGCCAAGGAAGGCTCGCTAAAACCCCATGACGTGCGGGTGCCGGGGGTTCTCGTGGATTATGTCGTCGTCGATCCGGAGCAGAAGCAGACGACGCAGACGCTCTACGATCCGGCGATTTCCGGCGAGATCTTCCGGCCGCTCGACAGTTTCCGCCTGCCGGAATTCAACATCCAGAAGGTGATCGCGCGCCGGGTCGCGCAGGAGCTTCAGGCGGGAAGCGCGGTCAATCTCGGCTTCGGCATCTCGGCAAATGTGCCGCGCATCCTGCTGGAGGAGGGGCTGCATGGGGCGGTGACTTGGGTGATCGAGCAGGGTGCAGTCGGCGGCGTGCCGCTCCTCGACTTCGCCTTCGGCTGCGCCTCCAATGCCGATGCATTCATGCCGTCGCCGCACCAATTCACCTATTTCCAGGGCGCCGGCTTCGATGCGTCGCTGCTCTCCTTCCTGGAGATCGACCGCTCCGGCTCGGTGAACGTCTCGAAGCTCAGCTTCCGACCGCACGTGACGGCGGGGGCAGGGGGTTTCGTCGATATCACCGCGCGGGCGAAGAAGATCGTCTTCTCCGGGATGTTCAATGCCGGCGCGAAACTTGGCGTGGCCGACGGCCGGCTCGTCATCGAGAAGGAAGGCAAACTCAAGAAGCTCGTCGATCAGGTGGAGCACGTCACCTTCTCCGGCCGTCGTGCGATCGAGCAAGGCCAGGACATCACTTATGTCACGGAACGCTGCGTGATGAAGCTGACGCCGGAAGGTATTGTGCTGACCGAGATCGCGCCGGGCGTCGATGTTGAGACTCATATCCTCGACCAGTCGGAATTTCCACTGATCGTTTCCGATGAACTGAAGGTCATGAATGCCGTGCTGTTCCAAGAGCCGCCGATCGGTCTCAGGCTGCCGGCCAAGGCGCCGCGCCGGCTCGCAGGAGGCGGTCATGGCTGACGAACGCATCCGCATCGATTTCGACGGCGCGATCGCGACGATGACCGTCGCGAGGCCGGAAAAGCTCAACGCCTTCGACATCGACATGCTCAAGGCGCTGGCTTCAGCCTGCGATAGGGTCGAAGCAGAGCGGGATGTACGAGTCGTCATTCTAACCGGCGAGGGCAAGGCCTTTTCCGCCGGCGGCGACATCAAGGCCTGGGGCGGGATGGAGCCCGCCGCCTTCGGTCATGATTGGGTGCGCCTCGGCCATCGCGTCTTCGAGCGGCTCGCCACGCTGCGCATGCCGGTGATCGCCGCGTTGAACGGCCATGCGCTCGGCGGCGGTCTCGAGCTCGCCGCGGCGGCGGATATCCGCATCGCCGAAAAGCAGGTGAAGATCGGCCTGCCTGAAACGGGCCTCGGCATGGTGCCCGGCTGGTCCGGCACGCAGCGCCTCGTCGCCCGCTTCGGCGCGCAGATCGTCCGCCGGATGGTGCTCGGCGGCGAGATGTTTTCCGCGGAGGAGGCGAGGGCCGAGGGCCTCATCGACGCGGTCACCGAGACCGGAATGGTGATGCCGGCCGCGCGGGATTATGCCGCGCAGATTGCGAAACGCGGGCCGGCGGCGCTCGAAATATCGAAGCTGATGATCGCTTCGGCGAGCGGCGAGGACAGGGGCGCGGCGGTCGAGGCGCTGGGTTCGATCCTCGTCGCCAAGACCGGCGATCTCAAGGAAGGTGTCGCGGCCTTCAGCGAAAAGCGCGAAGCGCGCTTCAAGGGAGACTGGTGATGACGGTTCTGGTGAGGCCGAAGGCGCTCGGCGACTACAAAATCCGCGAATTCCGCATGCTGATCGACGGCCAATGGGCTGACGGAGCCGAGGGCCGCACGATCGAGCGCGTGGCGCCCGGTCACGGCGTCGTCGTCAGCCGTTACCAGGCGGCTACGAAGGCCGATGCCGAAAGGGCGATCGCAGCCGCGCGGCGCGCCTTCGAGGACGGTCCCTGGGCGCGCATGACCGCGTCGGAACGCTCGCTGATCCTGCTTCGCGCCGCCGACATGATTGCGGAACGCGCCGATGAACTCGCCTTCCTCGACGCGATCGAATCCGGCAAGCCTATCAGCCAAGCCAAGGGTGAATTGGCAGGGGCTGCGGACATCTGGCGCTATGCCGCCGCACTTGTCCGCGAGCTCTCTGGCGAAAGCTACAATACGCTCGGCGAGGGCACGCTCGGCGTCGTGCTGCGCGAGCCGATCGGCGTCGTCTCGATCATCACACCCTGGAACTTCCCTTTCCTGATCGTCAGCCAGAAGTTACCCTTTGCCCTTGCCGCAGGCTGCACGACGGTGGTCAAGCCATCGGAGCTCACCTCCGCTTCGACGCTCGTTCTCGGCGAGATCCTGGAAGCGGCCGGCGTGCCGGCCGGGGTCGTCAACATCATCGTCGGCACGGGACCGGAAGCGGGTGCGCCGCTCACCAGCCATCCGGACGTCGACATGGTCTCCTTCACCGGTTCGACCGGCGTCGGCCGTTTGACGATGGCGAATGCGGCGCAGACGCTGAAGAAGGTTTCGCTCGAACTCGGCGGCAAGAACCCGCAGATCGTCTTCCCCGACGCCAATCTCGACGAATTCGTCGATGCCGCCGTCTTTGGCGCCTATTTCAATGCCGGCGAATGCTGCAATGCCGGTTCGCGGCTGATTCTCCACCGCGATATCGCCGACGAGGTGACGGCGCGCATCGCCAGCCTTTCCGCCAAGGTCAAGGTCGGCGATCCGCTCGACCCTGAAACACAGGTCGGCGCGATCATCACGCCGCAGCATCTCGAAAAGATCGCCGGCTATGTTTCTGCTGCGTCGAATGATGGCGCGACCGTCGCCCATGGCGGCGCGCCGCTCGATCTCGGGATGGGCCAATTCATGACGCCGACCATCCTCTCGGCCGTCAAGCCGGAGATGGCGGTGGCGCGCGAGGAGGTGTTCGGGCCGGTCCTCTCGGTGCTCACCTTCGAGACGACGGAGGAGGCGATCCGCATCGCCAATTCGATCGACTATGGCCTGTCGGCCAGTGTCTGGAGCCGCGATTTCGACACATGTCTCACGATCGGACGGCGGGTGCGTGCCGGGACGATCTGGATGAACACATTCATGGACGGCGCGGCGGAACTGCCCTTCGGCGGCTACCGACAGTCGGGGCTCGGCCGCGAACTCGGACGGCACGCGGTGGAGGACTATACGGAGACCAAGACGCTCAACATGCATATCGGCGAGCGCACCAACTGGTGGGTGCCGCGCTGAGGTCGGGAGGCAAGGCGAAAAATGGCATCGGGTGCGACGACAATGATCGCGGCTCGCCGTTCCTTCGCGGGTCAGTTGCGCCTCGATGCGCGCGGGAGATATCCGGCGAAGGGGGAAGTCGTCGCAATCGACGAAAGGGTGTAACGTTTTAAATGGGTTGGGCGGCACATACCGCAAGCCCATGCCGTCCGCAGGAGAGGGCGGCATTAAAAAGGCGGGAGGAGATTCCCGCTTCGGTAACTTGCAAAACGGGAGGATAACGATGCGCAAGTTGATGACGACGACGGCTGTTGCAGCACTGATGTTGGCGGCTACTGCCGCGCGCGCAGCAGAGAACGTGGAAGTGCTGCACTGGTGGACGTCCGGTGGCGAGGCCACAGCACTTGAGGTCCTGAAAAAGGATCTGGAAAGCAAGGGCATCACCTGGACCGACATGCCGGTCGCCGGCGGCGGTGGCAAGGAAGCCATGACGGTACTGCGCGCCCGGGTCACTGCGGGCAACGCGCCGACGGCCGTGCAGATGCTCGGCTTCGATATTCTCGACTGGGCCAAGGAAGGCGCACTCGGCAATCTGGACGATATCGCCGCTAAGGAAGGCTGGGAGAAGGTGATTCCGACGGCCCTGCAGCAGTTCTCCAAATATGACGGCCACTGGATTGCCGCTCCGGTCAATGTCCATTCGACGAACTGGGTCTGGATCAACAAGGCGGCCCTCGACAAGGCCGGCGGCAAGGAGCCGACGAGCTGGGAGGAGCTGATTGCGCTGCTCGACAAGTTCAAGGAGCAGGGCATCACGCCCGTCGCCCATGGCGGCCAGGCCTGGCAGGACGCGACGATCTTCGACGCCGTCGTTCTTTCGCTCGGCAACGACTTCTACAAGCAGGCCTTCATCGACCTCGATCCGGCAGCGCTCGGCGGCGACAAGATGAAGGAAGCCTTCGACCGCATGACGAAGCTGCGCTCCTATGTGGACGACAACTTCTCCGGCCGCGACTGGAACCTCGCCTCCGCAATGGTGATCGAGAATAAGGCCGGCCTGCAGTTCATGGGTGACTGGGCGAAGGGCGAATTCCTGAAGGCCGGCAAGAAGCCGGGTACCGATTTCGTCTGCATCCGCTTTCCGGGAACGCAAGGTTCGGTCACCTTCAACTCCGACCAGTTCGTGATGTTCAAGGTCTCCGAGGATAAGGTTCCGGCGCAGTTGCAGATGGCATCCGCCATCGAGAGCCCGACCTTCCAGTCGGCCTTCAACGTGGTGAAGGGCTCGGCACCCGCCCGCACCGACGTCCCGGACACCGATTTCGATGCCTGCGGCAAGAAGGCCATCAAAGATCTGGCCGAAGCGAACGCCAATGGCACGCTTTACGGCTCCATGGCCCATGGCCACGCCAATCCGGCCGCCGTCAAGAACGCGATCTACGACGTCGTCACCCGTCAGTTCAACGGCGAGCTGAGCTCGGAAGACGCTGTGCAGGAACTCGTCGCGGCGGTCGAGGCGGCGAAGTAGCGGTGGAGGGATTGCCCCTCATCCGCCTGCCGGAACCCTCTCCCCGCTTGCGGGGAGAGGGTTAGGGTGAGGGGCAGACGCGCGGCACGAACGAAACGATACGGTGGTAACAAACATGGATAGCCGCACCCGGCTGCAGGAGCTTTTGCCGAAGCTCGTGCTCGCCCCCAGCTTTCTCATCGTTCTGGTGTTCGTCTACGGCTTCATCGCCTATACGGGCTTCCTGTCGCTGACGGACAGCAAGATGCTGCCGTCCTACAACTTCGTCGGCCTCCTGAACTACAGCAGGCTGTGGGCCTTGCCGCACTGGTGGCGGGCGATCAGCAATCTCGCGATCTTCGCTACGCTCTATATCGTCATCTGCTCGGTGCTGGGGCTCGCGCTCGCGATCCTGCTCGACCAGAAAATCCGTATCGAAGGCTTTCTCCGGCCGATCTATCTTTACCCGATGGCACTTTCCTTCATCGTCACGGGAACGGCCTGGAAGTGGTTCCTCGATCCCGGCATCGGGCTTGAGAACACGATGCACCTCTGGGGCTGGGAAAGCTTCTCCTTCAACTGGATCAAGGACCGCAACTACGCGATCTACTGCGTCGTCATCGCCGCCGTCTGGCAATCGACCGGCTTCGTCATGGCGATGTTTCTGGCGGGCCTGCGCGGTGTCGACAACGAGATCATCAAGGCCGCCCAGATCGACGGGGCGACGACGCCCACCATCTACCGGCGGATCATCATCCCCTTGATGCGGCCGGTCTTCCTTTCCGCCTTCGTGGTGCTCGCCCATCTCGCGATCAAAGCTTACGACCTGGTCATCGCACTCACCGGCGGCGGGCCGGGACAGGCGACCGAGCTGCCGGCGACCTTCATGTATTCCTACACCTTCACCCGCAACCAGATGGCGATCGGCGCCTCGTCGGCGATCATCATGCTCGTCATGATCTTCTCGATCATCATTCCCTATCTCTATTCCGAAGTCCGGGGAGGAAAACGCTGATGGGCGCTCCCAGTCCCGAGAACGTCATCTCGCACGATCGCCTGACGCGGGCGCTGATCTATCTGGCGCTGATCCTCTTCGCGCTCTATTCGCTGCTGCCGCTCTACGTGATGGTGGTGAATTCCTTAAAGCCGCTCGACGAGATCCGCCAGGGCGGCATGCTGAACCTGCCTCAGACCTGGACCATCGAGCCCTGGCTTTCCGCCTGGTCGACGGCACAGATCGGCGTGCAGCCGACCGGCCTTCGTCCCTTCTTCATCAATTCGATCCTGATGGTCGTGCCGGCCGTGGCGATCTCGACGATGATCGGTGCTCTCAACGGCTACGTGCTGACGAAATGGCGCTTCCCTGGCGCAAACGTCTTTTTCGGCATGTTGCTCCTCTCCTGCTTCATTCCCTTCCAGATCGTGCTGATCCCGATGGCGCGCATCCTCGGCATTTTCGGCCTGGCGGGGTCGATCTGGGGGCTGATCCTCGTCCATGTCGTCTACGGCATCGGTTTCACGACGCTCTATTTCCGCAACTACTACGAGGCTTTCCCGACCGAGCTGGTGCGCGCGGCGCAGATCGACGGCGCGAGCTTCTTCCAGATCTTCCGGCGGATCCTGCTGCCGTCTTCCGGGCCGATCATCGTCGTCTCGGTCATCTGGCAATTCACCAATATCTGGAACGACTTCCTGTTCGGCGCCTCGTTCTCCGGGCCCTATTCGACACCGATGACGGTGGCACTCAACAACCTGGTGAGCTCGTCGACGGGGGTCAAGGAATACAATGTCCACTTCGCGGGCGCGATCCTCGCCGCCCTGCCAACGCTCATCGTCTATATCGTGTCCGGCCGCTACTTCGTCCGCGGGCTGATGTCCGGCGCCGTGAAAGGGTAAGCCCATGTCGTTCCTGAAGATCACCAACCTGCGCAAATCCTACGGCGCCCTCGAAATCCTCAAGGACATCAACCTCGAAATCGAAGAGGGCGGCTTCCTCGTGCTCGTCGGCCCCTCCGGCTGCGGCAAGTCGACGTTGCTCAACACGATTGCCGGCCTCGAGCCGATCACCTCCGGCGATATCGCCATCAACGGCCGCTCGGTCACGGGACTGCATCCGTCGAAGCGGGACATCGCCATGGTGTTCCAGTCCTACGCGCTCTATCCGAACATGACAGTGGCCGGCAATATCGCCTTTGGCATGGAAATCCGCGGTGTGCCGAAGGAGGAGCGCGAGAAAGCGATCCGCCAAGTTGCGGACATGCTGCAGATAGGTCATCTGCTCGACCGCAAACCGAGCCAGCTCTCCGGCGGCCAGCGCCAGCGCGTCGCCATGGGACGGGCGCTCGTGCGCAATCCGCAAGTCTTCCTGTTCGACGAGCCTCTGTCGAATCTCGACGCAAAGCTGCGCGTCGACATGCGTACCGAGATCAAGCGGCTGCACCACCGCATGAAGACGACCATCGTCTACGTGACCCACGACCAGATCGAGGCGATGACGCTTGCAACCAAGATCGCGGTGCTGAAGGACGGCGTGCTGCAGCAGTTCGGAACGCCGGCGGAGATCTACAACAACCCCGCCAATATATTCGTTGCGGATTTCATGGGATCGCCGGCCATGAACCTCCTGAACGCCCGCATCGAAACCTCGGGCCCGCAAGTCGCGGTGACGCTGGCGCGGCCGCATGCCGAACCGCTGAGGCTCGCCGTGCCGCATAACGGCGCGCTCTCCGCCTATGCGGGCAGGGAAGTCATCTTCGGCATCCGCCCGGAGGCGCTGACCGATCCGGACGGGGCGGACCGCAATGCAAAATTCGTCGCCGAGGGCGAATGCCTGATCGAGGTGGTAGAGCCGGCGGGATCCGACACCTTCGCGGTCACGAGGCTCGGCGGCAAGGAGGTCGTCGCGCGGCTCAGGGCCGACGCCCGCATCGCCCCCGGCCAGACGTCCCGCCTCGCCTTCAATCTCGACAAAGCCGTGTTCTTCGATCGCGAGAGCGAGAAGCGGATCGCATGAGCCCGAGCATGGAGAGCCGGCCGGACATTGTCATCATCGGATCGGGGATCGGCGGCGCGACCGTCGCCGCAGGCCTTGCCGCCTCCGGTGCCGAGATACTGATCCTCGAAGCGGGCCGCCATATCGAGGACCTGCCGGTCAATCGCGACCAGCAGGCGATCTTCCAGCGCGGCCATTTCCGGCCGAAGGAGACCTGGTACGAGGCGGGCGGTCTCGGCTTCAACCCCGGCAATTATTACAACGTTGGCGGCAATTCGAAGTTCTACGGTGCGGTGCTGACCCGCTATCGCCGCGAGGATTTCGAGGAGATGGAGCACCGCGACGGCATTTCTCCCGCATGGCCCTTTCCCTATGAGGAGCTCGAGCCCTGGTATTCGAAGGCCGAACAGCTTTATCAGGTGCGCGGCCAACTCGGTGAGGACCCGACGGAGCCCACTCACTCGAGCGACTATCCGCACGGCCCGGTGCCGGACGAGCCGGCGATCGCCAAGGTCCGCAAGCGTTTGGCCGAGATCGGCCTGCACCCCTATTCGCTGCCGCTCGGCGTCGATATCGAGCGCTGGCTCGCCAAGGGCAAGACCCCCTGGGACGCGCACCCGAACTGTTTCGACGGCAAGATGGATGCCGAAACGGCGGCGCTGGCGGCGGCGCTCGAATATCCGAATGTCCGGCTGCAGACAGGCTCGCGCGTGACCCGGCTGACCACGGAGCCGGACGGCAAGGCGATCGAGACTGTGCACTTCGTCAGGGATGGCATCGAGCACAGTGTCTCACCGAAGCTCGTCATCCTCTCGGCGGGAGCGGTGCAGTCGGCCGTGCTGCTTCTGCGCTCGGCAGATGAACGGAACCCGGCGGGGCTAGCCAACCGGTCCGATCAGGTCGGCCGCAACTTCATGAACCACAATTCGAGCGCGGTGATCGCGCTCAGCCCCTGGTACCGCAACGATTCCGTTTATCAGAAGACCTTCGGCCTCAACGACTTTTATCTGTCCGATGGGGCGGGCGGACCGCCGCTCGGCAATATCCAGCTTCTCGGCCGCGTCTCCGGCGCGATCCTGAAGGCAAATATGAAATCGATGCCGGAATGGCTGTTGAACCAGGTGTCGGCCCGCGGCATCGACTTCTACGCCATGAGCGAGGACCTGCCCTCGCCGGAGAGCCGGGTCATGGTCGACGGCGATCGGGTGGTGCTCAAATGGGTGCGCACCAATTGGCAGGCCCATCTCGATCTCGTCGCCAAGCTGAAGGCGGTTCTGAAAAAGGCGGGCTTCCCGGTCGTGCTCGCGCGCGCCTTCGACAAGCGAACGCCGTCGCATCAGTGCGGTACGGTCCGGATCGGCACGGACCCGGCAAAGGCGCCGCTCGATGTCTATTGCCGCGCCTTTGACCACCCGAATCTCTTCGTCGTTGACGCAGGCTTCCTGCCAACGTCGGCCGCCGTCAATCCGGCGCTGACGGTCGCCGCCCAGGCGCTGCGCGTCGCCGACCACATCGTGAAAGAGGATCTTCGGTCATGACGGATAGGGCACGTCCTGTCGCGATCGTCACGGGCGGCCGCCGCGGCATCGGGCTCGGGATCGCCCGCGCGCTTGCGGCAGGCGGCTTCGATATCGCCATCACTGGAATTGGCGATGCGGACGGTGTCGCTCCGGTGATTGCCGAACTCGCCGGATTTGGTGCGCGGGCCATTTTTGTCAGGGCCGATCTTGCCGATCTTTCGGGCCACCAGACGACCGTCGATGCGGTTGTTGCAGCGTTCGGCAGGATCGACTGCCTCGTCAACAACGCCGGTATCGCCTCCGTCGTACGCGGCGATTTCCTCGATCTCAAACCTGAGAATTTCGACACGATCGTCGGCGTCAATCTGCGCGGCACCGTTTTCTTCACCCAGGCGGTGCTGAAGGTCATGCTCGCAGCGCCGGCCATTTCGCCGCGCTCGATCATCAACATCACCTCGGTCTCGGCCGCGATGACCTCGACGGAGCGGCTCGACTATTGCATGAGCAAGGCGGGTCTCGCGGCCTTCAGCCAGGGTCTGGCGTTGAGACTCGCCGAAACCGGCATCGCCGTCTTCGAGGTCCGCCCCGGCATCATCCGCTCCGACATGACCGCGGCTGTCTCCGGCAAATACGACGCGCTGATCGCAGGCGGCTTGGTGCCGATGCGGCGCTGGGGCGAGCCGGAGGATATCGGCAACATCGTCGCCGGCCTCGCCGGCGGCAAATTCGGCTTCGCCACGGGTTCGGTGATCCAAGCCGACGGCGGGCTTTCAATCAGCCGTCTTTAGGAGATTGAGCACCTGGGCAGAGATGCATCGGGATTATCAGGCCTGAGATTTTGGAACGTTCCAAACGCAGGCATGGAGGAAACGGAGAATGGCATTCGACTACATCATCACCGGCGCCGGCCCGGCCGGCTGTGTGCTCGCCAATCGACTGAGCGAGGACCCGACGGTCAAGGTGCTGCTGCTCGAGGCGGGCGGCAGCGATTGGAACCCGTTGTTCCACATGCCGGCCGGCTTCGCCAGGATGACCAAGGGTGTCGCGAGTTGGGGCTGGCATACGGTGCCGCAGAAGCACATGAAGGGCAGGGTGCTGCGCTATACCCAGGCGAAGGTGATCGGCGGCGGCTCCTCGATCAATGCGCAGCTCTATACCCGCGGCAATGCCGTCGATTACGATCTCTGGGCAAATGAGGACGGCTGCACCGGCTGGGACTATCGCAGCGTCCTTCCCTATTTCAAGCGCGCCGAGGACAATCAGCGTTTCGCCGACGACTATCATTCCTATGGCGGGCCGCTCGGCGTCTCGATGCCGGTTTCGGCGCTGCCGATATGCGACGCCTATATCCGGGCCGGTCAGGAGCTCGGCATTCCCTATAATCACGATTTCAACGGAAGGCAGCAGGCGGGCGTCGGCTTCTACCAGCTGACGCAACGCAACCGCCGCCGCTCTTCAGCCTCGCTTGCCTATCTCTCGCCGATCAAGGATCGAAAAAACCTGGCGGTGCGCACCGGTGCCCGCGTCGCGCGCATCGTACTCGAAGGCCGCCGAGCAGTCGGCGTCGAGGTGGTGACGGCCAAAGGCAAAGAGATTATCCGGGCCGCGCGCGAGGTGCTGGTCTCTTCGGGCGCGATTGGCTCGCCAAAGCTTCTCCTGCAATCCGGCATCGGCCCGGCCGACCACCTGCGCTCGGTCGGCGTCGAGGTCAGGCACGATCTGCCTGGTGTCGGCGGCAATCTCCAGGACCATCTCGATCTTTTCGTGATCTCGGAGTGCACCGGCGATCATACCTATGATGGCGTCGCCAAACTGCATCGCACGCTCTGGGCCGGTCTGCAATATGTGCTCTTCCGTACCGGGCCGGTCGCCTCCTCCCTCTTCGAGACCGGGGGTTTCTGGTATGCCGATGCGAATGCGCGTTCACCGGATATCCAATTCCATCTCGGCCTCGGCTCCGGTATCGAGGCCGGTGTGGCCCGGCTCAAGAATGCCGGCGTCACGCTCAACTCCGCCTATCTGCATCCGCGCTCGCGCGGCACCGTGCGGCTTTCCTCCGCCGATCCGTCGGCGGCACCGCTGATTGATCCGAACTATTGGGAGGACCCGCACGACCGGAAGATGTCTCTCGAAGGTCTCAAAATCGCGCGCGAGATCATGCAGCAGCCGGCGCTCGAGCCCTACGTGCTGGCGGAACGCTTGCCGGGCAACAACGTGAAGACCGAGGAGCAGTTGTTCGACTATGGCTGTGCCAATGCCAAGACCGATCATCACCCGGTCGGCACCTGCAAGATGGGAACGGACGCGATGGCGGTCGTCGATCTTGAGCTGAAGGTCCGCGGGCTCGATGGCTTACGCGTCTGCGACAGCTCGGTCATGCCGCGCGTCCCTTCCTGCAACACCAACGGGCCGACGATCATGGTCGGCGAGAAGGGGGCGGACATCATCCGCGGGCTGCCGCCGCTCCCTCCGGCGGTGTTCCAGCACGAGCGCAACGACACGCGGCCGCGCGCCCGCGCCGATATCTGCTGAGCGAGGATGCGATGATCCGGCACTGCGTTTTCATCCGCTTCCGCCCGGAGGTGGGCGACGCCGAAAGGACCGCGATCTTCGCCGAGATTGCGGCGCTGAAGGACCGTCTCCCGGGATTTCTCGCGACTCATATCGGCGCAAATGGCAGCCCGGAGATCGGGATGGACAAGGGTTATGCGGAAGGCTTCATCGTTGATTTCGCCGATGCGGCGGCGCGCGACGCCTATCTCGACGACGCGGAACATCAAAAGACCGGCGCAAAAATCGTTGCGGCGGCGGATGGCGGCGTCCAAGGTGTCTTCGTCTACGACCTCGAAATCCTGGACTGATTCGATGGCATTGAACGATCAGCGGTCCTTTCTGACCTCGCTTTTTGAGGCTGCCGTCGCTGCGGCAGATCCTTACGCCGCCATTCGGGCGCATCTTCCCTCGCGGCCGAAGGGCCGTACGATCGTTGTCGGGGCCGGCAAGGCCGCCAGCCAGATGGCCGCCGCCTTCGAGCGGCTCTGGGACGGACCGCTCGAAGGCATGGTCGTCGCCCGGCACGGACCGATCGAGAAATGCGAACGCATCCAGGTGCTGCAATCGGCCCATCCGGTGCCGGATGAGGCGGGACTCGTTGCGTCCACGGCGCTTCTCAAGCAGGTCGAAGGCCTGACGGAGAACGATCTCGTGGTGGCGCTGATCTCCGGCGGCGGCTCGGCGCTTCTGCCGGCGCCGCCTGATGGATTGACGCTCGAGGACGAGATCGCCGTCAACAAGGCGCTGCTTGCCTCCGGCGCGCCGATCTCGGCGATGAACGTGGTGCGCAAGCATGTTTCGCGGATCAAGGGCGGGCGGCTTGCGTTTGCCGCCGTGCCGGCGCGCGTCGTGAGCCTCGTCGTCTCGGACGTTCCGGGCGATAATCCCGCCTTCGTCGCTTCCGGTCCGACGGTGCCCGATCGCTCAAGCATCGAGGAGGCGCGCGAGATCGTTTCGCGTTACGCTATGCCCTTGTCCGAGCGAGTGATGGCGCATCTTTCCTCCAATGCCGCACGCGCGCCGAGCCCGGATCATCCCGCTTTCACCCGCAACGAAGTGCATGTGATCGCCTCGGCGAGCGTTTCCTTGGAAGCGGCGGCAGCACGGGCACGGGAAAGCGGCATCGAGGCGATGATCCTCTCGGATGCGATCGAGGGCGAGGCGCGCGACATCGGCCGCATGCATGCGGCGCTCGCGCGCGAGGTCGCCTCGCGTAACCGCCCGTTTACGAAGCCGGTGGTGCTGCTTTCCGGCGGCGAGACGACGGTGACGATCTCCGGCAACAACTACGGCAAGGGCGGACGCAACAGCGAATTCCTCCTGTCGCTGGCACTCGACATCGACGGCGTCACCGGCATCGATGCGCTTGCCGCCGACACCGACGGCATCGACGGTTCGGAGGACAATGCCGGCGCCTTTGCCGACGGGGCGAGCGTCGCCCGCATGCGCGCGGCGGGTGTTGACCCGCGCGCCCATCTTGCCCGCCACGACGCCTGGTCGGCCTTCGCGGCGAGCGGCGATCTTTTCGTGCCAGGACCGACCGGCACGAATGTCAATGATTTCCGCGCGATGTTGATACGGTGATGCGCATCGGCAGCCGGACGCGCTAACGTCCGGCTGCCGATGACAAAACGTCGTGTTACCGCACCCGCTTCAGAGCATCTCCGAGGGTCCAGACGATTTCGCCGAAGTGCCTCTTCTCGACGATCAGCGGCGGCGAGAAGGCGATGATGTCGCCGGTGACGCGGATCAAGAGGCCCCTCTCGAAGCAATCGACGAAGACGTCATAGGCGCGGGCGCCGGGCGCGCCGTCGCGAGGGCTGAGCTCGATGCCGGCGATGAGGCCGATGGTACGGATGTCTATGACATGCGGCAGGCCTTTGAGCGAATGCATTGCTTCGTGCCAGTCCTGCTGCAGCTCGGCAGCACGTGTCATCAGGTCCTCATCACGGTAGATGTCGAGGGTGGCGATGCCGGCGGCGCAGGCGGCCGGATGGCCGGAATAAGTGTAGCCGTGGAAGAGCTCGATCTGGCCTTCCGGCCCGTGCATCAGCGCGTCGTGCACCTTGCGGCTCGCAAAGACCGCGCCCATCGGGATCGCACCGTTGGTGAGGCCCTTGGCGGTGGTGACGATGTCCGGCGTCACGCCGAAATAATCCGCCGCGAACGTGGCGCCGAGACGACCGAAACCGGTGATCACCTCGTCGAAGATCAAGAGAATGCCGTGCTTGTCGCAGATGGCGCGCAGCCGCTCGAGATAGCCCTTCGGCGGGATCAGCACGCCGGTCGAGCCGGCGACCGGCTCGACGATGCAGGCCGCGATGGTCTCGGCGCCGTGCAGTGCCACGAGCCTTTCGAGGTCGTCGGCGAGTTCCGCGCCATGTTCCGGCTGGCCCTTGACGAAGGCGTTCTTTGCCGGGTCATGGGTGTGGCGCAGATGGTCGGAGCCCGGGAGTTGCGGGAAGACACGGCGGTTGTTGACGATGCCGCCGACGGAGATGCCGCCGAAGCCGACGCCGTGATAGCCGCGCTCGCGGCCGATCAAACGGGTGCGCGTGCCCTGGCCGATCGAGCGCTGGTAGGCGAGCGCAATCTTCAAAGCCGTGTCAACGGATTCCGAGCCGGAGCCGGTGAAGAATATCCGGTCGAGCTTGGCGCCGGCCGGGCCGGGCGCGATTTCGGCGAGCCGCTCGGCGAAGTCGAAGGCGATCGGGTGGCCCATCTGGAAGGAGGGGGCAAAGTCCATCGCCGAAAGCTGGCGCTCGACCGCAGCGGCGATCTGCCGGCGGCCGTGGCCGGCATTGACGCACCAGAGCCCGGCGGTGCCGTCGAGGATCGGCCGGCCGTCGATGCTGGTGTAGTGCATGCCCTCGGCGGAAGCGAGTAGGCGCGGTGTCGCCTTGAACTGCCGGTTGGCGGTGAAGGGCATCCAGTAGCTGTCGAGCACCGGGGCGTTGGGTTTGTCGTGGGCGTTCATGACATCCTCCTGTAGGTGACGCGATTGACGCCATGATTTGGGATGCCGAACAAGTCCTTTTCTTTGGTTTTCTAAGCTATTGTATTTCCTAGAGTGCCTTTGGTAGAGTTTCGATATTCCGAACAACGTCAACACCGGAACCTGCGATGAGCGTCGATATCGGCTACCGCCTGCGCCATGTGCGACTGGCGCACAATCTCTCCCAGCGCGAACTCGCCAAGCGGGCGGGCGTCACCAACTCCACCATCTCGCTGATCGAATCCAACGCCTCGAACCCTTCGGTCGGGGCTCTCAAGCGCATTCTCGACGGCATCCCGATCGGGCTGGCCGAGTTCTTCTCCTTCGAGCCGGAAAAGCCGCGCAAGGCCTTCTATGCGGCGGAGGAGCTGGTCGAGATCGGCAAGGGCCCGATCTCCTATCGCCAGATCGGCGACAATCTCTTCGGCCGCAGCCTGCAGATCCTGAAGGAGTGCTATCAGCCGGGCGCCGATACCGGCAAGGTGCCGCTGGTGCATGAGGGCGAGGAGGGCGGGATCGTGCTTTCCGGGCGGCTCGAGGTGACCGTGGACGACGAGCGGCGTATTCTCGGTCCGGGCGACGCCTATTATTTCGAAAGCCGGCGACCGCACCGCTTCCGCTGCGTCGGGCCGGTGCCGTGCGAAGTGATCAGCGCCTGCACGCCGCCGACGTTTTGAGGCGGCGGCGGTACGCTGGGAAATCCCCTCATCCGGCTGCCGCAACCTTCTCCCCGCATGCGGGGAGAAGGGATATGCCGCGCCGCCGAAGTCCCCTCTCCCTGCGTGCGAGGAGAGGCTAGGGTGAGGGGCAGACTACGCCGTCACGAAAGCCGCGCGCAGGCGGCGGCTATGCGCGTGAGCGCTTCCGTCAGTTCCGCCTCCGACGTCGCATAGGAGATGCGGAAGTAAGGCGAGAGGCCGAAAGCCGAGCCGGGGACGACGGCGACGTGGGCGTCTTCGAGCAGATAGGCGCAGAAGTCCGTATCCGTCTCGATCCGCTTACCGGCGGGGGTCACCTTGCCGAGCACACCTTCGCAGCCGGAGAAGGTGTAGAAGGCGCCTTCAGGGACGCGACAGTCGAGGCCGTCGATCGCGTTCAGACCGTTGACCACCAGGTCGCGGCGGCGCTGGAAGCTCGCGGTGCGCTCCTTCAGGAACTCTTGCGGGCCGTTGAGCGCCGCGACCGAGGCGGCCTGACTGACCGATGATGGGCAGGAGGTCGCCTGACTCTGGACGACGGCCATCGCCTTGATCAGCTCGCGCGGGCCGCCGGCATAGCCGATCCGCCAGCCGGTCATCGAATAGGCTTTCGAAACGCCGTTGACGGTGAGCGTGCGGGCTTTCAAGCCAGGCTCGAGCTGCGCCGGGGTGACGAAGCGGAAGCCGTCATAGACGATGTGCTCATACATGTCATCGACGAGCAGCCAGACCTGCGGACGCTTGAGGAGCACGTCGAGCAGCGGGCGGTAGTCGGCCGCACTGTAGGCGGCACCGGACGGGTTGGAGGGCGAGTTCAATAGGACCCAGCGCGTCCGCGGCGTGATCGCCGCTTCGAGCTTGTCGCTGGTTAAGCGGAAGCCGGAGGATGCATCGCATGCGATCAATACCGGCTTGCCTTCGCAAATTTGGACGATGTCCGAATAGGAGGTCCAATAGGGCGTCGGGATGATCACCTCGTCGCCGGGATTGATCGACGCCATCATGGCGTTGAAGAGGATCTGCTTGGCGCCGGTCGCGACCGTGATCTCGTCCAATTCGTAGGCGAGGCCGTTCTCGCGCTGGAACTTTTCGCGGATTGCTTTCTTCAATTCCGGCGTGCCGTCGAGCGCCGTATATTTCGTCTCGCCGCGCTGGATCGCCGTCGCGGCCGCTTCCTTGACGTGGTCCGGCGTATCGAAATCCGGCTCGCCGGCACCGAGGATGATGACCGGCTTGCCCTCGCGCTTCATCGCGTTGGCGCGGGCGCCGATCTTCAGGATTTCGGAAACGCCGATCGTGGAGATCCGGGAGGCGGGCTTAAAGCCCGCCTCCTTGACCGTTGCATTGATGGTCATGGTCGATCCTATTCGATTATTCGATATCGAAAGAGACGCCCTGCGCCAGCGGCAAAGCCTTCGAATAGTTCACCGTGTTGGTGGCGCGGCGCATATAGGCTTTCCAGGCGTCGGAGCCGGACTCGCGGCCGCCGCCCGTCTCCTTCTCGCCGCCGAAGGCGCCGCCGATTTCAGCACCGGAGGTGCCGATGTTGACGTTGGCGATGCCGCAGTCCGAGCCGTCGGCCGCGAGGAAGCGTTCCGATTCCTGCATGTCGCGGGTGAAGATCGAGGAGGAAAGCCCCGCCGCCACCGCGTTGTGTTCGGCCAGCACCGCGTCGAAGTCGCTATATTTGATGACATAGAGGATTGGCGCGAAGGTCTCTTCGAGAACCGGGCCCTCCTGCTTCGGCATTTCGACAAGCGCCGGCTTGACGTAGTAGCCGTTGTCATAGCCGAGTTCGACACGCTCGCCGCCGGTGATCGCGCCGCCGTGGGCTTTCGCCTCGGCGATCGCCTTCTGCATGTTGTCGAAGGCGGCCTTGTCGACGAGCGGACCGACAAGCGCGGTCGTTTCCAACGGGTTGCCGACGGAGACCGACTGGTAGGCCTTCTTCAGGCGCGGAACGAGCTGGTCGTAGACGCTTTCATGCACGAACAGACGGCGCAGCGTCGTGCAGCGCTGGCCGGCGGTGCCCATGGCGCCGAAGGCGATGGCGCGAAGCGCCATGTCGAGATCGGCGGACGGGCAGACGATGCCGGCATTGTTGCCGCCGAGCTCCAGGATCGCGCGGGCGAAGCGCTTGGCAAGGCGCGGACCGACCTCGCGGCCCATGCGGGTGGAGCCGGTCGCCGAGACCAGTGGAACCTTCGGATGGTCGACGAGAACCTCGCCGATGGAGCTGTCACCGATCAGCACCTGCGACAGACCTTCCGGCGCATCGCCGAAACGGGCGATGGCGCGCTCGAGGATCGCCTGGCATGCGAACGCTGTGAGCGGCGTCTTCTCCGAGGGCTTCCAGACGACGGCATCGCCGCAGACGAGCGCCAGTGCCGCATTCCAGGACCAGACGGCGACGGGGAAGTTGAAGGCCGAAATGATGCCGACGACGCCGAGCGGATGCCAGGTTTCCATCATCCGGTGGCCGGGACGCTCGGTGGCGATCGTCAGGCCGTAGAGCTGGCGCGAGAGGCCGACGGCGAAATCGCAGATGTCGATCATCTCCTGCACTTCGCCGAGGCCTTCGGACGGGATCTTGCCGGCTTCGATCGAGACGAGGCGACCGAGATCGGCCTTGAAAGCGCGCAGTTCCTCGCCGAGCAGGCGGACGAGCTCGCCGCGCTTCGGTGCGGGCACGAGCCGCCAGGCGCGGAAGGCCTCGTCTGCCTTCTCGATCTTCTTAGCCGCCGCGGCGGCCGACACGGTTTTGAGGCTCGCGATCTGTTCGCCTGTGACCGGGCTGAAGGACGGCATGTCGCCGCCGGTGTAGAGTTCCTTGGCGACGCCCAGCTTGTCGAGGAGGGCGGCCGTCTCCTTGGCGACGTCCACTTTCTTGGCTGCAATGTTCATGTTCTGACTCCCGTATAATTGTCGTTGGCGTTGGCTGCGGCGACCTAACCAAAACGCACGCTGCCGAGCTTGCCCGGCGAGGTGAGCATCTTCAGGCCGGCGGCCATCTCTTTCAGTTTTTCCGGTGTGTAGAAATCGTAATAGGCCTGGTTGCGGCGGCCGATCGCGTGTTCCGCGCTGAAGCTGCCGTGATACTGCTCGACCGCGACAGCGAAGACCCATTCGCGCAGCCGCTGTTCGAAGGTCGGATCGGCCAACAGCGGGCTATCCTTTGCGACGACCAGGTTGAAGTGGACGCCGCCATCGCCGATGTGGCCGAAATCGCAGACGGTGACGCCCGGAAACTTCTCCGGCATTTCCGCTTTCATATGGTCGCAGAAGGGCATGATGTCACCCCTGCGGAAGGAAAGATCGAAGGCGATCAGTTTGCCGAGATGCTTCACGCCTTCCGAAAGCGCGTGGCGCAGCGCCCAGATCTCATGCGGCGGGCCGACGAGGGCATCGGCGAGCGGCGCTCCTTCCAGTTCCCAAATCTCCGCGAGCACGTTTTCGAGTACCGCGTCGAGCGGCTCTTCGCCCTCGCGCGGGTCCCAGGTGCGGGAGACTTCGGCTAGGATCACATAGTCAGGGATATTGCCGCCCTGGAATGGATTCTTGAGCGACGGCACATGGGCGAAGGCCGCAGCAACCGCATTTTTCGACATGCCCTCGAAGGCGGAGAGATAGGCGCCGAGCCGCTCTTCCATGGCTTTGAGCAGCGGCAGCACGGCGCCGCTAGCAGGAACGAGGAAGGCGGTCGCGCTCTGCTTCGGAACGCGCTCAAGATTGAGCACGCACTCGGTAACGATGCCGAAGGCGCCGGAGGTACCGATGAAGATCTGCTTCCAATCGACGCCGGTGTTGTTCTTGCGCAGGTCCGAGTCGAGATCGAGCACGGTGCCCGCCTCGTCGGCGAGCACGACCTTCAAGCCGAGCGTGTTGCGGCGGACGTCGCCATATTTGAGAAAGCGCGAACCGCCCGTATTGGTGGCGACCATGCCGCCGATCCGCGGATCGGCCCCGAGGTCGATCGGGAAGAATAGATCGTGCTCCTCCAGCCGCCGGTTGAGGTCCGACAGGCGGAAGCCCGCATCGACCCGCACCGAGCGATTGTCGAGGTCGAGCGCGAACTGGCGGGTCAGCCGGTCGAGACTCAGTACCACTTCGTCGCCGGAGCTGTCCGGCGTCGAACCGGAAACGAGACCGGTATTGCCGGACTGCGGGATGAGGGGGATGCCGTTGCGCACGCAATAGGAGACTGCCGCGGAGACCTCCGCCGTCGTCGCCGGGCGCAGCACGGCGGCCGCACGGCCGCGGTCGTAGCGCGCGCCTATCCCGTAGGCTTCCATGTCTTCCGGACGAGTGACGACGCCCTTGTCGCCAAGGAGCTTCGTCAATGCGTCGATATGATGCTCGTCAATCATCGTCGGCGTATCATTCCGCTGCCACGGCGGCGGTCAGCGCCTTGAGGCAGCTTTCGATCGATGCCTGTTCGATGCCGGCATAGTGATCGAATTCGTTGAGCACGGCGACGCCGAGATCCGTCTCGAAGCGCTTTTGGTTCGGACTTGCGACGAATTCCTGCTGCGCGCCGTCGCCGAGGTTCGACTGGAAGATACCGGCGGCGCTCACCGGAAGGAAGTCCTCGTAGACGATCGGATCGAACTCAACCAGGCCGTCGGCGATCAGGGACTTGAGGTCGCGCCGTCCGGGAAGCTTCGTCTGCCGGCCCTTCTCCGTCAGAGAATAGCTGAAATAGCCGAGCCCCGCCTCACGGATTTCCGCCCAGCTGTCGGGGAACGCCTCGAAGGCCTTGGCCAGGGCCGCTTGGTATTCGCTGGCGTTGGAACCGTCGGCGGCGGGGCGCACGATCTTGCGTGATTCGTCGAGTAGACGGTCGTAAAGGCCGCGGCCCTTCGGCGTCAACGCGATGCCGCGCTGTTCGATCTCGCCGAAGCGGGCCGTATGGGAACCTGCCTTCCAGCCACCGTCGGCGTCGCGGAAAGAGACCGGTTCCTCCAGCGCCTTGAAGGAGGTCTGGCGCAAGAGGATCGGGCACTTGCGCGTCGGCGGTCCCTCGACGACGGCCTTGGGGGCAATTCCGTATTCCGGCATCAGCGCCTGTACCTTGTCGATATCGAGCGTGCGCGGCGTCAGATGGTTGATGTGCGGGCCCTTGAAGGAGACGACATCGGCGATCAACCGGTGGGCGTCGTGCAGCCGCTTGTACATGTCGGCACCGACATTCGCCTTGTCGTGCCAGCGGAAGGTCTCAAGCACTTGCGCCACGAAACGCTCGGCGTCGGCCCTGTCGAGCCCGCCGTCGCGTTCTGCCTTTTCGGTGAGTTCGATGGCACCCGGCGTGAAGATCTGGCGTTCTTTGAGAATCGCGTCCGCCTCGGCGCGCAGCGTCTCGTCGGCGATCAGGTCCAATCTCAGGAGCGAAGTGAAAACGCGGAAGGGATTGCGCTTCAGTGCGGCCTCGCCGACCGGACGAAAGGCGGTGGAATGCACCGGTACGCCCGCGGTCGAGAGATCGTAGTAGCCGACCGGATACATTCCCATGACCGCAAAGACGCGCCGCATCATCGAAAGCTCGGCCGCGGTGCCGAGACGGATCGCCCCGTGCCGCTCCTCGGAAATACGTTCGAGCGAATCGGTTGCCTCCAGTCGTTCCTTCAGCGCGACGTCGGCGGCGAGCGTCTCTTCGTTCACCTTGGCGACCAGTTCCATCAGCGTTCCATAGGCCGGGACCTCCTCGCGATACATCAAGGACATCGCGGCGGAAAAGGCCGAGCGGATATCGTCGGCGGATACGAAACTATTCTCTTTCACTGTGGTTCGCCTCGCGCTAAGGAAGAAGGACAAGGTCATTCTTAATTCTGATCATATCGGATGAGGACGGCCTTGGATCGCGCTGCTTCCGACTATGTTGATGCGAGGCTGGAATGAAGTTGAGCCGCCGACTGGTGCCCGACGTGACGACGCTGCAGGCCTTTGAATGTGCGGCGCGCCATGGCAGCTTCACCCAGGCCGCGGCCGAGCTCAATCTCACCCAGAGCGCCGTCAGCCGCCAGATCAAGGACCTGGAAAATCAGCTCGGAGTGCTGCTCTTCGAGCGCGTTCGTCAAAGGGTGATCCTTTCGGATGCGGGGCAGAAATTCCTGCCGGAGGTGCGCCGGCTCTTGAATCAGACCGAGGAGTTGATGGTGCGCGCCATGGCGTCGGCGCGGGCCGATTCGAGCCTCTCCATCGCATCGCTTCCGACCTTCGGCAGCCGCTGGCTGGTGCCGCGCCTGCCGGATTTCTTGAGGCGCCATCCGGGCACTGTCGTCAACATCGCCTCCCGCTCCGCGCCCTTCGACTTGGACGAGCAGAATTTCGACCTGGCGATCCATTATGGCCAGCCCGTCTGGGCGCGCGCCATCTGCAGCTATCTCTGCAGTGAAGTCATCGTGCCGGTGGCAAGCCCGGCGCTTCTCGCGGCGCATCCGGTGGAGGCGCCGGCCGACATCGGCGGCGCACCGCTCTTGCATCTGGCGACGAGGCCCAAGCTCTGGGCGCGATGGTTCGAGGCAAACGGTGTCGAACAGGATGGCGCTTATCGCGGCAACCGTTTCGATCAATTCTCGATGGTAATCGAAGCGGCGACCGCAGGTCTCGGTTTTGCCCTTTTGCCCCGGTATCTGATCGAGCAGGAACTTGCCGCAGGCACCCTGCGGATCGTTCTTGATAGACCGATGCAGACAGAAAACAGTTACTACCTCGCCATTCCGGAAGGCAAGCTCGAGAACCCGATCAGCCGCGCCTTCCGGGAGTGGATCGCCGAACAGGTCGGCTGATCCGGCGCGGCCGGGGGAGGTCCGGCGGAAGGTTTCCATGAGCCTCAGCCTTCGGACCAGGAATACTGCCATGCACCAGGGAAGGGGCGGATTTGAAAGGGATATTCATCGAGACGAGGGAGGGCGCGGGGTGGCCCGGCTCCTCCGGCTTCTACCCTCGGCAATTCGCCGGAAGCAATGCTCGCGATTCTTGCAAGCTGCTGACACTACGGCTAAAAAATGCCATCTTCATGCACCACGCGGCCGTGAAAACCAGCGCGCCGCCGGCTTTGCGATCTCCAGGCTCCAAGTCCCGGCCGGCGCCTGTTTCCGCCGGTTCTCGCTTCCTGGGACGATGACGGCGGAGGGGGCACATGACCGTGTCTAGGAACGCACCGGCGACGCTTGGATCCTCAGGGTCGCAGCCACTCCGGCAGAACAACGAGAACCGGGCCGATCAAGCCCGGGTGGAACCAGAATCCGTACCCATGCTCCAGCACACAACGCCGTCCAATACACCGCGCGAACCGGAAGCCAAGCAGATCGACTATAACGATTCGATCCGCTCGACCTATTTCTCGATCGACGATCTTCGCGCATGCGGTGCAAGCCTCGCCAAGAGCGGCGTTTCCTCACTGCCGGGTTTCTTCTCCTTCGAGTTCCGCGCCCGTCATCGGGAGAACGAGAAGGAAATCCTTCGCGTCTACCGGGCGACGGCCGCCGACGTCGAGGCGGGCGCCTCGATCACGCCGGCCGCCGAATGGCTGCTTGACAACCACCATGTGGTCGAGGAGGCGATCCAGGAGGTCCGGCGCGATTTCCCGCGCAAGTTCTACCGGCAATTGCCGACGCTCTCGGTATCCGGAACGGTCATTCCGCGCACCATGGCGCTGGCCTGGCTCTATGTCGCTCACACGCACAGCGCCGTTTCGCGCGAAAGCATCACCGCGATGGTCGAGGGCTTCCAGGAGCACGAGACCTTCAAGATCGGCGAATTGTGGGCGCTCCCCTCGATCCTGCGCTTCGTCCTCATCGAAAACCTGCGGCGGATCGCGATCCGGGTCGAACGTTCGCGCGGCATGCGGCGGAAGGCGAACGACGTTGCCGACCAGATCATCCGGCTGAGCGATCCGGAAAGGTGCCGGGCGCTGCTGGCCGAATCCGAGGCGCTTGCCGCCGACAACACCTTCATCGCCCAGCTTCTCTACCGTATGCGCGACGGATCGCAAACCTCGGGCGCCGTCATAGCCTGGATTGAGGAGAGGCTCGAAAGGCGCGGCACCGACGTCGAGGAGGCGCTGGTCGCGGAGCAGAACCGCCTGTCGTCCGGCAACGCGACGATGAGCAACATCATCCGCAGCCTGCGCGAGATCGACGATACGGATTGGGCCGTCTGGTTCGAAAGCGTAAGCAAGATCGATGCGGCGTTGCGCGAGGGATCGGACTATGCAGCGCTCGATTTCGGCTCGCGCAACACTTACCGCGACACCATCGAGAAGCTCGCCCGCCGCTCCGGCTACAGCGAACACGAAGTCACTGAGATTGCCATCGAAATGGTCGAGGAGGCGAAGGCGGCCGCAGCCGTCGAGGCGCCGCTGCAGGAGCCGAATGTCGGCGCCTTTCTCGTCGGCGAACAGCGCAAAGCGCTGGAGGAGAGAATCGGCTATTCGCCGTCGCTGTTCCAGCATCTCATCCGTTTCGTCCGCAAGCTGGACTGGTTCGCGATCGCCGGGCCGAACATTCTGCTGACCATCCTGGCGATGGTCGCTGTCTACGCCTTCGTCAGTCCGATGGACATTCCGAGCGGCGCCAAGCTCATCATGCTCCTGCTCTTCGCGCTGCCCGCCTCCGAAGGTGCGATGGGTCTGTTCAACACGCTCATCACGCTCTTCGTCAAACCCTCGCGGCTCGTCGGCTACGAATTTCTCGACGGCATTCCGGAAGATGCCCGCACGCTCGTGGTGGTGCCCTGCCTCATCTCCAAGCGCGACCATGTCGATGAACTCGTGCGCAATCTCGAGGTTCACTATCTCGCCAATCCGCGCGGCGAGATCTATTTCGCGCTCTTAAGCGACTGGGCAGACAGCAAATTCGAGGAGAGCCCTGCCGATACGGACGTGCTCGACTATGCCAAGCGCGAGGTCGCGTCGCTTGCCGCCCGCTATGCCTATGACGGCAAGACGCGCTTCTTCCTCCTGCACCGCCGCCGCCTCTTCAACGAGGCAGAGGGCGCCTGGATGGGGTGGGAGCGCAAGCGCGGCAAGCTGCACGAACTCAACCTGCTGCTGCGCGGCGACCGAGATACCTCGTTCCTTCCGGGCGCCAATACGGTGCCGGAGGGCGTGCAGTACGTAATGACGCTCGATTCCGATACGCGCCTGATGCGCGACGCGGTAACCAAGCTCGTTGGCAAGCTCTACCACCCGATCAACCGGCCGGTGGTGAACCCGGAGACGCAGGACGTCGTGACGGGCTACAGCCTCCTGCAGCCGCGCGTCACGCCGTCGCTGACAACGGGCAGCGAGGCCTCGGCCTTCCAGCGCATCTTCACGATCAATCGCGGCATCGACCCCTATGTGTTCACAGTGTCGGACGTCTATCAGGATATTACCGGGGAAGGCAGCTTCACCGGCAAGGGCCTTTATCACGTGGATGCCTTCGAGGCTGCGCTGAAGGGCCGGATAGACGAGAATGCGGTCTTGAGCCACGACCTGCTCGAAGGCTCCTATGCACGCTGCGCACTCGTAACCGACGTCGAGCTCGTGGAGGATTTCCCGATCCGCTACGAGGTGGAAATGTCGCGCCAGCATCGCTGGGCCCGCGGCGACTGGCAGCTCCTGCCCTACATCTTCAATCCGAAAAACGCATTGTCGATGCTCGGGCGCTGGAAGATGTACGACAACCTGCGCCGATCGCTCATTCCCGCCGCCTGGCTCGCCGCCTCAGTCATGGGCTGGTACTACATGGAGCCGGCCGAGGCACTGATCTGGCAGATCGTGCTGATCTTCAGCCTTTTCGTCGCGCCCACCCTCTCGCTGATCAACGGGATCATGCCGCGGCGCAACGACATCGTCGCCAGGGCCCATCTCCACACGGTACTCTCCGATATTCGCGCCGCCAATGCGCAAGTCGCGCTTAGGATCGTCTTCATCGCCCACAATGCGGCGATGATGGCGGATGCGGTCGTCCGCGCGCTCTACCGGACCTTCGTCAGCCGCAAGCTCATGCTCGAATGGCGCACGGCGGCGCAAGTGCAGAGCGCCGGCCACGGCTCGATCAGCGACTATTTCCGCGCCATGTGGACGGCGCCGGCGCTGTCGGTCGTTGCGCTCGCGCTGGCCGCCGTTTCCGACACGGGGCTGCCTTTCATCGGCATCCCGTTTGCGCTCATCTGGGCGCTCTCGCCGGCGGTCGCATGGTTCGTCAGCCAGTCGGCGGAAACCGAGGACCAGCTCGTCGTGTCCGACGAGGCGCTCAACGATATGCGCAAGATCGCCCGGAGGACCTGGCGCTACTTCGAAACCTTCGTCACCGCCGAGCAGAACTTCCTGCCGCCGGACAATTTCCAGGAGACGCCGCAACCGGTGCTGGCGGAACGCACCTCGCCGACGAATATCGGCGTCTATCTCCTGTCGGCGATGTCGGCGCGCTCCTTCGGCTGGATCGGTTTCGAGGAGACGATCACGCGCCTCGAGCAGACGATCGGCACGATCGACCGCATGCCGAAGTATCGCGGCCATCTCTTCAACTGGTACCGCACGCGATCGCTCGAGGTGATGGAGCCGCGCTACGTTTCATCCGTCGACAGCGGCAATCTCGCGGGCCATCTGATCGCCGTTTCGTCCATGTGCCGTGAATGGGCCGAAGCGCCCTCCGCCCATGTCCAAGGCAATCTCGACGGCATCGGCGACGTCGCCGCCATCCTGAAGGAAGCGTTGGACGAGCTTCCCGACGACCGCAAGACGGTCAGGCCGTTGCGTCGTCTGATCGAAGAGCGCATCGCCGGCTTCCAGAATGCGCTCGCCGCGGTCAAGCGCGAGCACGAGTTCGCCTCCATCCGTGTCATCAATCTGGCGGTGCTCGCGCGCGACATGCACAAGCTCACCGTCAATCTCGACCATGAGGTGCGCAGCGCGCAAAGCGGTGAGGTGGCGAAATGGGCGGCTTCGCTGGTGTCGACCTGCGAGGCGCACATCGCCGACGGCGTCTTCGATCTCGGCGCGATCGAGGCGCTTCGCCAGCGCCTGCTGGTGCTCAAGGAACGGGCCCGCGACATCGCCTTCTCGATGGATTTCGGCTTCCTGTTCCGGCCGGAGCGGCGGCTGCTTTCGATCGGGTACCGGGTCAATGCCAACGAGCTCGACGAGGCCTGCTACGACCTTCTCGCATCCGAGGCGCGACTGACGAGCCTGTTTGCGATTGCCAAGGGGGACCTGCCGACCGAGCACTGGTACAAGCTCGGCCGGCCGATCGTGCCGATCGGTGCGCGCGGCGCGCTCGTCTCCTGGTCCGGATCGATGTTCGAATATCTGATGCCGCCGCTCGTGATGCAGGAGCGGCAGGGCGGCATCCTCAACCAGACAAACAATCTGGTGGTGCAGGAGCAGATCAATCATGGCCGTCGCCTCGGAACGCCCTGGGGCATCTCCGAAGCGGCGTTCAACGCGCGCGACCATGAGCTGACCTATCAATACACGAACTTCGGCGTGCCGACCCTCGGCCTTAAACGCGGCCTCGGGCAGAATGCCGTCATTGCGCCCTATGCGTCGATCCTCGCCTGCATGTACGACCCGAAGGCTGCGCTTGCCAATCTGGCGCGCCTTCGGGAAGTCGGCGCGCTCGGCGCCTATGGTTTCCACGATGCCGTCGACTTCACGCCGACGCGCGTGCCGGAGGGGCAGAAATGCGCCGTGGTGCGCAACTACTACGCCCACCATCACGGCATGTCGATCGCCGCGGTCGCGAACGTCGTCTTCAATGGACAGCTTCGCGAGTGGTTCCACGCCGATCCGGTGATCGAGGCGGCCGAGCTCCTGCTGCAGGAGAAGGCGCCGCGCGACATTCCGGTAATGGCGGCCAAGCGCGAGCCGGAGTCCCTCGGCAAAGGCCAGGCCGATCTCCTGCGCCCGGAAGTCCGGGTCATCGAGGATCCGCTCAATCAGGAGCGCGAGACGGTCTTTTTGTCCAACGGTCACTACTCCATCATGCTGACGGCCACCGGCGCAGGCTATGCCCGCTGGAACGGCCAGTCGGTCACGCGCTGGAACGCGGACCCCGTCGAGGACAGGACGGGGACCTTCATCTTCCTGCGCGACATCACGACAGGGGAATGGTGGTCGACCACGGCCGAGCCGCGGCGCGCACCGGACGAGAAGACCCTTACCCGCTTCGGCGATGACAAGGCCGAGTTCGTCAAGACCGTCGGCGATCTCACGAGTGAGGTGGAATGCATCGTCGCCAGCGAGCACGATGCGGAAGGCCGGCGTGTGATCCTGCTCAATACCGGGACCGAGGACCGCTTCGTCGAAGTGACCTCCTATGCCGAACCGGTGCTCTCCTTCGAGGACGCCGACAGTTCGCACCCGGCCTTCTCGAAGATGTTCGTCCGCACCGAGATCAGCCGGCAGGGCGACGTCATCCGGATTTCACGCAACAAGCGCAGCCCCGGCGATCCCGACATGGAGGTCGCGCATCTCGTCACCGACAATGCCGGCAGCGAGCGCCACACGCAGGCGGAAACGGACCGCCGGCGCTTCCTCGGCCAAGGGCGCACGCTCTGCGAGGCGGCGGCCTTCGATCCGGGCACCACGCTTTCCGGGACGGACGGCTTCACGCTCGACCCGATCATGTCGCTCCGTCGCGTCGTGCGGGTTCCGGCGGGCAAGAAAGTGAGCGTCATCTTCTGGACGATCGCAGCCCCCGACCGCGAGGGCATCGATCGGGCGATCGACCGCTACCGGCATCCGGAAACCTTCAATCACGAGCTGATCCATGCCTGGACCCGCAGCCAGGTGCAGATGCGCCATGTCGGTATCACCTCTCAGGAGGCCGCGAGCTTCCAGATGCTCGGCCGCTACCTGGTCTATCCGGACATGCACCTGCGCGCCGACACGGCGACCGTCAAGGCGGGTCTTGTCTCGCAATCGGCGCTGTGGCCGCTGGCGATTTCGGGCGATTTCCCGATCTTCTGCCTGCGCATCAACGACGACGGCGATCTCGGCATCGCCCGCGAGGCGCTCCGCGCACAGGAATACCTGAGGGCACGCGGCATCACCGCCGATTTGGTGGTCGTCAACGAGCGGGCCTCTTCCTATGCGCAGGACCTGCAGCACACGCTCGATTCCATGTGCGAGAATCTGAGGCTTCGCGGCCAATCCGACGGCCCGCGTCAGCACATCTTCGCCGTGCGCCGCGACCTGATGGAGCCCGAAACCTGGTCGACGCTGATCTCGGCGTCGCGGGCCGTCTTCCATGCGCGCAACGGCACGATCTCCGATCAGATCGCCCGCGCCACGGCGCTCTATGCGACGCCATCGGAGAAGACGGAGGAAGGCGCGCCGATGCTGCTCCCGGTCACAGCGGAGGACGGCGAGCGCGCGGCGGCCCAGGTCGAAGGCGACGGCCTCGAATTCTGGAACAGCTTCGGCGGCTTTGCCGAGGACGGCCGCGAATATGTCGTTCGGCTGCGCGGAGGCGAGGCCACGCCGCATCCCTGGGTCAACGTCATCTCCAACGAGCATTTCGGCTTCCATGTCTCTGCCGAAGGTGCCGCCTTCTCCTGGAGCCGCAACTCGCGCGACTATCAGTTGACGCCCTGGACCAACGATGCGGTCGTCAACCGCCCCGGCGAGGCGATCTTCATCCGCGACATGGCGAGCGGCGCGGTGCTGACGCCTTACGCCTCCCTGTCGCGTCGCAAGTCCGTGCTGTTCGAGAGCCGTCACGGCCTCGGCTATTCGCTGTTCCAAAGCACGCAGGACGAGCTGGAGATCGAAGCCGCGCATACGGTGCACACGGCGCTGGCGGCCAAGCTGGTGCGGCTCAGGATCCGCAACCGTGGTTCGGCTGCGCGCAAGCTTCGCATCTACGGCTACGCCGAATGGGTCCTCGGCAGCAACCGCGGCCGTACCGCCCCGTTCGTGCTCAACGCCTGGGACGAGGCGTCGCAGGCGCTCGTCGCCATGAACCCGTACAGCATCGACTATGCGGGCCGGTCGGCGTTCTTTGCAATCGACGGCAGCGTTGCCGGTTACACGGCGAGCCGGAGGGAGTTCCTCGGCCGGGCGGGCGGAGTCCTCGCGCCGCAGGCGGTGCTTGCCGGCGCCGAACTCGCCGGGTCGACGGAAGTGGACGGGGACCCCTGCGCGGCGCTTGCAACCGATCTCACCATCGAGCCGGGTGCGGAGGGACAGGTCACCTTCTTCCTCGGCGACGTCGACAGCGCCGATCAGGTGCAGGCGATCCTCGCCGAACTAAGGGCAAGCGCCTTCGACGCGGCGCTCGACACGGCGAGGGCGTTCTGGGGTGACTTCACCGGCGTCGTGAAGGTCGACACCCCCGACCGCGCCTTCAACCACATGGTCAATCACTGGCTTCCCTACCAGGCGCTCGGCTGCCGCATCATGGCGCGATCGGCCTTCTATCAGGCAAGCGGCGCCTATGGTTTCCGCGACCAGTTGCAGGATACGCTGGCGTTCCTGATCCATCGGCCGGAATTGGCGCGCGCGCAGATCCTGAATGCTGCTGCAAGGCAGTTCGTCGAGGGCGACGTGCAGCATTGGTGGCTGCCGGGGACCGGCGCCGGCGTGCGCACGATGATTTCCGACGACGTCGTATGGTTGGCTTACGCGGTCGCGCATTATTGCGCGGTCACCGGTACCAAGGACATTCTCGACGAGAAGGTGTTCTTCATCACCGGCCCGGCTCTCGAAGAGGGCCAGCACGACAGCTTCTACAAGCCGGAAATCGCGGACGAAACCGGCGACGTCTACGAGCATTGCGCCCGCGCGCTCGATCTTGCAATCAAGCGCACCGGCGCGAACGGTCTGCCGTTGATCCTCGGCGGCGACTGGAACGACGGCATGAACCGGGTGGGCGAAGCCGGAGAGGGCACGAGCGTCTGGCTCGGCTGGTTCCTCGCCGGCGCCCTGCGCACGTTCCTGCCTTATGCGCGCGAGCGCAAGGACGGTCCACGCGTGACGCTTTGGGAGAAGCACGTCGAGGCCCTGAAGAACGCTCTCGAACAGGCGGGCTGGGACGGCGACTACTACCGCCGCGCCTATTACGACGACGGCACGCCGCTCGGATCCGCGGAAAATCGCGAGTGCCGCATCGATTCAATTGCCCAATCGTGGAGCACGCTGTCGGGCGAAGGCGATCGGGACCGCTCCATGCGCGCCATGGATGCGGTGATGGCGGAGCTCGTCGACCCCGAGAAGCACATCGTTCGCCTGTTCACGCCGCCGCTCGAAACGACGAAGCAGGACCCGGGCTATATCAAGGCCTATCCGCCGGGCGTGCGCGAGAACGGCGGCCAATATACCCATGCGGCCACCTGGGTGGTCCTGGCATTCGCCGCCCAGGGACGGGCGGAGGAGGCCTGGCGGGCTTTCCGCATGCTCAATCCCGTGTCGCATGCGCTGAGCCGCGAGGATGCCGAACACTACCGGGTCGAGCCCTATGTCGTCGCCGCCGATATCTACGGCGAAGGCGCGCTTGCCGGCCGCGGCGGCTGGACCTGGTATACGGGCTCGGCCGGATGGCTCTATCGCGCCGGCGTCGAGGGCATCCTCGGCATTCGCAAGCGGGGCGACAGGCTGGCGATCCGGCCCGTCCTGCCGGCTGATTGGGCGGGCTATTCGGCCGAGGTGCGGGTGAACGGCACGACGCACCGGATTTCCGTCAGCCGAGATTCAAAAAGTGGTGAGCCGGTCGTCAGCATAAATAATAGTGTCACAAAAAACGCGCATGAAGGGGTTTTGCTGTAACCGCCGGATTTGATGGAAGGAACCGGCTTTGTACCGAACGTGCGAGGCCGGTTCTTCTTTGCCCTCAATTGCGGCGGCGTGTTCCCATCAGGGACCGCGCTTTCATCGATGCTGCCGGGAGTTCCGGACGCGTCCGGTTTCAACAAGGGGTGGGGCGGGGCGCCAAATCCCGGATAACAACCGCATGCTGCAAAAGACTTTTGGGACCGGCAACGATCAGGTCAAGGTCGCCTACGCGGTTCCAACGTACCGCGATACACGCCTTGACGTTTTCCGAGCACTCTGCCTGTTGACCATCTTCGTCAACCATGTGCCCGGCCAATATCTCGAATATCTGACGCACAAGAACATCGGCTTTTCCGATTCGGCCGAGGCTTTCGTATTGATCTCGGGCCTTTCGGTCGGAGTGGCCTATGCGGGCAAGTTCGTGAACGGCGCGCGTCTCGCGCTCACGCTGAAAATATGGCGGCGGGCGCTGACGCTCTATGTCGCGCATATCATGACCAGCGTCGTGACGCTCGCGATCTTCGCCGGCGGTGCTCTCTATTTCGGCCGCCAGGATCTGATCGGCGAAATCAACATTCGCCCGATTGTCGACCAGGCGGAGCAGGGCATCGTCGCCATGGTGCTCCTCGGTCACCAGCTTGGCTACAACAACATTCTGTCGATGTATGCGGTGCTGTTCCTCCTGCTGCCGGGAATCCTCTGGCTGAATGCAGCCAGCCCGCGCCTTCTGTTCGCGCTTTCGGCAACGCTCTGGCTCGCAGCGGGCTGCTTCAAGCTGGTTCCATATAATTTCCTCGACGAAGGCTACTGGTTCCTCAATCCCTGGTCCTGGCAGTTCCTTTTCGTGATCGGCATTTTGTGCATGAACCATGTCCGGCAGGGTGGCCGTCTGCCGCGAAGTCCGTGGCTCATCGGTCTTTCCGCCGCCTATCTGCTGATTTCCGCCTTCTGGGTGCTGTTCTCCTGGTGGAGCATCGACCTTTCCTTCGGGCTGCCGGCGGTGCTCACAGGCTTCGATAAGACATTCCTGTCGCTGACGCGGCTTCTGCACGTCCTGGCGCTCGCCTATCTCCTCGCCATCGTTCCGGTCATCAGCCGGCTGACGAGGCTCGAAAGCAGCCACCCGCTGGTGATGATCGGCCGCCATTCGCTGGCCGTCTTCATCTTCGGAACGATCCTCGCGATGGCGGGCCAGGTGCTACTCTTCGTTACCGGCAGAAACCCGATCATCGGCTCGCTCTTCGTCCTCGGTGGCATCGGGCTGCACTTCGTCTATGCCTATTACCTAGAGTGGCTGAAGGAGGTGGCTGTCGCGAAGCCGCTCAGGCCGGCGTAGAGGCGAACAAGCGAGGGGCGCGGAGAAGATGGATCGTTCGGGGCGTTGATTGTAGGGCAGCATAGACGCGAGATCCAACGCTATTGAAACCGCCGATCGTCTAGCTTGCCGGAACTCCTGCCATCATCGTCGAACTCGTCGGATGGACCTCAATGGCGTTCATCGCATCCGCCAATTCTTGGCAGGTAGGTTCTCATGAAGGCGTAGATGTCACCCTCCCCGAGATCAACCGAGGTGGATTTCAAGAAGTCGGCAAATTCAATGCAAATCCTCTCCCTTCCACCGAAAGCGCTATCGAAGCTCGCAACAAGATCTGTTTCACCGAATACAAAAGTAAAATCGCAGTCCAGATTCGACAACAATGACAGGCGGCCGTCCCTACGCGTCATGCCGCAAGGGCGCATTCCAGCTTCAGTCGCATAGACATACAGCCAGTCACGTCTCAGCCGACTATACGGCGCGAACGACACAGGCTCCGGACCGCTTTTGTAGGGTTGGACCCAAAGATAGCAGCCGCCCGCAAGATGCTCTTCGAAAAACGCATCAAAGCTTTTCTCAGTCCAAGAGCCGAAACGCGCTCCCTCTATCCCAAGAGCTCCTTCCAACAGCCGAGTCGGCACTCCCGCCCTTGGCGCCAGGAGCTTGCGATCGGGCATGAGGTTATCGCCCATGTCCGTCGAGCAAACTTGTTTCTCCAACATGTCGCGCACGAGGTCCTGCTCATCACGAGGTAGTTCGCGCACGCCGTCAGGAATGCCCTTAAGCTCAAATCGGACTTCAGTCATGGCTATCCCCTTTAGGATTGCAAAGTCGCTGAAGGCTGTCGCCACGTTTCGCAAGTTCAGCCGTTCTTCCCGTCGGGCCGCTGCACGCGCGTAACATGCAAATTTGTTGTGGTGAAAAGAAAAATGCCCCGGAGTTCCGGGGCATTTCGATAGCGGGAGGTGACGATATCAAGCCGCCGTGTGGCTCTTGCGGACATCCTCGTCCGTGAGGATCCCGCTTGCTCTGAGCAGCGCGGCGAAGCGACCGTTGCTGTGGCTGAGCTCGTTGAAGCCGCCCATTTCGACGATCCGGCCGTGATCCATGAAGATCACCAGGTCGGCCTCGCGCACCGTCGAAAGCCGGTGGGCGATGATGAACGTCGTGCGGTCCTTGCGCAGCGCATCGATCGCTTCCTTGACGCGCGCCTCGGTCTCGACATCGAGAGCGCTGGTCGCCTCGTCGAGGACGAGGATCGGCGCGTTCTTGAGGATGGCGCGGGCGATGGCGACGCGCTGGCGTTCGCCGCCCGAGAGCCGGTTGCCGCGCTCTCCGACAACCGTGTCGTAGCCGTTGAGGCGGTCTTCGATGAAGTCGCTCGCGGCTGCGGCTTCCGCCGCCGCCATCACCTCCTCCAGCGAGGCATCCTCGCGGCCAAGCCGGATGTTGTCGCCGATCGAGCGGTTCATCAGGCCGGCATCCTGGAAGACGGTGGCGATCGACCGGCGAAGCGACTTGCGGGTGATCGTCGAAATGTCGACGCCGTCGATCAGGATCTGGCCGTGCTTCGGCTCGTGTACCCGCTGCAGGAGGTTGACGAGCGTCGTCTTGCCGGCGCCGGTCGGGCCGACGATGGCAACCGTCTGGCCGGCCTTGGCCTTGAAGGAGACGTTGCGCACCCCTTGAGCGGAGTTGGCGAAGTCGAAGGAGATGTCGCGGAATTCGACCTCGCCGACGACGCCGGTCAGTTCCTTGGCGCCCGCCGGCTCCTCGCGTTCGCGTACCGAATCTTCGAGCTGGTAGAAATCCTCGAGCTTGGCGCGCGCTTCGAATATCTGCGTCGCGAAGGCCTTCATCTGGTCGAGACGACCGATCAGCAGGTTCGCGAAGCCGATGAATGCGATCACCTCGCCGACGCCGAGCTCGCCGCGCTGCACCAGGATGGTGCCGATGACGAGGATCGCCATCATCGAGATGGTCGAGGCCATGCGGTTGAGCGCGCTCGCCAGCGCCCACCAGTCGAGCACCGGAAATTGCGCCGAGAGCAGCCGCTCGGTGAACTTCTTGAGTTCCCGGGTTTCCGCCTCGATGCGGTTGTAGCTGTGCACCACGGAAACGTTGCTGATCGCGTCCGAGACGTGGGAGAAGACCGTGTGGTAGTGGTTCTCGACGGAGGCCTGGCCGTCCTTCGTGCGGTTCATCACGACCTTGCTGATCAGCACATAGGCCGCGCCAAGCACGACGAGCACGAGCGACAAGCGGACGTCCATCGCGAAGGCGGTCGGCACCAGGAGGGCGAGGGCCACCGCGGTCGCGAGGTGCTGCCGCATGAATTCGAGCCAAAGGCCGAAGAGGGTCTCGCAGGCACGCAGCAGCGTGTGCAGCGCGTTCGACGTGCCGCGCTGACTATGCCAGGAAAGCGGCATCGAGACGATCCGGCCGAAGGCCTCGGTCAGGAGCGTCGCCCGGCGGCCATGCGCCAAGCGGTCGGCCTCGCGGGAGACGAGAACGAATGCGACCGTGTTGAAGACGCCGAAGCCCGCCCACATGAGCAACATCGGCGCGACGTCCTTTTGTGATGAGATTGCATCGATGATGCGACCGAACAGAATCGGCTCGGCGATCGTGATGACGGCCAACACGATATTGGCGACGACGATCGCACCGACGCGGAGTTTGTGAACAGCAAGATACTGAAGCGCTCTTGCATACACTTGGAATAAAGACACTGTCTCACCCCTTCTGGGCATCGGATTGGTGCCGCAACAACGCGATGCGGCTGCGTTGCGCCTCTGCAGACGGCAGCGATGGCATTTCTTCCACCCCTGCGGGCCGACAAAGCCGCGTGTGACGGTCTCTGCGTTCTCCTGAAAAAAAATTCGGAGGCGGGACGGGTCAGGCGGCCGGATCATCGGTGCCATGGGAGGGTTGGCGGGATGATCCATCGTTCGCTATCTTGGCGTCTCGACTCCGAGTTTTTGCAGGTTCCCTGCAAGACCGGGCGTGATATGAAGAATTATCGCGGTTGCAACATGAATGGCTTCTGAACGGCGCGTTCATGTGGCTATGAAGCGTTGTGCCGCGCGTTCCGATCTGAAGGTGTTTCATGAATATTACGTTGCTCGTACAGTTTCTGGCGCTTCTCGAGGAGATGAAGACGCGCGAGGAGATTCTGCCCGAGTTCGAGCGCCTGCTCGACCGTTGCGGCTTCGACTTCTATGGCGTCGTGCGTCAGCCGAAACCGCACGAGAACCCGCTGCGTCTGCTTCTCGCCGGGCGCTGGCCGGAGGGCTGGCCGCAAATCTATATCCGCAAGAAATACGTCGTCATCGATCCGACGATCCGCTATCTCGGCCATGCCCAGCGTGGCTTCCGCTGGCGCGACACGCTGGCCGCTTTCCGTTCGGACCCGCACCGCAAGCGCATGGAAAGCATGATGATCGAGGCGCGCAACCACGGCCTGTTCGACGGCTATATCTTTCCGGTGCACGGCCGGCGCGGGTTGATGGGCAACCTGACGGTCGGCGGCCGGGTGGTCGATCTCAGCCCGGTGGAACTCAGCCTTTTCGATGCGATCGCCAAGCGGCTGTTCTGGAAGCTGCTCGAACTCACCGATCCCGAGATCATGGCCGAGCTCGTCTCGCGCGTCGAAGTGCAGATGACGCGGCGTGAGATGGAGGCGCTGAACTATCTCGCCGACGGCATGACCTCGAACGACATCGGCAAGGTGCTCGACATTTCGAGCCACACGGTCGACTGGTACATGAACGGCATCCAGGAAAAGCTGAAGGCTAAGAACCGGCACCATGTCGTCGCCATCGCCTTCCGTTTGGGGCTGATTTCCTAAAGGACAGTAGCCTGACCGAATGGGTTAGGTTCGGTGTCGCATCTGAAATTGCACTTCATTCCTTGACTCGCTAATAGTTCTTTTCGCGGGTGCAGCATTCCCGCGTTTCAAGTCTATTGAGGAGTCCGACTTGTCCATCTCAAAGATCCTTGTTGCCAACCGTTCCGAAATCGCCATCCGCGTCTTCCGCGCGGCCAATGAGCTGGGGCTTAAAACGGTCGCGATATGGGCTGAGGAGGACAAGCTGGCGCTCCACCGCTTCAAAGCGGACGAGAGTTACCAGGTCGGGCGCGGTCCGCATCTTGCCCGGGATCTCGGACCGATCGAAAGCTATCTGTCGATCGACGAGGTGATCCGCGTCGCCAAGCTGTCGGGCGCCGACGCGATCCATCCGGGCTACGGTCTTCTGTCGGAAAGCCCGGAATTCGCCGAGGCCTGTGCTCATAACGGCATCACCTTCATCGGCCCGAAGCCGGAAACGATGCGCCAGCTCGGCAACAAGGTGGCGGCCCGCAACCTGGCGATCTCGATCGGCGTGCCGGTCGTGCCGGCAACCGATCCGCTGCCGGACGATCCGGCGGAAATCGCACGCCTCGCCGAGGAGATCGGCTATCCGGTGATGCTGAAGGCTTCCTGGGGCGGCGGCGGCCGCGGCATGCGGGCGATCCGCGACCCCAAGGACCTGATCCGCGAAGTGACGGAGGCGAAGCGCGAGGCGAAGGCCGCTTTCGGCAAGGATGAGGTCTATCTCGAAAAGCTCGTCGAGCGCGCCCGCCACGTCGAAAGCCAGGTCCTCGGCGACACCCACGGCAATGTCGTCCACCTCTTCGAGCGCGACTGCTCGATCCAGCGGCGCAACCAGAAGGTCGTCGAACGCGCGCCGGCCCCTTATCTGACCGATGCGCAGCGCCAGGAACTCGCCGATTACTCGCTGAAGATCGCCAAGGCGACCAACTATATCGGCGCCGGAACCGTCGAGTATCTGATGGATGCCGACACCGGCAAGTTCTACTTCATCGAGGTCAATCCGCGCATCCAGGTCGAGCATACGGTGACCGAACAGGTGACCGGCATCGACATCGTCAAGGCGCAGATCCACATCCTCGACGGCTTTGCCATCGGCACGCCGGAATCGGGAGTGCCGCGCCAGGAAGACATCCGCCTCAACGGTCACGCGCTACAGTGCCGCATCACGACGGAAGACCCGGAGCAGAACTTCATCCCCGATTACGGCCGCATCACCGCCTATCGCGGCGCTACCGGCTTCGGCATCCGGCTCGACGGCGGCACCGCCTATTCCGGCGCGGTGATCACCCGCTACTACGATCCCCTCTTGGAAAAAGTCACCGCCTGGGCGCCGAATCCGCAGGAAGCGATCCAGCGCATGATCCGGGCGCTCAGGGAATTCCGCATCCGCGGGGTGGCGACCAACCTCACCTTCCTCGAAGCGATCATCCGCCACCCGAAATTCCAGGACAACAGCTACACGACCCGCTTCATCGACACGACGCCGGAGCTTTTCCAGCAGGTGAAGCGCCAGGACCGCGCCACCAAGCTTTTGACCTACCTTGCTGACGTCACCGTCAACGGCCATCCGGAGGCGAAGGGCCGGCCGAAGCCGTCCGACGACATCGCGCCTCCTGTCGTGCCGTTCATCGGCGGCGAGGTGAAGCCCGGCACCAAGCAGCTTCTCGATCAGCTCGGGCCGAAGAAGTTCGCCGAATGGGTGAAGGCGCAGCCTGAGGTGCTGCTGACCGACACGACGATGCGCGACGGCCACCAATCGCTGCTCGCCACCCGCATGCGCACCTACGACATCGCCCGGATTGCGGGCACCTATGCGCGGGCGCTGCCGAACCTCTTCTCGCTCGAATGCTGGGGCGGGGCGACCTTCGACGTCTCGATGCGCTTCCTGACCGAGGATCCGTGGGAGCGGCTGGCGATGGTGCGCGAAGGCGCGCCGAACCTGTTGCTGCAGATGCTGCTCCGCGGGGCCAACGGCGTCGGCTACAAGAACTATCCGGACAATGTCGTTAAATACTTCGTCCGCCAGGCGGCCAAGGGCGGCATCGACGTCTTCCGCGTCTTCGACTGCCTGAACTGGGTCGAGAACATGCGCGTCTCGATGGACGCGGTGGCGCAAGAGAACAAGATCTGCGAGGCGGCGATCTGCTACACCGGCGATATCCTCAGCTCCGCGCGGCCGAAATACGACCTGAAATACTATACGGCGCTCGCTGCGGAGCTGGAAAAGGCCGGCGCCCATATCATCGCCGTGAAGGACATGGCAGGGCTCCTGAAGCCGGCGGCGGCACGGGTGCTCTTCAAGGCCCTCAAAGAATCGACCGATCTGCCGATCCATTTCCACACGCACGACACATCCGGCATTGCCGCAGCGACGGTGCTCGCCGCTGTCGAATCCGGTGTCGATGTCGTCGACGCGGCGATGGACGCGCTTTCCGGCAACACCTCGCAGCCCTGCCTCGGCTCGATCGTCGAGGCCTTGCGCGGCTCGGAGCGTGACCCCGGCCTCGATCCGGAATGGATCCGCCGCATTTCCTTCTACTGGGAGGCGGTGCGCCACCAATATGCGGCCTTCGAAAGCGACCTAAAGGGGCCGGCGTCCGAAGTCTATCTGCACGAGATGCCCGGCGGCCAGTTCACCAACCTGAAGGAACAGGCGCGTTCGCTCGGGCTCGAGACCCGCTGGCACGAGGTGGCGCAGGCCTATGCCGATGCCAACCGGATGTTCGGCGACATCGTCAAGGTGACGCCGTCGTCCAAGGTCGTCGGCGACATGGCGCTGATGATGGTCTCACAGGACCTGACGGTCGCCGATGTCGAGAACCCGACGAAGGACATCGCTTTCCCGGAATCGGTCGTATCGATGCTCAAGGGCGATCTCGGCCAGCCGCCGGGCGGTTGGCCGGAGGCGCTGCAGAAGAAGGCGCTGAAGGGCGAGACGGCCTATACCGTTCGTCCCGGCTCGCTTCTGGAAGATGCCGATCTCGATCAGGAGCGCAAGACAATCGAGGAGAAGCTTAGCCGCAAGGTCGACGATTTCGAATTTGCCTCCTACCTCATGTATCCGAAGGTCTTCACCGATTATGCGGTGGCTTGCGAGACTTACGGACCGGTCAGCGTGCTGCCGACGCCCGCCTATTTCTACGGCATGGCGCCGGGCGAGGAGCTCTTCGCTGAAATAGAGAAGGGCAAGACTCTGGTCATCCTCAACCAGGCACAGGGCGAGATCGACGACAAGGGCATGGTCAAGATGTTCTTCGAACTGAACGGCCAGCCGCGCTCGATCAAGGTCCCGGACCGCAACCGCGGTGCTTCGACCGCCATCCGCCGCAAGGCCGAGGCCGGCAATGCGGCACATCTCGGCGCACCGATGCCGGGCGTCATCTCCACCGTCGCGGTCGTCACCGGCCAGCCGGTCAAGGCCGGCGACGTGCTCTTGTCGATCGAGGCGATGAAGATGGAAACGGCGCTGCACGCGGAGAAGGACGGGGTGATCGCCGAGGTGCTGGTGAGAGCCGGCGACCAGATCGATGCGAAGGATCTTTTGATCGTGTTTGGCGGGTGACGGGCCCGCGGGGCCTGCCTGATAGGAACGGCCGGATTGGTCCCGGCCGGCCTCCCGAACACAGGCGCTTGCCGGGTCTCGTGCGAAGTGGAGGCGATGATGGCACTCCTGCTCACATTGACTGGACCTCTTGTTGTCTTGTTCGCCGCGGCAATTGGCCTGAATTTCGGCGTGAGACCGCTGGTCAGCGTTCTGATCGCATGCTCGAGTTTACTCGCTGGTGCTGTCAGCTTGCACATCGGGGTCAATCAATCTTGCAAAATAGCTGAGAGCGAGTGTCTCGGAGCCAACGGCGCCGCCTTCATGGTCGGGTTGGTTTGGTTAATGGCAATAATGCTTTTCGCAGTTAAACTCTGGAAGAGCGCCTGAAGTCGACTTGCCTGCCCCCGTTCTTGCCCGCAGCCCTTCCCCCGCCGTCATCCTCGGGCTTGACCCCGGGTCAGACCCGAGGATGATCGTGGAGAGGGGTGCCACGCGAACCCGGTTCGTTCGCCCGATTGTTCAAATATCATAGCTCATCGGCGCACTAAGCGAGGCGATGAACCGCTTCGTGCGTTCACGCTCAGGCACAGAAAAGATCTTGCGCGGCGGGCCGCTTTCGACGACGACGCCGGCGTCGAGGAAGACGACGTGGTCGGCGACGCGGGAGGCGAGACGCAGATCGTGGGTCGCCATGATCATCGTCGTGCCTTCGCGGGCGAGACGGCTGAGCACCTCCACCACCTCCTCGGCGAGCTCCGGGTCGAGCGCAGAGGTCGGCTCGTCGCAGAGGAGCACGCGCGGCGAAGGAGCGAGCGCTCGGGCGATCGCCACGCGCTGCTGCTGGCCACCGGAAAGCGTTGATGGCCACGCGTCAGCCTTGTGTGCCATGCCGACCTTCTCCAGTAGTTCGAGCGCGCGGGCGCGGGCGCGGTCGGCTGGCCATTTGAGAACGGTCACAAGGCCTTCCATCACGTTGCCGATCGCGGTCTGGTGAGGGAAAAGCTGAAAATTCTGGAACACCATGCCTGTTTGGCGGCGGAGCTTCTGGATCGCCCGCCAGCCGACCTTTTGGCCGGCGGCGAATTCCAGCCGCTCATCGCCGAGCCGGATTGTTCCGCTGGTCGGGATCTCCAGGAGGTTGACACAGCGCAGAAGCGTGCTCTTGCCGCCGCCGGAAGGCCCGACGAGTGCGGTCACGGTGCCTTCCGCCAGCGTGACGCTGATGTCGTTGAGGACCGTGTTGGTGCCGAAGCGCTTGACGATGTGCGAGAGCTCGATCATGCGCGCGCCTCCAGGAAGCCACCATAGCGGGCGAAGCGTTGCTCCAGCCTCACCTGCAGGGCCGACAGTACGGAGCTCATCGCAAGATAGATCAGCGCCGCCTCGATATAAAGGATCAGCGGTTCATAGGTCGCCGCGACGATGCGCTGCGCCGTCTGGAAAAGTTCCGGCACGGTGATCGCAGCGGCGAGAGAGGTGTCCTTGACGAGCGAAATAAAAGTGTTCGAGAGGGGCGGGATTGCGACCCGCGTCGCCTGCGGCAGGATCGTCCGGCGCATGACCTGACTCCAGCTCATGCCGATCGAATAGGCCGCTTCCCACTGCCCGCGCGGGACGGAGGAGATCGTTGCGCGAATGATTTCGGATGTATAGGCGCCGATGTTGAGCGTGAAGCCGATCAGCGCGGCGGGGAAGGCGTCAAGCAATATGCCAAGGCTCGGCAGTCCGTAGAAGATGACGAAGAGCTGGACAAGCAGCGGCGTGCCGCGGATCACCCAGACATAGAAGCGCGCCACGGCGACGAGCGGCGCCGGCGCGAAAAGCCGGGCAATGGCGGTGACGAGCCCGAGAGCCAAGCCGAGAATGAAGGAGAGGAGCGTCAGCGGGATCGTGAAGATCAGGCCCGCCCAAAGCAGGGTCGGCAACGCATCTGCCATCAATTGAAGCCAGTGGGGCAAGGGAGAACCTTTCAAACGCGATCCGTCCCGAACGCCGGAACGGATCGCGATTCATAGAGCAGGATGGGGAAGGGTGTGAAGCCCGCATCCCATGCAACTGTTCCGTGGGAGCCCTCCCGGCCTTCGGGCCACTCTTCCCACAAGGGAAGGGATGGGCTGTGCATCCTTTCGTCGCGTGCCTGTAGCGTCTACCCTCCCGGTTGGATCTTACGTCGGAAGCTGAGGTCCCGTGTGGGTGCGGCGTTGCAGGTTGATCGCCCTCCCCTTGTGGGGAGGGTTGGGGAGGGGTCTTTCGCGAGCGTTATTTCGAGACGTCGGCGCCGAAATATTTCTGCGAGATCTTCTCGTAGGTGCCGTCCGTCTTGATCTCGGCCAGCGCCTTGTTGATGGCGTCGAGCAACTCCGGCTCGTTTTTGCGGATGATGATGCCGGAATAGTCGGCATCGGCCTGCTCGGCGGCGATCTTCACGTTGGCGTCCGGCTTCTGCTTCTTGAAGTCGAGGAAGGAGAGGCTGTCGTTGATCGTCGCGTCGGCGCGGCCGGTCAGCACGAGCTGGATCGACTGGTCGAAGCCGTCGGTACCGACGAGTTCGGCGCCCGAGGCCTGAGCGAGCTTGCCGAAGTTGCTGGTCAGCGATTGGGCGGCCTTCTTGCCCTTCAGGTCGGCGAAGTCCTTGATCTCCTCATTATCGCCACGGACGATCAGCACCGCCTTCGAAGCGATGTAGGGCTCCGAGAAATCGTATTTCTTCTTGCGTTCCTCGGTGATGCCGACCTGGTTTATGACAGTGTCGTAGCGATTGGCGTCGAGGCCGGCGATCAGACCGTCCCACTTGCCTTCGAGGAACTCGGCCTTGACGCCGAGCCGCTTGGCGACTTCCTGGCCGATCTCGACGTCGAAGCCGACGAGAGCGCCGCTGGCATCATGATAGGTGAAGGGAGCGTAAGTCCCCTCCGTGCCGATCTTCAGCACGCCGGCGGATTTGATCTCGTCGAGGTTCGATCCCGCTTGCGCCGGCACGAAAGCGGCGAGTTGCAGAAGGGCGGCAGCGAAAAGCGTCGGAAGAAGTTTCATTGTTTTCATGTCCATCTTTGTTGTTCTCCGGCCCGTCATCCGGATTGCGGCGAGACTCGCACAAAGCGGTGCCTTTCTGAGCATATAAAAGACCAATTGCAGGGCCTTTTCGATGAAGATTTTTCTTCGAACGGCCGATTACCATCCAAAACGCTCCGGACCCAAATGTTCCGGCTCTCGTTGCGGTTTTGCAAAAAGCCGTATTGAAATCTGCGATCTCAGGTGGTACTCACGTTTACATCGATTCATGCACGTTTATGCACGATTGAAGAGATGGCGACGGACCTGCTGCTGCGCGAAAGAAAAAGTCTGATCCGGGAACGGCTGAAGAGCGAAGGCCGGGTCCTGGCCGCCGATCTCGCGCGCGAGCTCGGGGTGTCGGAGGACACGATCCGTCGCGATCTGCGCGAGATGGCCGCGGCCGGGCTTTGCGAGCGCGTTTATGGCGGCGCCCTGCCGCTCGCTCCCGATGCCGGCCCTTTGAACGAGCGCGCCACGCTTGCGCCGGAGCGGAAGGCGGCGCTGGCGCAGGCTTCCTTACGTTTTCTCCGCCCCGGCATGACGGTCTTCCTCGACGCCGGTTCGGCCAATCTGGCGATCGCCCGCGCGATAGCGCCGGACTTTTCGGCCACAATCGCCACCAACACGCCACTGATCGCGGCTGCCCTGATGGAGAAGCCGGAGATCGATGTCATTCTCATCGGCGGCGCGCTCAACCGGGCCGTCGGCGCGGCCGTCGGGGCGAGGGCGCAGCGTGACGCCGAGCTGCTCAGGCCAGACCTTTGCGTGCTTGGAACCTGCGGTGTCGATGCAGAGGCGGGGCTGACGGCCTTCCATTTCGAAGACGCGGAATTCAAGCGCCTGATCGCTTCGAGAAGCCGCGCCGTCCTTGCCGCCGTCACGAGCGACAAGCTCGGCACGGCGGCGCCGCATGCGGTGATCGGCATCGACAGCGGCTTGACGCTGGTTCTCGAGGCGGATGCGCCGCGAGCGCAGGTCGCAGCCTTCACGGCGCACGGCGCCAGCATCGTGTTCGCCAAGGAGGCTGCCCGATGAGCATCGCGCATGTCGCTCTCTGGACGAAAGACATCGAGCGAATAGCGGCTTTCTGGGTCGGCTTCCTCGGTGCCGAGGCCGGCGCCGTCTATGAAAGCCGTCGCCGCCCCGGTTTCCGCTCACGCTTTCTGACGCTTGGGGCGGGACCTTCGATCGAGGTCATGGAGGGACCGTGGCTGGCGCCGCCCGAGGGGCCGGAGGTCGAGCGCGCGGGTTACGCGCATGTCGCGCTGTCGCTCGGCAGCGCCCAGGCCGTGGACGACCTGGCGGCGCGCGCGGAACGGCAGGGCCTGCTTGTCTCCGAAGCCAGATGGACGGGGGACGGCTTCTACGAGGCCGTGATCCGCGATCCCGACGGCAATCTCATCGAAATCACCATTTGAGCCGGACGATCCGGCAGAGGGCTCACCCATGGATCAGCGCACAGAGACCGCCCCGAAAGCCGTGGTTCGGCAGGCGTACATGTCGAAGAACAGGCTCGCCGTGTCCCTCCTGTTCCTGATGAATGGCTTCGTCACCGGAAGCTGGGCGCCCAAGATTCCGGAATTCAAGGAGAAGCTCGGGATCGGCGAAAGTGTCCTCGGTCTTTTGATCCTGGTGTTCGGCGTCGGCTCTCTGGTGCTGATGCCGATCGCCGGCGGCTTCATCGCCCGGCTCGGCTCGCAAAAGGTCGTCAAGATGACGGCGATCGCCCTCTCGCCGCTGCTCCTCGTGCTGACCCTCCTACCGAACGTCTGGACGGCGGCGATCGGCATGTTCCTGCTCGGCGGCTTCGTCGGGGCCATGGACGTCGCGATGAACGCCAACGCCGTCGAGGTCGAGAAGTCGATGCGGCGCGCCATCATGTCCTCCTGCCACGCCTATTGGAGCCTTGGAGGCCTGATCGGCGCCGGAATCGGTGGTTTCCTCATGGCGCGCTTTGGCGTGCTGCCGCATGCCGTGGTCGTGACGGGCCTCTGCCTCGCCGTCCTCGCCGTTGCCTGGCCGATGATCCTTGCCGATCAGCCGCATCCTGCCGCCGCAAAGGAGAAGCTCAGGCTGCCGATGACGCCCTTGCCATGGCTCATCGGTCTGATGGCGCTGTTCTCGATGGTGCCGGAAGGCGCCGTGCTCGACTGGGGCGCGCTCTACTTGAAAGATGAACTCGGTGCCTCGATCGAGCTCTCCGGCTTCGGCTTCGCCGCCTTCTCGGCGACGATGGCGGCGATGCGCTTTGCCGGCGACCATGTGCGCGATCTCCTCGGCGCGAAACGGACCTTGCGCATCTGCACCGTGATGGCGCTCATCGGCATGGTTCTCGCCGGGCTTGCACCGAACGCTGTCGTTGCGATCCTCGGCTTTGCCATTGCCGGCATCGGCATTTCCAACATGGTGCCGATCGCCTTCTCGGCGGCCGGCAACATGCCCGGCCTGCAGCCGGGCATCGGGCTCGCGGTCGCGACCACCATGGGCTATTCCGGCATGCTGTTCGCGCCGTCGCTGATCGGCTTCATCGCGGAGCACAGCGGCTTTGCCATCATCTTCACCTTGATCCCCGTCCTCTTCGTCGTCGTTCTCCTGCTGTCGCATCACGCGGTTCATGCGGATCACAGCAAGGGACACTAACAACGCCCGCCATCAATTCGCCGTCACTGCGTGATGTTGCCGTTGACAAGCACGCTTTCGTCCTCCACCTCAGAAGGCGAAAGCGCGGAGCGTTTCTCTGTCCGTTTCCGCTCCGCTACAACGGGACCCAAGAAGAGGCTTTCATGTCTTCTGCCTTCGATTTCGAGCCACAGCCGCGCCGCGCCTCGGTCGCCGTCGATGTCGGCGGTGTGATCGTTGGCGGCGGTGCGCCGGTCGTCGTCCAGTCGATGACGAATACGGACACGGCCGACATCGACGCGACGGTCGCGCAGGTGGCGGCGCTCCATAAGGCAGGCTCCGAACTGGTGCGCATCACCGTCGACCGCGACGAAAGCGCCGCTGCCGTGCCGAAGATCCGCGAGCGGCTGTTGCGCCTCGGCATGGACGTGCCGCTCGTCGGCGACTTCCACTATATCGGCCACAAGCTCCTGGCGGACCATCCGGCCTGCGCCGAGGCGCTCGCGAAATACCGCATCAACCCGGGCAATGTCGGCTTTAAGGACAAGAAGGACAAGCAGTTCGCCGAGATCATCGAGATGGCGATGCGCTACGACAAGCCGGTGCGTATCGGCGTCAACTGGGGCTCGCTCGACCAGGAACTGCTGACCCGGCTGATGGACGAGAACAAGGCCAACGGCTCGCCCTTGACGGCGCAGCAGGTGACCCGCGAGACGATCGTGCAATCGGCACTGCTCTCGGCGGAACTTGCCGAGGAGCTCGGCCTGCCGCGCACCCGCATCATCCTTTCCGCGAAGGTTTCCGGCGTGCAGGACCTGATCGCCGTCTACGCGATGCTCGCCGCCCGCTCCGATCATGCGCTCCATCTCGGCCTTACCGAAGCCGGCATGGGCACCAAAGGCATCGTCGCCTCCTCCGCCTCGCTCGGCATCCTGATGCAGCAGGGCATCGGCGACACGATCCGCATTTCGCTCACCCCAGAGCCCGGCGGCGACCGGACCCGCGAGGTGCAGGTGGCGCAGGAGCTTTTGCAGGTCATGGGCTTCCGCCAGTTCATCCCGGTCGTCGCCGCCTGTCCCGGCTGCGGCCGCACCACCTCGACCGTGTTTCAGGAGCTTGCCCAGAAGATCCAGGAGGATATCCGCGCAAGCATGCCGGTCTGGCGCGAGAAATATCCGGGCGTCGAGGCGCTGAAGGTCGCCGTGATGGGCTGCATCGTCAACGGTCCGGGCGAAAGCAAGCATGCCGATATCGGCATTTCTCTTCCCGGCACCGGCGAGATGCCGGCCGCTCCCGTCTTCATCGACGGCCAGAAGGCGATGACGCTTCGCGGACCGAAGATCGCCGAGGAATTCCAGCTTCTCGTCGCCGACTATATCGAGAAGCGCTTCGGCCACGGCCAGGCGGCTGCCGAATAACCTCGGCGTCGATTGCCACGCGGTTTCGCCTCGCTGCGCGCCCAATCAGACGCGCAAGGTCGCTGTAGGCACAGCGCTCGGCGTGCGCTTCTATTAAGAGAGCGCCGCGACCGCTTCATCGAAGGCTGAGGGCCTGGAAAGAACATTTGCCAGCAACATGGCGCCTTCCAGCGGGGCAAAGGCCATCATCCCTACCATCGGCAATGCTGAAGCGGTATTGTCGCTGATGGCAGGACCTGCGCCGGCGGCCGTGTCGTGCTGCTCGGCGCGGGCAAGGACCCGTTGCCCGTATCGGCCGGCCATCTCGTCGTCGGCGAGCGCAGCGTGCTTGGATCGATCACCGGCACGCTCTACGAGAGCGAGAGGCGCTCGACTTCAGCGTCCTCACCGGTGTGCGCCCGCAGATCGAGACGATGCCGCTGGAGAAGGCATTCGAGGCATGCCAGAAGATGAAGTCGGGCAACGTCAAGTCTCGGATGGTCCTGACCATGAAGGAGACGCGTGATGCGCATTAACGACGATCTGTCGAAGCCCGTCATTGTCCATGCCGCGAAGCTGGACTGGGTGCCAAGTCCCGCCGCCGGCGTGGATCGCCGCATGCTTTTCCGCGTCGGCGGCGAGGTTGCCCGCGCCACCTCGATCGTGCGCTATGCCCCCGGCAGTGCCTTCCCGCGCCATACGCACAGTGGCGGCGAAGAGATCCTCGTATTGGAAGGCGTCTTCCAGGATGAGCATGGCGACTATCCGGCCGGCAGCTATTTCCGCAATCCGCCCGGCACGTCGCATATCCCCGCCGCGAAAGAGGGCTGCACGATCTTCGTCCGGCTCTGGCAGTTCCGTGATGGGGATCAGACTCAGATCGTTTGCCGGCCCGGCGAGGGCGAGCGTGCAACACCTCGTCCCGGCGCCAGCGCCGCGACCATCCTGTTCGACGATGGCCGTGAAGAAGTCCGGCTCGAGGACTGGCAGGCCGACGAAACAATCAGCGTCGCAAACACACGTGGATTGGAGTTCCTGGTCCTCTCGGGCGGGCTGACCATCGGTGGTGAAACACTGGAGCCAGAGAGCTGGGGCCGCTTACCCGCCGGCACCGACTTGATCGCGATCATCGGCGCGGAAGGCGCAAGGATCTGGCTGAAGGATGCGCCTCTCATGCATCCGGATGTGCTCCCGATGCCGGAATAGTCCGGGCGTCCCGTCGAGCGGTTCAAGGGCAATTATCTGCTGCATGTTCCCCTGATGATCAAAGCCGCGTTGTCAGCAGTTTCAGGCCGGCAAAGGCGAAGAAGCCGGCCATCAGGCTCTCGATGACCCGCCGCGATCTGAGATAGGCGCGGTGCACCGGCGAGAGCGAGAAGACGATCGCGAAGCCGCAGAAGATGACGAGGCCGATCAGCATGCAGCCGCCGATAAATGCGGCGGTGACGGCGACCGGTGCGCCATCCGGCATGCCGAGCGAGACCAGCATGATCCAGGCGAAGATCGCCTTGGGGTTGGTCAGGTGAATGCCGAGCCCCTTGAGATAGAGTTTCTTCAGCGGCATCTGCAGCGGAACACCAAGGGCAGCCTTGGGAGCATCGCCCCGCATCGCCGCCTTGAGCGCATTATAGGCAAGCCAGAAGAGATAGCAGGCACCGGCGACCTTCAGGAAGACGATTGCCTGGCCATAGGTCCTGATGAGCGCAGAGAGCCCCGAAGCCGTCAGCATAGCCCAGGTATAGCTGCCGCTCAGTACACCGAAGGCAAGCGCGAGGCCTGCCTTGCGCCCCTGGGCAATAGAGGTCGCGATGATCGCCAGAACGGCCGGCCCCGGCGATGCGACGGCAATGATATAGGCGGTCCAGGCGACGAGAAGTTGCGGCAGATAGGGTGTCAGATCGAGCATCGGGTGCCGTCCGTTTGTGTTTCGGACGGAGACAGTAGCCGAGCCGTCGGTCGATGCCCGCCGGACATGGGATGCGCGGAAACTCCGCCGACGTTCCCTCACGCGCCTGCCGGCAGGTCCAACCTGTACGAAGAACGGATATGCCCCTCCCACAGGCGGGGCCACACGGGGGGAGGGCTGGAGGCGAAAGTCCGGCCGGCAATTTCCGGCCGGAGTTTCTCGCCTTAATGCATGGCTGCGGTCAGTGCCGGCGCTTTGGATGTCAGCGCCGCACGTAATTTTTCGAGCGCCCGTGTCTCGATCTGCCGCACGCGCTCCTTCGAAATACCGAGGGCGACGCCGAGTTCTTCCAGCGTCGCGCCGTCTTCCGACAGGCGCCGCGCGCTGATGATCTTCATCTCGCGCTCGGTAAGCTCGCCGAGCGCGATGTGCAGCCACCGGCGGGCGCGTTCGCCATCGATCAGATCGCTGACCTGCTCGTCGGGCAGAGGCGCGTCGCTCGCCAGGAAATCCAGGCGTGCGCCGCCATCCGAATCGCCGCTGCCGACCGGCGCCTGCAGCGACGCATCATTGCCGGAAAGGCGAGCGTCCATGGTCTGCACGTCGGCAAGGCTGACGCCGAGCGCCGCGGCGATTTCCTCATGCATAGCCTGCGATGTAAGTTGGCGGTCGCCCTGAGCGAGCCGCGCCCGCAGCCGGCGCAAATTGAAGAACAGCGCCTTCTGTGCCGAACTTGTGCCGCCGCGCACGATCGACCAGTTGCGAAGCACATAATCCTGCATCGAAGCGCGAATCCACCAGGTCGCGTAGGTCGAGAAGCGCACGTCGCGGCTTGGCTCGAAGCGGGCCGCGGCCTCGAGCAGGCCGATGTGACCCTCCTGCACGAGATCGCCCATGGGCAGCCCGAAACTGCGGAATTTCGCCGCCATCGCGATCACCAGGCGCATATGCGACATTGCTATCTTGTTTCGGGCCTCCTGGTCGTTTTCGTTCCGCCAGGCCTGCGCGAGCGCGTGCTCCTCCTCCCGTTCGAGATAGGGTGCGTCCATTGCAATCTTGATCATACGCCTGTCTGCTGTGAGGGTCTTCATCGATCGCTCCGTAGCTGGCGCGAGGCGCCATGACGATTGAACTCGAAGGAGCCGAGCGCCTTGTGCGGCATTCGGCAACGGGACCGTGGCGCTGCTTGACGAAATGAGGAAGCGCCCTAAATCGAAGAATACGAACCTGAAACGGTGAGGATCACAGAGCCAAGATCGCCCGGCAGCACAGGCGGATGCCCCCCTGCCGAGAGTAAGAAACGTGCGCCGGCTCGAAAAGTTCCCGGAACAACAACGATTTTGAATTGCAGAGCGAGGCCTTATGCACGGCAAAGATTGCCTGCGGCCCCGTCTTTGAAGCATGCCGTTCAAAGTTGTGCGGCGGAAGGGCCGACCACGGGCGAGCGCAAGCAAAGCCGCAAGCATAAAAAAGCCCGGCGCATGGCCGGGCTTTCATGACTGCCTTGCAGGTGAGGCGCTTAAGCGGCTTCGTCCTGGGCATCTTCTTCTTCGACGGCCTTGCCGCGCTTCGGCCCCTTGTTGAGATTGGCCTCGACAAGGCGAACGGCTTCGGTTTCGGACATCTTGTTCACGGCAGCGATTTCGCGCGCCATGCGGTCAAGAGCGGCTTCGTAGAGCTGGCGCTCGGAATAGGACTGTTCCGGCTGGTTCTCGGCACGATAGAGATCACGCACTACTTCCGCGATGGAAATGAGATCGCCGGAGTTGATCTTGGCATCGTATTCCTGGGCGCGGCGCGACCACATGGTCCGCTTTACGCGCGCCTTGCCCTGCACAACCTTCAACGCACGGTCGACGAAATCGGTTTCGGACAGCTTGCGCATGCCGATGCTCACAGCCTTGGCTACCGGCACCTTGAGGCGCATCTTGTCCTTTTCGAAGTCGATGACAAAAAGCTCGAGCTTCATGCCGGCAACTTCCTGCTCCTCAATCGCGACAATCTGGCCAACGCCATGAGCCGGATAAACGATCGATTCACCGGTCTTGAAGCCTTGGCGCGTTGAAGATTTTTTCTGCTGGATCGTCATTCGTTTCAAACACTCCCTAGTGCGCACCCGGCCTCTTCACGGGCCGGGGCCGGGTCGGTCAGGCCCGGGATAGACGGGGATACCGCCGGGTGGGTCCATCCTGGTCCGTCCAACGAAACGCAAACAAGCTTATATGCCGCGGTCAGGGCAACGGAACGTTGCATATCTGGAAAGTGCCGCGCGGTGGAAATCGTTTGCTTTCGTGCTGGTTTTCGGGCGCGCAAAAGCACCCTCTGTGGATCAGTGCCAGAAACCTATCACAAAAAAGTGCCGAAATCAATAATTTGCTGCATGGCAACGATCAAGTCACCACGCTCGCGCTTGCGAGGTGCCGGCGGGATTTCCCCAGATTTCCGGCCTCGCCTTTTCTGTCCTGCGTCAGCCGCCACGAACGAGCGGCCGGCGGCTCTAGTCGCCCTCTCCGGGCTTGTCAGAGAAATACTTCTCGTACTTCCCTTCGATGCCGTCCATCTCCTCTGCCTCCGGCAGCGGATCCTTCTTCTTCGTGATATTGGGCCATTGCGTGGAAAAATCCGCGTTGATCTTCAACCACTTATCGAGGCCCGGCTCGGTGTCCGGCTTGATCGCCTCGGCAGGACATTCCGGCTCGCAGACGCCGCAATCGATGCACTCGTCCGGGTGGATGACGAGGAAGTTCTCCCCCTCATAGAAGCAATCCACCGGGCAGACTTCCACGCAGTCCGTATACTTGCAGCGAATGCAGTTGTCGGTCACGACATACGTCATGAGGTACTCCAGCCAATGCTCACATTTGGTGGCAAACGGCAATCAACGGTGATGCTTCACCGTCCGCGCATGCTAGGAATGCCCGACGCGCATAGCTGCCGAAGCAGACCCGGATGCCACTCAACTTGGCTTGTCACGTAAAGGCTTTGGGCGGCCTTTGCAAGGATAATCCATGCGCGATTTGCCACGGAGCGGGCAGAGTTTTCCAGCGTTGCAACGGTCCGGGATCGAACATCCCAAAACCAGCCCGGGCCTCTCACCGAGGCTGGACGAAGGAGCGCCTTCGGCCAAGCCCTGCGCTTGCCGCGAGAGGCGTGCTAGTCGTCTCCCTCGTCGAAATCGGACTTCAAGCGATCCGTTTCGCGCCGCTCCCGTTTCGTCGGCCGGCCGGCACCGCGCTCGCGCGTTGCCTGTTCGAAGGGTGTGCGCCTGACGGCGGGTGTGTCGGGCGTCAGGTCTTCGTAAAGCAGACGCGCCTCCTCGTAGGGCCCGCGCCGCGATCCGGGCAAAAGCACCCTTACGACGAGGTCCCGCCGCTCGAGCGACAGCTCCAGCATGTCGCCCGCCTTCACCTGAGCGGAGGACTGCGTCGCCCGCTCGCCGTTGATCGCGACGTGACCGGCCTCGATCGCCTTCTGGGCCAGCGAGCGCGACTTGATCAACCGGGCAAAGAACAGCCACTTGTCGAGCCGCTGGCGCGAGGCAGGCGCGGACGATGGCTGTTTCTCCATGGCGGACCTATTTCTTGAGCTGCTCCTTGAGAGCGGCGAGCTTGGCGAAGGGCGAATCCGGATCGATCGGCTTCTCCTTGCGCGGCGGGCGACCCTCGAACTTCGCGCCGGCCGGCTTGCCCCGGTCGTGCCGGTCGCCGCGATCCTTGCGCGGACCGCCGGACCTGCCCTCCTGCGTCTTGCCGTCCTGCGGCTTGCTCTCGCGCGGCTTCCCATGGGCTGGCGCGCCGGACCTGCGGCCACCCTCCCTGGCATCCGCCTGGCCGTGACGCTGGCCACCGCGACGCTGTTCGCCCTGATGGCGGCCGCCGTGACGCTGGTTGTCCTGGCGCGTGCCAGGACGCCAGAGAAGCACGGGTCTCGCTTCGGTCGGCGCTTCCGGCTGTGCCGGAGCGGCGGCATTATCAGCTGATTGTTCTGCCGGCGCCTCGGCCGGCTGATCATCGGCAGCGGGTGCCTCGGCGGCGGGTTCTTCGGAGGATTCGGCCTCGACGACCTCGTCCGCTTCGCCATGCTCGGTCGCCGCCTCGGCGGGTGTCTCCGCCGGCGCGCCCTGCTGGCTGGCGAGGAAGGCCGCCGCTTCATCGGCCGTCACGCTGTCGGCCCGGTAGCCGAGCCCTTTCAGGATCTCTTCCATGTCGTCCGGTGTTGCGCCGAGAATCGATAGCATCGACGTTGTCGCCATGAAGCGGCGGCCGTCATAGGCCCCGTCGGGACGCGGCGACGCGCCGGGCTTCCACTGCAGCAGCGGACGGATGAGGTCCGCAAGGCGCTCGAGGATGTCGATGCGCACCGCGCGCTTGCCGAGGAAGCGGAAGCCCGCGAGCTTGTAGAAGGTCCGCTCGAAAGAAGGATCGGTCACGACCGAGGTGCGGCCGGCGGCGAGCATCGGGATCAGCTCGCCATAGCCGGGCTTGTCGAGCCCGTCGTTCTTCAGCGCCCAGAGCAGCGTGATCAATTCTGCCGGCGCCGGCTTCAGGAGCGCGGGCAGGAAGATATGGTAGGCGCCAAAGCGGACGCCGTATTTGCGGATGGAGGCGCGGCTTTCCTGGTCCAGCGACTTCACCTCTTCGGCGACGTCGCGGCGGAAGAGCACGCCGAGGTTCTCCACGAGCTGGAAGGCGAGGCCCTTGGCAAGCCCCTCCAGATCCTCCGCGCGGGAAATATCGTCGAGCGGCTTCAGAACGGTGCTGATGTGGTGGTTCACGAAGCGCTCGATCCGCGCAAGCACATGTTCGCGCGCATGGGACTGAAGCTGCTCGTCGGCAAGCAGGATAACGCGCGGGCGCATCACGTGGTCGCTTGCGGCAAGCCGCGCCACGGGATCGCCGAGCCAGCGCACGAGGCCATCCGACGACAGCGCCAGATCATTGTTGCCGGCCGCATGCAGACGGGCGGCGCGCGCCTCGAATTCCAGCGCAAGCGCCTTCTGGGCGGCACCTTGAACGGCCCTCGCGTCCGATCCCTCGCTCCCGGCGGCTAGCGTGAACCGGAAACCGGTTAGCTGGCCCACATGGTGCCCCTCGACGAAGACATCACCATTCACACTGATTTCTGCTTCCAGCATCGCATTCTCTCTCAGGCGCTTCATGAGCACAGATGTCCTGCGATCAACAAAGCGTTTCGTCAACCTTTCATGTAACGCGTCGGACAATCGATCTTCGATTTCCCGCGTCTTTTCTTGCCAGTGTGTCGGATCGGCAAGCCACCCGGGCCGGTTGGACACATAGGTCCAGGTCCTGATCTGCGCAATTCGCGCCGAAAGTGTGTCAATCTCGCCATCCGTGAGGTCGGCACGCCGGACCTGTTCGGCCATGAAATCCTCATTGACCGTGCCATGGCGAACGAGATCGGCATAGATGCTCGAGATGAGGTCGGCGTGCTGCGCCGGCGTGATGCGACGATAATCCGGGAGCGCGCAAGCTTCCCACAGCTTTTCGACACGCTCGGACGTGGTGGCGACGTCGATGATTTCGGGATAGCGGGCCAGATGCTCGAGCGCCTGCTGGTCGACGGCAGGAAGCGCGCGCGTGAGCCCCGAAACCGCGGGCGCCGCCTCGAGGCTGTGCTTCAAGGCCTTCAACGAGGAGTAGTCGAGAGCCTTGGAACGCCACTGCAGCACCCGGACCGGATCGAACTCATGCGATTCGATGCGGTGTACGAGCTCGTCCTCGAAGGGATCGACGCGGCCCGTTACGCCGAACGTACCGTCGCGGATGTGCCTGCCGGCGCGCCCCGCGATCTGGGCGAGTTCCGCCGGATTGAGGTTGCGATACTGGTAGCCGTCGAATTTCCGGTCCTGGGCAAAGGCGACATGGTCGACATCAAGATTGAGCCCCATGCCGATCGCGTCGGTCGCCACCAGATAATCGACGTCGCCCTCCTGGTAGAGTGCAACCTGGGCATTGCGGGTGCGCGGTGAGAGCGCGCCGAGCACGACCGCGGCGCCGCCGCGCTGGCGGCGGATGAGCTCGGCAATCGCATAGACCTCGTCCGCCGAAAAGGCGACGATCGCGGACCGGTTGGGCAGGCGAGTGATCTTCTTGGAGCCGGCATAGAGAAGCTGCGACATGCGCGGCCGCTCAACGACGGTGATGCCGGGCAGGAGGTGCTCGAGGATGGGCCGCATCGTCGCGGCGCCGAGCAGCAGCGTCTCGCCACGCCCGCGCAGATGCATGAGCCTGTCGGTGAAGATGTGGCCGCGCTCCAGATCGCCGGCAAGCTGCACCTCGTCGATCGCCACGAAGGAAGCGGTCGTCTCGCGCGGCATCGCTTCGACGGTGCAGACGGAGTAACGGGCGCGATGCGGCGTGATCTTCTCCTCGCCGGTGATCAGCGCGACATTGTGGTGGCCGACCTTCTCGACGAGACGCGTATAGACTTCGCGCGCGAGCAATCTCAGCGGCAGTCCGATGACGCCGCTGTCATGAGCGATCATGCGCTCCATCGCGTAGTGTGTCTTGCCGGTATTGGTAGGCCCGAGCACCGCGGTCACGCCGCGGCCGCTCAGGATCATGGATTGAAAGGACAAGGTCATCGATCCCGGGCAGTCTCAACGAGCCGACGTGTTACACGCCGGCGGGGAACAGATGCCCACCCGCCGGGCCAAACGCAAGGGGAGCCGACAATTAAAAGCGACGACCACCATATTTAGCGGCTCCGATTCTAGCCCCCAAATGAGCTTTTAGAACAGCGACGGAACGAATCGGCGACGAATCGAAGACTCGTAACGATTCACTGTATGTTCACGACTATATATAGGATGGGTTATCCAGAGTCGTACCAAATGCTGAATCTGCCGAAGAGGTAACCCTTTCGCGGACGTTTCGTGACCCGTTTTGCCAATTCCGAAGTGGAATCGCGAAAAAGGATTCCGAATCCAAGAGTCTGGAAACTTTGGAAAATTCTGACCCGGATTCGTCTTCGGAGTCGATGTATCGGGAAATAGGAATCGTTTGCGGTATGAGCATCCAGCGGTGCCGCCAAAATGGGAGCCGGTGGTCAAGTCGGATTTCTCGTTTTGGATCGACACAATATCTAGTAGGTGAGGCGGCGCGAAACAGGCGTCACAGTTGCCGAAACGAAATGCGGCGCCCCGAGGGGCGCCGCGATGAATGAAACGGCCGCCGATCAGGCGAAATACTGGCCGCCGTTTGCCGAAATCGTCGAGCCGGTGATGAAGCCGGCATCATCGGAGGCAAGGAAGACGACGCAGCGCGCGACTTCCTCCGGTTCGCCGAGACGACCAACCGGAATCTGGGGAATGATCCGCTCGTTCAGCACCTTTTCCGGCACGGCGCGCACCATCTCGGTACCGATATAGCCGGGGCAGATCGCATTGACTGTAATCCCTTTCGCGGCTCCCTCCTGGGCGAGCGCCTTGGTGAAGCCGAGATCGCCGGCCTTGGCGGCGGAATAATTCGCCTGGCCCATCTGCCCCTTCTGACCGTTGATCGACGAGATGTTGATGATGCGGCCAAAGCCGCGGTCGCGCATGCCCGACCAGACGGGATGCGTCATGTTGAAAAGCCCCGTCAGATTGGTGCTGACGACTTCACCCCACTGCTCCGGCGTCATCTTGTGGAACATCGCATCGCGGGTGATGCCGGCATTGTTGATGAGGATGTCAACCGGCCCGAGGTCGGCCTCCACCTTGGCGATGCCATCGACGCAGGCCTGATAGTTGGAGACGTCCCACTTATAGACCGGAATGCCGGTCTCCTGCTTGAAGGCCTGCGCCTTCTCGTCGTTGCCGGCATAGTTCGCGGCCACTTTGTAGCCCGCCGCCTTCAGCGCGACGCAAATTGCAGCGCCGATGCCGCGCGACCCGCCCGTAACCAATGCTACTCTGCTCATGCTCGCCTCCCACTCGGTTAACGCAAAATTGCAAAAGCATTCCCATGCGGCTCGGAGAAACCGGGCCACTCACGCATATCGAATCTCGGAGAATGCCCGCATACCGGACGGCCGGTTACAGGCGCTCCACGCACATGGCGACACCCATGCCGCCGCCGATGCACAGCGTCGCAAGCCCCTTGGAGACGCCGCGTCGCTTCATCTCGAAGAGGAGCGTGTTGAGAACGCGCGCGCCGGAGGCGCCGATCGGATGGCCGATCGCGATCGCGCCGCCATTGACGTTGACGATAGCAGGATCCCAGCCGAGGTCCTTGTTGACGGCACAGGCCTGCGCCGCAAAGGCCTCGTTCGCCTCCACGAGCTCCACGTCGCCGACGGACCATCCGGCCTTTTCGAGCGCCTTTCGGGAGGCCGGGATCGGCCCGGTACCCATGATCTGCGGGTCGACGCCGGCCGTCGCCCAGGAGACGATACGCGCAAGCGGCTGAATGCCGCGCCGGGCGGCCTCCGCCTCCGTCATCAGAAGCGTTGCGGCGGCACCGTCATTGATGCCCGAGGCATTGCCGGCGGTCACCGTTCCCTCCTTGTCGAAGGCTGGACGGAGCTTCGCCATGGAATCGAGAGTGGCGCCATGGCGGATATATTCGTCCTGATCGACGGTCACGTCGCCCTTGCGGGTCTTGACGATGAAAGGAACGATTTCGTCGGCGAACCTGCCGGCCTTCTGGGCCGCTTCCGCCTTGTTCTGCGAGCGAAGCGCGAAATCGTCCTGCTCCTCGCGGGTGAGCTGCCATTTGCGCGCGACGTTCTCGGCGGTGGTGCCCATGTGGTAGCCATAGAAGGCGTCCGTCAGGCCGTCCTTGATCATCGTGTCGATCATCTTGTAATCGCCCATCTTCACGCCGGCGCGTAAGTGCGCGCAATGCGGCGCCATCGACATGGACTCCATGCCGCCGGCAACGATGATGTTCGCATCGCCGGTCGCGATCTGCTGCATGCCGAGGGCGACGGCGCGCAGACCCGAACCACAAAGCTGGTTCATGCCCCAGGCCGTCTTTTCCTGCGGGATACCGGCTTTCATCGCCGCCTGGCGCGCCGGGTTCTGCCCCTCGCCTGCCGGCAGCACCTGGCCGAGGATGACCTCGTCCACCTCTCCCGCTTCGACGCCCGCCCGTTCAAGCACCGCCTTGATGGCGGCCGCGCCCAGTTCGTGCGCCGGTGTATTGGCGAAGGCGCCGTTGAAGGAACCGACGGCGGTGCGGGCGGCGCTGGCGATCACGATAGAGGGATTGCTCATGGGACGTTTCCTCATATTTGCTTTGCCTGATACGAGCAGACTGGCAAAGCCAGGAGCGCAAGTCAAACGCCTATATGCTCTGCAGCAAAAGCTTCACGATGGCGCCGGCTTCGAGCTTCGCACCTGCGTCGCCGCATTGCACAAAGAGATTGTCAGCGCCGCTCTTTTGCGGATACTCTTAAAAAACACAATAAAGACGGGACGATGGGTAGAGGAGACCCTGATGGCGAAGAATGATGGCCAGATCGTTATCAAGAAATATGCGAACCGGCGTCTCTACAACACCGGTACGAGCACCTATGTGACCCTCGACGACCTGGCCGTCATGGTAAAGCGGGGGGAGGACTTCGTCGTCCAGGACGCCAAGTCCGGCGAGGACATCACCCATTCCGTGCTGACGCAGATCATCTTCGAGCAGGAGTCGAAGACCGGCAACACGCTCCTGCCGATTTCCTTCCTACGGCAACTGATCTCCTTCTACGGCGACCAGATGCAGATGGTTGTGCCGAGCTATCTCGAACACTCGATGCAAGCCTTCACCGAGCAGCAGGCGCAGATGCGCGAGCAGATCACCAAGGCTTTCGGCGACACGCCGCTCGGCAAGAACCTGCAGGTGCCGCTGCAACTCGTCGAGGAACAGGTCCGGCGCAATACTGAGATGTTCCATCAGGCGATGCAGATGTTCTCGCCCTTTATGGCCGCCGCCCCGCCGGCCAAGGAAACCAAGAAGGCCGAGGCGAAGGATATAGACGAGCTCAAGGAACAGCTTCGGGCGCTGCAGACGAAGCTCGACAACTTGGGCTGAAATTGCCGGCGAAGCTTTCAAGAACCGAGCCGATTTGCGGGGCGGCTGCCCCTCACCCCTAGCCCTCTGTCCGCAGGCGGGAAGAGGGGACGAAGACCGCGCCGCGATCCCCTTCGCCCCGCTTGCGGCGGCAGGCGGATGAGGGGCGACCGCTCGCGCCGGCAAATCCATTCAGCCCAATCTCACTGGCAAAGAAAAAGGGCCGGCAGAGCCGACCCTTCAAACTTCATCCGCAAAAGCTAAGCGCTTATGCGCTTTCCTTCGGCGTCAGAACCTGACGGCCGCGATACATGCCGGTCTTCAGGTCGATGTGGTGCGGGCGGCGCAGTTCGCCGGAGTTCTTGTCTTCGATGTAGGTCGGAGCCTTGAGGGCGTCAGCGGAACGGCGCATGCCACGCTTGGACGGGCTCGTTTTTCTTTTCGGTACAGCCATTTCATTCTCCACTTATCGGGCAAAACACTGTTCAGCAGCCGAAATGGCCGGGTCAAACAGATGTCGATCTCGGAATTTCGCGCGCTTATACATGGCCAACCAGCGTTTGACCAGTCCCCCACAGAAATTTTCGAATCGGCGCGGGCGGAACCGTGCTGTCGTTCAGGCTTCGTCCTCCGGCACGATCCAGGGTTCGGCCCTTGCAGCCTCTTCCCATTTGCGGAAGGCCGGGTGCGCCTTGACGGCATCCATATAGGCGAGCGTTACCGGATCGGTCACGAGTTCGTAGACGTCGAAACGGTTGACGACTGGCGCGAACATTGCGTCGGCAGCGGTGAACCGGCCAAAGAGGAACGGCCCGCCGGAGTGGGTGATCGCCTCCCGCCAGATCGCCTCTATCCGCGCAACATCGTCCGCGACGCCGTCCGGCAGCGGGATCCCCTTGCGTGGCCGTCGAATGTTCATCGGGCAGGCGCCTCGCAGCGCCCGAAAACCGGAGAGCATCTCCATCGAATAGCTGCGCGCACGGGCACGCTCCTCGCGGTCTTCGGGCCAGAGGCCGGCCTCCGGGAAGAGCTCTGCCACATATTCGATGATCGCTAGCGATTCCCATACGCGCGTCTCGCCATGATGGAGCACCGGCACGCGGCCCGTGGGCGAGATTTCGCGGAATCTCGGATTTCCTGCGGGGAAGTCGAAAGGAATGACGACGTCCTCGAAAGGAATGCCGCAGCCTTCAAGCGCCAGCCATGGCCGAAGCGACCAGGACGAATAGTTCTTGTTGCCGACATAAACAACGAGCTTGGCCATGTCGCTGTTTCTCCTGAGTGATCGGGAGAGAGCCTTGCCACATCAGCGTCCGCAAGACCAATGAATTGCCTTCATCTCAATCATAAAGGCACGTGATGTAACCGCCGGAGCGGCTGGCGCGACGCTCGATCACGGAGGCGAGGCGTCTCAGACCCCGCCCCGGCTTGCCGGCATTGCGGTCGATCGGGTTCGGCAGCGCCACGGCAAGCAGCGCCGCCTGACGGCGCGAAAGCTTCGCGGCTGAAACGCCGAAATGATGCCGCGCGGCGGCCTCGATACCGTAGATGCCGTCGCCCCATTCGGCGACGTTCAGGTAGATTTCCATCATCCGCCTCTTGCTCCAGACGAAATCGGCTGCAATCGCAAGCGGCAGTTCCAACGCCTTGCGGACGAAGGAGCGGCCGTTCCAGAGAAACAGGTTCTTGACCGTCTGCATCGGGATCGTGCTTGCGCCGCGCGTCTGCTCGCCGTCGAGCGCATTTTGGACGACGCCGCGCATCTGGTTCCAGTCGACGCCGCCATGCGAGCAGAACTGGCCGTCTTCCGACATCATCACCGACTGGACGAGCACCGGGGCGATATCGTCGAACTCCACCCATTGCCGGTCATAGCCGCGCAGGAGAATGAGATCACGCAGCATCAATGTCGAGATCGGATGAATGAATTCGAGGAGATAGAGGACGATCAGCGCGTATGGCAGCAGCAAGACGGAAAGAGCAATGAAGACGATGCGCCGGCGCCGTGCCCGCCATGTCTTACGCACGGCGGACCAGCGGCTCACTTCTGCCTCCTCGCGTTCTTCCGAAACGATGTCCACGCGCTGACTGTCCACCTCTTTGTCCATCCACCCCCTCATATTCCATGGTGGAGGAAAGATGAACGGCCTTTCTGGCAAAAGGCAAGGCGGCGAAGTCGTCATCCAAGACAAAGCTTCACGTGCTGCGACGCCAATGGCCGTTGAAAGCCGCCTCTCCCCGTGCCAAAGAGCGCTCTATGAAAGACGAGACTTCATCCTTTTCGGCGCGCCTCAAGGCCAATGCGGCCGCGGTCGAGGCGCTGCTTACGAAGCTTCTGGGGCCGGCCGTTTTCGCGGATGAGATCGCCCGCCCGGAAAACCTGCTCGGCGCCATGCGCCACGGCGTGCTCAATGGCGGCAAGCGGCTGCGTCCTTTCCTCGTCGCCGAAAGCGCGGCCCTCCTCGGCGGCGACGCGGAAGCCGGCTTGCGCATCGGCGCGGCGCTCGAATGCGTGCATTGTTATTCGCTCGTCCACGACGACCTGCCGGCAATGGATGATGACGACGTCCGGCGCGGAAAGCCGACGGTACACATCGCCTTCGACGAGGCAACGGCGATCCTGGCGGGCGATAGCCTGCTGACCTTCGCCTTCGACATCATCGCCGCCCCGGAGACGGCGCTTTCCGACCGCCAGAAGACGGAACTCGTGCTGGCGCTTGCGCGCGCCGCAGGGCATGGCGGCATGGCCGGCGGGCAGGCGCTCGACCTTGCCGCCGAGAAGAACGCCCCCGACGAGAAAGGCATCGTCATGCTGCAGGCGATGAAGACCGGCGCCCTCATCCGCTTCGCCTGCGAGGCAGGCGCCATCATCGCAGGCGCCGGTGCCGAGGATCGCCGGCGAATGCGCGCCTTCGGCGAAAAGATCGGCCTCGCCTTCCAGCTTGCGGACGACCTGCTCGATCTCACGGCCGATGCCGAAGCGATGGGCAAGGCCACCGGCAAGGATGCCGCCCGCGGCAAAGGCACGCTCGTTGCGCTCCACGGCCAATCCTGGGCCGAGCGCGAGCTCGAGAAACTGGTGGTCGAAGCCGAAGACCTGCTTGAACCCTATGGCGCCCGTTCGACCATCCTCGCCGAAGCCGCACGCTTCATCGCCAATCGCAGGAGTTAGATGTGAGCAAGTACTGGTCGCCGATCGTTTCCACGTTGAAGCCCTATGTTCCGGGCGAGCAGCCGCGCATGGCGAATCTCGTCAAGCTGAACACCAATGAGAGCCCCTATGGTCCCTCGGAAAAGGCGCTCCAGGCGATCCGCGCGGCGGCAAGCGCCGATCTCCGACTCTACCCGGACCCGGTCGCGCTCGGCCTTCGACAGGCGATCGCCGTGCGTTACGGCGTCTCGGCCGGGGAGGTCTTCGTCGGCAACGGCTCCGACGAGGTGCTGGCGCATGCCTTCGCAGCACTTCTGAAGCACGACGAACCGCTCATCTATCCGGACATTTCCTATAGCTTCTATCCGACCTATGCGGGCCTCTTCGGCATCGATGCGGTCGAGGTGCCGCTCAATGCCGCCTTCCGCATCGATATCGCGGATTATCGCCGTCACTGCGGCGCGGTCATCCTGCCGAATCCGAACGCACCGACCGGCATCGGCCTGCCGCTTGCCGAGATCGAGAGGCTGGTGGCGGAACACCCGGATCAGCCGGTGGTGATCGACGAAGCCTATATCGACTTCGGCGGCGAGTCCGCGACCGTCCTCGTGCCGAAATACGAGAACCTGCTCGTGGTGCAGACTTTCTCCAAGTCGCGCGCGCTCGCCGGCCTCAGAGTGGGCTTCGCGATCGGCCAGCGGCCGCTGATCGAGGCGCTCGAACGGGTCAAGGACAGCTTCAACTCCTACCCGCTCGGGCGCGCCGCTCAAGCCGGAGCGATCGCCGCGATCGAGGACGAGGCATGGTTCGAGGCGACGCGCGGCAAGATCATCGCAACGCGCGCGAATTTGACGAATGACCTCAAGACACGCGGCTTCGAGGTGCTGCCCTCGCAGGCGAACTTCGTCTTTGCCCGTCACCCGGAGCATGCGGGGCAGGCGCTGGCGGCAAAACTGCGTGAACGCGCGGTCATCGTCCGCCACTTCGCCAAGCAGCGTATCTCGGATTTCCTGCGCATCACCGTTGGCACCGACGAGGAATGCGCGAGACTCATCGCGGCGCTCGACGAGATTCTCTGAAGCCGGATCAGTAGCGGGACAGCGCGAACAGGCAAATGGGTTTCCGCGCGCCGGCCGATCAGTTCATGGTCGGTCTCGGACTTCACTCGGAAATGATCTTCACCTTGTCGCCGGGTCTGACGGTGGAGGTGATCTGCATCGCGTTGATCAACCGGAAGAGGTCGAGCTTCCGATCCGTTCCCATCATCCGCGCTGCGAGCGTCGCGATCGTATCGCCGGGTCTCACCGTGACGACGCGGACGCGCAGCGGTTTCAGCGACTGGACCTCGGCGCCCGTCATGCGGCGGAAGGAGGTGCGCAACTGGTTTGCCGTCGCCTCGAGCGCGGTCGAGCCCTTGGGAACCGCCGTCAGGAAGCGGTAGATGCGGTCGCCGATCCGGATCACCGTGACGTCGAACTCCCAGCGGTCGGCCGAGGCCCGCGCGGTTGCGGCCTCGAGGCCATTGACGCTGATGGGCCGGATCGTGTCGGGCTGCAGGCCTGTCACCCAGCCGCTGGCAATATAATCGGTCAGGCGCCGCCGGCCATTGTCGGCGATGCCGTCGAAGCGGATCGCCACTTCGCCGGGACCCGTGGCCAGCACGGCCTCGGCCTTGTTGTCGATCTGGAAACCGGCGGGCACGTCGAAGCGGATGCCGAGCTGGCCGTGCAGGAAGGTCTGGCCACGGACATAGCCTTCCTCCGGGCTGTCCCCGTAGAGAAGCCCGTCGATGCCGGCGAGGTAATAATCGCGCCCACGATCGCCGCTCGCGCCTTCGACGCCAAAAGCGCGAGCATGCCGGCGCGCGAGATCGACGCGCTGCGGCGCGTTGGGGTGGCTCGAAAGGAAGTCGAGGCTCTGGTCCGCCTCCGGATCGACCGCGCTGAAGCGGCTATAGGCGGCCATGGAATCGAGGAAGCGGGCGGCGGCATAGGGATCATAGCCGGCTTCGCCGAGCATGCGGACCCCGATAACATCGGCTTGCAGTTCCTGATTGCGCGAGAAGGCGGCGAGTCTGAGCTTGCCGCGGGCAAGCGCCTGCTTGCCAGCGAGATCGGAGGAGAGCACTTCGGAGACGACGCGGCTCGCTATCACCTCGGCTTCCTCGCGCTGCTGGCGCTGGATGCCGTGGTTGGCAGTGACGTGCGCCATCTCGTGCGAGAGCACGGCCGCCACTTCCGAGGCGTCGTTGGCGAGCGCGAGCAGCCCACGCGTGACGTAGAGATAGCCGCCGGGAAGTGCGAAGGCGTTGATCGCCGGAGAATTCAGGATGGTGATGCGATAGGACTGCTGCGGGTTCTCCGACACCGCCGTCAGGGCGCCGGTGATGCGGGCCACCAGCCGTTCGGTCTTGGCGTCGCGGTATTCGCCGCCGTAGCTTGCGACGATGCGAGGGTGCTCGCGCGCGCCGAGCTGGGCGCGCGGGTCGTTCTTCTGCACCTCTTCGACGATCTGCGGGCTGGCGGATGGCGAGACGGTCGGCTCATAGGTCTGCTCGATTACCGACTGACAGGCGGAGAGGAGCATAGCGGCTGCCACTACAACCAGTGCTCGTGCGTGCGCGCCGCCGCGCCGCGTCGGAAACCAGCCGCTCATGACTGCCTGCCTAACCATGCCTCAGCCCGTTCCCATCCGCCGGCGCGACCTGCGGCTAAAAAGCCATCCTCGCAAGCGTCAAAAAATCCTACTTTTTCAGCCGGATACCGCACCGGCGCGGGTGTTCCGGCCAGGACTTTGCTGTATCCGATTTCAGCACTGCCTGCATAGCCGGCCCCAGCAGAAATAGTTGCCCCGTGATATCGCGGCAACGGGTGCGCGAATATTGCCACGCACCCGTTCGCAGTCTCCGCGCGTCGCATAGCTGGACGGTCAAATTGTGGCGAACGGCAATTTAATTACACCGTCGAATGCGGCTCTTTGCCTCTCACCCCGACTCTTTCCGCCAGCGGACTGCAGAGTCCGCCACTTGTTCCTTCTCTCGGTCAAAACGGAAGGCCGGCGCAGCAGCATGAGGGGGCGGCGAGCGAGTGCAAAGCCGCAACGAACATGAAGCTTTTCGGATCGCCTACTCGTTACCGAGAAACCGGTTGATGGCCGCCAAGTCGCGCCGCTCGAGGAAATGAGCGATGTCGTCATGGGCGACGATACGACCCTGGTCGAGAAAAAGCACGCTGTCGGCGAGCAGCTTCACGTCGTCAGGATGATGCGTGATCATCAAAATGGTGTTGCCTTCCTCCTCGTGAAGATCGCCGATGAGGTTGCGCATTTCGCTGCGCATGCCGGGATCGAGGGCCGCGAAGGGTTCGTCGAGCAGCAAAAGCGGGCGGTGCCGAACCATCGCTCGTGCGAGCGCCACCCTCTGGCGTTCGCCGCCCGACAGCGTCGGCGGCAGGCGTCCGCCGAAGCCGGCGAGGCCCACTCGCGCCAGCGCAGCTTCAACCTGCGCGCGCTCGGCGGGACCAAGCCGCAGCGCCGGGCTGATTCCGAGGCCGACATTGGCGGCGACGTCGAGATGGGCGAAGAGATTGTGCTCCTGGAAGATGACGGATACGGGCCGCTCCCCCGGCAGGCGGCCGGCCATGTCTTCACCGAGGATGCGGACGTCGCCGCGCTCCGGTTGCTCGAAACCGGCGATGACGTTGAAGAGCGTCGACTTGCCCGAACCGGAGGCGCCCGCGACCGCGACTATTCGTCCCGCTGGAACCTCGCAGTCGAAGAGGAGTGTCGCCGTTTCGAAGCGCACCTCCACGCCTTTCAGGGAGAGGGCCGTAGAACTCATGCGCTTCGTCCTTCGGACGGTTTCTCCTCGCCGGCGGTGCCGAGCACGGTCAAGATCAGGCAGACGAGCCCGAGCATCAAGGCAAGTCCGGCGGCGTCAGCGGTGCGGTAGCTTGCCATACGGCTGTAGAGCAGGAACGGCAGTGTCACCATCTCCTCGGAGCCGAACAGGGCGACAGCGCCGAGATCGCCGAGTGAGAGCGCCATGGCAAAGGAGAAGGCCATGAGAAGAGGCCTTCTGAGCGCCGGCCAATCGATCCATCGCAGGCGATGAAAACCGCCGATGCCGAGGCTTGCGGCCAGACGCTCGGTGCGTACGGCATGCGTCGCCATGGCGGGGGCAAGCACGCGGTAGACGAAGGGGAGCGCCATCAGCGCGTTGATGGCGATGACGACCGCTGGTGCGAAACGGGCGACATCGCCGAGGGGCCTGAGCAGCAGGAACCATCCGGCGCCGAGCACGACGGGCGGGACCAGCAGGATGAAGGAGGTGCTGCCGTCGATTGCGCCGGCAAAGAGGCGCGCTGCCGTTCGCGGGCGCCGCGGCGCGAGCGCGAGGTGCTCCGCGCGGATCATCAGTGCCGTCATCACGACCGAGACCGTTGCGGAAAGGAGGGCGATCATCGTGCTCATGGCAAGCGCATGGTGGAATGCCGGCTCGCGAACGAGACGGAGCAAATCCGCCTTCGCGCCGGAATAGGCGATCGCCGCAAGGGGCACGCCGACGAAGGCTATGGCAAGCGCAAGCCAGATCCGGTCGAAAAGTCGCGACAGCCCGCTTGCGCCGTCGAAGCGCCGGATTGCCCTGCCGGTCGTCTCTCCCTCCTCGGGCGGCGGCGCAACGAATTTCAGCAGGATAAGCAAAGCGCCGGTGAGCGCGACCTGGAGCCCGGAAAGGGCGATCGCCCGCGGCGGGTCGAAATCGAAGCGGAGCGCCTGGTAGATCGCCACCTCGATCGTGCTTGCGGCCGGCCCGCCGCCGAGCGTCAGCACGAGCGTGAAGCTGGTGGCGCAGAGCATGAAGATGAGGCCGGCGATACCGGGAAGCAGGCCACGGATCGCCGGCCATTCGATGAAGCGGAAGGTGGCGAGCGGGCCCATGCCGAGATTGGCGGAGGTTCGCCAGTATTCGGCAGGGATGCGCTCGATGCCTGCGAGCATCAGCCGTGCGGCGAGCGGCATGTTGAAGAAGACGTGGGCAGTGAGAATGCCGAAGAGCCCATAGACGCTGATCGGCTGCGCCAGCCCGGCTGCCGCGAGCGCCGTGTTCAGAAGCCCCTGACGGCCCCATACTTCGATCAGGCCAAGTGCGGCAACGAGGGCGGGCAGGCCGAGCGGCAAGGCCATCAGCCGCAGCACCCAGATACGCCCGGGGAAAGAGGCCTGCCGAGCGAGTGCGCGGGCGACGGGGATTGCGAAGAGGATGGAGATGAGCGTCGAGAGGCTTGCCTGCAGCAGGGTGAAGCGCGTCACCCGCCAGAGATAGGCGTCGAACAGCGGACCGGCATTGCCGCCGCGGGACTGAGCAAGCAGCGCGATAGCGGCGAGGCCGACGAAAAGCAGAATGCCGCCGAGACTCAAGGCCCCTGCGGCGGTCGTCATCCTGTTCTCGGTGGCGCCGAACAAGCGGGCCTCAGTTCTTGCTCATCGCCGCCAGCCATTCGTCGATCCACGCCTTGCGGCTGGCGGCGACCTCTTCCGAGGGCAGCAGGAAAGTCTTTTCCGGATTGACGAGCTTGCCGAAAGCGTCCGGCAGCGGCTCCTTGGTCGCTCCCACCGGCAGCATCCAGTTGGTCGTCGGGATGATCGACTGGAATTCGGGGCCCGTCATGAAAGCGAGAAACTTCCGCGCAAGCTCCGGGTCTTTCGTTTTCTGCGTCATGCCGGCCACTTCGATCTGGATGTAATGGCCCTCGGCGAAGGAGGCGGCCTGGTAGCGGTCGGTGTTCTCAGCCACCATGTGGTAGGCAGGCGAGGTCGTGTAGGAAAGCACCATCGGTGCCTCGCCTTTGGTGAAGAGGCCGTAGGCTTCCGACCAGCCGGGGGTGACAGTCAGAACGCGCTCCTTGAGCTTTTCCCAGGCCTCGCCGGCCTTGTCACCGTAAACTGATTTCACCCAGAGCAGCAGGCCGAGGCCGGGCGTCGAGGTGCGCGGATCCTCGATGACGATCTTCTGCGAAGGATCGCCCTCGACCAACTCCTTCAGACTTTTGGGCGGGTTCTTCATCGTCTCGGTGTCGTAGATCACGGCGAAATGGCCGTAGTCATAGGGGACGAAGGTGTCGTCAGAAAAGCCGCCGGGTACTTTCAGAGCGGCGGTGTCGACGCCGTGCGGGGCGAAGAGGCCGGTTGCCTTGGCCTCGGCGACGAGGTTGGTGTCGAGGCCGAGCACGATGTCGGCCTTCGATCCTTCGCCTTCGAGCTTCAGCCGCGTCAGGAGTTCTACGCCGTCGGCGACGCCGACATAGTCGACCTTGCAGTCGCACTCCTTCTCGAAGGCCTCGGCGACCTTGGCGCCCGGTCCCCATTCCGTGATGAAGCTCTCATAGGTGTAGATCGTCAGCGTCTTTTCCGCGGCGAGCGCGTGCGCGGAAAACGCGGCGAGAGCCGCTGCGGCGATTGCAAGCCGGCTAAGGGCTTTGCTGTAGAGTGAACTGGACATGAAGGGCACCTCTCCCCCTATTGTTGATGCTGCACGGGAAAAGGGCGTATCGGTCCGATCGCTTCTAATCCCTCCGCCGGTATGAACCGGATCAGGTTCCGCGGGTTGGCTCGAAGCCTCTCAGCCATTAGTCGTATTCGGACCGCAGGCACCCCGTTAGAGCAGCAAAGATTTAGCTTTCAGCGGCAGCCAAGGCAAGCGGAGTTTCGGTGGAGCATTGGCGCTGCGAGCCGCCTGCGCTATCTGAGTTTCCGAGATTCAAACAACGGCGGCGGCGTTTTGTTCGCCAATCGAGGTCATTTCATGCCGGATATGCTCGTTCGCCTCTATGCCCTGCCCGAAATCGGCGCGTCGCGGCTCGGCTCCGACATCAGCATTCGTCGTGCCATGGCGCCCGAGCGCCGGATCGTCGTTTCGTGGATCGAGGAGCGGTTCGGTGCCGGCTGGGCAGGCGAGGCGGAAGCGGCATTTTCGTCGACGCCGACCAGGATCCACATTGCGCTATATCAGGGACAGCTCGCGGGCTTTGCCTGCCAAGACGTGACGGCCCTCGGCTTCTTCGGACCAACGGGCGTGGACGAGGCAATGCGCGGGCGAGGCATCGGCGAAGCGCTGCTCATCGAAAGCCTGCGCTCCATGCGCGCCGCCGGCTACGCCTATGCGATCATTGGCGGCGCCGGCCCGGTCGATTTCTATGCGCGCGCCGTCGGTGCGGTGGAGATTCCGGATTCGACGCCCGGCATCTATGCCGGCATGCTCTTGCCCGATAGCGCGTCGGGAACCTGATCCTAAGCGGTCGCGTTGGCGAGATGCCGTAACCGTGCCGGAAAGGACCGCACGGCCCTTTCCCTTGGGAGCCGCTTTGCGCTATGGGCTTCTGCCATGACCCGTTCGAACTTTACCATCCTTCTCGGCGGCGCCCTGACGCTCACAGAGCGCCTGGCGGCGCAACTTTCCGGCAGCCGCTTCATCGCGGCCGACGGCGGCATGCGCCACGCGAAGATGCTCGGCGTCGTGCCAGAGCTCTGGGTGGGCGATTTCGACTCGACCGAGGAGGCGCTCTTTTCGGATTTCGCCGAGGTTCCGCGCGAGAAGTACCCGGCCGCCAAGAACGCCACCGACGGCGAGATGGCAGTCGAGGCGGCGCTTTCGCGCGGCGCAACCTCGCTGATCTTCGCAGGTGCGCTCGGCGGTACGCGCAGCGACCATGCTTTCCTGCACCTCCTGCGGCTCGCGGCGCTTGCGGAGGAAGGACACGCGGCGTTCATGACCTCCGGCGAGGAGGAGGCCTATCCGCTTACACCGGGCACGCAAGAGATCGACCTGCCGCAGGGCAGCCTGTTCTCGATCCTCGGCTTCACCGAACTCGAGGGCCTGTCGATCGAGGGCGCCCGCTATCTTCTCGACGATTTTAAGTTGCCATTTGGGTCCTCCCGGACGATTTCCAATGTCGCGGAAGGTCCGGTCCGCCTTTCCTTGAAATTCGGCCGGGCGGTCGTGCTTGCCCGTCCCTATGATCTTTCCGGAGCCTGACGCCTTGGCGCCCCCCATCCTGAAGCTTGACGATATTTTCCTGACCTTCGGCGGCACGCCGCTTCTCGCCGGCGCGAGCCTTCAGGTCGAGCCCGGCGACCGCATCTGCCTCGTCGGCCGCAACGGCTCGGGCAAATCGACGCTGATGAAGATCGCCGCCGGGCTCGCCGAGGCGCAATCGGGCGAGGTTTTCCGCCACCCGTCGGCGACGATCCGCTACCTGCACCAGGCTCCGGATTTCGACGGTTTCAATACGGTCCAGGCCTATGCCGAGGCGGGGCTCGGCCCGGGTGACGATCCCTACCGTGTCGCCTACCTCCTGCAGCACCTGGGACTGACAGGCGAGGAGGATCCGAAGCGTCTCTCCGGCGGCGAGGCGCGGCGCGCGGCCCTTGCCCGCGTGCTGGCGCCGGAGCCGGACATCCTGCTTCTCGACGAGCCGACCAACCATCTCGACCTGCCGACGATCGAATGGCTAGAAGACGAACTCGTGCGCAGCCGCTCGGCGCTCGTGCTGATTTCCCACGACCGGCGCTTCCTCGAGAAAGTCTCGACTGCGACCGTCTGGCTCGACCGAGGGCAGTCGCGCCGGCTCGACCGTGGCTTTGGTCATTTCGAAGCCTGGCGCGACGAGGTGCTCGAGGCGGAGGAACTGGAGCAGCACAAGCTCGGCAAGGCGATCGAACGCGAGGAGCACTGGCTGCGCTATGGGGTCACCGCACGGCGCAAGCGCAACATGCGCCGGCTCGGCGAGCTCAACGACATGCGGGCGCGCTACCGTGGTCACAGAGGCCCCCAAGGCACCATTCAGGCGACGGTGTCGGACGCCAAGGAGTCGGGCAAGCTTGTCATCGAAGCGGAGAAAATCACCAAGTCCTATGGCGAACGGACGATCGTCGCGCCCTTCTCGATCCGCGTCCATCGCGGCGATCGGATCGGTCTCGTCGGGCCGAACGGCGCCGGCAAGACGACACTGCTCAAGCTTTTGACCGGGCAGATCGAACCGGACGCGGGCACCATCAAACTGGGCACCAATCTCGAGATCGCCACCCTCGACCAGAGGCGGGACGAGCTTAACCTGGACGAGACGCTCGCCCATTACCTGACCGACGGGCGTGGTGAGACGCTCCTCGTCAATGGGGAGCAGCGTCACGTCACCGGCTACATGAAGGAGTTCCTCTTTCAGCCGGAACAGGCCCGCACGCCGATCAGCGAACTTTCCGGCGGCGAGCGCGCCCGGCTGATGCTTGCCCGCATCCTCGCGCGCCCGACCAATCTCCTCATTCTCGACGAGCCGACCAACGACCTCGATATCGAGACGCTCGATCTCTTGCAGGAGATCGTCGCCGGCTTCGCCGGGACGGTGATCCTCGTCAGCCACGACCGCGACTTCCTCGACCGCACGGTGACCTCGACCATCGCGCCGGCCAATCCAGAGGCGCCGGACGGCCGCTGGATCGAATATGCCGGCGGCTATTCCGACATGATGGCGCAGCGCCGGGGCGCAATCGAGGAAAAGCGACGGGTCGAAAGGGCAGAGAAGGCTAAGCCGAGCGGCACGCCCGTTGAAGCCGCCGAGCCTCAGAAGGCGAAGGGCAAGCTTTCCTACAAGCAGAAATTCGCGCTCGAGAACCTGCCGAAGGAGATCGCCAAGACCGAAGCCGAGATCGCCAGCCGCGAAGAGAGGATGCACGATCCCAATCTTTTTTCCCGCGATCCGGACGGCTTCGCCAAGCTCGCTGCCGAGCTCGAGAAGCTGAGAGAAGCGCTCGCGCGGATGGAAGAGGAATGGCTGGAGCTCGAGATGCTGCGCGAGGAGCTCGAGGGCTGAGGTCGGTCCTTTCGGCGTTCGGGACGAGAACGGTGCCGACGCGGCATCGAGGCCCATTTCCCCTGTAGGAAGGGCTTCTCGAAGGATGCTGAGCTATCGCGCTTCCGTTCGTCTCAGCCGCCGCTCGAGCGCCCGGATCGCAAGCGACAGGCCGATCGTCAAGATGAGATAGACATAGGCGACGATGGAATAGGTTTCGAAGAAGCGGAAGGAACCGGAGGCATAGATCTTGCCCATCTGGGTGATGTCCGCGACGCCGAGAACCGACACGAGCGAAGAATCCTTGACCATGGCGACGAAGTCGTTGCCGAGCGGCGGCAGGATGACGCGGATCGCCTGCGGAAAGACGACGAGGCGAAAGCGCTGGTAGCGCGAAAGCCCGAGCGCTTTCGCCGCCTCCACCTGTCCCTTGTCGACGGACTGGATGCCGGCGCGGAAGACTTCGGCGATGAAGGCCGAATAACCGATCATCAGCGCCATGATCGCCCGCCACATGAGCGACACGTCGCGGACGATGAACGGCTCCATCCAGCCGGCCGAGATCAAGGGCGCCGCGGCGAAATTGGCGACAACCACCAGCGCCGGCGCGCCGACGAAGGCGATATAGAAGAGGAGCACGAGGATCGGCACGCCGCGGATGACTTCGGTATAGAAGCGGGCGATCTGGCGCAGCGCCACGTGTTCGGAGAGCGCCATCAATGCGACGGCGAGGCCGAGCACGGTTGCGAGCGCGAAGCCCACCAGCGTCACGAAGACGGTGACGCCGAGGCCCTTCAAGACGACAGTGAAGACCTGTGCGAAGATGTTGTTGGTGACGATCACCGCGGCGAGTGCCACGGCGATCAAGAGAAGGGCGACCAGCCACCAGGGATAGTCGCCCTTCTCGGATGTTCCGGATGATTGAACGGGTGCCATGATAGGCGATCAGCCGCCCATCTTGTAGTCGAGGAACCACTTCTTGTTCAGCGCGTCGAAGGTGCCGTCCTCCTTCAGCGCCTTGATCGCGGTATTGATCGGAGCGACGAGGTCGGAGCCCTTCGGGAAGATGAAACCGAAATCCTCGGTGCCGAGCGGCTCGCCGACGACCTTGAGCGCGCCGCCGGAGGAATCGACATAGCCCTTTGCGGCGACGCTGTCGGTAAGCACGAGGTCGACGTCGCCGGCTTTGAGCGCCTGCACCGTCGCGCCGAAGGTTTCGAACAGCTTGATGCGCGGGTTCTGCTCGTTGCCGTCGAGAATCTCGTAGACGGCCGTATAGAAGGGCGAGGTACCGGGTTGGGCGCCGATCAGGGCATCCTCGATAGCGGCAAAGCTCTTGGCGTCCTTGAAGCGCGTTTCGTCCCCGCGCACCAGCATGAACTGCTGCGAGCGCATATAGGGATCGGAGAAGTCGACCTTCTCCTTGCGGTCTTCCTTGATGGTGATGCCGGTCATGCCGATCTGGTACTGGCCGTCGGAGACCGCCTGGATCATCGCGTCCCAACTGGTGTTCTGGTATTCGACCTTGAAGTTCAGCCGCTTGGCGATCTCGTTCATCGCGTCATACTCCCAGCCGACGGCCTGGCCGGTCTTGGGGTCGACGAATTGCAGCGGCGGATAGGCGTTCTCGGTCACGACGACGACCGTCTTGCCGCCGAGGTCCGGAAGGTCGCTCGCGAGAACGGGCGCAGAGAATGCGAATGGAACGGCGAGGGCTGCGACGATGCCCGCGAGCACGTGGCGACGGATTGTCATTGGAGGAACTCCCGAAATTTGTGGCGACAGAAAATGTCACGAATTCTCGCGAGAAGACAAGCAGATAGTCTAAAAAAAGAAAGGCGACCCGAAGGGCCGCCTCTCTGCAATTCCGAGGAATTGAAATCTTATTCTGCGGCCGCTTCCGCTGCCTTTGCCTCTTCCGCTGCCTTTGCCTCGGCGGCTTCGGCTGCTGCCTTTTCGGCCGCCAGAGCCTGGGCGGCTGCGACCTTCTCAGCCTCGATGCGTGCCTTCTCGTCGGCAACCGCCTGACGCTCGGCTTCGTTCAGCTTGCGAGCGCGGGTGCCGGTGTTCTCGACGATACGAGCCGACTTGCCGCGGCGATCGCGCAGGTAGTAGAGCTTGGCACGGCGAACCTTACCGCGGCGAACCACTTCGACGCTCTCGACAAGCGGAGAGTAGACCGGGAATACGCGCTCGACGCCTTCGCCGTAGGAGATCTTGCGAACGGTGAAGCTCTCGTTGAGGCCGCCGCCGGAGCGGGCGATGCAGACGCCTTCATAGGCCTGGACGCGGGTACGGTTGCCTTCAACAACGCGGACGTTGACGCGGACCGTGTCGCCCGGGGAGAAATCGGGAAGGGTGCGCTTGGCGGCGATCTTGGCGGCCTGTTCGGCCTCAAGCTGCTGAATGATGTTCATAGGTCTAACCTTTGCATTCTTCTGAAACAGCCAGAGCGCTCTCGATCGGCCCGTGGGACTTTGCCTTGAGGCTTTGCCGGTTGACGGCAGGAGCGGATTCGCCATTCTTTGTTGACGGTCGACGGGAAAAAGAGCCCGAACCGGGGCGGCACTTACACCAAACGGCCGGCCTTGTCATCCCCGAAAGCGGTTTTTCTCGCCCGATCGCTCGCTGCCGGAGAACATTCTATCAGAATTGGCTGAAATTTCTTGAAGCGAGAACGACGCTTGCGGTCGATTGCTCCAGCCGCTATCCCCGAGCGACACGGTTCGGGGGAAGCCATGACGATCGTCCAGGCCCTTTTGCTTTTTGTTTCCGGATTCCTCTCCGGCGTCGTCAACGCCATTGCCGGCGGGGGCACTTTCTTGACCTTCGGCGCCATGACCCTTGGCGGCCTGCCGCCGATCGTCGCCAACGCCACCTCGTCGATCATCCAGCTGCCCGGCTACATCACCTCGACGCTCGCCTATGCCAAGGAGATCCGCGCCGACCGGCGGAACGCCATCGTGCTCGGTGCGATTTCCGCGGTCGGGGGCCTTGCCGGCGCGCTCATTCTGCTGTCGCTCTCCAATCCGTCCTTCCGTCAGATGGTGCCATGGCTCCTGATCGCGGCCACCGCGATCTTCGCGGCCGGTCCCCTGTTGAAGCCGAAGGCGCGTAGCGACGAGCACCGGATCGGCCCGCTCGGCGTCGCAAGCCAGATGGCGACCTCCGTCTATGGCGGCTTCTTCGGCGCCGGCATGGGCATCATGATGCTGGCCGTGCTCGGCCTTGCTACCGGTGGCGGCTATCACCGCCTGAATGCGCTCAAGAACTTCATCTCGATCGTCATCGCCGCGATCGCCATCCTCGTCTTCGCCGCAGGCGGCGTCGTCTCCTGGCTGCACGCCGCCATCATGGTGCCGGGCGCGGCACTCGGCGGCTATATGGGGGTGTGGACGGCGCGGCGGGTTTCGCAAGCGGTCGTGCGCGCGCTGGTGGTCGCGGTCGGCCTGTTGCTTGCCGCCTACTACTTCTTCACCGGCTGAGCGGGATCGCGCTCCAGGTTTTGATCTGCGCGTGATTTTTCCGAAGACCGGTTTTTCGCATCACGCTCCAGAAGATCCGGCCGGCGCTCGGCCGTAAGTCGGCGGGCCTCCGCCTCGCGCCATTTGGCGATGGCGCCGTGATTGCCGGAGGTGAGGACTGCCGGAATTTCAAGGCCCTCGAAGACCTGCGGCCGTGTGTAGTGCGGGTGCTCGAGCAAACCATCTTCGAAGCTCTCGTGGACGCCGGAAAGTTCATTGCCCATCACACCCGGAAGGACCCGCACCACCGCGTCGAGCAGGACCAGCGCTGCCGGCTCGCCGCCGGAGAGAATGTAGTCTCCGATCGAGACTTCCTCGAGATTGCGCGTGTCGATGACCCGCTGGTCCACGCCCTCGAAGCGACCGCAAACGACGACGACGCCAGGTCCGGCCGCAAGCTCGCGCACGCGGGCCTGCGTCAGGGGCCGACCGCGGGGGCTCATCAAGAGACGCGGCCGGTCGTCATTCGCCGAAGCATGATCGATGGCGCGGGCGAGAACGTCCGGCTTCAAGACCATTCCGGCGCCGCCGCCCGCCGGCGTGTCGTCGACCGTGCGGTGCTTGTCCTCGGCGAAATCGCGAATCTGGACGGCTTCGATCGACCATTGCCCACGCTCCAGTGCCTTGCCGGCGAGCGAGACACCGAGGTGCCCCGGAAACATCTCCGGATAAAGCGTCAGGACCGTTGCGCGAAAGGACATTTGGCAAAGCTCACTTGCGCTTCGTCGGAAACGGCTTGCCGGCGCCGTCGTCCTTGTCGTCAACGAGTCCGGCGGCGATGGGATCGACGACGAGCTTGCCGGCCTCGAGATCGATTTCGAGCACGGACCATTCGGTGAACGGGATTAGGACCGGCCGTCGGCCCGGTCCTTTGAGTTCCAGGAGATCGCCGGCACCGAAGTCGAAAACGCCGGTTACGGAGCCGTAGCTTTTGCCCGTGCCGTCGATGGCCTCCAGCCCTTCAAGGTCGGCATAGAAGAACTCGTCCTCGTCGAGGTCCTCGTCGGGCAGGTTGTCACGCTCGATGAAGAGTTCGAGGCCATTGAGCGCCTCGGCCGCCGTGCGGTCATTGATGCCGCGGAAACGCACGATGACGACGTTCTTGGCCTCGCGGATCTCCAGAACTTCGAAGACGCGGCCATCCTCGCTGTGCAGGTTGCCATAGTCGCCGAGCGCCGTCGGGTCGTCTGTATAGGACTTCACCCGGACCTCACCGCGCAGCCCTTGCGCCGCGCCGATCGTCGCCATCAGGACAGGGTTCTCGAGTTTCGTCATTTCAGACATCCGGGTGCGAGCGGACGTGTCTTGCCGCTCCGATCCCGCTCCAATTCTTTGAAGCTGCACATAAAGCAAAACGGGCGGCATGGAAATGCCACCCGTTTGCCACAAGACCAAGAATTAGAGCGGGATGCGGGCGGAAAACCGCGCAGACTTTTCCTCATCCCGCTCCAGACGGCGATATTATTCCGCGGCAGCTTCCGCAGCGGCTGCCTCTTCGGCGCGCTGCTTGGCTTCGGCGGCACGCTCCTGTGCCTTCTTGCCCGGCTGCGCCTTGCTCGGGTTGTTGCGGGCCGGGCGCTTGGCAAGGCCGGCCTGGTCGAGGAAGCGCAGGACGCGGTCGGTCGGCTGCGCGCCCTGGGCGATCCAATGCTGGACGCGTTCGGCGTCGAGCTCGACGCGCTTTGCATCGTCCTTGGCGAGCATCGGGTTCCAGGAGCCGAGCTTTTCGAGGAAGCGGCCGTCACGCGGAGAGCGCGCATCGGCAACGACGATCTGGTAATAGGGGCGCTTCTTGGAACCGCCGCGGGCGAGACGAATTTTCAGTGCCATTTCAATTTACTCCTTGCAGGCTTTCTTGACCGCTTCGTTCAAGCGGAACGGGTGGTGCCGGCGCCGCCCGCGGGCTGCGAGCGATCGGCGGCAATGGCTTCATGATGCCGGATGACTTCCTTGATGATGAAGTTCAGGAACTTCTCGGCGAAATCCGGATCCAGATTGGCATCCTTTGCCAAACGGCGAAGGCGTTCGATCTGGTATTCTTCGCGCGCCGGGTCGGCCGGCGGCAACTGGTGCTTGGCTTTGAGAACGCCGACCGCCTTGGTGCAGCGGAAGCGTTCGGCCAGCATGTGGACGAGCGCGGCATCGATATTGTCGATCGACTGCCGATAGCTCGCCAATTCCTCTTTGATCTCGGGATCAAGCATTCGTGGCGATCCTCACTTCTTCTTCGGGAGACCCGGAAGACCCGGGAACCCGCCGAGGCCCGGCAGCTTGGCACCGCCCAAACCTGGCAAACCACCGCCTCCACCGAGGCCGGGAAGGCCGGCGCCCGGCTTGCCGAGGCCGGCGGCTTCCGCCTGCTTCTGCAAGGCCTCGAGCTGCTTCGGGTCCATCTTAGAGAGATCCGGCATGCCGCCGCCGAGGCCGCCGAGGCCCATCTTGTTGGCAAGGCCGCCCATCATCTGCTTCATCATGCCGCCTTTGCCCTTGCCGCCCATCATCTTCATCATGTCCGCCATCTGGCGGTGCATTTTCAGAAGCTTGTTGATGTCGGAGGCATCGGTGCCGGAACCAGCGGCGATGCGCTTCTTGCGCGAATGCTTGAGAATATCCGGATTGGCACGCTCGGCCTTGGTCATCGACGAAATGATCGCGAGCTGGCGTTTGAAGAGCGAATCGTCGAGGCCGGCGGCGCTCATCTTGTCCTTCATGCCGGCCATACCGGGCATCAGCCCCATGATGCCGCCCATACCGCCCATCTTCTGCATCTGCCGAAGCTGATCGGCGAGGTCGTTCAGGTCGAACTTGCCCTTGGCCATCTTGGCGGCCATGGCGGCAGCCTTCTCGGCGTCGATATTCTCCGCCGCCTTCTCGACGAGCGAGACGATGTCGCCCATGCCGAGGATGCGGTCGGCAACACGGCGGGGATGGAACTCCTCGAGCTCGTCCATCTTCTCGCCGACGCCGATGAGCTTGATGGGCTTGCCGGTGACTGCGCGCATGGAGAGCGCCGCACCGCCACGGCCGTCGCCGTCCATGCGGGTCAAGACCAGGCCGGTGATGCCGACGCGTTCATCGAAGTTGCGAGCGAGATTGACGGCGTCCTGGCCGGTCAGCGCGTCGGCGACGAGCAGGATCTCATGCGGATTGGACTTCCGCTTGATCTCCGCCATCTCGATCATCAGCGGCTCGTCGATGTGGGTGCGGCCGGCGGTGTCGAGGATGACGACGTCGTGGCCGCCGAGCTTCGCCGCCTGGACGGCGCGCGCGGCAATATCGGTCGGCGACTGGCCGGCGATGATCGGCAGCGTATCGACGCCGGTTTGGACGCCCAACTGCCGCAACTGCTCCTGCGCGGCCGGACGACGGGTGTCGAGCGAGGCCATCAGGACCTTCTTCTTGTCCCTCCCCGTCAGCCGCTTGGCGATCTTGCCGGTCGTCGTCGTCTTGCCCGAGCCCTGCAGGCCGACCATCATGATAACGACGGGAGCCGGCGCATTGAGGTCGATCGTCACGCCTTCGGAGCCGAGCATGGCGACAAGCTCGTCATGGACGATCTTGACCACCATTTGGCCGGGCTTGATCGATTTCAGGATTTCGGCGCCGACAGCCTTCTCGCGGACCTTTTCCGTGAAGGAACGCACCACGTCGAGCGCGACGTCCGCTTCGAGCAGCGCACGGCGAACCTCGCGAAGCGCCGCGGAAACGTCAGCTTCCGACAGGGCGCCGCGGCCGGTCAGTCCATTCAATATGGAACCAAGACGGTCCTGGAGGCTCTCGAACATTCTCTCTTCCTTCTGGTTTCCGGTTGACCATGATCACCCGGAAACGTGGGTTCCCTCGCGCGGAAAACAAGGCGCAAAGCCAAAAACCACCCGAGGGCGCAACGCGCTGTCGGATGGTGACCTCCGGGCTCTCTTTATACCTTTGCGGGGCCCGGTCGGCGGCTTCGAAGTTATCACTTGCGAAGGAATTTCGCCGCGATAAACAGGAAAGCGGACCAAAAGTCAAGGATGGAGCGCGGAACCGCTCCGATCATGCTCCGCCTCCGCCTGACGGGCGAGCGTTTCGAAAGCGGCATCGATCCGCGTCATCACTCTGAGCGCCACGACCACCTCGGTCTGGTTGATGTCGCCGAGAACAGCGTGCAGCACATCGAGCTCGCGCTGATGGACGGCATTGAACAAATCTCTGCCGGTGGTGGTAGGGTTGCAGAAATAGGCGCGGCGGTGTTCGGGATTGGGCTGTTTCTCGACCAAGCCCTTCGTCATCAAGCCCGCGGCGACGCGCTGCACGAACTGCCGCTTCATCGACAGCCGTCTGGCGGCTTCCGGCACCGTCAGCGGCTCGTCGCAGATAAGTTCCAGGACGGCCCGTTCGGCGACCGTGATTCCAACGCCGTCGAGCATCTTCTCCAGCGTCCTGTTGACGTTGAGATGAACGGGACGGACGAGCTTGATGGCCTTGTAGAGGCGTTCCTCTTTGTCGAATCGCACGAGCATCGGCGCATCGTAGCAATCGAGTTGTCATCTTCAAGAAATTCTTAACAAGCCTTGCCTGGGCTCTGTGATCGGGCGGTAAAACGCTTATCTCTTGCGCTAGCACGGGATGAGGAAAAGTGTGCGCGGTTTCCGCCCGCATCCCGCGGCTCAACTTTTAGAATCCCTGCAGCCGAGGCAGCGATGAGGAAAGGTGGCAATCCCTATTACAGCGGTCCCGTTTCGGACCATTTCGACGGTGTTCGCTTTTTCAATCCGGGTGGCGCCGCTCCGCGCGGCTTCGTCGACCTCTTGCGTTGGCGTTCGGCGGCGGCCAGGCGCGATGGCCGAGCCGTTACGACAGCACATTCCCGCCGGCGCGACCCGATCTGAATGTCGACGGCGATCGCCTGCGTGTCACCATGGTCGGTCACGCGACGCTTCTGATCCAGGTCGCCGGCCTGAACATCCTCACCGATCCCGTTTGGTCGCATCGCGCGAGCCCCTTCGCCTTCGCCGGTCCCCATCGCCGCAACGCGCCCGGCATCCGGATGGACGACCTGCCGCCGATCGACATCGTGCTCGTCACCCACAACCACTACGACCATCTCGACCTCGAAACACTGGCCGCTTTGAACGGCGAGCATGCGCCGCATGTCGTAACCCCGCTCGGCAACGATACGATCATCCGCCGCGCCGCGCCGGATGGGGAGATATCCTCCGTCGACTGGGGCGACCGGATCGATCTCGGAGATGGCGTCGTCATCCATGCGGAGCCCTGCCATCACTGGTCGGCTCGCCGTTCGCGAGACCGGCGCATGGCGCTCTGGGCCGCCTTTGTCATCGAGACGCCGGCCGGCAAGATCTACCATGTCGGGGATACGGGCTTTCACGAGGGCATCAACTATCGCGCGGCGCGCGAAATGCATGGGTGCTTCCGTCTCGCCAACCTGCCATTCGGCTGCTACGAGCCGCGCTGGTTCATGGCATCACAGCACCAGAACCCGGAAGAGGCGGTGATGGGCATGGTCGCCTGCGGCGCCGAATACGTCGCCGGACACCATTGGGGCACGTTCCGGCTGACCAATGAGGGGATCGATGAGCCGCTCCGGGCGCTCGAAGCCGCACTCGACAAGGCTGGCATCGAACGAACCCGCTTCAGGGCGCTGCGCCCGGGGGAGGTCTTCGACGTTCCCGTCTCGTCGGAGGAATGACGCCGGCACTGGTAATTTCCGGGCTTTTCCGCCATATACAGCCCGAATGAGAGGCGCCTCCCGGGTTGGAGGCCGGATTTGGACAATCGCAACATGGCCGACCAGGTGCAATTTGCCAGGATGAACGGGCTTGGGAACAAGATCCTGGTGGTCGACATGCGCGGCCGCAAGGACCGCGTCACGCCCGCGGCCGCGATCGCGCTCAACACCGATCCGGCGACCGAGTTCGACCAGATCATGGCGATCCACGATCCGAAGGCGGCCGGCACCGACGCCTGGATCGACATCATCAATTCCGACGGATCGATGGCCCAGGCCTGCGGCAACGGCACCCGTTGCGTCGTCCAGGCGCTCGCCGCCGAGACCGGCAAGAAAGCCTTCCTCTTCCACACCGTCGCGGGTCTGCTCGAAGCCAAGGAGCACGACGACGGCACGATTTCGGTCGACATGGGCACCCCTCGTTTCGGCTGGAAGGAAATTCCGCTCGCGGAGGAATTTCACGATACGAGCCGCATCGAGCTGCAGATCGGTCCGATCGACGATCCGGTGCTGCACTCGCCATCGGTCGCCTCGATGGGCAATCCGCATGCGATCTTCTGGGTGGAAAACGACGTCTGGAGCTACGAGCTCGACCGTTTCGGCCCGCTGCTCGAAAACCATCCGATTTTCCCCGAGCGCGCCAATATCTCGATCGCGCGCGTCCGCTCGCGCGAGGAGATGGACTTGAGGACCTGGGAACGCGGCGCCGGCCTGACGCTTGCCTGTGGCTCGGCCGCCTGTGCCGCCGCCGTCAGCGGCGCCCGTACCGGCCGCACGAAGCGGACGGTAACGGTGAACGTTCCCGGCGGGCCGCTTACGATCGAATGGCGCGAGAGCGACGATCACGTGATCATGACGGGGCCGGCCGAGTGGGAATGGTCGGGCAGACTCGATCCGGCCACCGGCGCCTTCGAGCGCGACGATGCGACAAACAGCCAAAACGGGGCGCGGGCGCTTTGAGCGGCGTCGAGGTCATAACCTTCGGCTGTCGCCTCAACACCTATGAATCGGAAGTGATGCGGGCGGAAGCCGAGAAGGCGGGGCTGAACAATGCCATCCTCGTCAATACCTGCGCCGTCACCGCCGAGGCCGTGCGGCAGGCGCGCCAGGCGATCCGTCGCGCGCGCCGCGACAATCCGCATGCCCGCATCATCGTCACCGGCTGCGCCGCCCAGACCGAGAAGGAGATCTTCGCCGAGATGGCGGAGGTTGATGCCGTGCTCGGCAACGAGGAGAAGCTGAAAAGCGCTTCCTATCGCTCGCTGCCGGATTTCGGCGTCTCGGCGGAGGAGAAGCTCCGCGTCAACGACATCATGAGCGTGCGCGCCACCGCGCCGCAGATGGTGAAGCACATCGACGGACATGTGCGCGCCTTTATCCAGGTGCAGAACGGCTGCGACCACCGCTGCACCTTCTGCATCATCCCCTATGGCCGCGGTAATTCCCGCTCGGTGCCGATGGGGGCCGTCGTCGAGCAGGCGCGCCGGCTGGTGGAAAGCGGCTATCGCGAGATCGTGCTGACCGGCGTCGATGCGACGAGCTACGGCGCCGACCTGCCCGGAACGCCGACCCTCGGTCTCCTCGCGAAAACGCTTCTGAAGCATGTACCGGAAATCCTGCGTCTGAGGCTCTCGTCGATCGACAGCATCGAGGCGGACAGGCATCTCCTCGACCTGATCGCCGACGAGCCGCGGTTCATGCCGCATCTGCACTTGTCTCTGCAGCATGGCGACGACCTGATTCTGAAGCGGATGAAGCGGCGGCATTCGAGCACTGAGGCCCGCGCCTTCTGCGACGAGGTTCGGCGTCTGAGGCCCGAGATCAGCCTCGGCGCCGACATGATCGCCGGCTTTCCGACGGAGACGGAGGCGATGTTCGACAACGCCGTGCGCCTTGCCGAGGATTGCGGCATCGCCCATCTGCACGTTTTCCCCTATAGCCCGCGCCCCGGCACGCCGGCGGCGCGCATGCCGCAGCTCGATCGCGCGCTCGTCAAGGAACGTGCCGCGCGCCTGCGCGCCAAGGGAGCGACGCTCTACGCGGCCCATCTCGACCACATGGTCGGAAGCGAGCAGACGGTTCTCGTCGAGATGAACGGGCTGGCGCACACCGAAAACTTCACGCTCGTCGATGCGGCCGGTCTCGAGCCGCGATCGCTTATTGCGGTCGAAATCACCGGCCACAATGGCAAGCATCTGACGATGCAAAGAAAACACATGGCTGCGGCCTGACACCGGACATTCCCATGGCGATTGGTTTCATCAAGAAGATCTTCTCCTTCGGCAAGGACGCCGTCGAGGAGAAGCCCGTGCCGCCGCAGGAGACTTCGGGTGCGGCGGCGGATGTAGCAATACCCCCCTCTGTCCCTGCGGGACATCTCCCCCACGAGGGGGGAGAGCAGGGGGAGACCGCGGCGGCCGCTGAGGACAACCGGACAGCCATCGAGGAGGCAAAGGTCAGCGACGACGATCGTGCTGTCTCGCCCGAACCCAACGCGCTAGAGGTCGAAGCCAAGAGCGACGAGGCCGCGGAAAGCACCGGTCCCGCCGCAGGTGAAAACGCTGCGGTTGAGGACGAGAGCGCGCCGCTTCCGATCTGCCCCCCTGTGGGGGAGATGCCGGGCAGGGCAGAGGGGGGGGAGGCCGCTTCCGAGCACTCCGCGCTTGTCGGTGAGGCGCCGCCACCCCCTTCTGTCCCTTCGGGACATCTCCCCCACAGGGGGGGAGAACAGGGGGACACCGAGGCAATCGCAGAGGAGAACTGGACCGCTGCCGGAGACGCAAAGGCGGGCGCGGAGGAGCGCGCCGCCTCGCCAGATGCAATCACGCAAGACGCTCCCAAGCTAGCCGCACCGGAGACCGAGGCCACACACGAAGGCCCTGAAGCACGCGCCGATGTCGTCGCGGCCGAAAGCGTCGAAACGGGCAAAGAGAGCGCCCCAATTCTCTCCCCCCTTGTGGGGGAGATGCCCGGCAGGGCAGATGGAGCAGAGACGCCGGGTGACCTCGCAGCCGCTCCCGCAGCCAACCTCCCCAAGGGCTTCGCGGCCGCCGACCGGCGCCCGAAGGAAGAGGCATCCGGCCCGCAGGCGAAGCTCAACTGGTACCAGCGGCTTCGCCGCGGCCTTTCGCGCACCTCCTCGCAACTCACCGGCCAGATCGCCAGCCTGTTCACCAAGAAGAAGCTCGACGAGGCGACGCTGCAGGATCTCGAGGACCTGTTGATCCAGGCTGACCTCGGCGTCGAAACGGCAATGCGCATCACCGATACGCTCTCCTCCGAGCGCTACGGCAAGGACGTCACGGGCGAGGACGTCTCGCGCATCATGGCCGGCGAGATCACCAAGGTGTTGGCACCGGTCGCCAAACCGCTTGAGCTTGATCTCAGCCATAAACCGCACGTTATCCTCGTCGTTGGCGTCAACGGCACGGGCAAGACCACGACGATCGGCAAGCTCGCCGCCAAGCTCTCCGGAGCCGGCCTGAAGGTGATGCTGGCGGCGGGCGATACCTTCCGCGCCGCGGCGATCGAGCAATTGAAGATCTGGGCTGAACGGACGAAATCCGACATCGTGGCGTCGAAGCTCGGCGCCGATGCGGCCGGCCTCGCCTATGAGGCGTTCCAGCTCGCCCGCGAGAAGAAATCCGACGTGCTGATCATCGATACCGCCGGGCGGCTGCAAAACAAGGCCGAACTGATGGCGGAGCTCGAAAAGATCGTGCGCGTTCTCGGCAAGCTCGATCCGGAGGCGCCGCATACGGTGCTGCAGACGCTTGACGCGACGACCGGGCAGAATGCGCTGCAGCAGGTCGAGATCTTCCGCAATGTCGCCGGCGTCAGCGGCCTAATTATGACCAAGCTCGACGGTACGGCGCGCGGGGGCATCCTCGTCGCGATCTCCGCCAAGCACAAGCTGCCGGTCTATTTCATCGGCGTCGGCGAGGGCATAGACGATCTCGAGCCGTTTGAGGCGAAGGATTTCGCCGAAGCGATCGCCGGCCTTGGGGCGTCGTGACGCACGCATGAGCTTTACTGAAGCTGCGGCGTTGATATGGTTTTGCCGCAATGCTGGTGTTATGAGCGGACGGAGCGGGCAAAGAGGGGCGAGGCAGGTTTCCGCCCACGCCCCGCACGAGGCGCGACAGAAGAGATGACGGAACAGGATCGGCAGATGTCGACAATCGAGGCCACGAAACCGCGGACAGAGGTAAGCCCGCTCCTGAAGCTTCTGCTGGAGCTCGGGCCGCTCATGGTTTTCTTCTTCGCGAATTCCCGCGGCGATTGGCTTGCAAGCCGCTTTCCCGCGCTTGCCGAGCTCGGCGGGCCAATCTTCATCGCCACCGGCCTCTTCATGGCGGCGACGGCGGCGGCGCTCATTGCCTCCTGGATCATGACGCGCACGCTACCGATGATGCCGCTCGTCTCCGGCATCGTCGTCTTCGTCTTCGGCGCGTTGACGCTCTGGCTGCAGAACGACACCTTCATCAAAATGAAGCCGACCATCGTCAACATGCTCTTCGGAGCGATCCTGCTCGGTGGGCTCGTCTTCGGCAAATCGCTGCTCGGCTATGTCTTTCACGCCGCCTTCAGGCTCGACGACGACGGCTGGCGAAAGCTCACGATCCGCTGGGGCGTGTTCTTCCTGTTTCTTGCCGTCCTGAATGAAATCGTCTGGCGCTCGTTCTCCACCGACTTCTGGGTCGCCTTCAAGGTCTGGGGCACGATGCCGATCACCATCCTCTTCACCCTCGCCCAGATGCCGCTGATCATGAAGCACTCGCTCGAGCAGGATAGCGCCGAGTGACGATCGCCGCCGGAACCGACGATCAAAGACAGCGCGCCTGGAGCTGGCTCATCGCCTGCCTCGCCGTGCTTGCCGCTCAGATTCTGGGGCAGCATCTCATGGGAAGGCTGTGGATCTGCGAATGCGGCTACGTCAAATTCTGGGAAGGCGTGGTGAATTCCAGCGGCAACTCTCAGCACATCGCCGACTGGTACACGCCGTCCCACATCATTCACGGCTTTCTCTTCTACGGTCTCGGCCATCTTCTCATGCGCGGCAGACCCTTAAGCGCGCGGCTGCTGCTCGCGACCGTCGTCGAATCCGCCTGGGAGATCGCCGAGAACACGCCGATGGTGATCAACCGCTACCGTTCCGCGACGATCTCGCTCGACTATTTCGGCGACAGCATCCTGAATTCGACCATGGACACGCTCGCCATGGCGGCAGGTTTCCTCATCGCCTCGCGTCTGCCCGTGGCACTGACGGTCGCGATCGCGATCGTCCTCGAACTCTTCACCGGCTGGATCATCCGGGACAACTTGACGCTCAACGTGCTGATGCTCGTCTGGCCGCTCGATGTGGTGAAGGCGTGGCAGGCGGGAGTCTAATAACTCGAGAATATGCCCCCTTTATCCGCTGCCGCGACCTTCGCCCCGCGTGCGGGAGAAGGTGGCCGGCAGGCCGGATGAGGGGCAAACCTTCTACAACGCCGCAAGCGCCTTCTCGATTGCCGGCATCAGTGCTTCTTTGAGGCTCTTCTCGTCGAAGGGACCCACGCGCTTGTAGAGGATCGTGCCGTCGGCGCCGACGAGATAGGATTCGGGAATGCCGTAGACGCCCCAGTCGATCGCCGCCTTGCCGTTCGGATCGACGCCGATCGCCGAGAACGGGTTGCCGAGTTCGCCGAGGAATCTCAGCGCATTGTCGTTGCGGTCCTTGTAGTTGATGCCGACGACGGTGAGACGCGGGTCCTTCGACAATTCAAGGATGATCGGATGCTCCTGACGGCAGGGCACGCACCAGGAGGCCCAGACGTTGACGAGGGTGAGCTTGCCCTTGACGGCCGCATCGGTGAGTGCCGGCATAGGCTGACCGGCCGGTGTCACGGCGCCCTCGAGCGGTGGCAGATCGAGCTTCGGCGCCTTGGTGCCGATCAGCGCCGAGGGGATTTCGCTGACGTCCCTGCCGGAATTCAACTGGCTCCAGAAGATGAGCGCTAGAGCCGCGAAGATCAAAAGCGGCAGGGCCGCCAGCAGATAGCGCAAAGCGCCGGGCTTGCGCTCGTCCGGTTGCGGCGCCGGCGTGCTCGTCATTTGCCTTCTCCGCTCGGCGCCTCCGCCGAACGGCGGCGAATGCCGGCGGCTTCGAGTGCCCTTAGCTCCCGCTGACGGGCTCGGCCGTCACCGACAACCCAGGCGACGAGCGCCGCAACGGTTACCGCGGCGACTGCATAGCTCGCGATGACATAGGCTGCATGGCTCATCATGGCGCCAAGGTCTCCCGGCCGGCATGGCGGGCCGCCTGGCGCCGGAGCGACGTTACCCGGCGGCGCCAGATCTCGTTGCGCATGGCGGCGATATGGAGGGTGAAGAACAGGAGGGTGAAGGCAACCGCCATGACCAGAAGCGGCCGCAGGAATTCCGGATCGATCGTCGGCCCATCGAGGCGCATCACGCTTGCCGGCTGATGCAGCGTGTTCCACCATTCGACCGAGAATTTGATGATCGGGATGTTGACGAAGCCGACGAGAATCAGCACCGCCGAGACGCGGGCCGAGCGGGCAGGATCCTCCATCGCGCGGTTGAGCGCGATCAGCCCCAGATACATGAGGAAAAGCACGAAGACGGAGGTCAGCCGCGCGTCCCATACCCACCAGGTGCCCCACATCGGCTTACCCCAGAACGAGCCGGTGACGAGCGCCAGGAAGGTGAAGGAGGCGCCGATCGGTGCCGCCGACTTGGCCGACACATCGGCGAGCGGATGGCGCCAGACGAGTGTCCCGAGCGCCGAAATCGCCATCACCGTATAACACATCATCGACAGCCAGGCGGAAGGCACATGCACATACATGATACGCACCGTCTCGCCCTGCTGGTAATCGCCCTCGGTCGTGAAGGAGAGCCACAGTCCGGCAGCGAAGAACAGCGCCGCGAGAGCCGCAAGCCAAGGCAGGATGCGGTCAGCCAGCGCCAGAAACCGGGTCGGATTGGCGAGATCGCTGAATTTGCGAATGGCGAGGCTGTTTTCGCTCATGACGGCTCTTTAACGCGGAAGGACCCCTTCCGCAATCGACCTACAGCGCCGCGCGTCCTTTAGACGCGCAAAGTCGCTGCAGCACTTGGACTTCTGCATAATCTTATCCTCAGATCGAAGCCGATCTAAGGAATTATGCAGTGGTCAATCAAGTTTGCGTTGGTTCGGCCGGTTTGCCTCCTGCCGTCAATCGGCCGAATGCTTGAGCGCGGCAGCCGCCGCAACCGGTCCGATCACCGCGAAGAACAGGGTTATCGCCAATAAGATCATGAAAGGCGGCAAAAAGGGGGCGGGATCTTCGACCGCAGCGTAAGTCGCGCTGACGCCGAAGATCAGCACCGGTATCGCGAGCGGCAGCACGAGGATCGAGACGAGCAGGCCGCCGCGCGGCAGCGCCACGGCGACCGCTGCGCCGACGGCGCCGATGAAGGTGATCGCCGGCGCTCCAGCAAGAAGGGTGAGCATGGTCGCGCCGATGGCGAGCTCGTTCATGTTCATGAAGAGACCGAGAAAGGGGGAGGCTACCACCAGCGGCAGGCCGGTGGCGGCCCAATGGGCGGCGCATTTGACGAAGACCGTCAGAACGAGCGGCGTCTCCTGCATTAGCAGGAGATCGAGCGAGCCGTCCTCGCGCTCCGCCTGGAAGAGCCGGTCGAGTCCCAGGAGCGAGGCAAGCAGCGCGCCGATCCAGAGGATGGCCGGGCCGATGCGCGCGAGCAGGTTCAGATCCGGCCCAACGCCGAACGGAATAACGGCGACGACCGTCATGAAAAACAGCACGCCGATCATCGCGCCGCCGCCGGCGCGCACCGAAAGCTTCAGGTCCCGGAAGAAGAGGGCGATCAATGCGTGAACCCCTTCATCTGCAATGTCTTCGCCTGCGCGATCCCCAGCGGCTGGTGGGTGGCGGCAATGACGATGCCGCCGTGATCGAGATGGGCGGCGACCAGCCCGGCAAAGAGCCGGTCGGCGCTGACATCGAGCGCCGCCGTCGGCTCATCGAGGAGCCAGATCGGCCGGTAGGCGACAAGCAGCTTCGCCATTGCCATGCGCCGCTGCTGGCCGGCCGAAAGATAGCCGAAGGGCAGTTGGGCGATACCGGCTAGACCGACGGCCTCTGCGGCGGCTGAGAGGTCGATGCCGGAGCCGCCCGGCGAATCGCCCAAAAAGCGCTGCCAGAAGGAAAGATTTTCTTCGACCGTCAGCTCCCGCTTCATCGCATTGCGATGACCGAGGTAGTGGCTGAGCTCGTGCGGATGGGCAAAACCCGAAGGTCCGTTCTCGATCGAGAGCCTGCCCGATTCGGCTGTGAGAAGACCCGCCAGAACGCGCAGAAGGGTCGACTTTCCCGAGCCGTTCGGACCCGTCACCACGAGGGCCTCGCCGGCCGCAAGCGAAAAGGAAATATCGTTGAAAATCAGGTCCTCGCCGCGCCGCGCACTCAAACCTTCAGCCAGCAGGCGCATGAATTTTCAGCTTCCCTTCAGGTGTCTTTTCGCAGAGCAAAAAAAGTTCCGATTGGACCTTGGTTGGTCTGGCACGATTTGGAGAAATTATCTATAACGCGCCCAACACGCCAGCGGTCGGCGTGAATTTCATCCAAGCGCCGAACATGGAATGACATTCCACGTACGGACAGCGGAAATGGCCGCACCCGCATCCCATTTCGCGCCTCACAGGCGCTCGGGCGTTCGTACGTCAGCTTTTGGCGATCAGACGGAACGGGGTATTATCCAGTGTCCAAATCCCTAGACAGCTTCAATTGTCGCTCCACGCTCACAGTCAACGGCGTGGACTATGTCTATTACAGCCTGCCGAAGGCGGAAGCGAACGGCCTCGCCGGCATCTCGAAGCTTCCCTATTCGATGAAGGTTCTGCTGGAGAACCTGCTGCGCAATGAGGATGGACGCTCGGTCACCAAGAAGGACATCGAAAACGTCGCCGCCTGGCTCAGCGACAAGGGCACGGCCGAAAACGAAATCGCCTACCGTCCGGCGCGCGTGTTGATGCAGGACTTCACCGGCGTTCCGGCCGTCGTCGACCTCGCGGCGATGCGCGACGCCATGGTTTCGCTCGGCGGCGATCCGGAAAAGATCAACCCGCTCGTTCCGGTCGACCTCGTCATCGACCATTCGGTGATCGTCGACGAATTCGGCACGCCGACCGCCTTTGCCCGCAACGTCGAGCTCGAATACCAGCGCAACGGCGAGCGCTACCGCTTTCTGAAATGGGGCCAGCAGGCCTTCAAGAACTTCCGCGTCGTGCCGCCGGGCACCGGTATCTGTCATCAGGTCAACCTCGAATATCTCGGCCAGGCCGTCTGGACCCGTGAAGAAGACGGCGAGATCACCGCCTATCCGGACACCTGCGTCGGCACCGACAGCCACACCACGATGATCAACGGTCTCGGCGTTCTCGGTTGGGGCGTGGGCGGCATCGAAGCGGAAGCGGCGATGCTCGGCCAGCCGGTCTCGATGCTCCTGCCGGAAGTCATCGGCTTCAAGCTCACCGGCAAGCTCAAGGAAGGCGTGACCGCGACCGACCTCGTGCTCACCGTCGTGCAGATGCTGCGCAAGAAGGGCGTGGTCTCGAAGTTCGTCGAATTTTTCGGCCCCGGCCTCGACAATATGACGCTCGCCGACCGCGCGACGATCGGCAATATGGGTCCGGAATACGGCGCCACCTGCGGCTTCTTCCCGGTCGATGCCGAAACGATCAACTATCTCACCATGTCCGGCCGGGAAGAGAGCCGCATTGCGCTGGTCGAGGCCTATTCCAAGGCTCAAGGGATGTGGCGCGAAGGCGACGGCTCCGAGCTCGTCTTCACCGACACGCTGGAACTCGACCTCGGCGACGTCGTGCCGTCGATGGCCGGCCCGAAGCGCCCCGAGGGCCGCATCGCGCTCGAGAACATCGCTTCCGGCTTCGCGACCGCACTCGATAACGACTACAAGAAGCCCGGCCAGCTCCAGAACCGTTATGCCGTCGAAGGCACGGATTTCGATGTCGGCCACGGTGATGTCGCGATCGCGGCGATCACCTCCTGCACCAACACCTCGAACCCGTCGGTGCTGATCGCGGCTGGCCTTCTCGCCCGCAACGCCGTCGCCAAGGGGCTGAAGACGAAGCCTTGGGTCAAGACCTCGCTGGCGCCCGGATCGCAGGTCGTTGCCGAATACCTGGCAAAGTCCGGCCTGCAGACCGATCTCGACAAGCTCGGCTTCAACCTGGTCGGCTTCGGCTGCACGACCTGCATCGGCAACTCCGGCCCGCTACCGACGGAGATCTCCAAGACGATCAACGACAAGGGCCTGATCGTCGCCGGCGTTCTCTCCGGCAACCGCAACTTCGAAGGCCGCATCTCGCCGGACGTCCAGGCGAACTACCTCGCCTCGCCGCCGCTCGTCGTCGCCTATGCGCTCGCCGGTTCCGTCCAGAAGGACCTTACCAAGGAGCCGATCGGCGAAGATCAGAACGGCCAGCCGGTCTATTTGAAGGACATTTGGCCGACCTCGCAGGAGATCCAGGACTTCATCTTCAAATACGTTACCCGTGAGCTCTACGCGACGAAGTATGCGGACGTCTTCAAGGGCGACGCCAACTGGCAGGCGGTTCAGGTGCCGGCCGGCCAGACCTACGCCTGGGACGAGGCCTCCACCTATGTCCAGAACCCGCCCTATTTCGTCGGCATGGGCAAGAAGGGCACCGGCATTTCCGACATCAAGAACGCCCGCGTCCTCGGCCTCTTCGGCGACAAGATCACCACCGACCATATTTCCCCGGCCGGCTCGATCAAGGCGGCCTCGCCAGCGGGCAGCTACCTGCTCGAACACGGCGTCACCGTCGCCGACTTCAACCAGTACGGCACGCGTCGCGGCAACCATGAGGTGATGATGCGCGGCACCTTTGCCAATATCCGCATCCGCAACCACATGCTCGGCCCGAACGGCAAGGAAGGCGGCTACACGATCCACTATCCTTCCAAGGAAGAGATGTCGATCTACGACGCGGCCATGATGTACAAGGAAGAGGGCGTTCCGCTCGTCATCTTCGCCGGCGTCGAATACGGCAACGGGTCCTCGCGCGACTGGGCCGCCAAGGGCACCAACCTGCTCGGCGTGAAGGCCGTGATCGCCCAGTCCTTCGAGCGCATTCATCGCTCGAACCTCGTCGGCATGGGCGTCATCCCCTTCGTCTTCGAGCAAGGCATGACCTGGGAGTCACTGGGTCTCAAGGGTGACGAGGTGGTGACCATCGAGAACCTCACCAATGTCCAGCCGCGCGAGAAGCGCGTGGCCAAGATCACCTATGGCGACGGCTCGGTGAAGGAGGTTCCGCTCATCTGCCGCATCGATACGCTGGACGAAGTCACCTACGTCAACAATGGCGGCATCCTGCAGACGGTTCTGCGCGATCTCGCCGCCTGATTACCGATTGCTGAACAAAGAAGCCGGGGCATCCACGATGCCCCGGCTTCTTCATGTCCGTTGCGATGCGGATGTGGGAAACGAAGACTCTAGGCACGCTCGCGCCGCCTCTCACCTGCATGGCGACCGCCTTTCCCAGCCTTCGGATGGTCACTCCAACGTGACTTTGCGTTGAAGGCCGGCCGTCGTATGTAGGAGCTCTCGCTCCGACAGGTCGCCCGCATAACGAACAAGAACAGTGACGCCATGAAATCCGCCTGCAAACCAACGATCCGACGTCTCGTCCTGACGGTCGGGCTTTTTGGTGCGATCTGTGGTGCGGCCGCAGCGGGCGACGGCAAGACGGTCAAGGGTGTCGTCGAACTCTTCACCAGCCAGGGCTGTTCCTCCTGCCCGCCGGCGGATGCGGCGCTGAAGAAACTCATCGACGAAGACGACGTCGTCGCGCTCGCCTACCATGTCGACTACTGGAACTATCTCGGCTGGGCCGACACGCTTGCATCCAAAGAGAACACGGAGCGGCAATATGCCTATGCCCGCATGCTCGGCCGCTATGGCGTCTACACGCCACAGGTGATCCTTAACGGGCGCGATCATGCGAATGGCTCCGACCTGCAGGCGATCAGGAACCGGCTCGCGGGCATGAGCGCCAAAGGCAAGGGTCTCTCGGTGCCGGTCGACGCCTCGATCGGCGGCGATGAAATCTCGATCAAGATCGGCGCCGGGGAAGGCCGGGCGAATGTCGTCGTCGTCTATTTCGACCGCGCCAGGGTGGTGAAGGTCGAGAAAGGCGAGAACAGCGGCAAAGAGCTCGCCTATTGGCACGCGGTGCGCGACATACAGACGATCGGCATGTGGGAGGGAAAGCCCGCCCAATTCACACTGCCGGCCTCGGTGCTGATCGAGGGGCAGGGCAATAGTGGTTGCGCAGTATTGCTGCAATCGATGAAGGACAAGGAAACGCCCGGAGCCATCATCGGAGCCGCAACGCTTCTCGCGGGGCCGCAGGGCAAGCTTTAAGCGGACGAGGAAAGCCCGCGGCTTTTCGCCCCATGCTTTCCACCAGCGCCTGCGCGGAATTGGAAGTGGGGGGTGGTTCGGCCCGGCAGCATCGAGGGGCTGGGGCTGAGGGTTCGAAGTTACCGGACCGAACCGGCCATGCTTGCGTTCGTAATCTCCCGCAGCATGACGCCTGTCCGGACATACGGTGGCAACGACTCTGTCCGGCAGCGGACGGAGTGTTGCGGCGAATTGGGGCGGCGATTTGACTGAATTGCGGCAGCGGCAAAAATTGCTGGCATTCGTCAACAGCTTCCGACTTGCTTTTCGGTCCGCGTGAGGCACACTGTCGTAGTCCTGTCACATCAGAAGGCCGAACTGCCGATGACTGATCAACCGGATTTGCCGGGAGGCGAAGCGCGTCACCACGGCCAGACCACTTCGGAAGTGGTCGTCGATCTTCATGAATACAAAAGAGCGAAAAATCCCCCTCCAGTCACGTTTCATCGCCGTGAGCTCGACCAAATTCTAAGGCTTTACGGCCGCATGGTCGGCGAGGGCGAATGGCGCGACTACGCGATCGACCACCTGAAGGACCGGGCGGTCTTCTCGGTATTCAAGCGCTCCGGGGAAGTCCCTCTCTACCGGATAGAGAAGAATCCGAAACTTGCCGCCAAGCAAGGGGCCTATAGCGTGCTGAACGCGCATGGCACCATATTGAAGCGGGGCCACGAGCTCGCCCAGGTGCTCAAGGTCTTCGACAAGGTACTGAAGCTCGTCGATACCTGACCAACCAACGATCTGTTTCGAAAATTGCCCCTGTACGCTTGAGTGGCCAATGGACCGGCCCGAATCAGCCCCTATAAAGCGTATCCGGATAGACGCCCTCAACGGGATCCGTCTCCATTCCCTCGCCGAGCGGCCGCTGCATGATGGCCGTGTCCAGCCAGCGGCCATGCTTGAAACCGGTTGCCTTCATCAGCCCCTGATGCTCGAACCCGAGCGCCCGGTGGAGCGCGATCGAAGAGGGATGCGCACCACCGATCACCGCCACCATCTGGCGGAAGCCGAGCGCGGTGCAGCGCCGGATCAGCTCTTCGAGGAGCGCCCTGCCGATGCCTTTGCCGCGTGCGTCCGGCGCGAGATAAATGGAATCCTCCACGAGGAACCGGTAGGCGGTCCGGGTGCGGAATGCGGAAGCATAGGCATAGCCGAGGACCCCACCCCTCTCGTCCACGGCCACGACATAGGGATAGCCGTTACCGGTGATGGTGGAGAAGCGAAGTGCCATCTCGGCCTCGGAAGGCGGCGTCACCTCGTAGGTCGCGACACCGTTCAGGACGGACTCGCGGTAGATCTCGGTGATGGCGGGAAGATCGGCGGCGACGGCGTCGCGGAGCGTGAAAGTCATGGAGTTCGTCTTTTTTTGCTTCGACTCGGCAAGGTCCTCTTTCGCGTCATCTCGTTACATGCCGAGCCGGATCGATCAAGATCGAATCGAGGCAACAAAAAAGGCGGCCGAAGCCGCCTTTTTTCGTCATCCGTCCGCACTACTCGTTCTTGTTGCCAAGGAACTGCAGCAGGAACATGAACAGGTTGATGAAGTCGAGGTAGAGCGTCAGTGCGCCCATGATGGCCTTGCGCCCGGCGACCAGGGCGTCATCGCCTTCATAATACATTTCCTTGAGCTTCTGCGTGTCGTAGGCGGTCAGGCCGGCGAAGATGAGAACACCGATCGCCGAGATCGCGAAGCCGAGCGCCGAAGAGGCCAGGAAGATGTTGACGATCGACGCGATGATCAGGCCGAAGAGGCCCATAATCAGAAACGAGCCGAAGCCCGACAGGTCCTTCTTCGTCGTGTAGCCGTAGAGCGAAAGGGCACCGAACGAGGCGGCCGTCACGAAGAACGTCTGCACGATGCTCTGGCCGGTGAAGACCAGGAAGATCGACGAGAGCGACAGGCCCATCAGCGCTGCGTAGACCCAGAAGGTCGTCTGGGCGGCGGAAACGCTCATGGAATTGATGCGGAAGCTCATGAAGAACACCAACGCCAGCGGCGCCAGCATCACGACCCATTTCAGGGGCGAAGCGTAGATAAGCTGGGCGAATGCCGGATTAGAGGCGGCAAGCGCATAGGTTCCGTAAGCTGCCACGCCGGTGATCGCGAGGCCGAGAGCCATCAGGTTGTAGACCTTCAGCATGTATGCGCGAAGGCCTTCGTCGATCACGGCACCCGCCTGAGCGCCGGCGGGCGACATTCGGGTTTGGTAGTTTCTCAGATCAGCCATTGTTTCCTCATATAAGCCCCGGTTGAAGTGACGGTGTCGGGCGGCGAACCTCCGTCCTTCCTGCCCAGGCGCCGCTGCGGGGCTCCAGCATGCCTGTGGACAAATATGATGTCGAACGCTGCCATGCACAAGACCCGACGCCCTCGGAATCGGCGAAAGCCGGGGCGGAGCGATAAAACAACGGTGATTTACGGTTAATCGCGCTCGGCCCGTGCCGTCTGGACGTTCGCAGCGGTTAAGCGACGGTTAAGAAACGCGCTAACGCGCGTCGCGATTGATGCGGGCGCGGCCTCGCAAGTTACGAGAAAAGCATCGATGAAAGCTTGCGCCGGGCGGCGACCGTCGCAGGGTCCTTCGGGCCCCACACCTCGAAGAACGACAGGAGCTCGCGCCGGGCGATGTCGTCTTCGAAGCTGCGATCGCGCTTCATGATCATCAGCAGATGGTCGGCGGCGGCTGCCCTGTCACCTTCGACATTGCGGATCTTAGCGAGCTTCAGCCTTGCGGCGTGATCGTCCGGATTGAGCGCGAGCTGGTGCTCGAGCGCGGCCGGATCGCCGAGCTTGCGGGCTTCCTCGATCTGGTCGAGCTTCTTCGAAACGGCGCTGATAGCCGCCTCCTTGGCGAGTGCCTCCGGGAGGCCCGAAAGCGCCTGGCGCGCCTCACCAAATTCACCGAGCGCGATCATGCATTCGACCATGCCCGCAATCGCAGCCGCGTTTTCCGGTTCGGCCTGCAGAACGGCGCCGTAAAGGCCGGCGGCATTCTGCCCGTCGCCTGCGTCGAGCAGCGCCTTCGCATCGGCAAGCACGGCCTCGATCTCCGCCTTGCCGCCGTCGACGGCCGGGCCGGCAACGCGGTCGATGAATTGCTTGATCTGGCTTTCGGGCACTGCGCCCATGAAGCCGTCTACCGGGCGTCCGCCTACGAAGGCGATGACGGCCGGGATCGACTGGATGCCGAGCTGGCCCGCAATCGACGGGTGGTCGTCGATGTTCATCTTGACGAGCTTCACGCGGCCGGCGGCCTCCCGGACGACCTTCTCGATCACCGGGGTCAATTGCTTGCAGGGTCCGCACCAGGGTGCCCAGAAATCGACCAGCACCGGCTGCTGACGCGATGCCTCGAGCACGTCGCGGGCGAAGGTGGCGGTGGTCGTCTCCTTGATCAAGTCGCCCGGCGTCGCGGTCTTCGCCGCCGGCTCGCCTCCGAAGGAGGCCGATGCCGTCATCTGACTGCCGAAGGAACCTTGATAGGGATTGTCGCTACCGCTCATTCTTCTCTCCTTGCGGACTGCCGTCCGACTGCATGCATTCGCGCCAAAGATCGTATGTCAGGCCGTCACTTTCAAGACAAGCGGCGCGTGCCCGGTCGCCTCCATGAAGCGCAGCATGTCCTTCGACGCGATCGAAGTCGTCTGGTCGTTCGATAGCGGATGGCAGTTGATCGTGTCGAACTGCATCAGCGCCTCGTCGAGAATGATCTTCACCTTGCCCTCGGTGTCGTTGATCGCGCCGAAGGCGGTGACGGCACCGGGGATCACCCCCAGATATTCCATCAGCTTTTCGGGCTTGCCAAAGGAGACCTTCCCCGCGGCGCCGATGGTCTGATGGACCGTCTTCAGGTCCACCGTCGCATTCTCCTCGACGGTCAGAAGGAAATAATTGTCCTTTTTGTCTTTCACGAACAGGTTTTTTGTGTGTCCGCCGGGGATCTCGTCGCGCAGCGCCACCGATTCGGCGACGGTAAAGACCGGCGCATGCCGCTTTGTCTTATGTTCGATCCCGAGCTCGTCGAGAAAGCGGAACAGGTCCTCCGTGGTCTTCGGCTGTGCCTTGCTCATGCGCATCCTTTCTGCCATCCAAGACTTTCGCTTGCTTTACGGGCAAGCGGCCGATTCCGCAATCTCAAGGGCGGCGATTCCCATGCGTCGGAGCGGCATTGGGGCGGGGCGCTCACCCTTTGTCCTCATGCCAATGGGCAGGCCCGGCATTTGCAGGCTTTCGACGCGCAGCCGAAAAAATTCTTCGCATTCGCGTCATTTCCCTGTTGCATTTGAAAAATGCCTAGGCCATATAGCGCCCGTCGCCGCGACACGGGGCGACACCCACGGTCCACCGACTACCCCGGGCCTGGGGCTGATGAGCGGGTGTAGCTCAGGGGTAGAGCACAACCTTGCCAAGGTTGGGGTCGAGGGTTCGAATCCCTTCGCCCGCTCCAGTTTTCTACAAAAATCAAAGACTTAACGACAGCGCAGTTTCGTGCTTCTGGTCTTCCTGGAGATAAAGGCCGTTTCTGCGCGGGCGCAGCTTGGACCTCTCCGGTCCGCCGGCATCCCGCGCATACGTGGCCCGTCGGCTACGCCGACCCGTCAACTCTTCATGAAAACGTAGTCCGTCTCCTGCCGGAGCGTTTCCCCCGGCCTCAGCACTGCCTTTGGGAAACCTTCGTGGTTCACCGCATCGGGCCAGATCTGGGTCTCGAGGCAGAAGCCGGCGAAGGGGCCATAGCGGCGGCCTTCGAGGCCGGGGACCGGCACGTCGAGCTTGCTGCCGGTATAGAGCTGCACGCCGGGCTCGGTCGTCAGCACTTCGAGCGAGACCCCGGAATTGATGCTGCGCACGAGCGCCACGGAACGCTTCGGCACACGATCCGGCGACAGACAGAAGTTGTGGTCATAGGCGATCTTGTCGCCTTCGAGCTGCCGCCGCATAGGCGTCATTTCCGTCAGGTCGAAGGCGGTACCTTCGACGGGGCGGATTTCGCCGGTCGGAATCAGCCGCTCGTCCGTCGGCAGATAATAGTCGGCGGCGATCATGATATCGTGGCCGAAGGTATCGGGATCGCCGTCGAGATTGAAGTAGCTGTGCTGGCAGACATTGGCGAGCGTCGGCGCGTCGGTCACCGATTCGTAGACGACGTTCAGTATGCCGCCGGGCTTCAGCGCATAGGTGCAGGTGACCGTGCAATTGCCGGGATAGCCGGCGCGGCCGTCGGGATCCGTGATCCGGAGCGAGATGCTGTCGTCGGTCCGGCCGACGATCGTCCAGTTGCGCTTGGCGATGTTGTTGCTGCCGCCGTGCAGATGCGTGACGCCGTTCTCGTTGAGTTCGAGCTGATAGGCCTTCCCGGCGAGCATGAAGCGCCCGCCGCCGATGCGATTGGCGTTGCGGCCGGGTGTTGCGCCGAAATAGGAGGAATAGGCGGGATAGTTCTCGAAATTCTCGAAGCCAAGCACCAGCGGGGCCGCATGGCCTTCAAGCCGCAGATCCTGAATGACCGAGCCCCAGGTGATCACCTTGGCCGTCAGGCCGCCGCCCCTGAGCGTCACGCGATGAACCGGCTCGCCCGAAGGCAGGTGGCCGAAGATTTCCGTGTCGGTGCTCATTCGTCTCCCCTCTCGCGGGGCCGCAGCGCGTCCCGCGTTAGAACGTCGTGGAACCGGCGGACAACCTGCGTCATTTCCCACCGCGCGGCAATCCGAAAGTCATGCTTTTCTGCCGCGGCGTTGCCTTGGGTCAGGACGACCCAGAGCGCCCCATCCGGTTGCCGCAGCCTCTTCCCGCAAGCGGGGCGAAAGGCTCAGCGCTCCCCCGTGCCGATTTTCTCCAGCTCGTAAGGAGTGGTCTGGTAAATCTCGTTGATCCAGTTGCCGAAGAAGAGGTGCGCATGGCTGCGCCAGCGGTTCTGCGGCGGCAGCGTCGCATCGTTGTGCGGGAAATAGTCATGCGGCAGCTTGATCGGCACGCCGGCATCCACGTCGCGGAAATATTCGTCTGACAACGAGGTCGAATCATATTCCACGTGGTTGAACATGTAGAGCCGGTTGCCCTTCTTCTCGTGCACTAGACAGACGCCCATCTCCTTCGACTCCATCAAGATCTCGAGCGCCGGCACCCGATCGATATCGGCGCGGCGCACCTCGGTCCAGCGCGAGACGGGAACGGCGAAATCGTCGGAAAAGCCGTTCAGATAGACCGAAGAGGGCTTTAGGTTCTGGTGGCGGTAGACGCCGAAGGCCTTCTCCTTCAGCGGATATTTCGGAACGCCGTGGAAATGATAGATCGCCGCCATCGCCCCCCAGCAGACGTTCATCGTCGAATGCACGTTCGTCGCCGTCCAGTCGAAGACGCGCTTCAACTCCTCCCAATAGGTGACCTCTTCATAGCCGAGCGTCTCGACCGGGGCGCCGGTGATGATGAAGCCGTCGAACTTGCGGCCCTTCACCTCTTCCCAGGTCTCGTAGAAGGCGAGCAGATGCTCCTCGGGCGTGTTCTTCGGCCGGTGACCGTTGATGCGGACCAGCGTCAGATCGACCTGCAGTGGCGTGGCGCCGATCAGCCGCGCCATCTGTATCTCGGTCTTGATCTTGTTCGGCATGAGGTTCAAGAGCCCGATCTGAAGCGGGCGGATATCCTGACGGATCGCCACGGTCTCGGTCATCACCCGCACACCCTCGTCGACGAGCGTTTCGAAGGCGGGCAGCGTATCGGGAATCTTGATGGGCATGGGTCCACTCGATCAAATACAAAAAAACCGGCGGCGAGATCATCGCGACCGGTCCTCGGAAATCCGTTCTCCTCGGCCCTTTAGCGATTTCTTTAACGTGGCTGCAAGCCGGCCGGCCAAATCACCACGAGAATGCTTGATAGCGCGCCGCATGCCGCGCGGTCAACGAAAAAGGGTCCTTCGTCGTACGGGTCGGTATCCCGCGCCGCCCTAACCAGCTTGGGTGGCCGAATTCACCGCGCCTGCGTGAAGAAGATCTTCACCGCGAAGACGGAGAAGACGCCGGCGAAGCTGTAGTCCATCGCCCGCATCACGCGCTTGTTGCGTTGCAGCCATCCCGCCAGCCAATCGGCGGCCAGCACCACCATCGTGTTCACCGGCATGCCGATGACGATGAAGAAGAAGCCGAGGAACAGGAGCTTGCCGGTGACCGCCGGATCGTTCGCGGTCACGAATTGCGGCAGGAAGGTCATGAAGAAGATCACGACCTTCGGATTCAGGAGGTTGACCCAGAAGCCGGTCGAGACGTTGGCAAGCGGCGTACCTTTCGCTTCTTCCACCTTGTTCACGGACAGACTGGATCCATGGCAGATCGCCTGGACCGCCAGCCAGAAGAGATAGGCGGCGCCACCGGTCTTCAAGACCATGAAGGCGGTCGGTGACGCGGTGATAAGGGCCGAGATGCCGAACGCGACGAGCAGCGTGTGGACGACGATGCCGAGGGAGGTGCCGAGCACGACGAAGAGCGCCGCTCTCTTGCCCTGTGCAAGTGCCCGGCTGATCGAAAGCGTCATGTCGGGTCCGGGCGTCGCGGCCAGCAGCAGGCTCGCGGCGGCAAAAGCAAGCAGGGTCGGCAAGCTCGGGACGAAATCCATGGCTGTTCCTCAGACGGCTGATCCTTGCTGATACCGAAGCTTACCCGCTTTTGCCAGCAGATTCGTCTGAATGCCGCTGGTTCCGCTTGTATCCCTTCAAGTTCTGGCTAAAGTGCCGCAGATTTTGCACGGCGGCCTCGCCCGCCCTTGAAGAGCAGACGGACAGACTCATGACATCGCACAAAGACGTGAAAAAGGTCGTTCTCGCCTATTCCGGCGGTCTCGACACCTCGATCATCCTCAAATGGCTGCAGACGGAGCTGGGCGCCGAAGTCGTGACCTTCACCGCCGATCTCGGCCAGGGGGAAGAGCTGGAGCCGGCCCGCAAGAAGGCCGAGATGCTCGGGATCAAGGAGATCTATATCGAGGATGTCCGCGAGGAGTTCGTGAAGGACTTCGTCTTTCCGATGTTCCGCGCCAATGCGGTCTATGAAGGCGTCTACCTGCTCGGCACCTCGATCGCCCGTCCGCTGATCTCCAAGCACCTGATCGACATCGCCAGGAAGACGGGCGCCGACGCGATCGCCCATGGTGCGACCGGCAAGGGCAACGACCAGGTCCGCTTCGAGCTCTCGGCCTACGCGCTGAACCCGGACATCAAGATCATCGCCCCTTGGCGCGACTGGTCGTTCAAGAGCCGCACGGAACTGCTCGAATTCGCCGAGAAGCACCAGATCCCCGTCGCCAAGGATAAGAAGGGCGAGGCGCCCTTCTCTGTTGACGCCAACCTCCTGCACTCCTCGTCCGAAGGCAAGGTGCTGGAAGACCCGGCACAGGAAGCGCCGGAATATGTGCACATGCGCACGATTTCGCCGGAAGCCGCTCCCGACCAGGCGACCGTCGTCAAGATCGGCTTTGAGCGCGGCGATGCGGTCTCGATCAACGGCGTGCGCATGTCGCCGGCAACGCTGCTCGCCAAGCTCAACGAATACGGCCGCGACAACGGCATCGGCCGCATCGACCTCGTCGAAAACCGCTTCGTCGGCATGAAGTCGCGCGGCGTCTACGAGACCCCCGGCGGCACGATCCTGCTTGCCGCCCACCGGGCGATCGAGAGCATCACGCTCGACCGCGGCGCCGCTCACCTCAAGGACGAGCTGATGCCGCGCTATGCGGAGCTCATCTATTACGGCTTCTGGTTCTCGCCGGAACGCGAGATGCTGCAGGCGGCGATCGACAAAAGCCAGGAGCATGTCGAAGGCGAAGTGACGCTGAAGCTCTACAAGGGCAATGTCATGGCCATCGGCCGCGAAAGCCCGAAGTCGCTCTATTCGGACAAGCTGGTCACATTCGAGGACGACCAGGGCGCGTACGACCAGAAGGATGCCGCCGGCTTCATCAAGCTCAACGCGCTGCGCCTTCGCACGCTTGCGGCGCGCAACCGCTGAGACATTACGGGGGATCTGAGAGAGCCGCGGCGGCGCGATCCGCCGCGGCTCTCTTCTTTCTGACCTATTCGGCTGCGTCGCGAAGCGGCTCCTCCGATGAGGCCGGCACCGCCAGCGGATTTAGGCGGACAGTCCTTCGATACCAGACATAGCTTGCTATGGAGATAAAGCCGAAGCCCGGGATGATCGTTCCGAGCGCCAGCGCCGGTGCGCCGACGAGTGCTGCGAGCGCGCCGCCGAGAAGCCCGGCACTCATCTGGATGAAACCCATCACCGCCGATGCAGTGCCGGCTATATGCGGGAAGGGTGCCATCGCCGCGGTCATCATATAGGGCATGACGAAGGCGATGCCGAAGGCATAGATGCCGATCGGCGCCATCACCAGGAGGAAGGTCGGCTCAAGCGTGTGAATGGTGAAGGCGAGGGCGAGGCTCGCCGCACCGATGAAGGCGAGGCCGGCAGGCACGAGCGCCTGCGGCGTGAAGCGGCGCATGAGGAGCCGCACGGTTACCGTGCCGGAGAAGAACAGACCCGATTGCATGAGCATGCCGACGCCGAACTCCGTCGGCGTCAGGCCGACTTGCCCGATCAGCACGAAGGGCAGCATTGTCGCCCATGCGTAGAGCGCGCCGACGGCTCCGGCGATCACCAGGGTAGAGGAGAGGAAGCGGCCATCCGCCAGCAGCTCGCCATAGGCCGCGAGGATGGGCCCGACACGCCCTTTGCTGCGGTCCGGCGTCACCGTTTCCATCATGAAGAACTGAACGATGAAGCAGGCCATCAGCGCGAAGCCGACCATCAGCAGGAAGATCGACTGCCAGCCGAAGAGGCCGAGCGCGATGCCGCCGAGCGTCGGCGAGACCGCCGGCCCGAGCGCCAGCATCATGCCGATCATGTTCATGATGCGCGCCGCCGTGGTGCCGGTGAACTGGTCGCGCACGATGGCGCGCGCCACCGTCATGCCGACGGAGGCGCCGATTCCCTGTACGAGCCGACCCGCGAGCAGCATCGCGATGGAAGGTGCGAAGGCCGCCATCAGGCTGCCGGCGAGATAGATCGCCATGAAGATGAGTGTCGCCCGTCGCCGGCCGATCACGTCCGAGAGCGTGCCCGAGACGAGCTGGGCGAAGGCAAAGCCGCCGAAATAGAGCGAAAGCGTCATCTTGATCGCTGCTTCGCTGGAAGCGAAGGCGTGGACGAGTTCCGGCATCGCCGGCGTGTAGAGCGCCATCGAAACCGGGCCGAGCGCTACCAGGAAGGCACCGATGATGCTCGTGCGCCGCTCGCTCATGCGCCGGGTCATTCCGCCGTCCCCTTCTCCTTGCCGGCAAGGCATGGGTCGAGCCGGCGAAGGTTGTCGCGCAGGATGCGGAGGCTGCTGCGCAACAGTTCCCGCCCCTCGTCCCCCAGACCGTCGGTATAGGCCGTCATCATTTCGCGCAGGCCCGTCATCAACTCGGCGAGCAGCGGGTCGGCCTTGTCGGTGACGATGACATTCTTGGCGCGCCGGTCGGCCGGATCCGGGACGCGCGCGACGAGCCCCAGCGCTTCGAGACGATCGAGATAGGCCGAGAGCGTCATCGGTTCGATGCCCATCCGGGTGGCGATCTCAGTCTGCTTGATCCCCTCGGTCACGGCCACCTGGATCAGCGCGCGCGCCTCGCCGGGCGTGATCCCGAGCTCCATCGCGTTGACCTTGCGATCGAAGGCGCCGCGCAGCAGCCGGGAGACATCGGTGAGCAGCATCCCGATGGTATCGGATTCGAGTTTTCTCGGCATTGGATCGTTCACGGGGAAGATAATAAGGTTTTCTTATCATGTTCACCTTGGCCGCGCAACGCGGCGCCGCCATCTCGCTGATTGCCGAGCTGTCAAAAAATTGATATGAGCACCGGCCATGGAATCCAAATTCGGATGTCGCGAACAGAGGATCGTCGTGCTGCAGGACCACAAGCGTCTGCCGGCGCGCTTCTTCGCGCGCGTCTCAGGGGCGCTCACCAGCCGCCTATCCTGATCGTTCGATCAGTTCGCCGGCCGCTGCCGCCGGCTCTTTCCACTATTCTGACTATTCGATGGATATATCGCCATGAGCGCACCCCGTACCCTTTACGACAAGATCTGGGACGATCATCTGGTTCACAGCCAGGACGACGGCACCTGTCTTCTCTACATCGACCGTCACCTCGTGCACGAGGTGACGAGTCCCCAGGCCTTCGAAGGCCTGCGCATGGCCGGCCGCAAGGTCCGCGCGCCGGAAAAGACGCTCGCCGTCGTCGATCACAACGTCCCAACCTCTCCCGATCGCCACCTCGGTATCAAGAACGAGGAAAGCCGTATCCAGGTCGAGGCGCTTGCCAAGAATGCCGCCGATTTTGGCGTTGAATACTATTCCGAAAACGATAAGCGCCAGGGCATCGTCCACATCGTGGGCCCGGAGCAGGGCTTCACTCTGCCGGGTATGACGATCGTCTGCGGCGATAGCCATACTTCAACGCACGGCGCCTTCGGCGCGCTCGCTCACGGCATCGGCACCTCCGAGGTCGAGCATGTTCTGGCGACGCAGACGCTGATCCAGAAGAAGGCGAAGAACATGCTGGTGCGCGTCGACGGGCAGTTGCCGCCGGGCGTCACCGCCAAGGACATCATCCTTGCCATCATCGGCGAGATCGGCACCGCCGGCGGCACCGGCCACGTCATCGAGTTCGCCGGCGAGGCGATCCGTTCGCTCTCGATGGAAGGCCGCATGACCGTCTGCAACATGACGATCGAAGGCGGCGCGCGCGCCGGCCTGATCGCGCCGGACGAGACGACCTTTGCCTATATCAAGGACCGGCCGCGGGCGCCGAAGGGCAAGGCCTGGGACATGGCGCTCGAATACTGGAAGACGCTGCACACTGACGAAGGCGCGCATTACGACCGCGTCGTCGTGCTCGACGCCGCCAACCTGCCGCCGATCGTCTCCTGGGGCTCCTCGCCGGAAGACGTCGTTTCCGTTCAGGGCGTCGTTCCGAATCCGGACGACATTCAGGATGAGACGAAGCGGACTTCGAAGTGGCGTGCGCTCGACTATATGGGCCTGAAGCCCGGTACGAAGATCACCGATATCGCCATCGACCGCGTCTTCATTGGCTCCTGCACCAATGGCCGCATCGAGGATCTGCGCGCCGTCGCCAAGGTCGTCGAGGGCCGCAAGGTCGCCCCGACCGTCTCGGCGATGATCGTGCCGGGCTCCGGCCTCGTGAAGGAACAGGCGGAGGCCGAAGGTCTCGACAAGATCTTCAAGGAAGCGGGCTTCGATTGGCGCGAGCCCGGCTGCTCGATGTGCTTGGCGATGAACGACGACCGGCTGAAGCCGGGCGAGCGCTGCGCCTCCACCTCGAACCGCAACTTCGAAGGTCGCCAGGGCTTCAAGGGGCGCACGCATCTCGTCTCGCCGGCGATGGCCGGTGCTGCGGCGATCGCCGGGCACTTCGTCGACATCCGCGAGTGGAAATAAGCCGGCTTTGAGCTTTCCGGCATCTGAGGCCGCCCTTGAGGCGGCCTTTTTTTATGCGCGCGAGGGTGCGAGAATGAACGACCGGCAGACAGATGAGGAACGCCCCATGCCTGACGACGCAAGCCCTCCGACGCGCCGACTCCTGCTGCTCCGCCACGCCAAATCCGCTTGGCCGGACGGCGTTGCCGATCATCGCCGCCCGCTTGCCGGCCGCGGCCGGAAGGCGGCTCCGGCAATCGGCGCCTTCATGGCGCGGCAGGAGCTGATCCCCGATCTTGCCCTCGTCTCGACCGCCCGGCGTGCGCAGGAGACGTGGGAACTCGTCGCCGAAGCGCTGCCGCACAGCGTTCCCGTCCGCGACGCCGTCGCCATCTACGAGGTCTCCGCCAGGGCCATGATCGACGTGATCCGCAAGGTGGAGCCGCCGGTCGAGAAGCTCCTGCTCGTCGGGCACAATCCGGGTATGGCGGAGCTCGCGCTTCTCCTTGCCGGAGGTGGCGACGCGGAAGCGCTTGCGCGTCTCAGGGAGAAGTTCCCGACGGCCGCGCTGGCCGTCATGGATTTCACCGTCGAGCAATGGTCGGAGATCGCGCCCGGCACGGGCCGGCTCGTTCAGTTCGTGACGCCGCGCATGCTTGATGAGGATGAATCGGACTGAAGGCGGGCGGGCTGTCGACGGGCATGCATTACACCACCTTGACGATCGTTCCGCGGCGCATCTGCCGGATCAGTCGCCGCATCGCCGGCAGGCTGACGGCAATGCAGCCCTCCGTCGGCTGATAGCCCGGGCGAACGACGTGGAAGAAGATCGCAGAGCCGCCGTTGCGCCGCCGGGTGGAGATGTTCCAGTCCATGACGAGGCACACGTCGTAGAGACCGTCCTCCCGCATCATCCTCTCATGGCCGGCGACAAAAGGCGCTCTGACGGGACGGTTGTATGAGGCGTGCCGCGGCGCATCACACCAGAGCATGTTCGGGCGCGTCGTCCGCAAGGGCAGGCGCGTCGGCGGCAGTGAGACGCGGTCGCGGCGCACGTAGCCGCCGATCAGTCTCATCGCAGCGCGTGGTGTGGCGCCGTCGCCTTCCCGCTTGAAGGCCGTGACGCCGCCTCGTCCGATTGCCGCCTGCTCCGTTCTGTGGTCGTATCGGACAAGCGCGCGTGTTCGGTTGCGCGGGGCGGTCCTGACGATGATCAGGGATTTTTTCGATCTTACTCCCGACGTTTTCTTGCGCATTATTCTCACAAATTTTTGCTTTGCCGTGTACTCGCGGCGATCATAAGCACGGTTGCGCAGATCACGGCCTTGAAACCGTAGCCGCGCTTGCCAACAGCGGCATTTGAGCTAGTTTTGAATCAGGAAGCAAACAGGAACTATCCCATGGCGACGCGCACCATTCTCCTTGTCGACGACGACAATGATCTGCGTGAGACGTTGATAGAGCAGCTTTCCCTCTATGAGGAGTTCGATCTCCTGCAGGAGGCGACTGCCGGCAAAGGTATCCATACCGCACGCGCCCGCCAGGTGGATCTTCTCATCATGGATGTCGGCCTGCCGGACATGGACGGTCGCGAGGCGGTGAAGCTCCTGCGCAAGGGCGGATTCAAGGCGCCGATCATCATGCTGACCGGCCACGACACCGATTCCGACACGATCCTCGGCCTCGAGGCCGGTGCCAACGACTATGTGACCAAGCCCTTCCGCTTCGCGGTGCTGCTTGCCCGCATCCGCGCCCAGCTTCGCCAGCACGAGCAGAGCGAGGATGCGACCTTCAGCGTCGGCCCCTATACTTTCAAGCCGAGCCAGAAGCTGCTTACCATGGAGAACGGCCAAAAGATTCGCCTGACCGAGAAGGAAGCGGCGATCATCCGCTATCTTTACCGCGCCGACCAGAAGGTCGTCACCCGTGACGTGCTGCTGGAGGAAGTCTGGGGCTACAATTCCGGAGTCACGACGCACACGCTCGAGACGCATGTCTACCGGCTGCGCCAGAAGATCGAACGCGACCCTTCCAATGCGGAGATTTTGGTGACAGAGAACGGCGGCTACAAGATCGTTCCCTGAGCCGCATCAAAGCGGATTCATGCGATGCGCTCTACAGCGCCGTGCGTCTTTTCAGACGCACAAAGGTCGCTGTAGCACTTTTGAATTGCTGCATGTTTCCTTAAATCGGCTCCGATTTAAGGAAACATGCAGCAGGTATTTGCTTTTGTGCATGCTCCTGCCCCAAAACCGCTGCACGTTTTGGGCCACATGCATTAACCGGAGATTGGCCGCTTGGCGCTCAATGACGACATCGCGCTCCTGTCCAACGTTTCGCTCTTTGCCGATATCGGCGAGGACAAGCTGAGATTGATCGCCTTCGGCGCCGAACGGCGCCGCGTCGCCAAGGGACACGAGCTCTTCCGCGAGGGGGCGCCGGCCGATTGCGCCTATGCGGTCGCAGCCGGCAGCTTCGCGCTCTCCAAGGCGGATGCGGAGGGCCTGCAACGACAGATCCAGACCGTCGGTCGCGGCGCGCTTTTGTCCGAACTCGCCTTGATATCGATGGTCGAGCGCAAGTTCACCGCGACAGCCGAGGAGGACAGCGAGGTGATCCGCATCAACCGTCCGCTCTTTCGCCGGATGCTGGAAGAGTATCCGGAAGTGACGGCGATGGTCGAAGCCCGCATCCGCGAGAACCTGCAGGCGATGATCCGCCGTGTCGAGGCGCTTGCCGGGCGGTTTGCGTAAGCGCAGGTATTTGCCCCTTATCCCGCTGCCGCGACCTTCTCCCCGCAAGCGGGGCGAAGGGGACTCGCGGCACCATCTCGCCTCATCAATGCTTCTGGAAACAGGAGCGATCGGCAAAACTGGTCCCCACCAAAACGGAGAGAGCTACTTTAGGGTGAGGGGCAATTTACGCAGACCTCAAAGCTCGAAATGCGCGATCACCGGCACGTGGTCGGATGGCCGGTCCCAGCCGCGCGCTTCCTTGAGGATCTCGACGTGAAGGAGCTTCGACGCGAGATCGGCCGAGGACCAGATATGGTCGAGCCGGCGGCCGCGGTCGGCAGCCGTCCAGTCCTTCGCCCGATAGCTCCACCAGGTATAGAGCTTTTCCGGCGGCGGCGTGTGCTGTCGCATCAGGTCGACCCAGGCGCCCCCCGTCATCACCGAGATCAGGCCCTCGGTTTCGATCGGCGTATGGCTGACGATCTTCAGGAGCTGCTTGTGCGACCAGACGTCGTCCTCGAGCGGTGCGATGTTGAGATCGCCGACGAGGATCGACGAGATGCCCGCTTCGGCCTCGGCATGCAGGAGCTTCATCTCGTCGACGAAGTCGAGCTTGTGGCCGAACTTAGGATTGATCGTCCGGTCCGGCTCGTCGCCGCCGGCCGGCACATAGAAATTGTGCAGGCGGATCGTCTTGCCGGCGGCTTCGAAGACGACGGAGAGGTGGCGTGCATCGCCGACACCGCAATAATCGCGGCGGTCCGTCAACTCGTGGAGCGGCAGGCGCGAGATGGTCGCCACGCCGTGATAGCCCTTCTGCCCGTGCATCTCGATGTATTGGTAGCCGAGCTTCCTCAGCGGTGCCGACGGAAACTGGTCGTCCGGGCACTTGGTCTCCTGCAGGCAGAGGATGTCCGGCTGCCACGTCTGCAATAAATGTTCGACCAGCGGCATGCGCAAGCGGACGGAGTTGATGTTCCATGTGGCAATGGAAAGAGGCATTCCTCATTCTCCCGGGAATTCGCCGGCGGTAGGTGTGTGACGCGTCCGGCAACGCGGAGCGTTTTTAAGCAGGTCGGGGCCGATCGACAAGCATGAAAAAGGCCGCCCGAGGGCGGCCTATACTACAGCGCCGCGCGTCTTATCAGACGCGCAAAGGTCGCTGTAGCACTCTGAACTGCTGCATGTCTCCTTAGATCGAGGTCGATCTAAGGAGACATGCAGTGGCATTCAGGCTGGGGGCGCCAGCTCATTTGCCTCCCTTGTTCCGCACCTCGTCATAGGGGATGCGGAAGACCTTGTCATCCAGCTGCATGCCGGTCCGGACGTTGAAGATCATCACCGACGTGTCCTTCTTCTGCGCATCGGTGATCGTCCATTGCCTAAGATCATAGGTCTTCGGATCGAACATCATCGTGATCGTCGAATCGCCGAAGATCGAGCGGTCGCCGAGCACGATGGTGATGAGGTCCGATTCGACCTTGACGCCTCGCACCATCCTACTGCTCAAATCGATCCTTTCGCTCAAGAGCAGGTTGAGCGGTGTCTTCGACAGCGGATAGATGTCCCAGGTCTTGAGTTTCATGTTGCCGATGACGACGGACCTGCCGTCGGCGATCACCCGCATCGGCGAGGGGGCCTCGTAATTGAAGCGGATGCGCCCCGGCCGGCGGATGTAAAATTTGCCGCCCGTCTGTTCGCCACGCGGGCCGAACTGCACGAATTCTCCGGCCATTGTCTTCACCGACGAGAAATGATCGGCGATCTTTTGCGCTATAGCGGGCGCCTGTGCCGAAGCCTCCCTCGCGTCGAATGTCGTGGCAGTCAGGCCGGCGAGCGCAGCAAGGCCGCCCACGAAGACGCGCCGCGAGATTGCCCGATTGCGGCTGTCGCCGGATTTTTTCTCCATCATCGCAGTCTCCTTCATTTCGGCATCATTTGGCGAGCAAGTGGGGCGCCTTCAAGGCGTTGTATCTCCCGCGACAGGCTCCATTCTCAAATGACCGTTACCGGCCGTCGCCCTAATTCTAACGGCCGGTGATTTCCGCCTCGGTCGGCACCAGGATCTCGCGCTTGCCCGCATGGTTCGCGGGGCCGATGATGCCTTCCTGCTCCATTCGTTCGATCAGCGATGCCGCTCTATTATAACCTATACCAAGGCGCCGCTGCACGTAGGACGTCGAAGCCTTGCCGTCTCGCAGGACAATCGCCACCGCCTGGTCGTAGGGGTCTTCGGAATCGGCGAGGTTCGAAGTGCCGGCCGGTCCGCCGCCTTCGTTCTCCTCGTCGTCTTCCGTAATCGCATCGAGATATTGCGGCGCGCCCTGGGTCTTGAGGTAAGCGACGACCTCCTCGACCTCGGTGTCGGAGACGAAGGGGCCGTGTACGCGCTGAATGCGGCCGCCACCGGCCATGTAGAGCATGTCGCCCATGCCCAGGAGCTGCTCGGCCCCCTGTTCGCCAAGGATGGTGCGGCTGTCGATCTTGGAGGTCACCTGGAAGGAGATGCGCGTCGGGAAGTTCGCCTTGATCGTACCGGTGATGACGTCGACCGACGGGCGCTGCGTCGCCATGATGACGTGGATGCCCGCCGCGCGGGCCATCTGCGCGAGCCGCTGGACGGCGCCCTCGATGTCCTTGCCGGCGACCATCATCAGGTCGGCCATCTCGTCGATGATGACGACGATATAGGGCATCGGAGAGAGATCGAATTCCTCCGTCTCGTAGATGGCCTCGCCGGTCTGGCGATCGAAGCCGGTCTGGACGGTGCGGGTGATCGCCTCGCCTTTGGCGAGCGCCTGCTCGACGCGGTTGTTGAAGCCGTCGATGTTGCGCACGCCGATCTTCGACATCTTCTTGTAGCGCTCTTCCATCTCGCGCACCGTCCATTTCAGCGCGACAACGGCCTTCTTCGGATCGGTCACGACCGGCGAGAGCAGATGCGGGATGCCGTCATAGACGGAGAGTTCGAGCATCTTCGGATCGATCATGATCAGCCGGCACTGCTCGGGTGTGAGCCGGTAGAGCAGCGACAGAATCATGGTGTTGATCGCCACCGACTTGCCTGACCCGGTGGTGCCGGCGACGAGCAGATGCGGCATCTTGGCGAGGTCGGCGATCACCGCCTCGCCGCCGATGGTCTTGCCGAGCGCCATGGCGAGCTTGGTCTTGGTCGTCTCAAAGTCGCGCGAGCCGATCAGCTCGCGTAGATAGACCATCTCGCGCCGCTGGTTCGGCAGCTCGATGCCGATGGCGTTGCGGCCCGGCACGACGGCGACGCGGGCGGCGATCGCGCTCATGGAGCGGGCGATGTCGTCGGCAAGGCCGATGACGCGCGAGGACTTGATGCCCGGTGCCGGCTCCAGCTCGTAGAGCGTGACGACCGGACCGGGGCGGACATGGATGATCTCGCCCTTGACGCCGAAATCCTCGAGCACGCCCTCGAGCATGCGGGCGTTCTGTTCGAGCGCATCGGCAGAGAGCGAGGCATCGCGCGCGACATTCTTCGGCTCCGCGAGGAAATGGATCGGCGGCAGCGTGAAATCGCCGTCGTCCGCGACGAAGGAGCGCTGCGCCTCGCGCTCGACGCGCTGGCCGCTCTTCGGCCGCGCCGGCGGCGGTGCCACACGCGAGCCCGCCATTGCTATCGTCGGCTTTGGCGGCGCGGGCCGCGGTGCCCAGTCGGCGGCGACGTCTTCGTCCGGCAGGATGCCGGCGGGCCGGGGCTCGTCGATATCGAAGGGCGGATCGTCGTCCTCATCGACCATCATCGACGGCGGCGTGACGATGCGACGCTCGGCGCGATCGAGCGACGGCTCGACGCGATCGCCGGCAAGCGCTTTCGGCCGTGCCGGCTCGTTCAGCGTGCCGAATTCATCGTTGTTGAAGTCGTAGGGTTCGTCGTAATGCCGCTTGGCGGCGCGCGTCGCGCTCATGCCGAACATGCGGCGCAGTCGGGCCTGGGCGGTAAAGCGCATATGCGCGAGCGACCCCATCAGGAGGGTAAACGGTCCTTCCTCGTCCTCCTCATCGAGCTCGTCGCGTATGGTGCGCGCCTTGCTGGGTGCCGACTCCGGCGCCGGTTCCTCCTCTTCCTCGTCGCTGACGCCGATGAGGCCGGCGCTGTAGATCAGGCACCAGGCGGCAGGCGCGGCGAAAAGGCAGGCGAGGATCGTCGCAAAGGTGCCGGTCGGGAATGTGCCGGTGAAGAGCGCCGGAAAACGCAGGATCATATCGCCGAAGACGCCGCCGAGGCCGTTCGGCAGCGGCCAGGTGATCGGCGCCGGCACGCAGCTCAAGGCCGCGCTCGCCAGCACCGAGCCGGCGAACCAGAGGCCAAGTCGCTTCAGGACCTTGTCGAAGGGTTTGTTGCCGATGAGAACGAAGGCCCAGGCGACGGCCGGCAGCAGCGCCACGACGCTCGCCAGGCCGAAGAACTGCATGAAGATGTCGGCGAAGGCAGCGCCGCCGTAACCGAGCAGGTTGGTCGGCTCGTCCGAGGTTGCGTAGGAAAAGCTTGGATCGGCGACGTTCCAGGTCGAAAGCGCGGCAACGGCAAGCGCCAGTGCGCCGATCAAGGCAAAGCCCGCCAGCGAGGCGATCTGGCGCCATACGAAGGTGGTCAGCACGAACCGGTTGGAACGGCTGTCAAGCGTTGCGGGATTGCTTCTGCTCATGTTGCCTGCTGCCCGTTTCGACCCGCCGGAACGCCACGCTTCTTCAAGTGAACGGTGAGAACATTCCAGCCATTGATTGCAGAGCATCCTTGCACCGCCGAACCTGCGGGGGCAGAACGCTCCGGGCACGTTGCGTGCCATGGAATCAACCTACGCGGAGTAGGGTTAATGCGACATTAACCATGCGCGTGTGTGGTCGAAATAGCGGTGGATGGGGACCATTGAGGCAAAAAAAGCCCGGATCGCGAGGATCCGGGCGAAGGGCGATCCGCAGTATGCGGACCGCGACGGGACTGTTGGCGGCGCCCCTGCAGGCGGCGCCGCAATCACGCTTAGCTGGTGTGATAGGCGGCTTCCCCGTGCGAGGAGAGGTCGAGACCTTCGCGCTCCGCTTCGACCGAGACGCGCAGGCCGACGATCGCATCGACCACCTTGTAGAGGATGAACGAGCCGATACCGGACCAAACGACCGTAACCAGGACGCCCTTGAGCTGCGCCCAGACCTGGGTTGCCGTGCCGGCGTAGCCGGCGGCGAAGTCGGCCGTGGAGTAGTCGACGATGCCGGCGCCCCCGAGGGCCGGGTTGACGAGGATACCGGTCGCAATCGCACCGAGGATGCCGCCGACGCCGTGAATGCCGAAGACGTCGAGGCTGTCGTCGTAGTTGAACTTGTTCTTCACCACGTCGACGAAGAAGTAGCAGACCGGCGAAACGGCGAGGCCGAGCACGATCGCCCCCATCGGACCGGCAAAGCCGGCAGCCGGGGTAACGGCAACGAGACCCGCAACCGCACCCGAGGCGGCACCGAGCATCGAGGCCTTGCCACGAACGAGCGTTTCAACCACGGCCCAGGAGACGATGGCTGCTGCGGTCGCCAGGAAGGTGTTGATCATGGCGAGAGCGGCATAGGCGTTGGCTTCAAGATTCGAGCCGGCATTGAAGCCGAACCAGCCGACCCACAGCAGCGAGGCGCCGACCATGGTGAGCGTCATCGAATGCGGAGCCATGATCTCCCGCTTGTAGCCCGTGCGCTTGCCCAGCAAGATGGCGCCGACGAGGCCCGCGATACCGGCATTGATGTGGACGACGGTGCCGCCGGCGAAGTCGATCGCGCCGAAGGAGAAGATCAGGCCGGTCGGAGCCGTATAGGCGCTCGGGCCACCCCAGAACCAGACCATGTGGGCGATCGGGAAGTAGACGAAGGTGACCCACAGGATGACGAAGAGCATGACGGCCGAGAACTTGATGCGCTCGGCGAAGGCGCCGACGATCAGAGCCGGCGTGATGCAGGCGAAGGTCATCTGGAACACCACGAAGACGTATTCAGGGATGAAGACGCCCTTGGAGAAGCTTTCCGCGAGCGTCGTCGTGTCGACGCCGGCCAGGAACATCTTCGAGAAGCCGCCGATGAAGGAGTTGAGCGAGCCGCCATCGGTGAAGGCGAGCGAATAGCCATAGGTGACCCAGATGATCATGACGACCGCGGTGATCATCAGGACCTGCATTAGCACCGACAGCATGTTCTTGGCGCGCACGAGACCGCCATAGAAGAGCGCGAGGCCGGGAACGGTCATCAGCAGGACGAGAATGGTCGACAGCAGCATCCAGGTGGTATCGCCCTTGTCCGGGACGGGCGTTGCGGCAGCCGCCTCGGCCGCGGCAGGCGCGGCCTCCTGGGCAAAGGCAACGACCGGCGCGAGCAAGGCGGCAGCGGTTGCGCCCACGCGTCGAAGAGAGGTGGAAAGGTTGAATGACGACATCGAAAAAAGCTCCCTGAACGGCGCGGTTTACAGCGCTTCTGAGTCGGTTTCGCCGGTGCGGATGCGAACGGCGTGGTCGATCGAATAGACGAAGATCTTGCCGTCGCCGATCTGTCCGGTCTTGGCGGCCGAAGCGATGGCTTCGACGGCCTTGTCGACGATCTCCGTCGGAACTGCGATTTCGATCTTCAGCTTCGGCAGGAAGCTCACGGCATATTCGGTGCCGCGGTAAATCTCGGTGTGCCCCTTCTGGCGGCCGTAGCCCTTCACTTCGGTCACGGTCAAGCCCTGGATGCCAACGGCAGTAAGGGCTTCGCGGACCTCATCGAGCTTGAACGGCTTGATAATGGCCATCACAATTTTCATCGGTTTCCCATCCTTGTCTGCCTCCGGCCGGAGGCCGTCTCTCCTTGCTGCTTCAAGCGCCTGAGGCGCCGGGCAACTGGAAAATCACATTCAAGGGGCGTGCCAGATTCGATGGGAGGGCTTAAATCGAGGAAAAGACACGAAAAAACCACTTTTCAGGGGGGTGGCGCCCTGATATGCCGAAAAAGACATCAATAAAACAGCCCAAAAAATGGGCAAAAATTAAAAAATGCTCAGTTTTTATTCAGTTGCCTTTTTGCGGATCAATCCTTCCTGTGCCACCGAGGCAATCAGAACGCCGGATCGGTCGAACAGGCTGCCGCGCGTCATGCCGCGGGCGCCGTGTGCGCTCGGGCTGTCCTGCGTGTAGAGCAGCCAGTTGTCCATCTTGCACGGGCGATGAAACCACATGGCATGGTCGAGGCTCGCGACCTGCAGTTTGCGGTCGAACACCGAGGTGCCGTGCGCGTAAAGCGACGTGTCGAGAAGCGTCATGTCGGAGAGATAGGCGAGAATGGCCGCCTGCAGATGCCGTTCGTCCGGTACCGCGCCGACGGCTTTCACCCACACGTCCTGGGTCGGCGGCAGCTTGTCGCGCGAGAAATAGTGCTCAACTGAGACGGGGCGGATCTCGATCGGCCGCGGCCGCTCCCAATAGCGGCGGATCGCTTCCGGCGCATGGACGAGAAACTTCTCCTTGAGTTCCTGCTCGCCCGGCAGCGTTTCCGGCATCGGTACGGCCGGCATGTCGAACTGATGCTCGAAACCGTCCTCGTCATATTGGAAGGAAGCCGACATCGCGAAGATCGCCTTGCCGTGCTGGATCGCCACCACACGCCGCGTGGCGAAGCTCGATCCGTCGCGGATGCGGTCCACCTCATAGATGATCGGAACGGCGGGATCGCCCGGCCTGAGGAAATAGGCGTGCAGCGAATGGACGTAGCGGCCTTCGTCGACGGTGCGCTGGGCGGCGACCAACGCCTGGCCGATCACCTGGCCGCCGAAGACCCGCTGCCATCCGACCTGGGGGCTTAGGCCCCGGAACAGATTCTCTTCGAGCTTTTCGAGATCGAGAATCGCGAGAAGCGCGTCCATGGGCGTGGCGGTTTCGGTGGGGCGCGACATTTTTCGGCGGTCTCCGATGGTAGGAACGGCGATGGCATTGATCTATATAGGCGGGAGACGATGCTCAAGTGCGACGGGAGAGACAGGCGAATGATCGATGTACTGATTGCCGGGGGCGGCTATGTCGGCCTGTCGCTTGCCGTCTCGCTCAAGAAAGCCGCCCCGCACCTGCACGTCACGGTGGTCGACGGCGCGCCGGAGGATGCCTGGAGAAAAGACGAGCGCGCCTCGGCGGTCGCGTTGGCCGCGGAGCGGATGCTCGATGTTCTCGGCGTCTGGAGTGCGATTGCCCCCGAAGCGCAGCCTATCCTCAGGATGGTCATCACCGATTCGAAGACGGCCGATCCGGTCCGACCGGTCTTCCTGACCTTCGAAGGCGACGGCGGCGAGGGGCGTCCTTTTGCCCATATGGCGCCGAATACGGCCCTGGTGGGGGCGCTGCGCGACGCCTGCAAGGATTTCGGCATACCGGTCCGGCAGTCGACGATGGTCGAGAGCTTTACGAGCGGCGAGCACGCGGTCCACGTGACGCTCGCGGGCGGCGAAGAATTGCAGGCGCGCCTTCTGGTCGCCTGCGACGGCATCCGTTCGAAGCTGCGCGAGGCGGCCGGCATCAAGGTCGTGGAATTCGATTACGGCCAGTCCGGCATCGTCACAACGGTCGAGCATGAACGCTCGCACGGCGGCACGGCGGAGGAGCATTTCCTGCCGGCCGGGCCCTTCGCGACGCTGCCGCTCAAGAACAACCGCTCGTCGCTCGTCTGGACCGAGAGCACATATGATGCCGAACGCCTGGTGAAGGAGGATGATTTCATTTTCGAGGAGGAGCTGGAGCGCCGCTTCGGCCACAAGCTCGGCCATCTCAAGGTGGTCGGCGGCCGCCGGGCCTTTCCGCTCGGGCTGACGCTTGCTCGCGAGTTCATCGCACCGCGTTTCGCGCTCGCGGGGGATGCCGCGCACGGCATTCACCCGATCTCCGGCCAGGGGCTCAATCTCGGCTTCAAGGATGTGGCGGCGCTCGCCGAGACCATCGTCGAGGCCGATCGCCTCGGCCTCGACATCGGCTCGCTTGCGGTCCTGGAGCGCTACCAGAGCTGGCGGCGTTTCGACACCGTCCGCATGGGTGTCACGACGGATGTCCTCAACCGGCTCTTTTCCAACGACATCATGCCGCTCCGGGTCGTCCGCGACATCGGCCTCGGCCTCGTCGACCGCCTGCCGTCGCTCAAGAACTTCTTCATCCGCCAGGCCGCCGGCGTCGCCGGTCGAGGCGATCCGCGGTTGCTGGCTGGCGAGCCGATTTGAACCGGGTTCGGGTATTGCCTGCGGCTGCCGCCACTTCTCTCGTTTTGACGGGAAGAAGGCCAGGGTGAGGGCAAACTACCCCCTATGAACTCGCTTGGCGCTAGTGAAAACGCAAGCCTCAATCCTCAATCTTGCGAGCCTCCGAGACCAGCATGATCGGCACGCCGTCGCGGATCGGATAGGCGAGGCGGGCCTTTTCCGAGATCAGTTCGTTGGCCTCCGCGTCATAGCTGAGCCGTCCCTTGCACAGAGGGCAGACGAGCAGTTCGAGGAGTTTCGGGTCGACCTTGCTGGCGTTGACGTCCATGGTTTTTCGTCACTGCAGGATATTGTCGAGATCGCCGAAGTTGCGGGCGAGCACGATCTCGGTGATCGCGATCAGCGTCTCGGCACGCGTCTTGAGGTCGGGCGCCTCCAGCAGCGCCTGCTTTTCCGCCGGCCCATAAGGCGACATCATCGCCATGGAATTGACCAGCGTGCGGTTGCTCGCCCGTTCCACGCTTTCCCAATCAGCTTCGAGCTTGTTGGCGTCGAGATAGGCGCGGAAGGCTGCGAGAAGCGCTTCGCGGTCGACGAGGTTCTCATCGTCCGGACTTTCAAGATCGCTCGCAAAGGGACCAATGCGGAAGCGCCGGTAGCCGCGAACGGCCGCGACTTCGGCGAAGAGGCGAAAGCGGCAGACGCCGGTGAGCGAGGTGATGTAGCGTCCGTCGCCGGTCTCGGCGAAGGAGGTGATCCGGCCGATGCAGCCAACCTGGCAGAGCGCCGGCACAGCGGAGGCGTCGATCTCGTTCCGCCCCTCGGCAAAGGAGGGCTGGACGATGCCGATCAGCCGGTTGCCGGCGAGCGCATCGTCGAACATGGCAAGATAGCGTGGCTCGAAGATATTGAGCGGAAGCTGTGCGCCGGGAAGCAGGAGCGCGCCCGTTAAGGGAAATACCGGAAGTATCTCCGGCAGGTCCTGCGGACCGAGGTAGCGCGCATTTCCGACATGCATTCTGATAACCCTGCAGATAGCGGCTGCTGCGTCCTACCGCCGGCGCCGAGCCACGTCCAAGAAATGGTGCATTCCGCAAAAATCTCAAGGGAAAAGACGCGGGATGGAGCGAAGGACGGCGAAAAAACCGGCGCTCGAGCGGGAGGTTACCGCTTGAACAGGCCTAATGTATGTCGCCCAAAGCGTGCAGCGGTTTTGGGACAACGACATGCACAAAAACAAAGATCTAAAGAGCTTCGCGTGAATTCGTTTGAACGCGACGCGCTTTAGGATCCCGATGCAAAAAAGCCGGCCCATGGGCCGGCTTCCAATCGACGAAAACTCTCTTCTTCGGCTTACTGGCACGCCTCGATCTGCTTCAGCGCGGCCGAGATGCCGGAGAGAGAATAGGAGTAGTTGGTTTCCGTGCCCCTGCGGGACTTGGCGGTGACAGACATGGCCTTGCCGGATTTCATCGCGGCGACCAGGGCCGGCTCCTCGGCAGCGTTTTCGACCCAGGCGGAATTGCCCTTGGTGAACATGACGAAGGTGCGGCCGTCGATCACCACATTGACCTTCGAATTGTCCTGCAACTGGTAACCCATCATCGCCTGCGGCTCGTAGCTGATGTTCTGGCCGGGGCGCTGCGAGACGAGGAAGAAGATATCGCCGTGATCGACGCCGGCCGGGCTCTTCTCCTTCGGCACGGAGAGAACGTAGCAAACCTTGCCGTTGCCGGACTGGTAGGAATAGGCGCCCCAGGCGCTGAACTGCTGGATTCGCGTCGGCGATTGCGCGGAAGCCACGCCGGCTGCAGCCAGTACGAGTGCGAGTGCAGTTGCGATCTTTCTTACAAACATGGGGTTCCTGCCGCTTGTCTTGCTTACGTCGCCCGATACAGCCTCGGACGGGCAACGCATAGTCACGATTTGAATTTATTTTGACTTAATTCAGGTTACTAAACCGTCAACGATCCCGGAAAACCGCCCTTTTGCTTCCAGACGGGCTATCGCACGCGAGCACCGGTCCGCCCATCGCTGTTGGCATCAAGGTCCTTCGCATGCGGATTGCCGGTTCGGTCGACGTTGCCACTGCAAGAGCCGTTGCCCGGTAGGAATCCTGTCTCAAATCTTCATCGGGGAGCGGCCGCTCTGCTGCCTTCGCGGATTACTGCCCCTTTTCCCGGAATCTATGTCACAAAGAATCAGGCAAGAGTTTGACTTTCCGGCAGGAATACGGCGTCGCGTCGGCGCTTTGCCGCATCGGTTGCCGCGGTCCGTCTTATTCGTCGGGCCGGTCACGCATGGCCTCGTCGGCCTTCTGATAATGCGTCTCCCTGATCTGTCCGCTGATCGCGGCAAAGGCGGCCGTCAGTACGGCGATATCGTCGGAGAAGCCGACGACGGCCAGCACGTCGGGCACGAAGTCGAGGGGAAGGACGAAGTAAGCGAGCGCCGCCAGCAGAACGCCACGCGTGCGCGTCGGCGTGTTCGGGTCGACCGCGCAATAATAGGCGGCGACGAGATCGCGGCTGAAGGGGATTTGCCGGGCTGCTCGGCGGAAGGTCGGCCAAAAGCGGCGGCGGACCTTGCGCTCCCTGCGCTCCTGTTCGGATTCCTCGCCGGGGAGAAGTATTTCACCGATCTTGATGTCGTCCATCGCGTCCGTTCCGGTAATTCAAAGTGCTGCAGCGATGTTTGCGCGTCAAACAAGATGCGCGGCGCCGTAGTATCGCAGCCTGATATGGGAAGGCGGGGCGCTATTTCAAATGGTCCGGCATGCGGCCCGCGGCCGCCCGATCCATTTTCGCCGCCAGCTTGAAGTCGAGCTCCGTCAGGCCGTTCGCGTCATGGGTCGAAAGCGTGACATCTACGCGGTTGTAGACATTGAACCATTCCGGGTGATGATCGAGTTTCTCCGCGGCTAGCGCGCATTGCGTCATGAAGGAGAAGGCCTCTGCGAAATTCTTGAAGCGGAACGCCTTCCAGATCGAAGCGCCGTCTTCGGCAAGGACCCAGCCTTCCATCTTGTGCAGATGCTCGGCGATGGCCGTCTCGTCCAATTTTTCCGGGCGCATGCTGTTCCTCCTCGCTGCGTCTTGTATTTAAAAACGACGTCGCGCCCGAGAAAGTTCGGGCGCAACTTCGCCGCGCCGACTGCATGTTTCCTTAAATCCTAGCCGATTTAAGGAAACATGCAGCAATTCAAAGAGCTACAGCGACCTTTGCGCGTCTGTGAGACGCGCGGCGCTGTAGGCCACTCGCTCGAATAAGATGAAACCGGTCAGAATTCTCTTTGTTTGTCTCGGCAATATCTGCCGCTCACCGCTTGCGGAAGGCGTGATGCGCGAGCTGGCGAAGCGGGCCGGCTGCGGGCAGACGATCGTGGTCGATTCCGCCGGCATCGGTGCCTGGCACGTCGGCGATCCGCCCGACCGTCGATCGATCGCGATTGCGCGGGCGCAGGGGATAGACATCGCGGGCTTACGCGGTCGCAAGATAGCGGTGGCGGATTTCGCCGCGTTCGACCTCATCCTCGGAATGGACGGAAGCAATGTGCGCGACCTCAGGAGGCTCGCGCCGCCGGCCGCGGCGCACAAGGTGCATCTCTTCCTGGCCTATGCCGAAGACCGCAACGAAGATGTTCCGGACCCCTATTACCAGACGGCAGAAGCCTTCGAAGCGCTCTACCAGGCGCTTGAAGCGGGCTGTTCCTCGCTGCTCGCGAAGCTCGAACGCACTTCGTGAAGCGGGAAGACCTCTTCCGTCAGATAGGGCCCGCCACCGACTGAATCGCGCGACGACAGCAGGACAAAGCGCGAGACGGCGAAGGGCGCGGTGAGGAAGTTGCCGCGTCCGGAGAGATATTCGACGACATCCTCGACGCGCGAGGAACGCAGCCGCGCGAGTGTGACGTGCGGGGTGAACTTGCGCGGATCCGGGGCGAGCCCGATGCGCTGGCAGATGCGTTCGATCTCCGCCTGGAGCGCATACATTTCCGGGCTGTTACTGACGCCGGCCCAGACCGAATGCGGCTTCTTCGAGCCGAAGGCGCCGGTGCCCGAGAGTTGAAGCTGGAACTCGGGCCGTTCGATGCGGTCAAGTCTGTCGATGATCTCGTCGGCGGTGCGCCAATCGACGTCGCCAATGAAGCGCAGGGTGATGTGATAGTTCTCCACATCGATCCAGCGAGCTCCGGGAAGACCTCCGCGCAGCAGAGAAAGACTCATTGCTGCATTGCGCGGAATTTCGAGGGCGGTGAATAGTCTCGGCATGGCGAGCTCCCCGAATCTCTTGCAGATAACTCAGCGAATCACGCATCGCACCTGCACGCAACCATTATTTGATACTGCGAAACATTAACTTTCTCTTAACTGTGGATGCGTGGTCATTCTCCTTTCGCAAGCGAGTGGACGAAAAGCTCCGCCGTCGGCAAAAAGCGCTCGACCATAATGCCGATCCCGTCACCGTTCGGGTGCATGCCGTCCTCGAGCTTCAGGTCCGCCTCGGTCACGACACCGTCGAGGAAGAAAGGGTAGAAGACGAGATTGTGTTCCTTGGCGAGCTCCGGAAAAATCGGGTTGAAGCGCGACGCGTATTCCGCCCCCATGTTCGGCGGCGCCAGCATCCCTGCGAGCAACACGGCGATACCGCGTTCCTTGAGCCGCGTGATCATCGCTGCGAGGTTCTTGCGCGTTTCCTCCGGCGGGATCCCGCGCAAGGCGTCGTTGGCACCAAGTTCGAGGATAACACCCTTGGTACCGTCGGGCACGGACCAGTCGATGCGGGCGAGACCGCCGGACGTCGTGTCGCCCGAGACGCCCGCATTGGCGATGGTGACGTCGAGCCCCTTGTCCCTCAGCGCCTTCTCGAGGCGCGCCGGAAAAGCGTCCTCCGGTGGAAGCTGAAACCCGGCCATGAGGCTATCGCCGAAGCCGACGAGGCTCACGCTCTCGGCGCGCGCGGTCGCCGATAACGCGATTGTCATTGCGAGGCTCAAGAAAAACGGGAGAAAGTCTTTTAAAGCCATAAGTTCGTTCCTAGGTTCAGGACCTCGATCGGGGCAATCGTTTCGTCAGCCTTATCAGATTTCATATAGGACTATTCGGCGTGGCAAAAACCATCATCGAGCTGAAAAATGCGGAGTTGACTCTGGGCGAGGCGGCAGCCTCGGTGCATGTGCTGCAGGGTGTGAGTCTTGCGATCGAAGCGGGTGAATCGGTCGGGATCGTCGGCCCTTCCGGGTCGGGAAAATCGACGCTCCTGATGGTCATGGCCGGGCTGGAGCGGCTCGATAGCGGCGAAATCATTATCGACGGCACGAGCCTCCACCGGTTGAAGGAGGACGCGATCGCCGACTTCCGCGGCCGCAATATCGGTATCGTCTTCCAGTCCTTCCACTTGATCCCGAACATGACGGCGCTCGAAAATGTCGCAGTGCCCCTGGAACTCGCCAATGTGCAGAATGCCTTTGACATAGCACGCCGGGAACTCGTCGCGGTGGGGCTCGGCGAGCGCCTGACGCATTATCCCGGGCAGCTTTCGGGCGGCGAGCAGCAGCGCGTGGCGATCGCGCGGGCGCTGGCGCCGTCGCCGAAGCTCCTGATCGCCGACGAGCCGACGGGCAATCTCGACGCGGAGACCGGCCGGCAGATCGCCGATCTCATCTTTGCCGAACAGCGCGAGCGCGGCATGACGCTCGTGCTCGTCACGCATGACGCGGCGCTCGCCGGGCGCTGCGACAGGCAGGTTCGGGTGCGCTCCGGCGAAATCGTCTCCGATGCCGGAGCCGAATTGCTCACGACTTCCGTGCGGCAGGGAGCTGCATCGGCATGAGCGAGGCAAGTGCCGTTCGCCGTCTCCGTCCGCTCCTCGCCCTACGGCTGGCGCTCCGGGAGATGCGCGGGGGCTTGAAGGGCTTCTATATTTTCCTCGCCTGTATCGCGCTCGGAACAGCGGCGATCGCCGGCGTCAACTCGCTGTCGCAGTCGATCAGCGCGACGATCGCCTCGCGGGGGCAGGAACTCCTGGCCGGCGATATCCGCTTCGAGCTCAACAACCGGGTGGCGACCGCTGAGGAGCGCGCTTTCCTCGACAGCCACGGCCCGGTTTCGGTGTCGGCGGGGCTGCGCTCCATGGCGCGGCTTGCCGATGGCTCGAACCAGGCGCTCGTCGAGCTCAAGGCCGTCGACCGCGCCTATCCTCTTTACGGCACGCTCGAAAGCGAGCCGGCCAGGCCGCTTGCCGAATTGCTGGCAAGGCAAGGCGATTCTTTCGGTGCCGTTGCTGCACCGCTGCTGCTCGAACGTCTTGGCATCGCGCCTGGCGCGGAAATCCTGCTCGGCAATGCGCGGATCCGCATCAACGCCACGCTCGTGCGCGAGCCGGACGCGGTTTCCGACGGTTTCGGCTTCGCTCCCCGGTTGATGATTTCCGACGAGGCGCTCACTGCCTCCGGGCTGGTGCAGACCGGCAGCCTTGTCGAGCATAGCTATAAGGTCCGTGTGCCCGACCCCGCGCAGGTGAAACTGATCCGCACGCAAGCGGAGACGCGCTTCCCCTCCGCCGGCTGGTCGATCCGCACCAGCGGCAATGCCGCTCCGTCGCTCAACGCCAATATCACCCGTTTCTCGCAGTTCCTGACGCTCGTCGGGCTGACGGCGCTTATCGTCGGCGGCGTCGGCGTTGCCAATGCCGTACGGTCCTATCTCGACGGCAAGCGCAGCGTGATCGCGACCTTCAAGTGCCTCGGCGCACCGGCGTCGCTGGTCGCGATGATTTACCTTGCGCAGATCCTGATGATCGCGCTGATCGGCATTGCGGTCGGCCTCGTGCTTGGCGCCCTGATCCCCTTTATCGCCGCGCAATTTCTTGTCGATGTGCTGCCGATCTCCACTTCGTTCGAGCTCTACCCTTCCGCGCTCGGTCTCGCGGCGCTTTTCGGCCTGCTGACGGCGCTCGCCTTCGCGGTTCTGCCGCTTGGCCGGGCGCGCCGGGTGCCGGCGACCGCGCTCTTCCGCCAGCAGGGCTTCGAGCCTTCGGGCTTTCCCGCCTGGCCCTATCTTCTCGGCGCTTCCGCCTGCCTGGCGGCGCTCGCCGGTCTTGCCGTCTGGACGGCCTATGACCGCTTCATCTCGCTGGTCTTCCTCGGCGCCATCGCCTTCGCCTTCATCCTGCTTCGCGGCGTAGCGCTCCTCATATCCTGGCTCGCCCGGCGCAGCCCGCGCGTCGATTCGCCGGCGCTGAGATTGGCGATTGGCAATATCCACCGGCCGGGCGCACTGACGCCATCGGTGGTCCTGTCGCTCGGCCTCGGCCTGGCCCTTCTGGTGACGTTGGCGCTGATCGACGGCAATCTCCGGCGCGAGCTCACCGGCGACATGGCGGAGCGCGCGCCCAACTTCTTCTTCGTCGACATTCAGGGCAGCGAGATCGAAGGTTTTCGCTCCGTGCTCGACCAGGCGATGCCGAGGGGCAAGGTCGTCGAGGTGCCGATGCTGCGCGGCCGCATCATCGCTTTCAACGGCGAGGACGTGAACAGCCGAAATGTCCCTCCGGGCGGCCAATGGGTGCTGCGCGGCGACCGCGGCATCACATATGCCAAGAGGAAGCCGGAGAATTCGACGCTGACCGAAGGCGCCTGGTGGCCCGAGGACTACAGCGGCGAGCCGCTCGTGTCGTTCTCGGCGGAAGAGGCCGGCGAGCTGGGTCTGAAGCTCGGCGATACGGTTACCGTCAACGTGCTCGGCCGCAACATCACGGCCCGGATCGCCAATTTCCGCGAGGTCGAGTGGGAATCGCTGTCGATCAACTTCGTCATGGTGTTCTCGCCGAACACCTTTCCCGGCGCGCCGCATGCGTGGCTCGCGACCATCATCGATCCCGATGCCACGGCGCAAGAGGAGGCGGCGGTGCTGAAAGCGGTGACGAACGCCTATCCGACGATCACCAGCGTGCGCGTCAAGGACGCGCTCGACATTGTCAACACGCTGCTCGGCCAGCTCGCTACGGCGATCCGCGCCGCTGCTGCCGTCGCACTCGTCGCATCCATCCTCGTGCTCGCCGGTGCGCTTGCCGCCGGCAATCGAGCCCGCATCCACGACGCCGTGGTCTTGAAGACGCTCGGCGCAACGCGGGGAACGCTGATCCGTGCCTTCAGCTACGAATATGTGATCCTCGGCCTGGCGACGGCCGTGTTCGCGCTGTTTGCCGGCGGCGTTTCGGCCTGGTTCGTCGTCAGCCGCATCATGACGCTGCCGTCGAGCTTCCTGCCGGACGTGGCCGTTGCCACGATCGCCATCGCGCTCGTCGTGACGGTCGGCATCGGGCTCGCTGGAACATGGCGCATCCTCGGGCAGAAAGCCGCGCCGGTGCTGCGCGAACTGTAGGCTCAATCGACGCGAACGGCACAGTTTTCGCCGTCTCGCATTCGCTCATGGTGACTCGTCGCGAAAAGAATGCTAAAGCGCCCGGCAATTCAGAGCTTCGCGCGCCCTTCGAGCGCACCTTAAGGCTCGCCCGATTTCAATTCGATGACTGGGACTTGATCCGGACCGTTCTCCGGACACCCCTTCGCTGTACGGACAGGACGACACGAGCATGGCAGCCATAGAGATCTTGAGCAGGGCGGACATCGTCAAGGCGCCGGAGGTGCGCGTCGTGCCGCGGACTGGAAAGCAGTCGCTGATCGGCCTCTTGCGCGAGGACATGGCGAAGCTGCTTGTCGAGAGGGGCGTGCCCGAGCGTCAGGTCAAGATGCGCGTCAGCCAGCTCTGGCACTGGCTCTATGTCCGCGGCGTTTCGGACTTCGATGAGATGTCGAACGTCTCCAAGGACATGCGTGAGATGCTGAAGGAGCATTTCACCATCGCCCGGCCGGAGATCGTCGAGGAGCAGGTCTCGAACGACGGGACGCGCAAGTGGCTCCTGCGCTTTCCGCCGCGCGGCGCCGGCCGGCCGGTTGAGATCGAGACGGTCTATATTCCCGAGGAAGGCCGCGGTACGCTCTGCATCTCGAGCCAGGTCGGCTGCACGCTCACCTGCTCCTTCTGTCATACCGGCACGCAGAAGCTCGTGCGCAACCTGACCGCCGAGGAGATACTCTCACAGCTTCTCTTGGCGCGCGACCGGCTTGGTGACTTCCCCGAGCGCGACACGCCGCAGGGCGCGATCGTGCCGGCAGAAGGCCGCAAGATCACCAACATCGTCATGATGGGCATGGGCGAGCCGCTCTACAATTTCGAGAACGTCAAGACGGCGCTCCTGATCGCCTCGGACGGCGACGGCCTTTCTCTCTCGAAGCGGCGGATCACCCTTTCGACCTCCGGCATCGTTCCGGAGATCTACCGCACCGGCGAGGAAATCGGCGTGATGCTGGCGATCTCGCTGCACGCCGTCAAAGACGAGCTGCGCGACATGCTGGTGCCGATCAACAAGAAATATCCGCTGAAGGAGCTGATGGAGGCCTGCCGCGCCTATCCGGGGCTTTCAAACGCCCGGCGCATCACCTTCGAATATGTGATGCTGAGGGACGTCAACGACAGCCTGGAAGACGCCAAGGAGCTGGTGAAGCTCCTGAAGGGCATTCCGGCGAAGATCAATCTCATCCCCTTCAATCCGTGGCCGGGCACCAATTACCAGTGCTCGGACTGGGAGCAGATCGAAAAGTTCGCCGACTTCATCAACCAGGCCGGCTACGCCTCGCCGATCCGCACGCCGCGCGGCCGCGATATCCTCGCCGCCTGCGGCCAGCTCAAGTCGGAATCGGAACGCATGCGCAAGGTCGATCGCCTCGCCTTCGAGGCGATGATGATCGCCAATCATGGCGAGGACTAATCTTTCGCCAAATGCGGCGCAGCGGCGATCGGGATCGATGAAGAAGTTTGATGGATGAAGCAGTTTCCATCGATTGATTTCACCCCTTCGCTTTCCTAAGAAGGCGGCGAAATCATTCCTGAGCGGGATGCGGAAGGCGCGACGCTATCCGAAATCCCTTGCCAAAAATCGGAGGATACCCATGCGTTCGCTTCTCATCGCGCTTGCCGCCACGGTGGCGCTTTCCCTGCCGGCGCACGCCGACGAAGTCACGGTTGCCGTGACGGCGATCGTCGAACATCCGGCGCTCGATGCCGCCCGCGACGGCGTGAAGGATGCGCTTGCCGCAGCCGGCTACAAGGAAGGCGAGAACCTGAAGTTCATCTACGAGTCGGCGCAGGGCAATCCGGCGACCGCTGCGCAGATCGCCCGCCAGTTCGCCGGCGAGGCGCCGAGCGTCATCGTGCCGATCTCGACGCCGTCGGCTCAGGCCGTGGTCTCCTCCACCCGCGACATCCCGGTGGTCTTCACCGCCGTTTCCGATCCGCTCGGCGCACAGCTCGTCAAAGACATGGAGAAGCCCGGCGGCAACGTCACCGGCCTTTCCGACATGTCGCCGGTCGCCGAGCATGTGGCGCTGATCAAGGAAATCCTGCCGAACGTGAAGACGATCGGCTATCTCTACAATTCCGGCGAGGCGAACTCCGTGTCGCTGCTGGCGGCGCTCAAGGCGGAGGCCGAGAAGGCCGGTTTGACGGTGGTCGAATCCGCTGCGACGAAGTCGGCCGAGGTGCAGGGTGCTGCCCGCGCGCTCGTCGGCCGTGCCGACGCGATCTACATCCCGACCGACAACACGATCATCTCCGCGCTCGAAGGTGCGGTCGCCGTTGCCGAGGAAAGCAAGGTGCCGCTCTTCACCGCCGACACGGACTCCGTCTCCCGCGGTGCGATCGCGGCCCTCGGCTTCAACTACTATGACGTCGGCAAGCAGACGGGCGAAGTGGTCGTCCGTGTTCTCAAGGGCGAAAACCCGGGCGACATCGCCGTCAAGGTTGCCGACGGCACCGACCTCGTGATCAACAAGGGGGCCGCCACCCGCATGGGTGTCACGCTGCCTGAGAGCGTCGTCGGCCGGGCGACCCGCACGATCGAATAACAACTGCGGCCTTTCGAACCAGAGTTTGTTGCCTTTTTGCCGCCCCCGTTCCATACGGGGGCGGTTCGCTTATCGAGCGGGATGAGGAAAGTGCGCATCCCGCGCCAACTTTAGAATGCATGTTCCGCATGCGTCTTGAGCCTGCGGAGCATCGGAGAAGAGGACTACCGGCGTTGAGTCAAATCGCTTTCTGGGGAGCCGTGGAGCTGGGGCTCGTCTATGCCTTCGTCGCCGTCGGCGTCTTTCTCGCTTTCCGGGTGCTCGACTTTCCCGACCTGACCGTCGACGGCTCCTTTCCGCTCGGCGCCGCCGTCACCGCGGTGCTGATCATCGCCGGCGTAAACCCATGGCTCGCCGCGGCTGTGGCGATGGTTGCCGGGGCGACCGCGGGCATCGTCACGGCGCTTCTGAACGTCAGGTTCAAGATCCTGAACCTGCTTGCCTCGATCCTGACGATGATCGCGCTCTTCTCCGTCAACCTTCGCGTCATGGGCAAGCCCAACGTCGCGCTGATCAATGCCGACACGATGCTCTCGCCCTTCTATGGCCTCGGTTTGCGGGACTTCTACGTGCGGCCGCTTTTCGTCGGCATTCTGGTGCTCGTCGCCGTCGTCCTCGTCTGGCGCTTCCTCGAAAGCGACGCGGGGCTCGCTATGCGGGCGACCGGCGCCAATGCACGTATGGCGCGCGCGCAAGGCGTCGACACCAGCCGCCAGATCTATCTCGGCATGGCGATCTCCAACGCGCTCGTCGCCTTCGGTGGCGCGCTCTTTGCCCAGACCAACGGCTTTGCCGACGTGACCTCGGGCGTCGGCACCATCGTCGTTGGACTCGCCGCCGTCATCATCGGCGAGACGCTTTTCGGCGCGCGCGGCATCCTCATTGCGCTTGTCGGCTGCGTGTTCGGATCGATCCTGTATCGCATCGCCATTCAGGTGGCGCTCTCGACCGACACGCTCGGCCTGCAAGCTTCCGACCTCAATTTCGTGACCGCGGTGCTCGTCACCGTCGCGCTCATCCTCCCCCGTCTGCGCCGCAGAGGTGCCGCATGATCAAGCTCGAGAACATCCAGGTCGTCTTCGGCAAGGGCACGCCGCTGCAGAAACAGGCGCTGAACGGCGTCAGCCTGACGATCGAGGAAGGCTCCTTTGTCACCGTGATCGGCTCGAACGGTGCCGGCAAATCGACGCTACTCGGCGTGCTTGCCGGCGATGTGCTGCCGAGCGGCGGCCGCGTGACGATCGGCAGCACGGACGTGACGCGCAAGGGTACGGCCGCCCGCGCCGGCCTCGTCGCTCGTGTCTTTCAGGATCCGCTCACCGGCAGTTGCGGCGCGCTCTCGATTGAGGAGAACCTGGCGCTTGCCGCCAGGCGCGGCGAGAGACGCGGCCTCACGCCGGCACTCGGATCGAGGCGGCGCGAACATTTCCGCGAGCGCATCGCCGAGCTCAATCTCGGCCTCGAAAACCGCATGCGCGATCGTATGGACCTGCTTTCGGGGGGTCAGCGCCAGGCGGTCTCGCTGGTAATGGCGACGCTCGCCGGCTCGGAAGTGCTGCTGCTCGACGAACACACGGCGGCGCTCGACCCGGGCATGGCCGAGTTCATCATGAACCTCACGCAGAAGATCGTTTCGGAGCGCAAGCTGACGACGCTGATGGTGACGCATTCGATGCGCCAGGCGCTCGACTTCGGCCACCGGACCGTCATGCTGCACGGCGGCGAGACCGTGCTCGACGTCGCCGGCGACAGCCGCAAGACGCTGCAGGTCGAGGATCTGATCGCTATGTTCCGCCGCATCCGCGGCCAGACGCTCGACGACGATGCGCTGCTGATCGGCTGAGGAGCCGCGCCGGCCTCGCGTTCCGTCGCCATTGCCCTATCCGGCCTGCCGGCCACCTTCTCCCCGCATGCGGGGCCAAGGGGACTCGCGGCGCCCTCTCAAGTCCCCTCTCCCCGCTCGCGGGGAGAGGGATAGGGTGAGGGGCAAACTCGTGTCTGCGATTTTGTCCTTGAATCGGTGTTCCGGCTAAGAACCCCGGAACGCCGTGACCTCGATTTCGATCAGCATTTCCGGGCGGATGAGATCGCAGACGACCATGGTGGCGGCCGGACGGATCTCGCCGAAGACCTCGCCGAAGATCGGAAAGACCCGGTCGGCGAAGCTCGCATCGGTGACGTAATAGTGGTTGCGCACGACGTCGGAAAGCGAGAAGCCCGCTTCTCTCAGTGCACCCTCGATCGTCCTCAGGCAGTTGCGCGCCTGTTCCTCCACCGTCTCGGGCATGGTCATGGTGGCATAATCGTAGCCGGTCGTGCCGGAGACGAAGCACCAGTCGCCCTTGACGACGGCACGCGAATAGCCTGCCGTCTTTTCAAAGGGCGAGCCGGAGGAGACGAGCTTCACCGTCATCCGCGGCTCAGGCCCAAGGGCGCGAGGTGGCGTTTGCCTTCTCGAAATTGTCGATCGCGCCGCCCTTTTCGAGCGTCAGGCCGATGTCGTCGAGGCCGTTCAACAGGCAATGGCGCTTGAAGGCATCGATCTCGAACTTGATCGAGCCGCCGTCCGGGCCGGTGATTTCCTGCGCTTCGAGGTCGACCGTGAGGATGGCGTTGGAGCCGCGGCTGGCGTCGTCCATCAGCTTGTCGAGGTTCTCCTGGCTGACGACGATCGGCAGGATGCCGTTCTTGAAACAGTTGTTGTAGAAAATGTCCGCAAAGGACGTCGAGATGACGCAGCGGATGCCGAAATCGAGGAGCGCCCAGGGCGCGTGCTCGCGCGAGGAGCCGCAGCCGAAATTGTCGCCGGCGACGAGGATCTTGGCATTCTGGTAGGCCGGCTTGTTGAGGACGAAATCCGGGTTCGCCGTGCCGTCCTCATTGTAGCGGGCTTCGGCGAAAAGGCCCTTGCCAAGACCGGTGCGCTTGATCGTCTTCAGGTAATCCTTCGGAATGATCATGTCCGTGTCGATGTTGACGACGGGCAGTGGGGCGGCAACGCCGGTGAGCTTGACGAATTTGTCCATGACTTGGGCCTTCGATTTCAGCGGAAATATTGCAAGAGCGTTTAGATCAGTTTTGCGCCGAAATGAAGGAGAATCTGCTTTCGCTGGCCGCAGGCCGCGAAGGTGGAACCGAATGCGGGCGGAAACCGCCTCGCACTTTTCCTCATCCCGCTCTTAGAGATCGATGATCGTGCCGCGCCCGTCGTTCCAGATCCGCATTTGGCGCTCAGCGCCGGTCGGGTTCGTGCGGGCATGGACATGTGCCGGCCGCCGGTTGAGCTTTGCGGCGATCGCGCTGCCGATAGCGACGACGGCGGCGATGCCGGCGAGCGCCAGGGCGAGCGAGGCGGTGAAGACGAAGGCCACGAGCGTGACTGTGATGGCTACGGCCGTGAAGAGAACAGAGCGGATGCTTTGCATGATCGTCACCTTTCTATCGGGCATGTGGGTGCTGGATGGATGGCTTACAAGAGGGGCCAATTCGTGTCCGCTTGCGCAAAAACTGAAAGGCGGGCACAACGGGTGGCATGACAAGAGCGATCGACCATCATCCCGTGCGGTTGCGCCGTTCGGTGCTCTCGGTTCCAGCCGACAATCCGCGCGCGCTCGCCAAGGTGCGCGATCTCGCGGCAGATGCCGTGATCTTCGACCTCGAGGATGCGGTCTCGCTGGAACGCAAGGCTGAGGCCCGCGATGCGCTCGTCCGGCATCTTGCCGGGAACCGGCCGGAGGGCGAAGCGATCATCCGCGTCAACGCGACGGGGTCCGGCTTCGGCGAGGCGGACCTCGCCGCCGCTCTTGCCGCGAAGCCCGACGCGATCCTCTTGCCCAAGGTGGAAAGCCCGGCCGATATCCAAGCCATGCTCGACTGGTTTGCGGAAAAAGACGCCCCGGAAAGCCTGAGGCTCTGGGCGATGATCGAAACGCCGCGCGGGGTCATCAACGCGCCGGCAATCGCCGAAGTCGGCCGCACCTTCGGCGGCCGACTCGATTGCTTCGTCGTCGGCTTGAACGACCTTCGCAAGGAGACGGGCGTTCCAGCCCTTGCCGGCCGCACCTATCTCATCCCTTGGCTGATGCAGATACTCCTTGCCGCTCGCGGCAGCGGGCTCGACGCCATCGACGCGGTCTTCAACGATTTCCGCGATCAGGAGGGTTTCGAGGCGGAGTGCCGGCAAGGACGCGAGATGGGCTATGACGGCAAGATGCTGATCCATCCGGCGCAGATCAATGAGGCCAACCGGTGCTTCGGCATCGATGAGGCCGCGGTCGCGGAGGCGCGGGCGATCATCGATGCCTTTGCGTTGCCGGAGAATGCGGGTAAGGGCGTGATCAATCTTGACGGCCGCATGGTCGAACGACTGCATCTCGAGCAGGCGGTAAAGCTCGCCGCCAAGGCGGACATCATCGAAAAACGAAAGGCAAAAACTTGAAGCTCTATCGCTTTCTCACCGGTCCCGACGACGCTTCGTTCTGCCACAAGGTGACGGCGGCCTTGAACCAGGGATGGGCGCTGCACGGCTCGCCCACCTACGCCTTCAATGCCGATACCCAGCATATGCAGTGCGGTCAGGCGGTGGTGAAGGAGGTGGAGGGCAAGGACTACGATCCGGATATGAAGTTGTCGGAGCAGTAGGCGTCATTATCGGGTGGGATTGCCCCTCTCCTCGGGTTTAACCCGAGGACTAGCCCTCTCCCCCGCGCGCGGGGAGAGGATTTTGTGCCGGGGCGTTGCCGCGAGTCTCTTTCGCCCCGCTTGCGGGGAGAAGGTGGCCGGCAGGCCGGATGAGGGCGAATACGGACGGAAGCGGCTTCAACCGCCGACGTGCTCCACGCTCGCCTCGATCCGCTCCATGTCGTCGTCGGAAAGGCCGAAATGGTGGCCGATCTCGTGGATCAGCACGTGGATGATGATGTCGCCTAGCGTTTCCTCGTTTTCCGCCCAGTAATCCAGGATCGGGCGGCGATAGAGCGTGATCCGGTTCGGAAACTCGCCGGTCTCCATGGTGAAGCGTTCGCCGATGCCGCGGCCTTCGAAGAGGCCGAGCAGGTCGAAGGGCGTCTCCAGCGCCATGTCTTCGAAGACGTCGTCACTCGGAAAATCGGCGACTTCGATAATGAGGTCCGTCGTCAGCTTGCGGAATTCCTCAGGCAGATGGCTGTAGGCTTCAAACGCGAGCTGCTCGAATGTGGAAAGCGTCGGTGCGTGGCGTTCCCGCCAATCATCGGTCTGGTCAATGCGGGCCATGGGCACTCCTTGTTGCCCTCATATAGCGATTTTGCCTTTGTTTTTCGAGTGTCGAATTTTGCCCGGGCAAGATGAGGAATAAATTCTCGTGCCTGGCTGTTGACTCTTCCGGCAAGCTCTGGAATCCATAAGAACATAACATGAACAAATGTGGGGAGTTGACCGTCATGGCCGGGAACGGCATGCAACGGCAAACCGTTCTTTCCCTTCGCGAGACCATTGCGCGGATCGAGGACCGCAGACTGCCGGGGTGCGTCCGGGCGGCGAGCGCGGCCGACCCCGCCGGCTTTCGGGGCGAGAGGGAAGAGGCCTCCCGCCGCAAGCTCCTGCCCGTAGGGGTCCCGCAGTTCGATGGCGTCCTCAAGGGCGGGCTGCCGCTCGAGGGCATGACGGAAATCCGCAATGCCGAAACCCGCGATGCGGGTGCGGCCGCCGGCTTCGTCGCGGCGCTTGCGGCGCTCTATCAGCGGGAGAAAAAGGAGAGGGGGCATCTAGCGCCGATCCTGTGGATCAGTCAGGCGCTTGCCTGCCAAGAAGCGGGCCAGCCCTATGCGCCTGGACTCGCATCTTACGGCCTCGACGCCGAGCGTTTCCTCTTCGTCTCGGTGCGCACGGTCAAGGATGCGCTCTGGATCGCCGAGACGGCGCTCTCGGTGCCGGTCTTCGCCGCGGTCGTTCTCGAAATCCGCGGCAATCCGGCCTGTCTGGCCTTAAGCGAGAGCCGGCGCCTGCATGTGAGAGCCCGGGCGGGCGGTGTGCCTCTCCTCGTCTTCCGTCAGGCGGGCGAGGAGGAGGCGAGCAGCGCCTTCTTCCGGTTCCAGGTCAAGCCGGCGTCGGCCGGCGAACGTCCTCTTCCCGATGGTTCGGTGCTTTGCGGCAGCATCGGCCATCCCTCCTTTCACCTCCTTGTCGAAAAAAGCAGGGCTTATGCCCCTCTCGACATCTTTATGGAATGGAACGCCCATGACCGCCGCTTCTACCCCATCGACGAGCGCCGGAGCGCCGCTCTTCAGACAGACGACAAGCCAGCGAATCCTGTCGATCCACTTTCCGCATCTGCCGGCCGATCGGGTCGCGCGCAGCCGTTGGGGCGCCTCGTGGCTTTCGCGCGGGCGTCCTGACCACCCGCCCGTCGTCTTTGTCGCCAAGATCGACAATGCCATGCGCCTCGTCGCGCTTGATACGCTTGCGGAGAGGATAGGCCTGAAGCGCGGCCAGGGAGCGGCGGAAGCCCGCGCCATGTGTCCCTCGCTCGACGTGATCGCCGCTGATCCTTCGGCGGATCAGGCTTTTCTGGAAGCGCTTGCGGATTGGTGCGATCGCTACACGCCGCTCGTGGCACTCGACGGCACGGACGGCCTGTTCCTCGACATCACCGGCTGCGCGCATCTCCACGGCGGCGAGAAGGCGCTGGTCAGCGATGTTCTGTCGCGGCTGTTTTCGCTCGGCGTCGAGGCGCGGGCGACCGTCTCCTCTTCCGCCGGCCTCTCCTGGGCGGCTGCCCGCTACGGCAAGGTGGCCGTCATCGCACCCGATGATGCAGACTGGGTTCTTGCACCCTTGCCGGTCACGGCGCTGCGTCTGCCGGCGGAAACCGCGGCCGCGCTCGAGCGGGTCGGGTTGAAAGAGGTCGGCGACCTTCTCGAAGCGCCGCGCGCGCCGCTCGCCCGCCGCTTCGGCTCCTTCCTTCTCCTGCGCCTCGATCAGGCGAGAGGCCTTGAGGACGAGCCTCTTTCTCCTCGCCTGCCCGTGCCGAGCTTCTCCTCCGAGCGCCGGCTCGCCGAGCCGCTTCAGGATGAGGAATACATAGTCGAATTGACCCGGCATCTCGCCAAGGATGTCCGTTCCTCGCTGGAGCGACACGGCGAAGGCGGGCGGCTCTTCGAGCTCCTCCTGTTTCGCGTTGACGGCCGAGTGTTCCGCGTTCGGGCACATGCGGCCGTGCCCTTGAACGATGCCGATCGCATCGCCGCCCTCTTTCGCGAGCGATTGCAGGCGGTCCATGACGATCTCGATGCCGGATATGGCTTCGAAATCCTCCGGCTTGCGGTCATCAGAAGCGAAAGGCTCGATCCGGCGCAAGAGGATTTTTCCGGCGTTGCCGATGAAAGCCAGCCGCTGGCGGCCTTTATCGACAAGGTTGCCGCCCGTTTCGGGCCGGATTGCCTGATGCAGGCAGCCCTTTTCGAAAGCCACCTGCCGGAGCGGGCGGGCGGGTTTGCACCTTTGAGAGATGTGGCCGCCGCCATGAGGCCTTCCGCCCTTGAAGGCAAGGCTATCCCTGAAAACCGCCCGCTTCGGATTTTCGCACATCCCGAACGGGTGGAGGCGACAGCCGAAGTGCCGGAGGGCGCCCCGCGCAGCTTCAACTGGCGAAAGACCCACTATCGCGTCGCCCGCGCCGAGGGACCGGAGCGCATCGCCGCCGAGTGGTGGATCGATGGCGAGGCCCATCCGACGCGCGATTATTTCCGGGTCGAGGATCAGGAAGGCCGCCGTTTCTGGCTGTTCCGCGAAGGCCTTTACGGAAGGGAGGTTTCCACGGCTCGCTGGTTCATGCACGGAGTTTTCGCATGAGCGCGGATACTGTCTTCTACGAACTCGGCGCGCGCACGAATTTCTCCTTTCTTGAAGGGGCGGCACCGGCCGAGGAGATGGTCGTCTTCGCCAAGAAGGTCGGGCTTTCAGGTCTCGGTATTGCCGATCGCAACAGCGTCGCCGGTGTCGGCAGGGCCCATGCCAAGGCGAAAGTGGAGGGCTATCCTTTCCAGCCGGGCGCCCGTCTGGTTTTTACCGACGAAACGCCGGACATTCTCGCCTATCCCAGGAACCGGCGGGGGTGGGGACATCTCTGCCGCCTGCTCAGCGCCGGAAACCTGCGCTCGAAGAAGGGCGAGTGCACGCTTTATCTCGCCGATCTCCTCGAATGGCAGGAGGAGCTTCTGCTGATCGTCATGCAGGGAGAGGGGCGGCCGGAGCCGGAAACCTTAGGAGCGCTGCTTGAAAAATTGCGGGAACATGCGGGCGGCCGGCTCTATCTCGGCATGACGCCGCGTTATGACGGCTTCGACCGGCACGATTTCGCCGTGCTTGCGGCGGTTGCCCGCAAGCACGGCATCCGGCTTCTCGCCACCAATGATGCGCTCTATCACGATCCGCACTACCGGCCGCTTGCGGATGTCGTGACCGCCATTCGGGAACATGTGACGATCACCAGCGCCGGTTTCCTCATCCAGAAGAATGCCGAAAGGCACCTGAAGGGGCCGAAGGAAATGGCGCGGCTTTTCAGCGACTACCCCGAGGCGATCGCCAATACGCAGCGCCTTTTCAAGCGGCTCGCCTTCAGCCTCGACGAGCTCAGCCATCAATATCCGGACGAAAACGCCGAAGGCGAGACGCCGGCCGAAAGCTTGCGAAGGCTCGTCGCGGAAGGCGCGGAGATACGCTATCCCCACGGCGTGCCGGAAAAGGTCAGGCGCCAGATCGAATACGAGCTCGAACTCATCCACGACAAGAAATACGAGCCCTACTTCCTGACCGTCCACAAGCTGGTGAAGTTCGCCCGCAGTGAGCACATTCTCTGCCAGGGGCGAGGGTCCGCCGCCAATTCCTCGGTCTGCTTCTGCCTCGGCATCACCGATGTCGATCCGCAGAAGTTTACGCTGCTCTTTGACCGCTTCCTGTCGCGTGACCGCGACGAGCCGCCCGATATCGATGTCGATTTCGAGCACGAGCGGCGCGAAGAGGTCATCCAATATATCTATAGGACCTATGGCAGGGAGCATGCGGGCCTCACCGCCGCGGTGATCAGCTATCGCTCGCGCTCCGCCGGGCGCGAGGTCGCCAAGGCTTTCGGCCTTTCGGAGGATGTGCAGTCGGCTCTCGTCAGCTCGATCTGGGGCTGGGGGACCTCGCCCTTCACCGAAGAGCAGGCGAAAGGTGCGGGGCTAGACGCGGCGGACCCGCTGACGAGGCGCGTTCTTGCCTATGCCAGCCTGCTCATGAACTTTCCGCGGCATCTCTCGCAGCATGTGGGCGGCTTCGTGATTACCCGCGACAGGCTCGACGAGGTCGTGCCGATCATGAACACGGCCATGCCCGACCGCTACATGATCGAATGGGACAAGGACGATCTCGACCAGTTGAAGATCCTGAAGGTCGACGTGCTGGCGCTCGGTATGCTCACCTGCCTCGCCAAGGCCTTCAAGCTCCTCGAGGCGCATTACGGGGAAGAGAAGATACTGGCCGAAATCTATCAGGATCAGCAGAAGGCCGTGTACGACATGATCTGCCGCGCCGATACGGTCGGCGTCTTCCAGATCGAAAGCCGGGCGCAGATGAGCATGTTGCCGCGCCTGCAGCCGCGCGAGATGTACGATCTGGTGATCGAGGTCGCAATCGTTCGCCCCGGCCCCATCCAAGGCAACATGGTGCATCCTTATCTGAAGCGGCGCGAGGCGCAGCGCAGGGGAGAAGCGGTCGACTATCCGAGTCTGGAATTGAAGGCGGTCTTGGAAAGAACTCTGGGCGTGCCGCTGTTCCAGGAACAGGCGATGCAGATCGCGATCACCGCCGCCGGCTTTTCGCCGAGCGAGGCGGATCGCCTGCGCCGCGCCATGGCGACCTTCAAGCGGACGGGCACGATCCATACCTTCGAGCGGAAGATGATCGAAGGCATGGTCGCGAACGGGTACGAGAGGGAGTTTGCCGAGCGCTGCTTCAACCAGATCAAGGGTTTTGGCGAATACGGCTTTCCCGAAAGCCATGCCGCCTCCTTCGCCTCGCTCGTCTATGCCTCGTCCTGGTTCAAGACCTATTATCCAGACATCTTCTGCGCGGCCCTCCTGAATTCGCAGCCGATGGGCTTTTATGCGCCGGCGCAATTGGTGCGCGATGCCCGCGAACACGGGGTCAAGGTGCTGCCGGTCGACATCAACCATTCGGACTGGGACGCCCTGCTCGAAGGCGAAGGCCTGTTCAACAAGGATGCCGTTGACCCGCGTCACGCCGAAATGCGGGAGGCCATCAAGTCCAAGAAGGCCGTCCGGCTTGGTTTCCGGCTGATCAAAGGGCTGAGCCAAACGGATATGGAGGCGCTCGTTGCGCATCGAGGGGAGGGATACCGCTCCGTTCATGATCTCTGGACCCGGTCTGGACTGACCCGTTCAGTCCTGGAACGCCTTGCGGATGCCGATGCCTTCCGCTCCATCGGTCTTGATCGGCGCGCGGCCCTTTGGGCGGTGAAGGCTTTGGATGAGCAGTCGGCGGTCGAGCGTCTGCCGCTTTTCGGTGGGGTGGATTCCACGGATCTGCAGGCCGAGCCCGCAGTTACTCTTCCCGACATGCCCGCAGGCGAACATGTCATCCATGACTACCGCTACCTGACGCTCTCCCTGAAAGCGCATCCGGTTTCCTTCATGCGCGAGGATTTCGCGCGAATGGGTATTCTTCGCAATCGAGATCTGGCGAAGACGGCAACAGGGAGATGGGTAACTGTGGCCGGCCTTGTGCTCGTCCGCCAGCGGCCAGGTTCGGCCAAGGGCGTCATCTTCATGACGATCGAGGACGAGACCGGGATTGCCAATATCATCGTCTGGGAAAAGACATTCCAGAAATACCGACCGCAGGTCATGGGATCGCGACTTGTGAGGGTGCGTGGCCGCTTACAGAGCCAAAGCGGTGTCATTCACGTGGTCGCCGATCACCTCGAGGATATGACGCCGATGCTCGGCCTCCTGCGCAAGGAAGCGCCGCGATTCGGCGCCAACGATCGGACGGACGAGACCTTGCGGCCGAGCGCGGATGCTCGCGACAAGAAGAAGCTCCGGCAATTGCGTTTGGGCCTCTCTGCCGATGCGGCGCCAAAGGGCGATGCGGGGAGCGACGTGGCCGAGGTCATGCCGAGAGGTCGCAATTTCCATTGAACATCGCCCGCTATCGCATCGATGTCGCTCTATGAGATTGCTGTCGTGCAGTCTGAACTGTGTAAAAATGTCGCAGCTTGCGACGTCGAAATTGCAAGTTCTGGAGGAAAAAACGTCTCCTTAGAATCCTCTAATGTGCTGAAAATGCGATAATTTTCGTCAAGTCTAGAATCGATCTAAAGCACCCTTCAACTTTACGGAGAGGAGTTTTTTGTTGACGGCAAATATCCTCTTTTGCTTTATCGGAAAATCAGAGCGTTGCGTGTCACAGGCAAGACGAAATGCTGGTTTGCAGTTGCAATTTCATCAGTGAAAAAGAGATCGAAGACACGATCATCAGCCTCCTCGATGAGGACTGTTGGCAGCTGATCGTGCCGGCGAAAGTTTATCATGCGATGGAAAAGCGCGGCCGTTGCTGCGGCTGCTTCCCCAACGTCGTAGACATCATCATCCGCACCACCGAAGAATATCACGCCAGCCGCCACTCGACGGAAGCCGAGATATTTGATTTCATGACCCGCCTCAGACAATTCCATGAAGAAAACCGGAGGGCGGATATTGAAAGGCGACGCAAAGGTCATCGAGCAGCTTAACGAAGCGCTCTTTCTCGAACTCGGTGCCGTAAACCAGTACTGGCTGCATTACCGTCTTCTCGAAGACTGGGGTTACACGCTGCTCGCCAAGAAGGAGCGCGCCGAGTCCATCGAGGAGATGCACCACGCCGACAAACTCATCGCGCGCATCATCTTCCTCGAAGGTCATCCGAACCTGCAGACCGTCGCACCGCTTCGCATCGGGCAGAATGTCAGGGAAGTGCTGAAGGCCGACCTCGCCGGCGAATACGACGCCCGCACGGCCTACAAGAACTCCCGCGATATCTGTCACGCCGCCGGCGACTATGTCTCGATGAAGCTCTTCGAAGAACTGCTCGCCGACGAGGAAGGCCATATCGATTTCCTGGAGACCCAGCTCGACCTGCTCGACAAGATCGGCGAGGAGAAATACGGCCAGCTCAACGCCGCTTCGGCTGACGAAGCCGAGTAAGCGTGAAGTCTCTTCGATTGCGAGCGCCGCGCTCTGGAGCGCGGCGCTCTTTTTTCATCGATGACAGAGAGGGTGAGGGGCGCGCATGTGGGTGGGCCGAGATGCCCGCAAGCTTTCCTCTTTAACCACTCAGCGCACCAGGTGGGAAAAGGCTGCGACGACCTGCTCATAGGCCTTGCGCTTGAAGGGCACGATCAATCCAGGCAGCTCGTGCATCGGCTTCCACTCCCAGGCGTCGAATTCCGGATCGTGGCCGCCGGGCGGCGGGTTGATGGCGATCTCGCTTTCGTCCCCTTCGAAGCGGAAGGCATACCAGCGCTGCGTCTGGCCGCGATATTTGCCCTTGAGGCCGATGCCGATCAGGTGCGGCGGCAGGTCGTAATTGATCCAGTCCGGCGCCTCGGCGATGAGCGAAACCGAGCGAATGCCGGTCTCCTCGTAAAGCTCGCGATAGGCAGCTTTCAGCGGGTCCTCGCCGTCGTCGATGCCGCCTTGCGGCATCTGCCAGAGCTGCGGCGAGCCGTCATATTCCGAATTGCCGACGGCAAGCCGGTGCCCTGCCCAGACGAGGCCCTCATGATTGAGGACCATGACGCCGACGCACTGCCGATAGGGTAAGTCCTCCGCCTTCACGATCCTGCCTTTGTCCTTACCCATATCCACTTTTCCTTAGCTGTGTCCGCGACCGTCGATTACAGCGCCGCGCGTCTTATCAGACGCGCAAAGGTCGCTGTAACATTTTGAAGTGCTGCATGTTTTTATCCTTAAATCGGATACGATTTAAGGAAACATGCAGTAACTCAATTTTGTTGCGGATCCTTGACGAGCGCGGCCGCGCCGACGAATTCGATGCCGCGGCCTTGGGCCTCCTCCATCCACTCGCCGATTGCCGCGACGCTTTCTTCGAAGGCGGAAGCGACGCCGATCGCCGTGCCGTTACGCCGCGCGATGCGCTCCAGTTCGTCGAGCCTGCGCAGGATGGCGCTCCGGCTGAGTTCGCCGTCGAGGACGAGATCGGCAAAGCCGTGCGGCACGTCGAAGGCGCTGGCAAGCGTTCCGGAGAGCGACTGAGCCGACGTGCCGTCGTCGAGGAACAGGAGGCCACGCTTGCCGAGATCGCGCATCACGGGCTCCAGCGCATCCGCGTCGGAGAGAAACCGCCCGCCGAGATAGTTCATGATCCCGGTGTAGTTGGTGATCTGGCCCATGCTCCGGTGCAGTTCCGCGAGGTTCTTCTTGGCGCTCGAGGAAACGCTGAGAGCATGCGGCCCCGGGTCGTTATCCGGAAAGTCGAAGGGCTCCATCGGCACCTGCAGCAGGATCTCGTGCCCGTCGCGCCTCGCATCCTGCATCCAGCGCTGCAGGCTGTTGCCGGCCGCGGCAAAGGCGAGCGTCACTTCCGGCGGCAGGTCGCGGATGGCGCGCTGCGTTCCCGTCTGGCTGAGGCCGAGCCCGCCGACGACGATCGCGATGCGGGTGCCGCGCGCGCCGGACCAGGGGCGCGCATATTGGTCCATAGGTCGTAAGCCGCCCGGGCCGATGATCGGCAGGCGGCCCTCGGGGCCGTCCTCCAGCAAATCCTCGTTCGGAAGCGCCGCCATGCGCGGGTCCTGCCCGCGTTGCCCGACATTGATCAGCGCCGGGCCGTCGCTTTCGCGCGACCGCGGCGTGTATTTCGTCACCGTCGCGCCGTCATCGGTCAGCACCTTCTCAACGTGGGCGCCGGCGAGCGCGCCGCTGCGGCCGAGCGCCCCGGTGACTCTCTCGCTGTCAGGCTTCCTTGCGGCCGGTTTCTCATTGGCGACAGCGGTCGCTTCCGTCGCTGCCGGCGTCGCAGGCCTTCGCGTCAAGCCGTCGGGAGAAAGGGAGCTCCACGCGGAAAGTCCGATGACGGCGAGCGTCCCTAGGCTCAATCCCGAATAGCGAAGGACGCGTCCGAGATCGCGCTTGCGCGCCGGCTTCTCCTTCCGGTTCTGGCCAAGCGGGGCATTGAGATCAGTTCCCAAACGGAGCCTCGGTCGAGCTTACGGCATGTTTCCTTAAATCATACCGGATTTAATGACAAAAACATGCAGCAATTCAAAGTGCTCCAGCGTCCTTTGTGCGTCTGAAAAGACGCACGGCGCTGCGGATCAGGCCTGAATCGCCCGTCGGTCATCGCGGCCGATTCGAAAGACCAGCGACAGGAAATCCGTGCACTTCTTCCCGATCATGTCCGGCAAAAGCCACCTTCGCGGGAGAATCATCGCATATCCGGCTGTATCGCCGATGCATAATAGAAAGGCGCCGGGTTGAACAGCCCGGCGCCTTTTGTCAGTCCTCGGTCGGCCCTTATTTCTTGAGCTCGGCCTGTTCCGGATTGGCGGGGAAGGCCGGATCCGTCTTCTTGCCGCGCAAGAGGTCCAGCGCATAGTTGAGCTGGATGTCGTCCTTTGCTTCCGGCGGCACGTAGGCGACCGATCCGGAGCCCTCGCCGTCCTCGTTCTGGCCCTTGATGTGGCCGCGCAGATCGGATTCGCCCTGCGCCTCCACCTTGCCCAGGAGTTCCGGCGGCAGCGGCTGCTCGACCTTGACGTCCGGTGTGATGCCGGTGCCCTGTATCGACTTGCCGGACGGCGTGTAATAGAGCGCCGTCGTCAGGCGCAGCGCGCCGGCATCGCCGAGCGGGATGATCGTCTGGACGGATCCCTTACCGAAGGAGCGTGTGCCGAGCACGGTCGCGCGCTTCAGATCCTGAAGGGCACCCGCGACGATCTCCGATGCCGATGCCGAGCCGCCGTTGACGAGGACGATAACCGGCTTGCCGTCGGCAAGGTCGCCGGGCGTCGCGTTGAAGCGGCGGGTTTCGTCCGGGTTGCGGCCGCGGGTCGAGACGACCTCGCCGCGCTCCAGGAAGGCGTCGGAGACATTGATCGCCTGATCGAGCAGGCCGCCCGGATTGAGGCGCAGGTCGAGGACATAGCCCTTGAGCTTGTCCGCCGGCACTTCCGCCTTGATCTTTTCGATGCCCTTCTTCAGGTCGTCGAAGGTCTTTTCGGTGAAGGAGATTACCCTGAGATAGCCGACATCGCCCTCGGTGCGGACCTTGACAGCGCGGACGGCGATCACGTCGCGCACGATCGTCAGCTCGATCGGCTTGTCGGCACCCTTACGCAGGATCGTCAGCTTGATCGGCGTGCCGACGGCACCGCGCATCTTGTCGACCGCTTCCTCGAGTTTCAGGCCGCGCACGTCCTGGCCATCTATCTTGGAAATGAAGTCGCCGGCAAGCACGCCGGCGCGTGCGGCGGGCGTATCGTCGATCGGGCTCGTCACCTTGACGAGATCCTCTTCCATCGTCACCTCGATTCCGAGGCCACCGAACTCGCCGCGCGTCTGCGTGCGCATGTCCTCGGCGTCGGCCGAGTTCATGTAGCTCGAATGGGGATCAAGGGACGAGAGCATGCCGTTGATGGCATTCTCGATCAGCTTGTCGTCCTGCGGCGGCGTCACGTATTGCGCGCGGACGCGTTCAAACACGTCGCCGAAGATCGCCAGTTCCCGGTATGTCGACGAATTGGCCGCCACGGCCGGGATGGTTGCCGAATAGACGACGCCCATCGCCGTCGCCCCCATCAGCGCCCCGACCAGAACAAGTGAAGCTCTACGTATCATTTCGCGCCTTTCCAACCTCTGCTGCGGTCCACCACGGTCGGGAATCAACCGGTTTCCCATCTTTCCGGAACTCAATGTAAAGTGTCGGCCGGTCCGTTTCCAGCGTCAAGGCCGCCGCACTCGCCACTCTTTTTGCACCCATGGTCGCAACCGGCTCGCCGGCCACGACGAATTGCCCTGGGCGCACGCTGACGCTTTCCATTCCGGCGAGCACGATGTGATAGCCGTCGCCGGGATTGAGAATGATCATCTGCCCGTAGCTGCGGAAGCTGCCGGCATAGACCACCCACCCATCCGCCGGCGTGGTCACCAGCGCGCCTGCATTGGTTTCGAGCATGATCCCCTGCAGCGAGTGCCCGGTGCCGTCCGCGTCGCCGAAACGACGTACAAGCGACCCCGCGGCGGGATAGCTGAGCCTCTCCCGCAATTCCGAAAAGACATATGCAGGCGCAATGCGGTTTTTGTCGGGCACGGCGCTCTTGGCGAGCTCGCGCGCCGCCTCGCGCTCGGCTTCGTTCATCCGGCGGCGCTCCTCTTCCTCGGCGCGCGCGGCCGCGGCCGCTTCGCGCACCGAGGAGATCTCGGTTTCGAGCGAGGCGATCAGGCCCTCGAGATTGGTGGCCTGCAAGGCAAGCTCCTCAGCCTTGCGCTGTTCGGCCGCCAATTCGGTCGCATTCTGCTGCCGCAGCTTTTCCTTTTCGGCAACGAGCATCGACATGCGCCGTTCTTCCTCGAGACTGGCCGTCATCGCCGCCGTCAGCTCCTCGCGCTGGGTCGCGATACCGCTTCGGATGTTGGCGAGCGCCTTCAGGTCGGCGACCAGACTTTCGGTTTGTTCGCGTATTTCCGGAACGACGGCGCCGAGCAGAATGGCGCTGCGGACGGAGGCAAGCGCGTCCTCCGGCGTCACCAGGACCGCCGGCGGCGGGTTGCGGCCCATCCGCTGCAAGGCGGCAAGCACTTCGGCAAGCACGCCGCGCCGACCGCGAAGCGAACGCCGCACCACGTCTTCCTTCACGCGCAGATCGCCGAGCTTCCTTTCGCCATCGGCAATCTGGCGATCCAGCTCCTGCCGCTTCTTGGCCGATTCGACGAGCGCCGCACGCAATGCCTCGTTGCTCTTGTCGATCTCGGCGATCGTCTGTTCGAGAGACTGGGCGCGCTCGCGCGAAAGCGAGATCGTCTTCGACAGAGCCTCGAGCTCGCTTGCCGTGCTGTCGCGCCGCAGCTTCAGATCGGCGGTCGGATCGGGCGGGCCCTGCTCCACGGTATTCGTATCGGCAGGAGCGCCGACAGTCGTGTCCTGAGCTGTCGCCGGACCGATCATGGACAGGAACACCGCCGCGATCGCAGTGCCGCGGCCGATCCGCCGCGCCCAGCGCGCCCCCGGCACCAAATCGGCTCTATTTCTTTGAGGTCTCATCCAGTCTCGTGCGTCAAAAAGTTAGGAAACCCTAATCTGATTTGGTTGGGCGCACCAATACATATTCTCGTTATTGCTGCGAGAGGGGCGGTGGAGCGGCGCTGCTCCTTGGTGGGCGGAGCAGGCGGAATGCAGGCCGGATGAGGGGAGGCCACTCAAAGTCGTTCACGCTCGATGATAAGGATGGCCCGAAAGGATGGTCACCGCGCGGTAAAGCTGTTCGGCGATGAGAATGCGCACGAGCTGGTGCGGCCAGGTCATTTTGCCGAGACACAGCACGGCGTCGGCGCGCGAATGGAGCGCCGAGTCGAGGCCGTCGGCGCCGCCGATCGCGATCATCAGGTCGCGTTTGCCGCTGTCTCGGAACGTGCCGAGGAGGCTGGCGAAGGCCTCCGAATCGAGCGCCTTGCCGCGTTCGTCGAGGAGCACGAGCAGGCTGCCGTCGGCGAGCGCCTTTTCAAGCTGGGCGGCCTCCTCGCGTTTGCGTGTTCCGGCGTTGGCGGCACGGCTCTCATTCACTTCCACGACGCGCGCGAGTTCGAGGCCGACGGCCGGCCCGGCCTTTGCGAAACGGTCGAGATAGCGGCCCGCGAGATCCTTTTCCGGCCCCGCCTTCAGGCGGCCGACTGCGAAAAGTCCGATACGCATGACCCGATCTGTCCCCAACAAAAGATGCAGAACTTAAAAGTGTGGCAGCGACTTTCTGGTCAACGCGCGCCGCTGTGCCTGCCACCGCTCATCGGCGATGACAGCCGCATTTCAAGTTCGGCACTGGCCGTCGCTCCGTCCCGAGACGATGGGTCAGGATCGGGCGGCGTGTCTCAGTGCAGGGTGCCGTCCTCGATCTCCGGAGCCGCCCACATCTTTTCGATGTTGTAGAACTCACGGATTTCCGGCCGGAAGATGTGAACGATCACATCGCCGGTGTCGATCAGCACCCAGTCACCACCCTCGAGACCTTCGACGCGGGCGTTGCCGAAGCCGTCGTCCTTCAGGTCCGTTATCAGGTGGTCGGCAATAGCCATCACATGCCTGTTCGACCGCCCGGAGACGACGACCATGAAGTCTCCCAGGGCCGATTTTCCGGCAATGTCGATGGTAACGATATTTTCTGCCTTTGAGTCCTCTAGGCTTTCGAGGACCAGTTGAAGCGCACGGACAGCGGCTTCGTCGCTTGCTTCCGCGCGGCGCGGGAATGCGGAGATCGCATATCCCTTGGCGTGTGCTGTTGTCAGGGTTTTTCCTTTCCAAATGAACAGAACAAGCACTTTCGATTCGAGCTTCAGGTCGAACCGTCCGTAAATGTAGGCACCAAACCTATACGGTTTCAAGACACGAGAATTGAATCATGGGAAATCACCCCGATTTGGCGGCTGCGTATTCTCTTAAATCGAAGCCGATTTATGGATATGAACATGCAGCAATTCAAAAGCTACAGCGAGCTTTGCGCGTCTGACGAGACGCGCGGCGCTGTAGAGCGCAGCGCCGTCGAGCTCAGGGGCGAGCGCGGCCCGTGGATGAAGGTCCAGGCCGGTGCGTGGCGAAAGGCCAGCGTTCCCGCATCGTCTTCGTCGACGCGCGCGTGGCCGAAGGTTCTCGCCATGCGCGACGAAAGATAGGCAAGCGTCGAGCCCGGCCGATCGACGACGGCGATCGGAAAGGTGCCGACGATCTTGCGCCAGTTCTGCCAGCGGTGGAAGTTCTTGAGATTATCCGCCCCCATGACCCAGACGAAGCGTACGTCGCGGTTCAGCGCCCGCACGATCTCGAGCGTGCGGGCCGTGTAGCTCTGCCCGAGCTTCTGCTCGAAGGCGGTGACCTTGATGCGAGGATTCCGCGCGATCTTCTCGCTCCACGCGATGCGCTCTGCAAGCGGCGCGAGATTGTTGCGGTCCTTTAGCGGGTTGCCCGGCGTCACCATCCACCAGAGCTGGTCGAGCCCGAGCCGGCGCAGCGCCGTCTCGGCGACGAGCACATGGCCGTCATGCGGCGGATTGAAGGAGCCGCCGAACAGACCGACCGCCATGCCGCCCTCGACATAAGGCATGCGCAGATAGCGCGGGTTCACTTCGCCGGGTGTCGTCAGGGCCGCACCTGTCCCGTGCCGCGCACGCGATATTTGAAGGACGTGAGCTGCTCTACGCCGACTGGCCCGCGCGCATGCATCTTGCCGGTGGCAATGCCGATCTCGCCGCCCATGCCGAATTCGCCGCCATCGGCGAACTGGGTCGAGGCATTGTGCAGAAGGATCGCGGAATCGATCTCGGAGAAGAAGCGCTCGACGATCGCCGGGTCCTCGGCGATTACCGCCTCCGTGTGGGCGGAAGACCAGGTGTTGATGTGCCCGATGGCGCCGGAGATGCCGTCGACGAGTTTCGCCGAAATGATCGCATCCAGGTATTCCGTCGCCCAGTCCTCGTCACTCGCCGCCTTCAGGCCGGGCAAGAGGTCCTTCAGCTCCTCCGATACGCGCACTTCACAGCCGGCATCGAGGAGCGCCTGAAGCAGCGGCTTTGCGAAGTTACCTGCGGCATTGCGGTCGATCAGCAGCGTTTCGGCGGCACCGCAGATTCCCGTGCGGCGCATCTTGGCGTTGACGACGACCTTCCTTGCCATATCGAGGTCGGCCGAAGCGTCGACATAGATGTGACAGAGGCCTTCCAGATGCGCGAAGACCGGCACCCGCGCCTCGTTCTGCACGCGGGCGACGAGGCTCTTTCCGCCGCGCGGCACGATCACGTCGATCGCGCCGTTGAGGCCGGTGAGCATGGCGCCGACGGCGGCACGGTCGGCGACCGGCACCATCTGGATCGCCTCTTCCGGAAGCCCTGCGGCCTTCAGACCTTCGACGAGACAGGCGTGGATCGCGCGCGAAGAGTGGAAGCTGTCGGAACCGCCGCGCAGGATGACCGCATTGCCGGCCTTGAGGCAGAGCGCGCCGGCATCGGCCGTGACATTCGGCCGGCTTTCATAGATCACGCCGATGACGCCGAGGGGCGTGCGCACGCGCTCGATATGCAGACCGTTGGGGCGGTCCCATTCGGCGATCACTTCGCCGACCGGATCCTTGAATTCGGCAATCGCGCGAATGCCGTCGGCCATGTCGCGGATGCGGCTTGCCGTCAGCGTCAGCCGGTCGATGAAGGCTTTTGCGACACCCGACTCGTGGGCGTTTTCGAGATCGACCGCATTGGCGGCGAGGATCTCGTCGCTCCTCGCGAGGATCGCATCCGCCATGGCGATGAGTGCCGCATGCTTGCGCTCGGCGCTGGCAATCGCAAGCGGTCGGGCGGCCGCTTTCGCACGCCGGCCGATCTCCAGCATGATCGCGTTGACGTCCTCTCCGTTGTCGACCGTGTCAAGCATGGAGCTTGCCCTCTCTTTCATCTCGTTCCTCCTCGGCCCGCGCGGCAGCCGGGGCGGTCATCACCATGTCGTCGCGGTGCACCATGGCAGCGCGGCCGGCATAGCCGAGGATCGCGCCGATCTCGGCCGATTTCTTGCCGGCGATCTGGCGCGCCTCGTCGGCGTCGTAGCCGGCAAGCCCACGGGCGATCTCGCGACCGGTGTTGCCCAAGATGGCGATCGTGTCGCCGCGGCTGAAAGTTCCCGTGACCTGCCTGACACCGGCCGGGAGCAGGCTCTTGCCGGAGCGCAGCGCCGCTTCCGCGCCGGCGTCGATTGCCACCGAGCCGGCGGGAAGAAGCTGTCCGGCGATCCAGGTCTTGCGCGCGGTTACCGGCGAGCCGGCAGGCGCAAACCACGACGAGCGGGCGCCCGCTTCGATCGCCGCCAGGGGATGGTCCGGCTTGCCGGAGGCGATGATCATGGCGCAGCCGGCCGTGGTGGCGATCTTGCCGGCATCGATCTTCGTTCGCATGCCGCCGCGCGAGAGCTCGGAGGCCGCCCCGCCCGCCATCGCCTCGATCTCGGGCGTGATCTCCGCGATCGTCTCTAGGAAGCGCGCCTCGGGGTCGAGATGCGGCGGTGCGGTATAGAGGCCGTCGATATCGGAAAGCAGGACGAGCAGATCGGCACCGACCATCGTCGCGACCCGGGCCGCCAGCCGGTCGTTGTCGCCGTAGCGGATCTCGGTCGTCGCGACCGTGTCGTTCTCGTTGATGATCGGCACGGAGCCGAGCTTCAAGAGCTGGCCGATCGTCGCGCGGGCGTTGAGATAGCGGCGGCGCTCCTCGGTATCGCCGAGCGTGAGCAGGATCTGGCCGGCGACGATGGCATGGGTCGAGAGGCTCTCAGACCAGGCGCGCGCAAGCGCGATCTGGCCGACGGCGGCAGCGGCCTGGCTCTCCTCGAGCTTCAGCGCGCCCGCCGGCAGGTCGAGCACCGTGCGGCCGAGCGCAATCGCGCCAGAAGAGACGACGAGCACTTCCGCGCCTTTCGCCTTGAGGGCGGCGATATCGGCGCACAAGGCGTCGAGCCAGGCCTTCTTCAGCCCCGTCTTGCGGTCGACGAGCAGCGCCGATCCGATCTTGATGACGACCCGGCGGTATTTCTCGATCGCTTTGCGGGTCTTCGTCATCTCACGCGTTCTCCTCGCCGGATTTGGCGGCGACAATGACGCCACGCAGCGCCCGCAGCGCTTCCGTCATGCCCCTGTTGGTGACGGCCGAGAGCAAGAGCGGCGGCGTGCCGCAGGCCTTGGCGAGGGCCTTCGATTTGGCCTTCAGCTCCTCATCGCCGAGCACGTCGATCTGCGACAGCGCCACGATCTGCGGCTTCTCTTCAAGGCCGCCGCCATAGGCATCGAGCTCGTGCCGCACCGTCGTATAGGCCTTGGCGACATCCTCCTCCTGCGCGGAGACGAGGTGTAGCAGCACGCGCGTGCGCTCGACATGGCCGAGAAAACGGTCGCCGATGCCGATGCCTTCATGGGCGCCTTCGATCAAGCCCGGAATGTCGGCGATGATGAATTCCTGTTCGTCGACTGTGGCGACGCCGAGATTGGGGTGCAGCGTCGTGAACGGATAATTGGCGATCTTCGGCCGGGCGCGGGTGCAGGCGGCGAGAAAGGTCGACTTGCCGGCATTCGGCAGGCCGACGAGACCGGCATCGGCGATCAGCTTCAGCCGCAGCCAGATGGTCTTCTCCTCGCCTTCGAGGCCGGGATTAGCCCAGTTTGGCGCCTGGTTGGTGGAGGATTTGAAATGGGCATTGCCGAAGCCGCCATTGCCGCCGGCGGCGAGACGATAGCACTGGCCTTCCTCCACCATGTCAACAATCAGCGTCTCATTGTCTTCCTCGAAGATCTGCGTGCCGACCGGCACCTTCAGCGTCACGTCGGCGCCCTTGGCGCCGGTGCGGTTGCGGCCCATGCCGTGCGTGCCGGTCTTTGCCTTGAAGTGCTGCTGGTAGCGAAAGTCGATGAGGGTGTTGAGGCCGTTGACGGCCTCCACCCAGACATCGCCGCCGCGACCGCCGTCGCCGCCGTCCGGACCGCCGAACTCGATGAACTTCTCGCGCCGGAAGGAAACGGCGCCCGCGCCGCCATCCCCGGACCGGATATAGACCTTTGCTTCGTCGAGAAATTTCATGTGGCTGCCATCTGTTTTCTGTATCGGCTAATTTGCCGCCATCGATATAGGCGGTTATCTTGGAGGTCAAAGACTATCGTGCGCTTCACGAGCTACAATATCCAATACGGCATCGGTCTCGACGGGCGTTTCGATCCCGAGCGCATCGCCGCTTGCCTTCGCAACGCCGATATCATCGCCCTGCAGGAAGTGACCCGCAACTTCCACCGCAACGGCAATGTCGATCTTGTTCGGACCTTCGAAGAGCTGCTTCCCGGCTATTTCTCCGTTTTCCATGCGCCATGCGACCTCGATGCCGGCTCATCGATCGAGAACGGCCGTGCCATCAACCGCCGCTTTCAGTTCGGCAACATGATCCTGTCGCGCTGGCCGATTCTGTGTGCGCGGCTGATCATGCTGCCGCGCACGCGCACCGTGAGCCCGATGAATTTGCAGCGCGGCGCGACGGAAGCCTTGATCGCCACGCCCACGGGCCCGCTGCGCGTCTATTCCGTACACCTCGACCATGTGTCGCCCACCGAGCGGATCTCCCAGATCGAGTTCCTGAAAGAGCGCCTCATCAACTATCCGCTCGAGGGCGGGGCGATTTCCGGAGCCGCCGATTTCGGCTTTGCCGAGCCGCCGCATCCCGAAGAATTCGTGGTGATGGGCGATTTCAACATGGAGCCGGAATCGCCGGAATACAACGCGATGACGGGGACTGCCGACGCATTTTACGGACGTTCGCTCCGCGTCGGCAATCCGGTCGACGCACTTGCCCATCTGGGTCGGCTGACTCCGCAAAGCTATAGCTGGATCCATCCGGACGACCCGCAAAGGCGCATGCATCTCGATTATTGCTTTCTCAGCGCCGGCCTTATCACGCGCCTGAAGGACGCCTGGACCGATTACGAAGCGACGGGATCGGACCATCTCCCCGTCGGCTTCGAGCTTCATTGAACATGAAAACCCCGCCGGAGAGGAGCCGGCGGGGTTCGGATTGTTCACGCCGGCCGGCGCAGCCCCTCGGCCGCAAGCCGCGTCTCGATATGTGCCACCATGGCGTTGCGGGCGAGCGCATAGATCTGGCTGCAGCCGGTCACCTTGAAGCCGAGCTTCTCCTGCAGCCGCAGCGAAGCCGGATTGTCGGCAAAGACGCCCGAATGGAGCGTCACCTCCGGCATGCGGCGAAAGAAGCGCTCGACGGCGGCATAAACCGCCTCGCTCGCCAGGCCCTTGCCCCAGTAGAACCGGTTCAGCCAATAGCCGACATGCCATCGACCGTGCCGGAGCTCGATGCCGATGCAGCCGATATGGACATCGTCGCCCGCGGTGATCGCCAGCGTCCAGTCCGGTAGGACATTGGCGGTCTGGCGGTTGAGCCAGTCGAGCGCATCCTGCTGGTCATAGGGAGCGGGGACGCGCGCAAGCATGCGCGCGACCTGAAAGTCGCTGAGCGATTCGGCGATCGCTGGCGCATCGGAGAGCCGATGAGGGCGGAGTCTCAGCCGCTCCGTCTCGATCACCGGAGAGGGGCCGGGATCGGGACGGGCAACGAGGCGCGAGCGTTCGGAAACGAGCGCGTTCATCGGACACCTCCCCAGCTTCTCAGCGATACCCAGGTCTTGCGGTCGAGCCGGTACCACTCGACGGCAACCATGCCGCCGAGCGCCAGGCTGCCGACCATGCCGGAGCCCTGGAACTGGAAACCGCACTTCTGGATGACGCGGCGCGAGGCCATGTTCATGACCCGGCAGCGCGCATCGATCTGATCGATGTCGCGGGTGCGGAAGGCCATATCGGTCAAGGTTTGCGCCGCTTCCGTGGCATAGCCCTGGTTCCAGTAGGGCTCGCCCAGCCAATAGCCGAGCTCGACCGTCTTGCCGTCGGCATGCGGCTCGATCCCGCAGCAGCCGAGGAATGCGCCGTTGTCCGCTTTCGTGATCGCGTAGACGCACTTGCCAATCGTGCCGGCTTTTGCACGTCGCACGAAATCGGCCGCATCCGCCGTGGCGTAGGGGTGCGGCATGCGCGAGACCATGGTGGCGATATTGGCGTTGTTGGCAAGATGGGCAAGGGCGTCGATATCGTCTTCATGCGGCGCGCGCAAAACGAGCCGGGGCGATAACAATATCGGGCAATCGGTCCTTGACCGCTGAGGCCTCAGCCTTTGTTCGGGAGACCGGGATTGGTCTTCCCTCAAGAGCTCGGTTTGCATGGTTCTTCCTCCAGAGACGCGAAAAGGGGAGTTGGGTATTGCCCCATCTCCCCTTTTGAAGTCTGGCCTTTGAACCTTGCGGGTGCATCAGCCGGGTCGATGAGACGCCGGCTGTTTTAGAGCGCTACCGGCTTATTCCGCTGCTTCCGCTTTCGGCATTACAGACACGTACACGCGGCCATTGGCCTTCGTACGGAAGTCCACGTTGCCTGCCGTAAGCGCAAAAATCGTATGATCCTTGCCGAGGCCGACATTGGCGCCGGCATGCCACTTCGTGCCGCGCTGGCGCACGATGATGTTGCCCGCAACGACGGCTTCGCCGCCGAACTTCTTCACGCCAAGGCGCTTGGACTCAGAATCGCGACCGTTGCGCGACGAACCGCCAGCTTTCTTGTGTGCCATTGGTGTTCTCCTTTAAACCTTCGATCCTGGAACTCAGTTTGCAGCTTCTTCGGCGGCGGCTTCGGTCTTCTTCGAAGCCTTCTTCGCCTTGCCGCCTGCGGCAGCGATGTCCAGGATGCGGACGATCGTCTGGTGCTGGCGATGGCCGCGCGAGCGCTTGGAGTTCTGGCGGCGGCGCTTCTTGAAGGCGATGACCTTCTTGGCGCGGCCCTGGTCCACAACTTCGGCGCTGACTACGGCACCTTCGACAAACGGAGCACCGATGGTGGCATCGGCGCCGGCGCCGACCATCAGGATCTCGGTGAATTCAATCTTGTCGCCAGCAACGCCTTCGAGCTTTTCGATGGTGATGACGTCGTTGGCCGCCACGCGGTACTGCTTACCGCCGGTCTTGATGACTGCGAACATATTTTATCCTTTCATGTTCGGTCCGGCTCTTTGCCTCGAAGAGACAAGGCCGTCTTTTTATCAGTCGTTACGTGGAGCGAAGCGCCTCGGAAACCCTAAACCTTCGCCAGTGAACGGGCACAAGCTCGTACCCGGCGCGGCATGGCAGGACCACACCACCTCATTGCGCGGATTAAGAGAATCGCTCTTGCTTGTCAAGGCGAAAGCCACCATATCGCAGATATTCTTCTAAAGAGCCCTTGCCAGCGGCGGAAACTGCCGCTATGAACCGGCCGCGCTCGAGAGAGCGCCAACCGGCCCGCGGAGAGGTGGCAGAGTGGTTGAATGCACCGCACTCGAAATGCGGCATGGGTGCAAGCCCATCGGGGGTTCGAATCCCCCCCTCTCCGCCATCACCTGCTGTTTTTGTTGCGTTTTTCCTAAGTTTTTGAGGTTTGGCCCACTTTCAGGCCCACTTTGAAGGCTCGATGCTGCTATCCAAGTTTCCCCGGATAGAGGCACCCTTGCCGGGCCGCCAGATTAGTGCGAGAGCGAGGAAAGGCAAGTCCTCCAGCGATCGATTGAAAGTACCCCTACAAATATCGAACGTTGAGGGGCGCGGTCGGCTCCAACGGACGGTGCCATCTGACTTCGACGATAGCGCCAAAGCGTCGTTCGAACCGGACCACCTTGGTGGCCGGAGGCACCATTCGGACTCAGTCTCACGCCTCATTAATTTCCGAGTAGCGCCTGATCCCTTGCCTCCCGAGGACGGACACGTACCTGCAGTGCTCCGCCAACTTCGCGAGACCGTGTTCGAGGGTAGCGTGGGCGGAAATTATTTCCGGTCTGCATCCATCCCACACTAGTTGCACACTCTGGCGCCATACCGAGTTGTACGAGTACGATGCTCGCGAGTCGATTCGAGTAGGCTAGGAATGTAAGCATGCCCAAGCGGTCCAGTCACAAGGTCGGAAGTGAGCTTTTCATAGTAGATAACAGCGCCGATGAATGGCAGGCGCTCCGCTACCTTCACGACTGGTGTCAACTGTCGAGAGGGTTCGACATAGCAACGGGTTATTTTGAAATTGGCGCGCTACTCGCCCTTGATGGGCAGTGGCAAAAGGTCGACAAAATCAGGATATTGATGGGAGATAGCGTCTCCCGCCGTACAAGAAAAGCCTTCGAACTCGGATTGGCAGACATCGCTGCAAAGCTGGACCGAAGCATAGATCGGGAGAAGAACAAGAACCATTTCCTCAACGGGGTGGATGCGGTTGTAAAGGCAATTCGAAGTAGACAAATCGAATGTCGCGTTTATCGAAAAGATAAGTTTCACGCGAAGGCGTACATCACGCATGCCAGGTTGGATGTTGTGGGTTCGTCCGCCCTCGTAGGATCTTCTAATCTCACAATTCCTGGGCTTACCGAGAACATTGAGCTGAACGTTCAGATCACGGGTACGCCCGTTGCTGTCCTGCAGGAATGGTACGAGGATCGGTGGGAAGAGGCGGAGGACGTGTCCCCGGACATCCTGTCGGTCCTGGAGCGACAGACGCGAAATTATTCTCCATTCGAAGTCTATTCTCGGTCTCTACAGCAATACTTCTTGGGGCATGAAGAGACCGCAAGCGAGTGGGAAGTCAACTCATCGCAGATTTATCAGGTGCTCGCGAAGTATCAGAAGGATGGGTATGCCGGACTGATCAAGCGCGCCGAGAAATTCGGTGGGGCTTTTCTGTGTGATGGCGTTGGTCTTGGAAAAACTTTCATCGGATTGATGCTGATCGAGCGATTCGTTCGCCACGAGCAAAAAAATGTCGCGTTGTTCGTACCGAAGAGCGCCAAGGAGCCCGTTTGGGAGCGTGAGTTGGCAAAGCGGCTTCCGGAGGTCTTTAAGGGGTTCAGCCGACTAAAAATCTTTAGCCACACTGATCTCATGCGTGAGAAGATGGCCGACGAGCTCGAGCAGGTGGCTGCCCAAGCGGACGTCATCATCATCGATGAAGCGCACCACTTCAGGAATACCGGCACGAGAGGATTAGAGGGCACAGGCCGTAGATCGCGATATTGGCGGCTCTATGACATTGTCGCCAACAAACAGCTATATTTACTGACGGCGACGCCCATCAATAACAGCCTTCTCGATTTCCAACATATGGTTGAGCTGTTCAGCCAGCATCGACCTGACTATTTCAAGGAAGCGCCGCTGGGTATTCATTCCTTGCCTGGCTATATCCGCCAGATTGAGAAGGCAATCGAGCGTGAGATCTATGGTGAAACAAGCGACAGTGAACTTCGTGAGCTGAATATCGCCGATGCTGGGCACCGACTTCAGGCAGATCCCCTTTTCGACGCTCTGGTCGTTCAGAGAAGCAGGCGGTATGTCAAAGAAAGTATGGCTAGAGAAGGAGGCGGCCAAGTCCTTTTCCCCGAGCCACGTGCGCCGAAAGTAGCCGAATACTCGGTGAGGCAAACCTATGGAAAGCTGCTCGATATGGTTGCGACTGCATTCCATAAACGGGCGCCACTCTTTGTCCTTGGAATCTACAATCCCTACGCCTACTACAAGGGTGATGATCCTGAGGTCATTCCAGCCATGGAGAGAGGCCGCCGGCAGCAGGTGGTCTCCCTTATCCGAACCAGCTTTCTAAAAAGGTTCGAAAGCTCCGCTGAGGCGTTCAGACAATCATGCTGGCGTCTTCTATTCAGGTTGCTTACCTGGGTCGAAGCTCATGCGGAAACAGATCACGAGAAGGCATCGCTCGAACGTTGGAAGCGCAAGCATGGGAAGCTGCTCGGGTACGAATCCCAGCTCGACATCCTCAAGGATGAGGAAGAAGAGGATCTCGTCACACCTGAGATGCTGGAGGCAATTGAACGTCTGCCGAGAAAAGACTTCAAGGTCGACGAAATTATTCACGATTCGCTTCAAGACCTTGAACAGCTCGCAGACTTCCTAATCGAGCTCGAAAAATTCAAACCCAGCCAAGACAAGAAGCTCAGTGAGCTTATCAGATTACTCCGCAGTGACCCCGTCCTGAAAGAGCACAAGGTTCTTATCTTTTCCGAGTTTGGCGATACCGCCCGATACCTAGGTGAGCAGCTCAAGGTCGCCGGAATCGAAGGCGTTGCAGAGATCGACAGCGGGACTTCGGGTAATCGCACCGATATCATCCAACGCTTCTCGCCTTATTACAACGAAAGCTCGACCCCAGCCCTGGCCAAAGCCGGCAAGGAGGAGATCCGGGTCTTGATCTCAACGGATGTGCTTTCAGAGGGCCTGAATCTGCAAGACGCGACTCGGCTGATCAACTACGATCTGCACTGGAACCCCGTGCGACTCATGCAGCGCATCGGTCGTGTCGATCGGCGCATGAATCCTGAGATCGAGAAACGCATCCTCAAGGATCACCCGGAACAGGAGAAATTGCGGGGCACGATCGGTTACTGGAACTTCCTTCCACCAGAGGAACTCGATGACCTGCTGCGCCTATACAACCGTGTGTCGCATAAGACGCTTCGCATCTCGAAAACCTTGGGCATCGAGGGCAAGAAGCTCCTCAAAGAGGACGACGACTACGAAGACCTGCGCAATTTCGATGAGCAGCGCGAAGGCACCATCAGTGCTGACGAGGCGATGCATCTTGAATGGCAGGATCTTCTGAAGGCTCACCCGGGGCTTGAGGAGCTGGTATCAAGTTTTCCGGAGGGGATCTTTTCCGGCAAGGCGCATACAAGGGCAGGAACTAAGGCAGTTTTCTTCTGCTATGCGCGCCCTGCACACGATAGGGCGGCCAGCGAGGCCTCCGGCGAAGACGTCTGGAGCACCGATGTCGGCGACGTCCAGTGGTATCTTTACGATCTCGTAACGGGAACAATCGCTGAGGAGGCATCGGCGATGATCGAGATCATTCGATCGACGCCTAAGACGCCGCGGAAGACGGAGGTGGCACGTGTGGAATTGAGCGAGATTCGCGCCACAGTAGAGCGACATATTGCAAAGACATACTTGCGTCGCGTCCAGGCGCCGGTGGGAGTTAGACCCACGCTCAAGGCCTGGATGGAACTGAGCTGAGGGACTGGAGAACTATGAGCTATATTACGGCGGCCGAGTTGGCGAGCGTCAACAGCTTTCCGAAACTGGTTGAACTTCTGCGCGACAAGTTGGAATGGCCGATCCACGAGGACTACGGCTTCGACGATGTTATCTACGAGTATGAGGCCAAAGACCTAGGACTCAAGGAGAGCGAGGTCGCCAAAATCCGCGAAATCCATCAGCTCCGTCCGCTGGTGACCAATCAGCCTTGGGGCATCTTCTTCATTTCGCTCGAAGACAAGTGCATTTCGGTGACCGTGTTGCGGCGCATGCTTAGTGCACTCGTGGTCCGGAAGCGGGCGGGAGCGCAATCGACCGAACGCCAGGCCTGGGACAAGCACGACCTCATTTTCGCTGCCAATTTCGGCCGATCCGGCGAGCGGGAACTTGCGTTCGTCCATTTCTCCGACGGCGCGGCGGCGAACGATCTGCCGGTGATGAAGGTGCTCGGCTGGAACGCAAAGGATACGAAGCTCCATAACGAGCATGTCGCTAAGATGCTACGTGAAAAGCTCTCCTGGCCGGAGAATTTGGCAGACCAGCGCCAATGGCGGGAAAGCTGGTCATCCGCCTTCGAAACAGGACTCAATGAGGTAATTAAATCCTCGAAGGACCTGGCTATCAGGCTGGCTGTGCTTGCCAGTGACATCCGTGCACGCGCCAATCAGTTGCTTGCAGCCGAAAGCGACAAGGGCCCGATGCGAACTATGCTACAGGCCTTTCGCAAGAATCTGATCCAGGATCTGGATGAAGACGGATTTGCCGACATGTTCGCGCAGACGATCTGCTACGGAATGCTAGCCGCGCGCATATCGCGGCCGGGCGCCCTGCTTGTGGCCGACAACATGGCTGACATGGTGCCAAAAACGAACCCCTTTCTGAAGGAGCTCTTCGAAAGCTTTTTGAAGCTCGGCGGTCGCGACAAACGCAAGGGTATGGATTTTGACGAGCTCGGCGTACGCGACGTCGTCGACATGCTCAATCGCGCAAAGATGGAAGCCGTGTTGCGTGATTTCGGCGACCGCAATCCGAGAGAAGATCCGGTCATCCATTTCTACGAATTGTTCCTGAAGGAATACGATCCGAAGAAGCGGATGCAGCGGGGGGTTTTCTACACGCCAAGGCCGGTAGTCAATTTCATCGTACGCGGTGTCGACGAGATTCTGCGCACCGAATTTGGCCTGCTGCTCGGCCTTGCCGACACGACGACATGGGCCGAGCTTGCGGGGCGGAACGACAAAATTGCCATTCCGGCTCACGTCGATCCCGATGCACCCTTCGTCCAGATCCTCGATCCGGCAACGGGCACGGGTACCTTCCTCGTTGAGGTGATAGACCTCGTTCATAAGCGAATGGCGGAACATTGGGAAAAGGAAGGCCGATCAAAATCAGAGATCGATGCGGCTTGGAACACCTATGTGCCTAAGGATCTTCTGCCCCGTCTGACTGCCTTCGAGCTTATGATGGCGCCCTATTCTATTGCGCATATGAAGGTCGGCCTAAAGCTCTCCGAAACCGGTTATAAATTCGGCTCAACTGAGCGTGCACGCATTTTCCTGACTAATGCCCTCCAGCCAGCTCGCGATCTCACCATGGAGTTCATCTTCATAGCTGAGGCGTTAGCGCACGAGGCACAAGCCGCGAATGATGCGAAAGCCGACACGCCGTTCACTGTGGTAATCGGCAATCCGCCTTATTCGGGCCACTCGAAGAATAACAACATCCCTGAAATCGTGGAGCTGGTCTACGACTACAAGCGCGATTGGCGGGAGTTGCTGAAGCCCGGTCAAGGCAAATGGCTCCAGGATGATTATGTAAAGTTCATTCGCCTCGCACAGCTTAAGCTCGACCGAACCGGCCTTGGGATCCTAGGATTCATCACCAATCATTCGTTCTTTGACAACCCGACGTTCAAGGGAATGCGAACCAGGCTAAAGCAAAGCTTCGGTCGGATCCGCATCCTCGATCTCCACGGCAACGTCAAGAAGAAAGAGAAAGCACCCGATGGATCGCCGGATGGCGGCGTCTTCGAGCAAGTTGCGCAAGGCGTAGGAATAACAGAGGCAATAAAGCGACCCGGATACGACGAGCAAACGCAGCTTTGGCGGGACGACTTGTTTGGAACCGTTTCGGCAAAATTGGACTACCTAATCAATGCGGAATCTAGAATAACGGGAACTGCAAAGTGCCCAATTGTGGCGCCCGAGTGCTTCTTCTATCCCGTTGATATCGACCTCAAGAAGGAATGGCGCAATTTTTGCGGGATCCCAACTTTAATGGGAGCGAACGGCGATCCCGCACCAGGGATCGTAACCACACATGACCAGTTTGCGATTTCATTCACTGACGAGGAGGCGGTCGAGAAAGTTGAATGGCTACTCAACACGCCGAATGAAAGCGCCGCTAGAGAACGGTTTAACTTGTGCACTCAAGACCAATGGGACTATGCAACTGCGAAGCGCATTCTGAGCCGCGAGAACTGGAAAGAGGACCTTGTGGCGGTCGCCTACCGCCCCTTTGATCGTCGGGTGACCGCGTACAACAACCAAATCGCTGTCCATCTTCGCAATCGTGCCATGCGGCACATGATAGATAGCGGGAATGTTGCTATATCAACTGTCCGTCAATTAGCCGCTTTACCCTGGGATCACGCACTCGCCTGCGAGAATATTCAAGACGATTGCTACGTGTCTAACCGCACGAAGGAACGCGGATACATTTTTCCCCTTTGGCTAAAACCTTCTGCCGGGGAGCCGCATCGCCGGCCGAACATCGACAGGAACTACGCGGCGGATTTCGGGAAAGCGATTGGGCTGTCTTACGAAGACGAAGGCCGGCGGGGACAGCAGACGAATAGAGCCGCGGGGGCGACCGCCTGGGACGGGCGCGGCAGCCTCCAAGAGACGTTCGGGCCGCGCGACCTCTTTGATTGGATCTATGCCATCGTCCATTCGCCGGGTTATCGCACACGTTATGCCGAAATGCTGAAATCCGATTTTCCCCGCGTCCCCACGCCTGGCAGCCACGCACTCTTCAAGGCGCTCGTTCCGTTCGGGCGCGAACTTGTAGACTTGCATCTCCTAAAGCCTGACGAGACAACAGCCCTAAAGAATCTCGAGATCCGCTTCGCAGGTCATGGCGAAGCGCGCGTCGAAAGGGGGTACCCGAAATACGAGAACGGCAAAGTGATGATCAATAGCGCGCGGTGGTTCGAGGACGTACCGCGCGAGACCTGGGAATTTCACGTCGGTGGCTATCAGGTCTGCGAGAAATGGCTCAAGGACAGAGCGGCCAAAGGTGGCGCGAAACCCTCTCCAGGACGCATCCTAACTGACGAGGAGATCCTGCGTTATCGACGGATCGTCGTAGCGCTTACGGAAACCCGGCACCGGATGACAATGATTGACAATGTAATCGAAAAGCATGGCGGCTGGCCCAATGCGTTCAAGACTCAAAACGCGATTCAAAAGGATGAGGCGGTGCCTGCCTGATGGACGCGCTTCAGTTCGAAATCGCGCGATTTCTTGCTACAAAAGCCGCGCAGAAGAGGCGCACAACCTATCAACAGGTTGGAGAGGCTGTCGGCTGGAACCATCCCACCGGACGAGGGCTTGGGAGAAATCTCGAAGTCATTATCTACTATCTGGCCGACCGTGGGCTGCCACCACTCACGACGATCCTCGTCAAGAAAGGCGAGCGGTATCCCGCGGAGGATGCCATGGCCTATATCCGCGGCGCTCTTGGCAACATCGATATCGAAGCCGCGCAGCAGCAGGTCTTTGCTTTCGACTGGACGGGTGTGCCCGAATTGGCCGTGGAGAAGGGAACACTACCGACTGGCCGCGACGTCTGGTTAACGTCTTTTTGGGGTTTCGATCCGGCCGGATGGGGCTGCATTGGATTCGCCGACGAGGGTAAGCGGTCGCGCTATCTCCGAATGTCGCAGCCAGGTGCTTTGGTTGCAATCTATGTGACCAAAGGCCGAGGGCCCGACGACTTGCGTGGCAAGGTGGTAGGGATCCTGGAGGTTTCTCACGAGATTGGGCACGCCAAGGACTTCATTTCCGGCGATCGGTGGGCCGAAAAGGAGAACAATCCCGAAACGCGGGGCAAGTGGCTTCAGGCTGTAAAGGCGACGCGCGCATGGCGAATAGTACCCGAAGACTGGATGCGGGTGGAGGACCTTTTTCCATCCTCTTACGGCAGCGCGCTTGCCGAGTTCATCGGGGCGAGCGGCGTACAAGTGCCTCGCGACGAAGCGGAGCGATTGCTCCAGCTCGATGTCTATGGGGTACCGGTCTATGGGAGCTCACAGCCAGTCGATCCCACGATTCAGACGCTCGACACCGCGATCAATCCAAGCCGTGCGGTTACTCCCTCATTGGGACCGTATTGGGTCGGTGAGACTGACGGACCAAAACACCTGTACATCCTCGAGTTGCGAGGAGACATTGCGACTTATCTTGGACGCACCGCAGCCGATGTGGACGGCAAATCCATTATCAAGGTTGGCTTCTCGAAGAGCCCTTTTGCTCGTCGGGATCAGATTCAGAGCTCTTATCCAAAAGGTACGTACGAATGGATGGTACTGCGCCCGTCCCCTGTTCCGGAGCAGGCGCCATATGCAAATGCAAACATAGCCATCGCGGGAGAAGACGCGATGAAAAAGCGGCTAGTCGACGAGAAGGCAGAGGTACTCGGCGGCGAGTTTTTCCTTGCAGATGAATGGCTCGTGCACAATACGTGGCGTGCCGGTAAGTACGCGGCAGATCGCGCACAGTCAGTATATCTTTCCGGGCACGGTCATAAGGATCGAGACGGTGCTTCCGAAAACGGCGAGAGCAGCATCGATAGTATCTTGCAGACTTTGGCGTGATTTCTAACCCGCAATCGGCTACCCAGTACCCCGCGATCGATGTGCTGAGGCGAACTCTGCGGAGCAAATGGATCACATTTGGGGCCTGCCAGCTCGTCGATGTATGTCAGTTGTCACTGCGCAAACCCTCTCTCTGCAGGGAGCTGCCTAGGGCTCCCCACTCGTAGTCGGATTTCGGCATCCGGCCGGTGGGATCTAGTAGTCCAATGCACCTGAGCGGAGAACACCTCCCGGCTTCTTGACTGAAATTGCGTTTCGTGCGACATACAACCTGCTCCTGGAAGGAGTGTTCTTCGGATGAAGGGCTAATTGCCTCGGATGAGGCGCAGGTGAACCGAACCGGTGTCGGTTGTCAGTTGCCCGGAAGGGTGCGGTAGCGGATGGGCTGGTTAAGCCGTGAATCCGCAGCTGAGCCTTTTTGTGCCTGCACAGCAGGACCGGTTCTCTCAGTAAAAGGATGAGAGAACTATGATCGCAAGCAATCCCTATAAATCGATTATTCGCTACGACCAGGTCGCTGACCAGGAAGACGGAGTAATTCGTCGTTTCGTAGGGTTCGTTCACGCGAAGAATCTATTGAGCCTCTTCGATGACGTGAAGCTCGACGCGAACCCGCGTTCCGCCAAGACCAATCAAGTGGTCGCGGACATAATTGAAAGTGTGACCGAAGATCCCGGATCATTTCAATTCAAGACTAAAGGCATCCTGCTCGGCACCTCGACGTATGCAGAGCTTGACCGCAAGCGTTTCGAGTTGCACTTCGATAACCCTGCTTTTGAGGGCCTACTCGACGGTGGCCATAACATGCTTGCTCTCGGCATCTATCTGCTTTCCAAAGTGATGGACGATAAGGACGTCAAAAAAATTAAACTTTGGGAGGACATGAAGGCAGCTTGGTCGGTGAACAGAGAGGCTGTTCACGCATTGCGCGATACCCTCGATTTCAAGCTCCCCGTCGAACTCTTGGTACCCTCACAGCCTGACGATGATGAGGTGGTCAGTCAATTTCGATTGGCACTGATCGACGTTTGCGCTGCTCGCAATAACAACGCCCAGCTCACCACAGAAGCCAAAGCGAACCAGCGCGGCTTCTACGAGGAGATTCGCAGGCGCCTTCCGAAACCGATTGCTGAACGCATTGAATGGAAGAGCAACGAGTGGGATAGCAGCGACAGCAAGCCGATTAAGGTGCGCGACATCGTGGCGCTTTCTTGGATCCCCCTGACGGTTTTGTACGAACACGACTTGCTCCCGAAGCAAACCGAGAACGGTACCCCTCTTAATTTCGAAGTGCTGCCCCAAAACATCTATCGAAATAAAGGGGAACTTGCCAAGCTGTTCGATAAGTTGATGGAGCACCCGCAAGTCTCTAAGGCAACGAACGGACCGCAGCATGTGATGCACAATCTGGCGATTGGCAGCGCCTTTGACATTCTTGCGGACCTTCCAGCGCTTTACGACCAGATCTTTGTCGAGATGGGCGACGCCTATAACAAGGCGACGGGGGGTAAGTTTGGGCGCATCAAGGCGGTCAAGCTACCCAAGCGTGGCGTCACCTACTCCCCGTTCAAGCAAGCCGAAGGTGAGTACGGCGTTCCGGACGGTTATATAGTTCCCATTCTGTATGGCCTAAAGGCACTTATGACGGTGAAAGACGGCGAGGTCATGTGGTTGGTCGAGGAACCGGCCGCCTTTCTCCGCCGCCATATCCACGCGCTGGTCGGCGCCTTTAAGATGCCGATGGAAATGGCCGGCTTCGATCCGCAGAAGATTGCCAAGAGTCCAGAATCGTATCGCTTCATGGTCGGTGAAGTGGAGAAGGCACTTCTGAAGGAGCGCCATTCACAAACTGCGGCTGCATAAAGTGGAGGGGGCTGTGACGCAACGTGCAACGAGTAGCGGCATCTCCCTTACCGCAGAAGACGCAGCCATCGTGAAAGGTATGCTCGCGAGAGGCGACCGCCAGCATGACATTGCCGCTTGGTTCGGTGTCAATGGCGGACGTATCGCCGAAATCGCGACTGGCATGAAGTATCGCGAGGCGGAACCCGCGCCGACTCAGTACCTGCCGCCTCCTGGTCCTTACTTATCAGGTCGGCAGGCCGCTGTGCTTTTGGCGGCGCTCTCGAAGGCAAAAAATGCTCTCGACAGCGCTGAGGCTTTCATTCGGACTGGCACTATCCGGTAATTTGACGGGCGTCGGCGGGTTTGCCGGCGCCCTGCTCTTTAAGTTGTCCTGCCGACGTTCGGTACTGAAGCAGTATCGCTTACTGGAAAGCGACCGTTTCCTCTTCGTAATCGTCGTCACGATAGACCTGGCCATCAGTATCGATCTGGCGCGCGATAATACGCTTGCCGAGTTCTTCACTCGCTCGAGCAGCGCGCCGTTGTAGAAATTCATCGTAATCATTCTTCCACACGCCAAATTCATCCAGGTCACCGATCAGATGTGATGCCATCGTCTCCGACAGTGCTCTGTTGGATTCTTTAAAACCCTTCATGTAGGTGGCAGGTGGTTTCGCTCTTATCTCGCGTTTGTTCAAGTAATCGTCGACTATCGTAATATTAAGGATGTTATTGATCTTCCATTCCTCCACCGTCGCTTTTCCCAGGTAAGCGCGCGGAAAGAAGTGATGATAGTTCTTGCTGTTTGCTTGCTTGAGCCAGTAGTTTCGAATGTTAACAAGCGAATTGTCATTGAAAGATTTTGGTAGGTGGTAGGCATAAAGGCAAAGTATCGCCTTAATGGAGCTTCGCCCGGCATTAAACCAGCCATTTTCAAGAATAAACTCGGGCGAGATATCTACAGCCCAATCGTAACTTGGTGACTTACCACTGAGGATCTCATCGATCCGCCGTACGTCCTGAGCGAGCTTGCTTTCAACGGACGATGAGTAGCGCCCCCCGAGTGAGCAGCGCCAGAAAAAATCCTCCAGCAGAGGTCGCTGGCCGTCAGAGGGCTTATCGGGATGGTGGTAGAAGAAGTAGGCGAAAGGCACTAGTAAGGTATTGTACGGCAATAGTTGCGAAACCGGGATCCGATACGTGTTTCGGAAGTACTCTACGGCGCGTTCGAAGGCATCAATTGCAAGCGGCCACGTGTCAATAAAAGAAGATCGGCCGAGCTTCAGTATCGTCTGCTTTTTGCAGTCCTTGGTCATTATTAGAGAGATCAACTGCAGCAACGTGGCATCTGAAATCGTTTCATAATCAAGTGGGGCCAACGTTGCGACAAGGTCCTCAAATTTCTCGGAAAGATCGAAGCTTCGCGCTTCGTCGTAAGTCTTGGCGACCATGATTTCGAAAACACTAAGAGGTTTTCCGCCAACGTTAATACGGGTGAAAATCTCGGTCGCTATATCGATCGGTACGTCCTTTACCTATATAATTGAAAAGTCGTAAGACTCGATTCGACGGCGATATTCCTGAAGTCGGCCATGGTATTTTTGTGGATAGGCGGCGAGCTGCTGAAAACCACCGTATATAAGATCGTGTAGCCGAATCCATGTCTGGTCGGGCAGATCGGAAGTCTCCGTGATAACGATCTGCTCATCCTCTTTCGCTTCCAAGTTGACGAAGATCTGCGCAAAATCGTCCTCTTTGCCGGAATTTCGCTGAACCTTTAGGCCACGAAGCGAAGCGTAAAGGCTGGTCAAGCGCTGCTGCCCATCGAGCACGAAAGCTACCGTTTCGCCGTCGTTCGGCTCGGGTAACGCCGTGTTTCCGAGATCGCGAACACTACGCAGTCGATCCTTAGTCGACCAGAAGATGAAAGTGCCAACCGGATAGCCCTTGATAATACTGTCAAGAAGAGCAGCCGACTTTTGGATGGTCCAGACGAAGTCACGTTGGAACTGCGGGATTTTCACCTGCCCCCGCTCAATATCCGTGAGGAGATTCGCATAATTCGAGTGCGTCGGACTGGGTAACATCATGCGTTAATTTTCCTATAACGAAAAACAGTTCCAATGTTTGGGCTTTAACCGGACCGTGCCAGCCGCATACAATGCCTTAGCTTCATCGCTTACTTCCGAAGCTAAGGTACAATTTAAGGTATTCAATGAGGAACCGTGCTGCGGGCGTACGCGCGTTCATATAAGTTCGCGATAGGGGGTGTCAGGCTTTATGACGCCAATCACCTTGACCACCTCTTCGGTTAACTCGATCAATTTGCCTCGCTCATCATATTTACTCGTTTGCTTAAGTCTGACGCGAAGTGCATCGCCAGGACTTAAAGGGTGTTTTCCCCTATGGAACTCTTCGAGCCAAGTCTTGTCGGTTATTGGTGCACTGAAAGTGCGCTTGCCGTGCTTGAACTGCCATTGGCTCTTGCCAAGCAGGTCTGGCTTTCGGATCACTATCAGCATGTCGGCGGTATTGGACAGTTCTTGATCAGTCTCGTGATCCTGCATGTGCTCGGAAGGTAACCATGTTTGACCCAAGTCAACGGCGTAGGCCGTCTTATCGAGCGTGATAGTGAGCCGTTCGCCGTCTTGGAACTTTTGCTTGGCGCGCTGGATCTCATCAAGGCTCTGAGCGAGGCGTGCTGGGTTAATAGGAGCATAATCTGGCAGGTGCCTTACATCTGTTCGCGCAGCGAGTTGTCGTACCCCCTCCGCCAAGTCCTCAATTCCTACAGGCTGGTCTTCCTCAATGTTACGGTCCAACCATTTGAGCGCAGCATATTTCGCTTTCACCAGGTATTGACCCACCAGCGGTTTCCAATCGAGCGTCTTTAAAGCATCGTCGTCGGCTTGATTAAGGACATTCCGCAGAAGGATTTTAAGGCTCGATTTCTGGATGTCCTTAAGGACGAGACGAGTCGATATTTTTGAATCGACTGAAGTCACTAACACGCTATCGAGATCCTCGAACGCGTGGATCAATTGAGCTGCGATTTCAAGAATACGGGCCGATGACCCGCCCCCTTCCTTGAAGTCAATTTTGATCTCGATATCGCTGTCCGGCTCCAAGAATTTGCCCCCTACGGAATACCGCTAGACACGGAGCGACCATATAAACAAGTTGCAAAGATAGAGCTAACGCTCAGGTTGTTTTTGGCCCAGGCTTCAAGCGCAGCGGGGCATGCAAGAGAGGAAGATAAGTCCCCGCGACATTGGTTGAAAGTTTGTCGAGGGCGCAACAGCCCCCTTCGCCGACAGTGACCTGCCACTGAACTTTCATCCAGCGGCGATTAGAGCCTCGGTGGCTTTTGAACCGCCCCAGGTTTCTGGACCAACGGAGGCTAGAGTTTTCCGGCTTGAAGGACGGACGAATGAAGAAGCAGAGATTTACGGAAGAGCAGATCATTGCGGTGCTCAAGGAGCAGGAGGCAGGTGGCAGTAGGCCACGCACGAGTGACTGAAGAACCGACTTGCCGGCGCCGAACAGAAGGAAGGCCATCTGGAACTGCGGGGCCTTGCCCATAAGCGAAACGCCGAGCATCTCCAGCAGCGCCAGCAGCTTGTCGCCGTAGTCGGTGTCGGTCGCACGGTCGCACAGCAGACGTTGAGGAAAATCGGCATGCGGCCGCCCCTTCGGGCGTGTACCGGTAGGGCAGCGTGTAGGTCATGCCGTATTCCGCCGCATGCGGCGGTACCTGTTGCACTTGCGCTATTGCGGCACTTTCGGTCGTGCCCTAACAAATACGGTCATCGGGGGGAAGATGGTTTTAGATGTACATGATCAGTAAACGGAGGGGACCAGCGCCACGCGTGCTGAGGTCGCCCGGTGCAAACAGCTACCGAGCGGAGTTAGCCATATATCTCGACCGGGAGGATGCGAGTGAGCGGCCGCCGAAGCCACCCTATGCTCTCCTTGAGAATGCCGAAGTTCGCCAATCGCTAAATCGGCTCTTCCACGGGAAGTGTGCCTACTGCGAGACCCCGGTTCAAGATTTTGGAGAGATCGATCTCTTTCGGCCAGCGAACGGGGCGGAGGGAACCGGTGGAGATATCTTCTACCAACATTATTGTTGGCTGGCGCTGGACTGGGCCAACATCTATCTCGCATGTTCCGATTGCCTGCGCGAAAAGCGTAATCGATTTCCGGCCGAACAACGCGGGCCCGTTCGTGCATCTGTCGCGCAACTGCGACGGCTCGAGCGTGCGACGCTGCTAGACCCCTGTTCAGACGAACCGTTCGAGCATTTAGAAATAGAGCCCGGTGGCTACCTCACTGGCAAGACCGAGCGCGGCCGCCTCACGATAGACATCCTGGATCTAAACCGGACGAGCTTGGTGCACGACCGCGCAACGACCATGACGCTCTTTATGTCCGCGCAGACGCCGCTTGAGATGAAAGTCGACGCCCTACGACCTGAGGCGCCGTTTGCCGGGGTAGCCTGGCTGGCGCTAATGGAGCGACTACCTTCAAACCTGGCGCGGCAGCTGTGGCGACAAAGGCCCACGAGCCGCCACGTTGTTCGCAGGCTCGTGCTACGAGCCTTCGCCGATGGCGGCGGGAACTATAACTATCGGGTGCCAGTCCCCGAGGCGGAACGACGACGCTACGTGAAGCGGGTGACTGTCAGGAACTTCAGGGGATTAAAAAAGGCGGTATTAGACTTCCCTCCTCGCGGCAAGGAGGCAAAGACCGCGGGCTCGGTCGTGGTTCTGGGCGACAACGGCGTGGGCAAGACGTCCCTACTTCAGGCAGTTGCGCTAGGCTGCCTGGGGCCGCGCAATGCTGAGCAGGCTGGTATAAGTCCACGGTGGTGTCTCACAGAGGGCGAGCAGCGAGGAGAAATCGCGGTCGAGTTCTGGGGGACCGAGCGGACGAACTTGGTCCGATTTGATTCGTCGTCGGAACTTTTCGAGGGACAAGAGAGCGTCCCGGTCATGGTGCTCGGCTATGGCGCCTACCGCCTAGCCGCGCGCGGCGAGCTCGGAGTGTCTGGGCGCGGTTATGATTATCGCGTACGCAGCCTCTTCTCCGAGCGAGCACTGGTCAACGGCGCTCTCGGGCTTCGACAGCATCTCACACTGCCGAACGGCGTGCCCGACCGTGACCGCCTCCAGGATGCGAGTCGCGCCCTTAATGCGGTTCTGCGCGGACGTGCTAAGGCAAGTCTTGGCGAAGACAATCGGCTCATCGTGGACGAGTACGGTAGGTCGCAGCCGCTCGATGAACTAAGTTCAGGCTTCAAGAGCGTGGTTGCGATCACCGCAGACATCATGGACGTGATGTACGAGGTCTGGAACGGGATGACTTCTGCGCAAGCCTTTATACTGATCGACGAAATTGACGCGCACCTCCACCCGTCGTGGCGTCTCGCCGTTGTGGAGGCGCTCCGCGACACTTTCCCGCTCGCCCAGTTTCTGATGACCACGCACGATCCGCTGCCGCTGCGCGGGCTGGCTGAAGGCGAGATCGTGATCCTCGACCGCAATGAGGACGGCATCCGACTGGAGCGACCGACAGTGAGGGCGGTGAATGGCATGACTGTCGACCAGATCCTGACGTCGGATCTCTTCGGGTTGGAAACCACCCTCGACGCCGAGACGGCGGACCGGCTGTCACGCTATTACTCGCTTCTCTCTCGGCCTATCCAATCCGTGGGTCAACAGCGGGAGCTAGCCGCCGTGGAGGCGGCGCTACCGCCGGAAATTCCTCTAGGCGACAGCCCCCGAGAGCGTCTTATGTACCGCATCATCGACACCTATCTCGCGCGCCATCGAAGTGAAAGGGTCGATAAGCTCAGCCAGGAAAGCGTCAATGAACTCGTGGACCTGTTCGAGGCGGCCGAGCAAGACATGATCCGGCAAGACCGCGAGGGGCAAGTATGATCCTGCGACGACGTGACCTCGTCGGCTGTCCCTCCGTGCTCGCGGACGTTGGCTCGCCGGCAGCTCAGGAGCGGCAGAAGGCGCAGAACTACTACATGGCTTATCCTGCGCCGACCAAGAACATGACATTCAGCGTCTATGGCCACGAGGAGGTGAAGAGCGCACTTAACCGGCTATTCGGTTACAAGTGTGCGTATTGCGAGACTGATTTTGGAGCGGCAATGCCCGTCGATGTGGAACACTTCAGGCCGAAAGGGGGCGTCATTGATGAGGCGGGGAACCTCCGCTTCCCAGGCTACTGGTGGCTCGCGTCTTCTTGGGACAACTTGCTCCCTTCATGCATCGATTGCAACCGGAGACGATGGCAGCAAGGTGACACGGGTAGTTACAAGCGCGGCAAGGAGAACCTCTTCCCGCTCGCGGGGCGCGCCGCTCCCGCAACGAACGCCGCCGGGGTCGCTCTCGAGCAGCCATTGCTGATTAACCCCGCCGTGGAGGCGCCGGACCAGTATCTCAAGTACGTATACAAGTCGTCGCCAGCCGGACGGATGGAAAGTGTCGTTGAACCGGTCTTCGATGCGCATGGCATCGAAGACGCGAAAGGGCGTGCGTCGATCGACACGTACGGTCTCAACCGAGACCGCCTCTCCATCTCAAGGCGTAAGATGATCGAAAAGCTGAAAAGCGCCCTCGACGACGTCCAATTCTATTTCGAGCAAGCTGATCAGGAGACTGACCCCGCCAAAAGAGCAGCTCTCAAGGCTCGAGGTCGTGATGCAGTGAGGAGGCTCACGAGGAATTTTCTGCACTGGTCGAACCCTTACGCGGCAGCTTGCCGAGCATATTATCGGAACTGGCTCGAGGGCCTCCGGTTCCGCGCGGAAGGGCGTCTGGAAGGGCTTGCCGCGATATGAGCCTTGATGCGCTCGATAAAGCGGTCGAACACATTATCAATCCCCTTCCTTCCTCAGAAAGGCATCGTGGCTGCTCTGGATGAACGAGCGACAGGGGGAACCCGTAGTTGATATGATAGCAATCCTGAAATCGAAAAACTGATCCGATTTTCTCTTAGCCCATTTGCGTTCTAAGCCGCAATTGATCTGACAAAAAGGGTGGTACCCTTCGTCTTGACCTCTCAGCGACGGACGCGAAGGCGTATCCAATGATCCGCGAGCGCCGGATATTTCAAAACGATTTCTGTAGGGGCCGGTTCATGGTTCGGGCGGAAGTCGTGAATCTAGGCTGTTTAGGATGTCTTAGAACGGGGCTACTTGGTGCGGATTCCGACGTGAAGCCGGACGGGATTCCGATTTTATTATCGGACAGTAGTTTCGATCTGACGATGCCTCTGAATCAGTGACCTGGCATGAGGCTCCTTGTATTCGACGAGGAAATTTTAATGCCTGCGAAGAGAAGGCTGTCCATGCGACGGTTAGGGCAATTAGTCGATAGTGAAGAACTCGCTTTCAGGCAGTTTGCTGCGGCATTGGTCGGCTCTGAACGTGAGGAAGAGTGCGGCGAACAGACACAACAGTTGCCTGAACCATTGCAGCAGGAGGGAGAAGTTGTATCCGGCAATTACTTCACTTCGGCACTCGACCGATAGACTCATGGAATAGGGGCGAGCCGTCGAGGACTACGGGTGGGACGGTGAACGGCGCGCCTCGCATTCGGGGGCCGGCCCCTGATCTGTTTTCTTGATTGGAATAAGGGTAGCCTGCCTTCGCTTCGGAAACGAAGCCATAGTCGACGTTTTTCGAATTTCAAGAGGGAAGAAGATATATTTCGCTGAGTATATAATACTCACGCACGTCGGTGTAGTTGAGCTCAAGAAATGTGAATATGTAGCGGGTCCTTGCAATAACTAAGGACCTCAAAATGACACATAACATCTTCGCATCCCACGCCCAGTCTTACTGGGATGCCGGCTTGCCTGCCATCCCCCTCATCGCGGAGCAAAAGCGCCCTGCGATCCCGCGCTGGCAGACGTACTCGGACGCCTTCCCGACCGAGGGTGATCGGAACGGCTGGCTGCATGCATTCGCCTCCGGAAACATCGGCCTGCCGATGGGCCCTGCGGCCGGCCTCGTCGCGATCGATGTCGACACCGAGGATCAGGTTGTGCTGCAAGTCCTCGACCGCGTCTTGCCGCCGTCGCCGTGGGTTCGCGTCGGCCGCAAGGGTCGGGTTCAGGTCTACAAGTGGACGAACGAGCGCACGGCCCGCATCAAGGACGAAGACGGCAACATGATCTGCGAAATCCTCTCGAAGGGTACGCAGTTCGTGCTTCCGCCGTCGATCCACCCGGACACGAAGCAGCCTTACACGGCGAATTGTGAGTTGTATGAGGTCCTCGATAAGGTCCAGCCGCTCCCGTTCGACTTCGAGCGGACATTGAAGGGCGCCCTCAAGGAAGCCGGCATCCCGGTTTCGTCTGGTAGCCAGAACAAGACGCTGAATTGGGTTCCGGCCGGCGCCCGCGATGCCACTATGGTCTGGATGGCTGGTCTGCTCGCCCGTGGGGTGCTTCGCGGCGAACGCACGCTGCTTCAGGCGCTCGGTGAGATCCAGGCCTGGGTCGAGAATTTTGTCGAGAAGGTGGTAGGCGACCCCCTGTCCGTGGAGAAGGCACAGAGCAAGGTTGTCGAATTCCTGATACGCGATGTCACGTCAGAGGCCCGCAAGGCTCTGCCGCTCGGTTGGGACGAGGGCCTGTCCGCGGAAGACATTGAGCGCCTGGGTCTGTCGTTCACGGAAGACGACAAGAGCTGGTCGCAGCAGAAAATTCTCGATTATTTGTCGGTGGAGTTCACACGCCATGAAGACCCACGATCTGCGGGGCGTTCAAACGCTATTAACGTCGCTCTCGGCCACTTGGGTCGGTGTAACCCTCCGCTGACCTGTAGCGAAGAAGAATCGGTATTGAGTTTCATTGTGGATGCATCTTCCCGGACGAGGTTCCTTGGCGGATTGAAGAAAGATTTGCAGCGCATTCGTCGCGGCGATATCGCCGGGGATACACACGCCGAACTTGCTGAAACTTGCCTTGCTTTCCTGAAAAAGTACGGAGACGTTCGGTTCGACGCTTCGGCGTTTTGGCAGTGGCACGGCGCGGCTTGGTCAAGGCTCGATGACTCTGAGCTGCTGAAGATCATCGCCCAGAATTATGGTGCCTATCCGGCTGGCAAACGGCAGGGCGACCATAACGGTATTCTTCGCGTCATGAAGGCGATCGCCGCTGCTCCGCTTTGCTCGTCGCCTGTCAGGGGAGTTAATTTTGCCAACTGCTTTCTCACGGAAAAGTTGGAGCTGGTTCCACACGCCCCTGAGTTTGGCATGATTTACACGCTGCCCTATCGCTACACTCCGGAGAAGGCTGGTCACATGCCAATGTTTGACCAATTCCTTAACGACTGCTGGGGAATGGATGACGATTACGGCGACAAGCTGCTTGCCCTGCAGGAGGCCATCGGCGTTTCGCTGATGGGCAAGGCTCCGCAGTACCAGATGGCCTTCCTCCTTTTTGGTCAGCCGGGTGCGGGGAAATCAGTGCTGCAGGCGATTATGAAGGGTCTCCTGCCGACCGGATCGAGTTCATCGATCGCTCCAAATGATTGGGGAGATCGCTTCCTTCCAGCTGAGATGTTCGGCAAGATTATCAACTTTGCCGGCGAGCTTCCCGAGAAGCGGCCCATCCCCGGTGACATTTTTAAAAAAGTGGTGTCCGGTGAGGAGTTGACGGCTCAGTTCAAGAACAAACATCCGTTCGTGTTTGAGCCGATGGCAGCTCACTGGTTCAATTCCAACCACATGCCAAAGACCTATGACAGTTCGGACGGTTTCAATCGCCGTTGGTTGATCTTCGAGTTCAACAACCGCGTGGACCCGTCAAAAAGGGTCATCGATCTGGATGCTCAGATCCTCGAGCACGAGCGCGAAGCGATCGTCGCCTGGGCAATCCAGGGCTACAAACGCTTGACGGAGCAGGGCAGGTACACATTGCCAGGTTCGCACCTTTCGCTGATCGAGACCATGGCAGCCGACAACAATTCTGTTCGTCACTTCTTGACATCACCTGGCACACCGCTGAGGTGGGGCTCGGAGCTGACGATCTCGCTTACGGAACTTCATACGTTGTATTGGCAGTTCATGCTCGTGTCCGGTTCGTCACAGCGTGCGGAAATCCAGAAGTTTGCCAGGATGATGAAAGAGTTGTCCGGTGCACTGCCTTTCACGCCCTTTACGGTAGACAACATGGTTGTGCACTATCGCGGAGTTGGCGTCTGATGACCGATTCCACATGGAAGTCCGCGGCGTTGGACGATCTGAAAAATTCCGATCTTTCCATCAGCCGCATCGCATCGAAACACGGCCGTTCGCCGACTTCGATAAAAAGACTGATGAGGTCCGAGCAAGTCTCTCGCACTCACAAGCGGCCAAAGGGGGGGCTCAAGCCGTTTATACAAATGGATAAGTTGTCTCCCGACCATGTCAGGCTTGGCTTGCATTTGATCCGCTCTCGTGGCGAGGAAAAGAAGACGTCATTTGGAAGGGCTTTAGGTGTAAGTGCAACCAGGCTTGGTCAGATGGAGGCAGGTCGGCACGATTTCACACTGAGCGAGATACAAAACATCGCCAATTTGCTGGGCGAAGCCATCTTTGAATTGCGGCTAGTCCAACAGAGCGAACTTTGTTCGAGTTCCACGCTGCATTGACAAAAGGATGGCAAGCCGTCTGAGAGGGGCGGCTTGCCAATGGTTGATTCGGCGACGGAGGCAAGTCGCATCTCAATTGCATTTCTCTCTGGCTTCATCTGAAGGAAAAAAGAACCGGATACTTTTTCATTAAGGAGATTGGAAACAAAGTGTCTGCTTACCGGAGGCCGGATTATGCCTTCGACACCACGGTCGCCTGACGTGCACCACCGCTGGCTCCAGTGGCGCTGACTCTCCTCTGAGATGGCGCCAAACCCGACGTAGAACTCCCCCCGGAGAAGGCAACCAAGAACAGGTTAAAAGCCGGGCTGACCTAGCCCGCTTTGGGGATCGTCTGATGCCAGCACCACGCGTTTCTCTCAACTACCGAATGCTCTCGCTCTATTGTCGACCGTCCTGCGTCTTGCGGACGTTCAGGTGTCGTACCGATGCCAATTGGCGCTTCAGGTCTGGGCGGCCTCGATGGTCGAAGACTCCTGCCTCTCACTACACCACCAGACCGGTCCACTTTGCACCCGCGAATCGAAATATCGTTTTATTATCTTAGTCTTGATCCCATTGCTCTTGCCCTGAACTCGCTGTGTCTATCGTCCAGAATTCCGCGGAGCCAGCGCTGTCAAACATACGAAAACTCATTCTACCCATGCAGAGCACAATGGCGCCGATTTTCTCGAACCCCCCTGTACCCTTCTCATGCGGTTCTTGGGATGCTCGCCGTGTGTGGCGCGACGTGAAGCGTAGCGGAACGTGGCGTGCACCATGGGCGACGGCCCGAATTGGCGTAGCCTTCCCGGACCGAGCCGAT